>Ga0272442_10001243_pt1 | contig 39162 bp, 32 predicted proteins | sample SSMForm2O_FD_200262 | JGI IMG/M metagenome (GOLD analysis project Ga0272442, IMG submission 200262) | Marine sediment archaeal communities from Little Sippewissett salt marsh, Falmouth, MA, United States - SSM-Form-2O | ecosystem: Environmental > Aquatic > Marine > Wetlands > Sediment ... | reverse complement strand
AACCGAATAATCCAGTTGATGTTTTGCAGGTCAATCTCGACGCCGGTCAGTCTTAGCGCAATCGAATAATCCCTCCGGTCCAGCTTGCCAATCGCGGTCAGAAGGTTGTTGTAATAGAAATGATCGAGGCCGATTTCCATGCGGAACAGAGAGCCTTCCGATTCGACGGTGCGGCTGTATTTCTTGATGATTCGGCTGTAGGGCGTTCCTTCACATGCCCCCGCAATTTCATCAAAACTGTCGGCATTCACCACGATATCGATCGGGATGTCGTGAATAATGCGGTCGTACAGAATGTAGTGGATATCGGCGTCGGGGGATTGGTTCCGAATCTTTCGCTCGAAGTAGATGCGTATCGCATTTTTGAGATTGTCGATTTCAAACCGGGCCAGAAGCGCCTCGATCAGATCGAGAGAATTCGGATGAAGATATTGACGGATGCTTTTATAGAGTTCGATTTCGTCTTTGAGCAGTTCCAGCTCCGCCTGTTTCAAATCGCCCGTTTTAGAATAGACCTCTTCAAGACGAGCAAAGGGCGTTCCCTGCAAAAGGACCAGCGCCGCATCCAGCGACGGCGCTTTGGCTAATTCCGTAAAGCTCTCATCCGACAGAATCTTGCTGATCCGTGCCCTCAGCTTGGCGTTAATAAAAGCATATTTCGACAACGAGCGAGACATAGATAAAGGATTAGAAATCAAAGATCAAAAATCAAAATTGTGGAGGCCCTTCGGGCCGACTTCCTCAATTTTACATTTTACACTTTAAATTTTAAGTTCAGTTTCTAATACGATCCGGCAAATATCCTCGACCAGGGTATCCGTTACATGGGTGTTGCGATTGAGCAGAGTCTCTTTCTCCCGGTCGATCTGCTTGAGTTTCTCCTCCCGAAGACGCTCCGCTTCCTTTTTGGCCTCTTCCACTTTCGATTGCATTATCTCGCGGGCTTTTTCCCGGGCCTCGGCGATCTTCTCCGACGTTTCTTTTTCGGCGGAGCGAATGATCTCAGAAGCCTTTTCCCGCGTTTGTTTGAGAGCGGTACTGACCTTCTGCTCCGCCTGAAGGACTTCTTCAATAATTCGTTTCATACCGTTCACACCTTAATCACATCCACTGGGTACCCATCAGCGCAAACCGGGATTTTACAAAGCACGCGATGATATTGCCAGTCCTTAAATTCAAAAAAAGAAGATAAAAAGGGGGTAAGGGAAGAGCGGCGAATCATCTATCCTTCTTCCTGCCGTCTATCGCTTTTCCATCCTCCGGCTTATGTGGCGGGCAGGAAGTTAAGAAACTCGAAATCGCCCGGATTGTCCTGGGCGGCCTGGGCGTAGCTGGGAACGACCTGTTCGAGCGTTTGCCGGCTATCCCCGAAATGCCGCATGAAGATTTCGCCGAACACGGCGCGGAAGTCCGTTTTCCTCCTGAGGTAGCGGTCGTTGTCGCTGAAGAGATCTCCCGGCAACCATGTCAGCTCGTCGCAATTATACACGCCGCCCCGGACCCGGCCGCCGGCCACGAACATAACGCCGGCGTGAGCGTGGTCGGTGCCCGCACTGCCGTTTTCCTTCGAGGTCCGCCCGAACTCCGTCATCGTCACAATAATCAGCTTATCCCACTGCTCTTGCAGGTCCCGGAAAAGGGCCCGATACCCCTGGGCCACTTGCCTCAACAGGTTTGCCTGGCGCCCGTTGATTTGCCCTTGATTCGTATGCGTGTCCCAGCCTCCGATATTGACGCCGAGCACGCGAACCGGGGTCCTTTTTAGGAGCATGGCGATCTGGGCAAGCCTGCTGCCGAAGCTTCCGCCGGGATAGACGGCGCCATCGACCGGCTCATAAGGACCCTGGGCCACGGCCTCCTGCACGATACTCATCGCATTCGTTAACGCCAGGCCCGTGCCATAAACCAGATCCCGGTAGGGCTTCTCCGGAGAATCATATGAACCCCCATAGGTCCCGAGCAGCCCGCTGCCGTCCGGGCCTTGTGGGGTGCCGGGCCGTTGGCCGATGAATTTATGGACCTCGTCGGGATGGCCGGAAAAGGTGAACGTCTGCGGATTTTGAATCGTCGGGATAGGCAGAGGGCCTCTGAGCGCGACCATTTGATTGCCGGACACTCCCGCGGCGACCAGGTTGTTCTCCATCGGATGCATCGTCAGGGCGACCTGGCGATAGATCATGCCTTCCTCGAACGTCGGGTCGCCGGGCATGCCGGTTTCCCAGTAACGCTGGCTGTCGAAGTGCGATTTCGATTGTCCGGCATAACCCACGCGATGGATCATCGCCAGGTTTCCCGGCCCGCGGATACCCGTCAGGTCCGAATGATCGTAGATCTCCATCATCGCCGCCAGGCTCGGATGCAGGCGCGCAAAGCCGTTGCCGAGATCGATCGCACGAGCGGGCGGGATATATAAAGAAGGACGATTGGCCGTATTGTATTCGGGATCGCCGTATGGAATAACAGTATTGACACCGTCGTTACCGCCACGTTGGAAGATGAAGATCATCTTCGTAGCTTCGTCCCCATCGTTCGCAAGCAGCTTGCTTTTGAAGAGGCCCGGGCAGAGAAGACCAAGCCCCATCCCTATGGCCGTCCTACTTCCCGCACGAAGGAATTCGCGTCGCGTGCAGTGCTTGTACGATGTTTTGCTTGAGTTTTTCATTTCGATAATTCCTCTTACTGGAAGTTCCACTGCGGCATACTGAGCAGCAGGCCGACAAATAACTGGATCCGCTCCTGGAATTCCTGCGGTTTCGATGGGTCCAGCGGCTGCGGCATGCCGTTGAGGTTCGTGATTAGGTACACAACAAGTAAGTTTCTGTTGGCGGCGGACAACGTGCTCTGAAAAAGCAGCTCGTCAAAGAATCCGACGATCTGTTCGGCCGATTCCAAATTTCTCTCCTCGATGAAACCAACGGCATTCCAAAAGAATTCGTCGTTGCGATTCAGCGCCAGATCGCGGGCGAAGCTGATGCGCTCGAGCATGGAGGCCGTATCGATCCAGTGGGTTCCCAACTCGCCAAATCCGTCGGGATCGTCGCGTGTGAACAGGTGCATGCCCATACCGTCGTTGATCTGAGGAAGGCCGGCCCCGCTCGCTTCGGCATCGAGAGCACGCAGGCTGCTGTTGACGTATTCAATCGGTGTCTTGACCTTGTTGCGATACGCGCCGGGCGTCCAGAAAAGATTGGACTGATCTTCCGGATCGAGAATCGCATTCATCACCGTTGCAATGTTGCCGGCGGGAAACGTTGAATTCCAGGCGACGATCGCATCCGTAAGCAACTCGACGAGTTCCGCCGGGGCGCTGCCGTCTTTGTAATTCGCCAGGGTGAGTTCATCGGAGACAAACTTCTGGATCAGCTTAATACAGATGAATTCCACGGTGGAGGGATGGCCGGCTAACCCCCGGACGACATCCAGTGCGTCGAAAAGCCCCGCAGATCCGGTACGTCCCGAGGGGATATTAAAACCGTTGCGACCGCCCCCGAAAAGCGTTTTAGCGCTCGTATCGTGTTGATTCGGATCGAAACGGAACGTCCATACGCCGTTTTGATCCCCGTTTTCAATACTCCCGGGCTGAATATCACGCCGAAGGAGCCTGGGGAGAATGGACAGGTCCGAACTATTGAGACTGCTATTGTGCACCTGGATCGCCAGCACGTTCACGCCGGTTTCTGCGATATTGCGAAAGCGTTTCAAACCGATGTATTCCGCCGGCCCGGTGACTTCGTGGCTGCCGTTGGCATTGCGATTATAGGCCGGGGGGGACCCGCGGTTTGCCATATTGGCGCTGCGGGCGATTTCTACTCCATTGAAATAGGCCACGTAGCCGTCATCGTAGGCCATCTCCAGGATCATGTTCTCTATTTGCGCGGGATCGTCCAGGAGGAACTTTCGCCGGAGATAAATCGAGAAATAGTTGCCCCGCATGTCATCGAGGACCGTTGCATCGTCTCCATCTCCATATCCGATTCCCGTCACGCCGCGATTCCATCCGGCGTCGCCGAATCCGACCGCCGTCCAGGCCGTCGTGGGTTCGCCTTCGTCGCCGGGGCTGGGTTCGCGAACTCCTTTGAAATACCTCCAGCCGGACCCTAAATCGAGAAAGGTCATTTCCTCGAATTTCACGCCGCAGTCGCTCGGAGGCTCGAGGGCGGAGTCGGGGAAGTTCTTCGCCTGCTCCGGCGGAACCTTGCAGATGCCCCAACCGGTGAAGCATTTGGCCAACTGCTCGATGTCCTGCTGGGTGTAGCCGTTGTCCACACCGAAGGCGAACAGCTCCAGAATCTCCCGGGCATAATTTTCATTCGGCGCCCCCTTGACGTTGAGAACGTTATCGAGGTAAACGAGCATACTCGGACTCGTTGCACTATAGAGCAGCAGATCGCCGAAGTTGCCGAGGGCGTTATCGTAAAAGAACTGGTACTCTTCGTATTCGAGCTGGGCGGCTTCGGCGCGGGCCCGGGCCTCCGACATGGCGTCGGCGGCGTCCGAGTTCTGGAGATCGTCAAAGTATTCGGCGAGTTTATCGTAGTCGGTCGTAAAGTGATTTTCCCAGAACTCAGCGAGCACCACCTGCAGTTGCCGGTGGGAGTACACGCCCCGGATATGAACGAGCTGCTGAAGCGCGTCGATTCCCCGAATCATCCGACGGGCGGGTCCCGGCAGAATCCGGCGGTTGATAAGCTCGGGAATCATGCTCAGATCGCCGTTTGTAAGACTCCTGTTGTGCACCTGGATCGCGAGAACATTCTCGCCAACCCGGAGCCAGCGTTTGCCATCGCTGATATCGAAGTCCTCCGGCGTGCCGGCTTCGTGGCTGCGAGTCGCCGGTTGATCGTGGGGCACGCGCCCCGTCGCCGGAAGGTTGGCGGAGACCACCAACGCTCCGTTCAGATACGCTCGAAATCCATCGTCGTAATCGACTCGAAGGATAAGATCGTCAAGGGCCGCCAGGGATTCGGAATCGAGCGTGAAGGTATATCGCAGATAGACCGAAAGATAGCCCGGCCGGCTCTCGTCTTCGGGCGTATCGGGATTGTCGTTGATGCGGCGCATGTCCGTCAGGACCGTTCGGTCGTCGCCGTCTCCCATACCGATCCCCGTCGCGCCCCGCAGCCAGTCCGTATCGTCGAAGGCCGCTTGCTTCCATGCAGCGAGAGGTTCGATGTCTCCTTTATGATAACGCCAGATCTCGCCCGCCATGATCATGAGGCTCTCACGTGCGGGAATCATGTCCGTAAAGAGCGCCTCTTCTTTTTCCAGGAGGCGCACGTTGCCGGATTCATCAATGCGCGCCGGATCAAGCTGTTCTTCGATGTACGATTGCAGGCCGATCTGTTCGAGATAAGCCAGGTCCGCCGGGGAAGGGCCGTACCCGATCCGGTTGAGCAGATGCCCGGCTTTCCGGATATCCGCCTGATCTGTTTCGGCACTACGAGCGGAGAGCGTCACAATCGCGACGCACAGCACGACAAATAAGATGAAGATGCTTGGAAACCTTCGATGAAACATGATGCCTCTAACCTCCCTCTGAGTAATCTCTGTTGAAAGACCGGAATCCCGTTTGCCCCGGAATTCTACGACATGTTGAATGGTCCGCATTCCAACCACCCCCGAGCACAAATGATCGCTCGTACAAAACTGGAATCTGTCGCCGTCCTATAACCTATATCGTAAGTATAACATATTCGGATAATGGATACTATTAAATTCTTGTTAAATTTTGCGGGGCGATTACCTCTAAGTAGTTCATTTTGAGGTAGATGTGAAAACGGCGGCCGTCTCAAAACCATCAAATTCGAGACGGCCGCCTGCTTGCAAAATTCTCGTTGGTTGTTCCAATGAGGGTTAGTCGAAGAATGGAAACAGCTTGCGAATTTCGTCTTTCGACGGGCGCCGGCCGTATTCGCAGATTTCAAAGACCTCGGCGTATTTGATATTCTTGGCTTTCTCCTGACCGTACCAGGCAGCCAGTTCTTTCCGGAATCGATTCGCAGTGCTCGCAAAGCGACGGTCGAAACGCTGACGTACTTCTCGCTCCCGAGCTTTTCGTTTAGCCGGGTCATTCGCCGGATAAAGATTCTCGTCTCCGTTGCAGCCGCCTTCCAGCGTTTGCGACGCGAGGGCCAGGGCCGCGTCCAGTTTTTTCTCAATGACCGAATCGATGCTCACGGCGATATCCGCGGTGAATGGATTGGGTTTCTGGAAGCCATCCCGATAGAACAGGAATACGGGATTGCGCTTAAGATAGGGCACATCCGGGCAAAAGTACGGCACAGTAACCATGTATCCGGCATCCTGGATCAGGATCGCCGAATAACGATGATCCGGATGATAGTCGTTCGGACGATGGCACATGACGATATCGGCGCGCCACTCGCGGATCAGACGGACGATGGTCCTGCGATTTTCGAGGGTCGGCATAATCTCACCATCGTGGATATCAAGGACTTCGGTTTCGATCCCGAAGATTTCCGCGCAACGCTCGACCTCGGCGGTGCGTCGCTGGGCCAACGGCCCTCCGGCCATGCCCCAGTGGCCGATATCTCCGTTCGTGGTGGAAACGAACTTAACGTGATGCCCCTGCGCCGCCCACATCGTCGCGACACCTCCGGCCTTAAACTCGTTGTCGTCCGGATGCGCGCCGAAGCAAATGATCCGCACTTTGCCGTCGCCGGCGTCCGGGGCGGGAGCGGGTTTGGGTACGGCGGCATTTAGTGTCCCCGCCGTGAGTAATAATAGACTACCCAGGAGCACACTCCATAACATCCATTTTTCTTTTGCCAGTCTGTCATTCATAGCATCGTTCTCCTAAATTAAGTATGTTATTTCTCGTCGGATTTTTGTGTCTCGGATGTTGCTTCACCGGTCTTCGCCACATCGTCTCGGAAGAAAGCCGCCAGCGCTACAAGCAATGCCGCCGAGGCGATTGAGATAATAATAAACACGGGAATCCAGTTGCATAAACCGTCCGTTGTGTAGCGCTCGATCAGTTCGACGTTGACGAAGGTGCCGATCAACATGCCCACACCGTAGCAGATCAGGACGATTAATCCCTGCGCCTGTGCCCGCATTTCCGGCGGGGCTTTCTTGTCCACATAGACCTGGCCCCCGACGAAGAAGAATCCGAAGATGATCCCGTGTACGAGAATGGCGATGTAATACAGGAAAGTCTGTTCGCCCGCGACCCCTCCCCATAGGGCAAAGTAGCGAATGGCCAGCGCCCCCAGGCCGATTACCATCGTCCATTTAGCGCCGAAGCGAGATAAGGCCAATGGCACAAGAAGCATCAGGAAAATCTCAACAAACTGCCCGAGGTTCATGGTCGCCGTGACCTGTTTGAAACCTTGACTGGAGAAGAACTGGGAGCCCAGTGAGAAGTACAGCGTGAAAGGGATCATGACCAGCAACGAAACACCGATGAACAGGGCGAAGTTAAAATCCTTTATTAATCCGAAGGCCCGCAGACCGAGTGCATCGACAATCGAGGCTTCTTTGCCTTTGGCCGGAGGGGGCGTGTTGGGTAGTGTCAGATTCAGCAGCGCAGCAAGGAGCGCCGTGCCGGCGCCGCAATAAAGCGGGACCGCGGTGCCGTCGATAGACTTACCCCCGAACAAGCTTGTGGCCGCGACGAGACTGAAAACAGCGGAGGCGACCCAGCCGATCGAGCCAAAAACGCGAATCTGAGGAAACTTATCCGATGGCGCATGCGTCATGGCGATGGCATTCGTCAAACTCCACGTGGGCATGTAGCAGAGCATACCTAATAGTAGAATTGCGAACAGCGCCGCCGGATTCGTTTGTCGGGCGCCCAGGAAGAACAACACGGCACAGCCAAAATTCAAAACGGTCAACACTTTCTGACTGGCGAAATGACGATCCGCCACCATGCTGATGACCGGAGCTATGAGGCAGCCCAGTGGCATGACGCTCAGAATCCAGGCTTTCCAGGCCCCTTCAATTTCCACATTCGTCAGGTAGGCGGCCAGTTGCACCCACCAGACGGCGAACATCATGTATTGTAAAAACATCATGACGCTCAGGCGAATCCGGGTGTTCATCGACATTTCATCCATTGTGTGTCTCCTTTATTAAAAGATGTTTCCTTCCAAACGTTTTGGTCCGTCAATCAATTTTCGTCTGTACAAATTCACGAACGCTTCTGGATTCATGAAGATAATAACATAACAAGGAGGATTCAGCCAAGATTATCGTGTACAGAATGTTGGGGAAATAGAAAATCCTGTTTGTTATTTTATTCTTGCGAGAACCGGAATCCGGACACGCACTCTCCGGATTCCGGGTCAAACCCGGAATGACAGGATGCACAATCATTAGAAATAGTAGCGAAAGGCAATCGTTACCGATTAAGACGCTCTAACAAAGCTTAGGTCCTCTGGGCTTGTCATTCTGAGCGGAGCGAAGAATCTCAGTCTTTTCGGCTGAATAGAGACCTTTCGCTGCCCCTTCGGCTACGCTCAGGGCTAAAGGCTAATTCAGGGTGACAAGGGAGAGTTTTTTTAGAGTGCCTAAGAAAAAACATGGAGGATCATTTCTCCAATGCAATGAGATCGTCGTAGGTCTCGCGTTTTCGGATGACGGTAAACGTATCGCCATCGACGAGGACTTCGGGGGTCCGGCCGCGTGCGTTGTAATTGCTGCTCATCGTAAAGCCGTAAGCGCCGGCGCTGAAAACCGCGAGCACGTCGCCCCGCTGAACCGGCGGCAAGGCCCGGCCCTTTGCGAGGAAGTCTGCACTTTCACAAATCGGCCCGACGACATCGACCACTTCGGCGCCGTCCACGACCAAATCTTTCTCCCGCCGGACGGGTACGAATCGTTCTTCGACCTTGGCCGGCCAAATAAAATGGAATGCCTGATAAAGCGAGGGACGGATCAAATCGTTCATCCCGGCATCGACAATGACAAATCGTTTGCTGCCCCCCTCTTTGGTATAGAGTACGCGGGTCAGCATGATCCCTGCGTTGGCACAGATGCTTTTGCCCGGCTCCAGGATCAATTTAAGATCTTTGTCTTTCAGAAGCGGTATGAGACCTTCGGCGTACTGCGAAGCGGAAGGAACGGAATTCGACTCATAGTCCGCGCCATAACCCCCGCCGAGATCCAGCGTCTCGACGGTATGACCGCGTTTACGCAACTCGTCAATGACCGGCAGTATCTTGTGAACGGCGTCCACATAAGGATCGATGGTCTTTCCGCCACTGCCCAAATGGACGTGAACCGCGCATAGATCGACGTTTTCATCGCCGCCGAATCTCTCAAAGATGTGGATCGCACGTTCGATATCGACGCCGAATTTCGTTTCTTTTTTGCCCGTTTTGATATAGGCATGGGTCTTGTACTCGACATCGGGATTAATACGGAGGGCCGCCTTCGTTTTGGTCCCTCGCCGGCCGGCAATGGCAATGAGGTTTTCCAGTTCCGCTTCCGATTCAATATTGAAATACCCTATTTTGGCATCCAGCGTCTCGACGATCTCCGTGTCGGTTTTCCCGACGCCGGCATAGACGACTTTCGACGGATCACCGCCGGCCTGCATCACGCGATACAATTCCCCGCCGCTGACGACGTCGAATCCGCTGCCCAGCCCGGCTAAAAAGCGAAGAATGTGAATATTGCCGCAGGCCTTGACGGAATAGCAGATCGTCGTCTCGAGCGGACTGTACGCGGTCTGAATTTTACGAAGATGGTCCTCGAAGGTCGCTTTGCTGTAGATGTAAACCGGCGTGCCGACCGCCTCGGCGATGTCTTTTACGTTGACCTGTTCGGCGAATAAGTCACCGTTTTTGTAATTGAAATAATCCATCGTATCACTTTCTTTCCAGTTCCAATCGAATAAACGTCATATCCATGTATGGTTTCATCTATCATATAGAATGGAAGGCTGATTGCAAGTGAACGTTCGGCGGGAGAATTCCGGAGGCCTTTTCGAGTATGTATAAAAAAAACGGAAGGCTCTATCGTTTGACGAAAGAACCTTCCATTCATCCCGTAATCTTAAACTCGCCATGATCGTTATATCACGATCCGCAAGTGCAGGATCATATCGAGATGCTATTTTTTCTTTTTGACTTTCTTCTTGGCTTTCTTCTTGGCTTTCTTCTTCGTTGCTTTCTTCTTCGTTGCTTTCTTCTTGGCTGTTTTTCTCTTCACTTTTTTCTTCGCTGCTTTCTTCTTTACTTTTTTCTTCGCCATTAGTTGTCACCTCCTTTTGGCTAACTAAATACTTTCTTGTTTTGGCTTACGCCACAAAACTCATTTCACATTAAGCAACTTTATCAACAATTAACAGAAAAATAATTATTTTTTATATATTTTTTATCGTCATAACTTTACTGTTTCTTGATAAAATTTTCTTCCACAAACGTTTACACAAGCTTTTCTATCCTCTACTATACGCCTTGTTAATAGAAAACGAAATCGTTTTTTTAAGCGATCTACATTAAACGCGCATGTTTAAAAAGGATTGTTTTACCCAAACGTTTGATAGAACTCTTTCGATAATTACACAGTTTGATTGTTAATTGTTTATGACTCAAAAAACCATTGCTTTGTTCGGGGGGACGTTCGATCCGATTCATCTCGGCCATACCACGGTTGCGGCCGACGCCGCCCGGCGCATTCGCGCAGAAAAAATCATTTTCATCCCGGCAAAGCGCTCGCCCTTGAAAGGATTTTTACCCCGGGCCGGCGATGAAGATCGATTGAAAATGATCGCGCTTGCCGTTGCCGAAGAAGAGATGTTTGAGGTGAGCGATTACGAACTGAATAAACCGGCGCCGAGTTACACGTTGGAAACCGTCGAGAAATTTCGGAAAGACTACGGCAACGAAACGTCCATTCACTGGCTGGTGGGCGCCGACGGTATTGATGATTTAATCTATTGGCATAAGATCATCGAATTGATCGACGCCTGCCATCTGACGACGATGTATAGAGCCGGCTGCGCACCTCCGAATTTTGAAAAATTCGAGGAGATTTGGGGTCGGCAACGCGTGGAAAAACTCCAGCGAAACGTCGTGCAAACTCCCTTGATCGACGCCAGCAGCACGGAAATACGAAAACGATTGGCGACCGGCCAGGATGCCTCAAACATGCTCCACAGGGCCGTTTACGGCTATATACGCGAACATGGCCTCTATCAGCCGGACGATAAACACGACCATCGATAGAGTTCGCCCGGCCTTTATGCCCTGCTCTTTTCAACCGACGCGACGAGCCAGTCGTACCAGTCGGACATGCCGGCGCCGGTCTTGGCGGAGATGGGAAAAATCTCGATGGTTTGGTTGAGTCTTCGGGCGTCGGATGTCGCTCGTTCCATGTCGAATTCGACGTGCCCTCCGTCCAACAGATCGATCTTATTGATGAGCAGCGCCTTGGACTTGGCAAAGATGGCGGGATACTTGGCCGGCTTGTCGTCGCCTTCCGCGACGGAGAGTACGACGATCTTACCGCTTTCCCCAAGCTCGAACGCCGAGGGACACACCAGGTTGCCGACGTTCTCGATTAGAATTAAATCCAGGCTCGCGATCGGCAACTGTTTGAGCGCGGCGCCCACCTGGGTCGCCGACAAATGACACGCGCCTTCGGTATTGATTTGAACGGCCGGGGCGCCGGTCGCTTTGATCCGTTCGGCGTCGAGATCGGTTTGAAGATCGCCTTCGATCACACCCACTTTTATCTCATCTTTCAGGTCGCTAATCGTCCGGGTGAGAATGGTCGTCTTGCCGGAACCGGGAGATGAGATCATATTCAAACATAACTTTTTTTGCTCGGCGAAAAACATGATATTGTCGAGCGCATATTTCTCATTTTCGCTGAGAATTTTTTTTTCAATATTTATTTTTTTCATAGCGCTAATCCGTCTGAAAACTTATTTGTTCGATGATCAAAGGAGCATCGGGCAATAGTTCAAATGCGCCGATTTTGCATGACGGACACTCAGGATCGGAAAGGTTAACAACGAATTCCTCGCCGCAATCCTTGCATCGCGCGCGAATCGGCTTGTGCTCGATGTGGAGTTGCACCCCTTCACACGATGTGTCTTTCGTCACCGCTTCGAAGGCGAAGCGAAGCACTTCATCGTTAACGGGATTGAGCGTTCCACAACTGATTTTCGCGCTCACCGGTTTGGCGTGATGCTTGTCCGCTTCCTCCATAATGATTTCCATCAGGCTCTGGGCCACCATCGTTTCATGCATCAGCATATCCTCGGCAGCGCGCGCCCGTACGGCATTTGAACGATTCGCTTGCCCCCGATCCGTGTTTCTATTTCCACTAAGGGCACATCGCGAGTCTCGACAATTTGACCGATGATCACAGCTTCTCGGCCCAGTGGGTCATTCCTGCATCGCTCCAAACACGCCTCGGCAGATTCCGGACTGACGACTGCGATAAGCTTACCCTCGTTGGCGATGGTGAGCACATCAAAGCCGAGCATATCGGCGGCCGCTTGCACCGCCGGCTGGATGGGCAGGTCGCTTTCGCGGATTTCGATACTCAGACCGGTGCTCCGCGATATTTCGTTGAGCGTTGCGGCGACGCCGCCGCGGGTCGGGTCCCGCATGAACTTAATGCCGTCCACGTGCTGAAGGAGTTGAGACGTCAATCCCACCAGGGCCGCACAATCGCTCTGAAGCTGCGTTTGAAACTGAATATCTTCCCGCTGAGAAATAACGGTCATCCCGTGATCGCCGATCGAGCCGTTAATGATGATCCGATCCCCGACGGCGATTCTTTTAAATCCCAAATCCACATGGGGTAATCTCACACCGAGGCCCGCCGTATTGATAAATATCTTGTCGGCGGCGCCGACTTCGACCGTTTTGGTGTCGCCTGTGACGATATCCACCTCACATTGGCGGGCGGTTTGGCCGATACTGGCTAAAATCCTGTCCAACAGCTCGATTTCAAAGCCGTCCTCAATAATCAGCGACAACGTCAGGGCGACGGGCCGCGCCCCGGCCACGGCCAGATCGTTCACCGTCCCGCAGACGGCGAGCTTGCCGATATCCCCGCCATGAAAGAACAACGGCTTGACGACATAACTGTCCGTCGTCAGGCAAAGCGAACCCGACGGAAGGTCCAGCCGGGCCGAATCACCCATTTCCGTAAGGATTTCATTATTCAGGCTCGGCAGGATGTGATGGCGGATCAGGTCGTCCATGAGTTGTCCGCCGCCGCCGTGGGCCAACAGTATTTTGTCGTTCTTGTGTTTTTTCGTCACGTGCGTATTTTCTCTTGGCCGTATTTAAACCACGCGGCACAGGCCCCTTCGGAACTGACCATGCAAGGCCCAATGGGGTCCTGCGGCGTACAGCTTCGGCCGAATAATTGACATTCCGGCGGATCGATCAATCCGCATAATACGTCGCCGCATCGACAGCCTTTTCTTTCCTCACTGGCCGATGGGCGAATACTAAATCTTTTAAAGGCGTCGAATCGGTCGTATTTCCCTCTGAGTTTAAGCGTGCTATTCGGTATGGCTCCCAATCCTCGCCAGTCACCGTCCACAGGCTCGAAACATTCTCCGATCATTTTCTGTGCGGCGACATTGCCTTTCTCGGTGACGACGGCGGGGTACATGGATTTCAATTCAGGCGCGTCTGTTGAAAGCTGCCGGCAGATCTCGCTCAGCCCTTCGATAATCTGCACCGCCTCGAAGCCGGCCACGACGCACGGGCGATGAAAGTCCCTGGTAATTTCGGCAAAAGCGCCGTAACCGATAATGACGCTCACATGTCCCGGACATAAAAAAGCATCGATATGATTGTTCTTGCTGCTGAGTAACGCTCGCATAGCCGGAACGACGAGCTTATGTCCGCTCAAGATGCAAAAATTGTCGATGGATTCGTCTGCCGCTTCTTTGACGGCGACCGCGGTAGCGGGCGCCGTCGTCTCGAAACCGACCGCAACAAATACAACCGTTTTGTCAGGATTGTCCTTGGCGAGTTGGAGGGCGTCTTCGCTGCTTAAAACCACTTTTACGTTGGCTTTGGCTTGTTTTGTTTCGAGGGAGTCGTTTTTGCCGGGAACGCGAATCATGTCGCCGTAGGTGGCGATCAGGCAATCTTCGCGGTCGGCCAGTTCCAGAACGGCATCGATGTAGCCCTGATCGGTCACGCAAACGGGGCACCCCGGGCCGGACAGGAGCTTAAGATTAAGAGGTAATACCGACCGTATGCCATTGCGAAAGATGGAAACCGTGTGCGTGCCGCACACCTCCATGATATTGATCTGCCGCCCCAGTGATTCACACGCAGCGGCCATCGCTTCCTGTGCCTTTTTGATTCGATCGAGCATGAATTTATCTCGGTTGAGTTATCCTGAAAGTTTGTTCGGCGTATCGTCGAATTCACTGATTTCCGCGATGAGCTGCCAGGTTTTTTTCGCTTCTTCTTCATCGACGAGCGAGATGGCAAATCCGGCGTGAATTAAGACTAAATCGCCCAGCTTCGCCTCCGGCAGCAGCGTGGTTTTCGCCTTCCAGCGGTTACCCAGCGCATCGACCACCGCTCGATCCTCTTCCAACTCAACAATTCTTGCCGGTACGGCTAAACACATTTTTTACTCCTCATCGTCAATTGAGGTGATGATTAAGTACAATAGTCCTATTCAATTGTTGCCCAAATCCTTCATTATCCCTGCAACGACGTCATTTCTATTTGCTTCTCTGTGATCTTGGCGGCAATGGCCGCCTGGCCGAGGGAAATGCCGCCGTCGTTGGACGGGACGTCCCGGTTGAATAATACGGAAAAACCGGCCTTTTTCAAGAGTTTAATCAGGCGATTCGCCAGATATCGATTGCAGAAGACGCCGCCGCTTAATGCCACCGTGTTTAATTTCGTGGATTCTCCGGCCGTTTTGGCCAGTTCCAGCAAGGCGGCGGCGAGCGTATTGTGGAACCGGGCCGAAATAATTCCTGCGGCTTGGTTCTTTCGTACATCACTGACGATCTGTTTGAACATTAGACTCAGATCAATCAATATTGGTTTGCCAGTTGAGCTTCTCAGCTCAAAGTCATAATGGTCTTCAACTTCCCCTAAAGCTACAGCTTCCAGGGCCATCGGTAGCTGCGCGTCGAAGTGATTGGTGCTTCCCAAACCGAGCATCGCCGCGACGGCGTCGAAAACACGCCCCAGACTGGACGTCTCGACACAATTGATACCTTTTTCAAGTTGCTCCATTATCATTTGAGATTTGAGATTTGAGATTTGAGATTGATTATCCGGTTCATCTTCAAATCGCTTTAGAAGCCAGTCGAATGCATTCAAATCAAAGTCGTTGCCGTATGCCTGTTTTAACAGCGACAAGGCAGGCCGGATCGCTTCTTTGCCGGCTTTATCCGCTCCGGCCAACGAGTAGTAGGCCAGATGGCCGAATCGTTCGAATGTTTCCAATGTTGCAATCAAACATTCGCAACCCCAGATGGCGCCATCCGTTCCGTAACCTGTTCCGTCGGCAACAAGGCCGACGACCGGCTCGTTGTAACCGTGCTCAGCCAAGACGGAGGCAATGTGCGCCCAGTGATGTTGGACCTGGATAACCTTTGCCCTGGATATGGACCGGGCGTGCCGCGTGGACAAGTAGCCGGGGTGGAGGTCACAGGCAATCACTTCCGGCTCGACGTCAAACAATTTTCGCAGATGTTCAATCGAATCGAGGTAGTGGTGATAGACTTCTGCATCTTCGAGGTCGCCGATATGCTCGCTGCAAATGAGCTGATTACGTTTGGCAAAACAGAAAGTGTTTTTCAAGTCCGCTCCCGCTGCGAAAATGTCTTTCTCGTATTGCGTACTGCGTACTGCGTATTGCGTATTTTGTCCTTCGTTTTCCAACGCACCACGCATCACGCAAGACGCACGACGAACATAAACAGGCGTTGGAACATACCCTCTGGCTCTTCTTAAGGGAACCGGCTGGTTCTCTATTATGTGCAGAATTGAATCATCAACCTGCCGGTAAATCTCCCGGTCGTGCATCAGGAAAGCATCGGCGACGCAACTGAGCCGTTCCAGCGCCACCTCGTTTTTGCAGATCAACGGTTCATCGGATATGTTGCCGCTGGTCATGACCAGCACGTCGATATTTTGAGCAAAGAGCAGATAGTGCAGGGGTGCATAGCACAACATGAAACCGTACGAGGCCACACCTTCGGCGACGGAGGATGCGATCCGATTATTTTCTTTCTTGGGCAGCAAAACAATCGGGCTTTGGGGGCTTCTTAAAAGCCGCTCGGCGGATTCGTTCACAATAGCGTATTCTTCTATTTGCTCGATTGAATCGGCCATTAAAGCAAAAGGTTTGTGGTCTCGTTTCTTACGCGCTCGCAGCCGTTCGACGGCTTCGTTATTCAGCGCATCGACGGCGAGGTGAAATCCGCCGATACCTTTGATCGCGACGATCTTGCCCGCTAAGAGCATTTTCGCTGTTTCGGCGATGACTTTTTCCGTTTGCATCTCGATCGTCTCGCCGGAACTGTCGATCAATCGAACCTGCGGTCCGCACGCGGGGCAAGCCACCGGTTGAGCGTGAAAACGGCGATCGGCGACGTCCGTGTACTGTTCGGCACATTTATCGCACATTTCAAAAACCGACATCGTCGTATTCGGCCTGTCGTAGGGGATGGTCCTGACGATGGAATACCGTGGTCCGCAGTTCGTACAATTGATAAACGGGTAGCCGTAGCGAAAATCCTCTCGATCCCCCATTTCCTTCAGGCAATCCCGACACGTCGCTATATCCGCGGTGACCTGCGACAGCGGCGTCCCATAAGAATTGCTCGCTTCGATGAAAAACTCACCCTCCGCCTCGACGAGCGGCATATCGACGGTCCGGCAGGATTGTATCCTCGCCAGCGGGGGTTTATCCGCGCCGGATTGCAGCCGGGCGACGAATTCCGTTATGTTCTCCTCGTTCCCTTGGAGTTCGATTGTGACGCCCTTTGTGTCGTTATAAACGATGCCGGTCAGGCCGAGCGCACGGGCGATTCGATACACCGCCGGGCGGAAACCGACCCCCTGGACTTGACCCGTTATCGATATTTTTTGCCTTTTTTTCAATATTCTACCTTTTATTAATCCTTGATACGCCCGCCTCCGTGGGGGGTTCTTGGGTGTGTATTATAATGGAAGAAAACGAAGGAGAAAAATTTATTTGCCAGGACGCGTTCGATCTGTTAGAATCCTCAAAACACGGGGCCTTAGCTCAGTTGGGAGAGCGCTTGCATGGCATGCAAGAGGTCGTGGGTTCGAATCCCATAGGCTCCATTTCCCTTTTCTTGCTCATACGGTCAACCATTGGTCTATGATGTCATCTGCGGCGGCCGGCAGGATGCCGAGAATCCACGCCAGATCGACCACCGTCGGACGTTTTCGGATTTCGTGCATGTGCAAGATAGCGTCTCGCAGTCGCTCGCGGGAACATCCGATGCCCTCAAAGGTGTGGGCGGCTCCGGCCGTTTTCAGGCAGTGCTTAATCTGATCGGGGGAACGAACCTGGTCCCGGCCGGCCTCGACGAATGCTTGCCAGGCTTGGCCGTCAGCTAACTTTTCACGAAGGATGTGCAGCATGGGTTGCTTCTGTTCGTATTGCTCTCTAATGCTCTCTGTCAAAGATCCCCAGAACGTCGTATCGATATCGGAGGGTGGAGCATAGTTGGCGATATCCTTTGTTTGAAAGATCCGATCGTATATAGCGGAAGAAAATAGAGTGCCGAGACCGACCTGCCGGCCATGAAGGTCGTGTGCAACGCCATCGACGCTGGTCATCATGTCGAGAGTATGACTGAGAAGATGTTCGCCGCCGGAGGCCGGAGCGGACGTCCCCACCAGGGTCATGGCAATGCCGGAGTACACTAACGCCTTGAAAAGGGCTTCAATCGCAGCAGGCCGGCGGTCTCTGATATCCTCCGGATGATCGAAGTAGTAGGGTTCCAGTGTGTTGATCATCTCACTGCAATACCGGCAGAAATATTCATCAAAAAAGATATGATTGAAAATCCAGTCAGCGGTACTGACGGGCTTGGCGATGGTATCGCCGAGGCCGGACGCCGTCAGCTCGAAAGGCGCTCCGACGATCACCGAGGGGATGGCGAAGACGGCTAAAGGCGGCCGGGCACGGATGAGGCTTTTTACGCCTTTCAGAGTCGGCGCGACATTAGCGGCGGTGTAGCCGTTCATCGTCGCGGCGGTAGCAAAAACAGCATACGGTACGTCGCGGTCGAAGGCGGCCCATTTCGTCAGATCGTTAATGACGCCGGAACCGACGGCCAGAGCGATGGCCGCAGGAGGCAGCTTGTCACTGAGCCAATCATGCGTCTTTTCGTTGCAGACGGGACCGCCGCGATCGGTATCCGGGACAATAATGTGCTCCGTGGACCAGCCGGCTCGTTCGAGGATCCCTTCGGCACTACGGCCGGCGATATCCCACGTTCGCCTGTCGGCGGTTAAGACAATGCAACGGTCATTAACTAAGGAACTCAGGACTGCGGGCAGACGTTCCAGGGCATCTTCTGAATAGACAATTCTTTTGATAGGAACGTTGTGACGCCGGCCGCATTCGCAATTAAACGTAGTATCGAGTAATTCTTCAGGATTCATTATTTGACTATCAACAAATATTATGAATGAGCTAAATGTAGGGTGTGCAAATGCCGTTTTTTGCACACGCGGAACCATAAACACGTGTGCAACAAAGTTGCACACCCTACCTTAACGTCAACAGTTCTCGACGTTTGCTCAGGTTTAAATGATCTTCTCGACCACCACTTCCTGTCCGTCACTGAAGTGCGCCGTCGCGGCATCTTCCGGGCTGATGCGCACGAGTCCACCGTCCTGACAGTCGCACGGCGGGCCGGCTTTCACGTGAACCGAGCGCAATCCTCCGTACCACCAGCGAATGTGACTGGCGTAGAGCAGGTCACCCGGTTCGGCGGCCATGGTCTCCAGCGCCGCCTGGGGCAGGATAATCGTGTTTTCCTCTGAGATATCTCGGTCGATCTTAACTCGCAGTCGCGCTTTACTGCCGGGCCGTCGATTAGGTTCGCCCCCTTTGAAACGGCGCATAGCTTCTTTTTGCGTTCCGGCAACGAGACCTTTCAGCGCGGAGTCGGGCTTGGGTTTCGTGAGCCACGTGACGGACACGCCCAGCGTGCCGGCCGCCAACAGACCGAATAAGGCCCGCATAAACTTGTAACTGTCGGGACCCATGCCGAAATCAAACGGTCCCACGAGCGCGTCGGGCCAGATGAAGGATAAACCGATCAGAATAGCTCCACCGACAATCGTCGCAAAGGCGGCGGCGGGCGAATAGCGCTTCCACGTAATCCCCAGGAGAATCGCCATCAGGACCGGCGGCGTGACGGCAGCGGTGAACATGCTATGGGCACCGTAAATGGTGTCTTTCATGAAGACGGGCACCAGGGCCAGACCCAGACCGGCCGCGACCAGACTGGTTATCCGCGCCACGCGTAAATAATGTTTGTCCGGGCTGTCGGGCTTGACGTACGGCTTCCAGATATCATTGACGAATATGGCACTGACGGCGTTGATGAGTGAATCGGCGGTGCTCATGAGCGCCGCGGTAAGCGCCGCGAGCACGAAGCCGAAGACGCCCGGTGCACAGAGGAAGTGGGCGGCCTTGACGAAGGAGTCGCCGGGCTCGGTGACCAGCTCGCCGCTGTTGACCAGGGCCTTGGCGATCCATCCGCCGCAACTGGTGGCCACCGCCGCCAGCGGGGCCAGCACGAGGATCCAGCAGACGACCATCCGGCGAGAATCTTTGACGCTTTTGAGCGAGAGGAATCGCAGGATGAAGCCCTGGTGCATGAGCATAAGCGCACCGGTATTGGCCAGGCCGTCCTGAGCGTAAATGCCGACAAAGCTGAATTTGGGCGGCGCGGCGAAATCCGAAAAGGCGAACTTGTGATCCTGGGGAAGCAAGGCCCAGAAATTGCCGAAGCCTCCGAAATGATAAATCGCGGCGCCGAAAAGTCCCAGGCCCGCGATGAGCAGGATGAATCCCTGGACGAGATCGGTCATAATCACCGCCGTCTGCCCGCCGATATACACATAGAGCGCCACCGCCACCGCCGTTATGATCGCCCCGGTCATGACCTGCCAACCGAGCAGGGTTTCCAGAGTTCTGCCCAGTGTGATCAGGTTGATGCCGATGTAGCCGACGATGTAAAAGAGGATAATCACCGTGGCGGCGATGCGCGTTTTTCTGTCGAAGCGTTTTTCCAAATACTCGGGAACGGACGTGATTCGATTGTAATAGATGATGGGCAGCCAAATGAGCACGAGAATGGGCATCCAGAACCAGTCGTTGAGGTAGGATTGCGTGCTGCAGATGCCGTAACGAAAGCCGGCCGCACTGTACTTGATGAAACTGTAGCTGCCCACGACGGTGGCGACGCATGAAAACGCAATGAGCCACCATGAAAATCGTTGTCCCCCGAAAAAGAAATCTTTGGTCGTGGTCGTATATCGACCGAAATACAGGCCGAATCCCATCACGGCAACGAAATACCCCAGCATCACCGCATAGTCGAGATTTCCGCCAATCGCCTGGGCAATCATACCGAATCTCCATTCGCCCAGAAGGGCGCCCAGAACGTGAAAACGCACATAAGGACCAGCATGAGCAGGTAGCCGGCGACAAGCGTCACCAGAAGCCGCCGGTCTTCGGCGATTTTTAGGTCAAGATATCCCCCGCGGAGTCCGCACCATATTCCGACGATGCACAAGACCGCCCCGATGCCGAATTCACACACAATCGGCCAAACGCGCAACATGTTCATCTTTCCGTTCTCCCGTCCATTCAATGTCAACGATTGATCACTTGCCTGAAGAGCGAGGGTTGTTCAATTGCTCTCGAAGCCAGGCGGGACGATTTGTGGTAATGCCGGCCACGCCAAGATGGACCAGCCGGGCCGCTTCTTTCGGATCGTCCACCGTCCAGACGTAAAGCTTCTGCCCCGCTGCTGTGGCGGCCTCGACGAATTCCCTGGTCACGCCGGCGTAATGCACGTCCATGCCGTCCAGCCCGTTACCTTCGGCGATTTGAATGAGCTGGGGATCGTGCGGGATCCATTCATCCGTTTTCTTGTTCTTGTCGGTTCCCTTGAGCCAATAGGTCGGCACGTCGATGAGCTCTTTGGATTTTATCACGGTATCCAGGTTAAATCCGATGATGACGATCCGGGACATCTTTCCGCTCTCGGCGAGGAGCTCCCGCAGATAGGGCAACACTTCCCGGCCGCATTTGATTTCGACATAGAGCTTGCGCCCCGGCGGGATGGACTCGACAATATCGGCCAGGAAAGGGATCGGCTCGCCCTTGTATTTCTCAGACTTAAAACTACCGACGTCGAGCTGACGCAGCTCCTGAGAGGTCGTCTCGGCGACCGTTAATTCGACCCCGGCGGTCCGCTTCGTGGTCTTATCGTGAATCGCGACGATTTGGCTATCTTTCGTCAAATAGATATCCACCTCCACGTCGGCGTCTTTTTCCCAGCCGAGCGTGACGGAGGCCATCGTATTTTCCGGAGCCAGGTGGGAGGCCCCGCGATGGGCGATGATCTCCACGGATTTCGAACATCCTGATGTGCTGATAATCAGTAAACTCAATAACGCCTGAATCGTGATGTGTTTCATCTGTTCTACCTCATATTAAACCAAGTTTATTGACAAGGTCCCGATTGTAATACAATATGTGGGTTACGTAAAATGAGAAAACGAATGTTTTGAATTCACGAGAGAATTCTTTCTATTGGAGATATTGGGCATGGCAACGCATTATCCTGTACGACAGATCTGCACTCCACGGCGTGACTTCTTAAAATCCATCGGTCGGGGCACCGCCGCCCTGCTGCTTCTGGGCGCGGCGGGACGTTCATCCCATGCTGGGCGGCGCCGCCGAACGTCACGGCGGAATATCGTCTTTATCCTCAGCGACGATCATCGTTACGATTTCATGGGACTTATGGACCATGCGCCGAAATTTTTAGAAACGCCGAATATGGACCGCATGGCTCGTCAGGGAGCGCACTTAGCCAACGCGTTCGTCAGCACCTCGTTATGTTCGCCGAGCCGGGCGTCGATTCTGACCGGCCAATACATGCATCACCACAAGATTGTGGATAACCAACGGCCGGAGCCGGAAGGGACCGTCTTCTTCCCGCAATATTTGCAGAAGGCCGGCTATCAGACGGCCTTTATCGGCAAGTGGCATATGGGCCATGAGAACGATAATCCGCGACCCGGCTTCGACCACTGGGCCAGTCTCAAGGGCCAGGGGACGTACTTCGATCCGGTGCTCAATGTCAATAACGAACACCGCCGGTTCCAGGGATATACGACGGATGTTCTGACGGATCAGGCGTTGACGTGGTTGAAGAACGGTCGAGATACGGACAAGCCGTTTTTCCTCTATCTTTCGCATAAATCCGTCCATTATCCTTTCCAACCCGCCCCGCGCCACCAGGGCCGGTACCGCCAGGCGAAGGTCGAGCGTCCCGAAACGATGGCCAACACCGAGCGTAACTATCAGACGCAGCCGCACTGGGTCCGCGAGCGGCGCTACAGTATCCACGGCGTCGATCATATGGAAACCGGCCAGTACGACAACGATCCCGTGCCGTCTTTCGACGACCTTTATAAAAGTTACTGTGAGAACGTACACGGATTGGACGAAAACATCGGTCGCGTCCTGAGCTATCTGGACGAAAGCGGCCTGAGCCAATCGACGCTCGTTGTTTACATGGGCGACAACGGCTTTGAGCTCGGTGAGCACGGCTTTTATGACAAGCGCGATGCCTTTGAGGAGTCGATCCGCGTGCCGATGCTCGCGTACGCCCCGGGTCTGATCGAGCCGGGTACGAAAGTCACGCAGATGGTTCAGAACATCGACATCGCCCCAACGCTCCTTACCGCGGCGGGTGTGCAGCCGCCCGGGGCCGCGGCCATGGATGGGCAGTCTTTCCTACCCCTGCTCCAGGGCCGATCCGTGCGTTGGCGCGACCACATTTTGTACGAATATCACTGGGAGTGGAACTTCCCCGCGACGCCGACCGTGTTTGCCATCCGTACGGACCGCTACAAGTACATCTTCTATCACGGCGTCTGGGACCACGATGGATTTTACGACCTGCAAACCGATCCGCACGAACGGCATAACCTGATCAACGTCCCGGGGTACAGCGAGCAGATCGAGGCGATGAAGAAGCAACTCTTCGACGAGCTGGAGGCCGGCGGCGGATTGGATATCCCGGCCAGGCGTCCCCTCGGCGAACGCCTCGATCAACGCAAAAACAAATGATGAATGAAAGAGGAGAGACGATGCGCAGAAAATGGTCTGTAGTACTGCGATTTGTTTTCGTTTTTGCAGGGTGTGCAACGTGCTGCACACGCGGCGCCTCAAGCGAATTTATTACGATGCCCGCCGAGGTTCTCGAAGACAAAATCCGGGGCGGCCTTCTCGCCCAATTACTCGGCAATCTCAACGGCCTGCCTCACGAAAACAAATATTATGACGAGCCGGGCAACGTCATCGAGTACACACCCGCCCTTCCGGACGGGGCGCGAACGGATGACGATACGGATATCGAATGGGTGTATATCGTCGGGATGCAGCAAGGCCGAACCGCGATGCTCGGCCCGGAGCAGATTACTGACTTATGGAAAAAACACATCAATCGTCATATCTGGTGCTCCAACCTCTACGTTCGGCGGCTCATGGACATTGGGGTCGATCCGCCCTTGACCGGCAACCTTATTTTGAATCCCTGGGCGAATTTCAACATCTCCGGCCAGTTTGTGTGCGAGACGTTCGGCCTGATCGCCCCGGCCATGCCGCAAACCGCCGCCCGAATCGGATTACACTACACGCACGTCAGCATCGACGGCGAGCCGGCCCAAACCACGCAATTATTTACGGCCATGATCGCTACGGCTTTTATCACCGATGACATCGACGAAATTCTCGATGCCGGTCTGGCTTCTATCGACCCCAAGAGCGTTCTCGTACCTATCATCAAAGACGTTCGCCGCTGGCACCAAGAGAATCCTACCAATTGGCGCGCGACACGCCGGATGATTAAGAACAAATATACCCTGTACGAGAGTCGAACGCGCAATCAGAACGGCTACGAACTCTGCACCGCCGCGACGGTTGCCGCCTTGCTCTATGGCGAAGGCGATCTTGTCAAGACCCTGATTCACGCGTTCAATTTTGGGTGGGATGCCGACAACAACGCCGCCACGGCGGCCACCATCGTCGGCGTCATCAAAGGCCATCGCTGGATGCTGCAACAAGACTGGGATATCAAGGATCGCTATCGCAATACCACTCGCCCATCCATGCCGGAAGATGAAACCATCACCCGTTTCGGCGATCGTATCATAGAGGTCGCTCGTCGAGTCATTGCCGACAACGGCGGCATGTTGGACGGTAAAAGGATCTATCGCATTCGCGTCCAGAAACCCGTGAATATTGAAGCACTGGCCGATGCGGATACACAGTCGGTTTCTTTGAAGTCGGACATGATGCCTCTCATCGAAGCCGGTCTTGTTGATCGTGCTGCCGTTCAGGATCAAGCCCGTGCGGCCTATCTGGCGATCTGTCTGGGATGTGTCGATTCCGTTCGTTCCCGGAATCCGGCCGGGTGGACCGATCTGCTCACTTCGCTGGAGCAATACCCGAAGCTGCTCGAGGTCTTGTTCTACAGATCTCCGGGCCCCGCCGGGGATAGGCTTCGTAAGGCTGCGTTGGATGCGGGTCTTAAAAAACCTGCTCGTTAGAATGTTTCATCCGTCGCGCTTGGGGATTCTTCCGCCTGAACTTTTGCCGGAATTCGACAGGAGGCCATCGCTCGGGAAAGCCCTCCGGTGACGGCGCGAATTTTGTCGATTTCGACGGCGGTCAATTTGTGCTCCGACGAACGGTAAATGAGTATGAATCCTAATAATGAGCCGAGCAGACTCAGTGGGATGGTCGTCGCCGAGATATTGTTGAATCCCGTCAAATGACCTTGTAAATCCATAGCGAACAACTCATCGAGCGTGCACACTTTGTTGGATTTGTAGATGCTGTCCATCAGCTCGGGGCTGAAACAATTCTCCAGCCTGTCCTGGATATCATTAAAGGAGGGCGAACCCTCGACGTTGATCGGGCGGGCGCTTTCGAACATATGCAGCTCAAAGCCCGGTTTGAGCGTGGAGCCCGGATCGTCTTGATGCCGGAGGAAAAAGGTGACGTTCGCATCCGCGGTTTCGGTCTGGATCAATCTGGCGGCGGTGGATAACAGGTTTTCACGATCGGTCGAGCCGAGAATGGACTCGTAGAAATTAGCGGTGAAGCTGATGATCTTCAATCTCTGAATGAAGTTTTTTTGCGCCGTGATCAGATCGTTGCACAAAATGTCGATTTTTTGCGCCTGCTTCTTACGCTCTTTGTTGAGCCTCTTTATCAGTTGACGCAATCTATTTTTTCTCTGTTTATTATCGGCGACCATGACTTTCTTTGAATACCCTCAACAGAATATGCAGCGTGTCCTATGCATTCCATTCGGCTCGACCCTACCCGGTCTTTAGGGCCAAATAAGGATTTTAGACCGGTCGTCCGCGTAGCCCTATAAACAACGAATTATCAGCTTTACAGCTATCGGATTCGGCCCCGCGACGTACGCCGAAGAGGGTAGAGGAGCGTCGTTCGGATATTCGTTTCTCGGACCAGAGGAAAGAAGGGAAGTGATTAAAGTGAGCTAAAGCGCCTAAAGTGTACGAAGGTGAATATCAACTTTAGGCACTTTTAACTTTAGACACTTTAGGCACTTAAATATTGACGAGCGAAGAAAGTTGCCGATATAATCCCATTGTGTATTTAAAATAAATACAATGAATGTCGTCGTTTATGACAGGGAGGTGCCGTTATGTTATTTCCAAGATCTATCCGCAAACTTCTCGGTGTTTTTCGAGGCAGTGTATCCCCGGTCCTGATCTTTCTGTCCATCACGATGGGTTTTTGGTTCGGATTGATCCCGGGCTGGTCCGGCGTCCACACGGTGATCGTCGCCCTGGTGTTCGTGCTGAACGTGCATCTGGGTCTGTTCCTGCTCTCGACGGGCATCGCCAAGGGCTTGTGCTTCGCCGCGGCGCCGGTGCTCTACCATCTCGGCCGGGGCGTCCACGAGTATGTGCCGGGCCTGTTGAATCTCCTGGCGAAAATACCCATTTTGGGCCTGACGGATTTCAGCCGGTACTCGGTCGCCGGGGCCTTTGTCGCCGGGCCGATTCTCGGCGCCGTAGCCGGTCTGCTTATGGCGCAAGCGGTCATTCGTTTTCGAAAGATGTTGCTGAAACTCGAAGAAGGCTCCGAAAAGTTCAAGAAGTGGTATTCCAAAGGCTGGGTTCGCGTCATGGATCGCATACTGATCGGTAAACGAACCAAGAACGCTAAAGCGTTGTTCACCGGTAAAACAAAAGTGATCCGCAAAGCCGGCGTCGCGATAGCGGTTTTAATTTTTGCCATATCCGCGGGCGCGCTGCACATCACCAAGGGCAATGTCGTCAAAAACTATTTCGCCACGACGATGACCAACGCCAATGGCGCCGAGGTCAACATCGAGAGTCTTGACTTATCTGCATTGAAAGGTTCCGTCTCGGCAGCCGGTATCCAGGTCACCGATGCGAACAAGCCCGAAAACAACCAGGTGGCCATCGGCAGAATCGCCGCCGACGCAAGTCTCTATGATTTATCCCTGGGTAAATTGATTATGGAGAATGTCGAGGTCTCGGATATCAAGTTCGATCAGAAACGCAGCGCACCCGGCAAGATCGTCGAGATCGATAAGGAAAAGGAACCTGAGCCTTTCGATCCCTGTGAGTATGAAGTCGATGTCAATGACATCGAGAAGCTCGAGAAGTATTTCAAGGACGCCAAGGCGATCAAAGAAAAACTGCAAAAGGTGCGTAAATGGCTGCCGAAGGGCGGCGATGCAAACGAAACCGAGCCGGAGCAGATACCTCAGAAGTATCTCGACTACCTGCTGGCACGGACCTCCGTTCCCCCCTCGCCCCGCCTGCTGGCCAAGAAGGTCCGGCTCGATCAGGTGCAGGTGCCGTCGGAATTCTTTGGCAACAGCGAAATACGGATGACCAATATCAGCGATGCCGCCAAGGCGGCGAAACTGCCGGTGGCGCTTGAAATGAAATCGTACGATACGGGGGCCGCGGTGAATGTCACGGTGGATTACGCATCGGACGATCCGACACCCGAGGTCTCCGGGACCTTTGGCGGCTTCGACCTGAGCAAGATGCAATCCGGTCTCAGCCAGGACAGCGGATTGACGTTCGAGAAAGGCACGGCCTCGGGGAAATTTAACGGTATGGTGACGGATCAATTGATCGATCTAACGATCAGTGTATCGCTTGAAGACTTCCAGGCCCGCGCTCAAGGGAAAGGGATTTTGGGATTGGATGCGAAAACAGCCTCTCAAGCCCTTGAGGTCTTAAAGAACATTAACACCACGCTGCGTATCGTCGGCCCGGTGACCGAACCGCGCCTGGTCTTCGATGTGAAAGGCCTGCAGGAAGAGTTTAAGAATGCCCTCGTCGAGGCGGGAAAACAAAAAGTCGCCGAAGAAATCGACAAACAGATTGATAAGCAATTAGGCGATAAGGTCCCGGGCGAGGTCAAAGACGTCCTGAAGGACAATAAGAAACTGCTGGACGGACTTGGCGGACTCCTCGGCGGAAAGAAGGACGACAAATAACTTAAACTGACGCCGCTCCTGAGAAAACGACTTGTAAAAACTGTCATTTCGACTGGATGTTCACCATAAGTGGACCGGAATGGAGAAATCTGGTTACGGAAGAACATTCTGTCACGTTCGTCACCAGATGTCTCGACTTCGTTCGCCTTGGGCGGACTACGCTCGACATGACACGTGCGGAAAATATCAAGGATCGATCTTTTCTGCAGATCTACCTGTTATTCTGGCATACGATGACCTTGTTCATCGAATCCGAAAAGGCTTTCAGCGGCTTTTTCATAAGGGCCAGTGAGGGATTCTTGTAATCCAGCCCGCCGCACGTGGCCTGCCACAAATCGAGCAGGGTAATCACCTTGGCCCTGATCCTGACGCCGCCGATCCGGCCGCGTTTGCACTCGACAATGCCCTGCTTGCTGAGCATTTGTATGACTTTTTGAAGGTATCCCACGGAGAAATGCAACGTCTTTGCGATCTCCGAGGCTTGAATATAGTCAGAATTTTTTCGTTTCTTAAGGTAGAGAACGGTTTCCACCGACATTGTAAAATCCTGATTAATTTTCATCGTGTCCTCCTGCCTCCCCGGCTTCGATTGTATTGTGCGACTATTCTTGAAGCGAAATAGGCACCCTTCACCTCACATAAGCTTCGTGTTAAGCCGGATTTCCAAGAACATGACCACAAAAAGGTGCGATTCGGCCGGCTCTGTGCTACCAAGCCGCTAAAATATCCACCTTGACAAACTAATGCAAGAAAATTTTATCTATATTTCCTATAGTTTGCCTTTTTAGCTTCAAAATGCGATTGACGTTAAAATCTTTCGGCAAGTGCAATGATTTCCAAGGTGACACAAGACCAGTGCGGAGGCGCTGAATTCAAGAGGAAATGAAACGCCCTCGACGTGTCCGTATCCGAGGGTGATATGCGGGTTAAACTTCTCAAAACTCGATTTTTCCGGATAAGTCCTGATCCAAATCAAGGTGGATTCATCCACGGGTTGTGGAGAAAGGATCATATGTCCTGAAACGTCATAACTGAAAAAAGGCCCCAGTTCTTTCATCACGGCTTCATGGAGCGACTGGAGTTGCGCCGTTTTCTTTATTTGAAGTAAAGATACCTTTTCATTTTTCGCATTGGTTCCAACCTGAATCCCCTCAATGATGAGCATCTCTATGGGATGGCTTGATGCAAGGTTCCGGAGAACATGCTCAATCCCGTCAATGTTCCGACGGTCGATACAGCCCATGGCCAGGGAAATATGGGGCAGGCAACAGCGCCGATCTAAAATGATTTTATCCGGAGTTTGCTTTAATAATACCCTGTTGGCTTCAATCGCCATGTTCACAATCGGCTCTGTTGGCAGTAATACGACGTCAACCGCTATTTTCGACATAAGTGCAATCTTGATAGGAATTCTTCGATTTTAGCTCTGATACGCTGGGATTGAACCTCAAAGTGCGGCCGGAATCAAGGAAATTCCTTGCAACCGGCGCTCGTGGGAATATACTTACGGAACATGCTCGGGAGCCGGCATTTTCGTTCTCTATGCGGGCCGGCGTAAAAAGGGCTTGGGTGTCTTAGACCTGTCCCGGGCACGGTCGAAGGAAAGGATCCGACGATGGCGGATAAAGATACAGATTTGGAGAAAATTAAACAGCTCGTCGATCTCATGAAAGAGAACGGTTTGGTCGAGCTTCAGATCGAGCACGACGACGATAAGATTGTCTTGAAGCGGGGGCAACCTCAACAAGCCGTCAATGGGATCCCGGTCGTTCGCCCGGAATCGTTTGCCATACCGGCCGGCCCGCAGGTCTCGGAGCCTTCGAGCCCGCCCTCCGCGCCGGGCGAAGAAAATCTGGTCGAGATCACATCGCCCATTGTCGGCACCTTTTACGCCACGCCGAGTCCCGATTCGGAGTCTTATGTGGAAATCGGCTCACAAGTCACGTCCCAGACGGTCGTCTGTATCATCGAGGCGATGAAGGTGATGAATGAAATCAAGGCCGAGACGGAGGGGACGATTGTGGACATCCTCGTCAAAAACGGTCAGGCGGTCGAATACGGCCAGGCGCTCTTTAAGCTCAGGCCGGAGTAGCATGGGAAATATTCATGACGGGTGAACGTACGATAGATTGAAACAGGGTGGCAAACTTACAGCCAAATGCAAAGATTAAAATGTAAAATGCAAAATTAAGGAAGTCATCCGCCGAAGGCGGATTCCACAATTTTAATCTTTGATATTTGATTTTTTATTTTTCGAAGCTGTTCCCAAGTTCCGTTTGAGGCTGTCACCCTTCGGATTCTTAATATGAAGAAGATATTTTCAAGGATTCTAATAGCCAATCGCGGCGAAATCGCCCTGCGAATCATCCGCGCCTGTCACGAGCTTGGCATTGAAACCGTGGCCGTCTATTCCGAAGCCGATAGAGATGCGCCGTATTTGAGGCTGGCCAACGAGGCGATCTGCATCGGACCGCCCGATTGCGCTCAAAGCTATCTGAATATCCCGCGCATTATCAGCGCCGCCGAGATTACGGATGTCGAGGCGATTCATCCCGGCTACGGCTTCCTGGCGGAGAACATTCATTTCGCCCAGGTCTGCCGGGAGTGCGGGATTACGTTCATCGGACCGCCGGTGGAGGCGATGAAACTTTTAGGCGACAAGGTCCAGGCGCGCCGGTTAGCCAAGGACGCAGGCGTGCCGGTCGTGCCCGGCTCCAGCGGCGCGATCCAGACGGACGCCGATGCGCTGGAGCTGGCCAAGAAGATGGGCTATCCCGTCATCATCAAAGCGGCCGCCGGCGGGGGCGGACGCGGGATGAGAGTCGTGCACAATGATCTGAATCTGCATTCGGCGTTGAACGCCGCACAAGCCGAGGCCAGGGCCGCCTTCGGGGACAGCAGCGTCTATCTGGAGAAGCTGATCGTGGAACCCCGTCATGTGGAAGTTCAGGTGATGGTCGATCAGCACGGCAACGCGCTGCATTTCTACGAAAGGGACTGTTCCATCCAGCGAAGACATCAGAAGATGATCGAGGAATCCCCGTGTCCCGTCATCGACAAGCAAACGAGAGAACAACTGTGCGAGGCGGCGCTGCGCATCGTCAAACACGCCCAATATGACAGTGCGGCTACGGTCGAGTTCCTTCTGGATAAGGACAAGAGCTTTTACTTTATCGAGGCCAATACCCGAATCCAGGTCGAGCACCCCGTAACGGAAATGGTCACGGGCTACGATTTAATTAAGTGCCAGTTAAGAGTGGCGGCCGGACTGCCCCTCAAGTTCAGCCAGAAAAGTATTAAACACACCGGCGTTTCCATTGAATGCCGAATCAATGCCGAAGATCCGGAGAATGATTTTGCGCCGTGTCCGGGCACGATCACCCGCTTTATCCCGCCCGGCGGGCCCGGCGTCAGAGTGGATACGCACGTTCATCAGGGCTGGAAGGTCTCGCCGAGCTACGATTCGATGATCGCCAAACTCATCGTGCATCAGGAAACGCGCACCGAAGCGATTGCCACGATGAAAAGGGCGTTGCAGGAATTCATTATCGAGCCGATCAAGACGACCATTCCCGCCTGCCTGGATATTCTCTCGCACAGCCTTTTCATCAAGAACCAGGTCGATACCGGCTTCGTCGAACGCAGCTTTTAGAGGATTAGGGTGGACCTTCTCACCGTCAACGTGCGTGTCTTGAGTAAACCAATCTGAGGATGAAAGACAATAGGGACTATTATGAACGCAACACAAACCGTATTCAGCAGACGACATTTTCTTAAGGCTGTCGGCTTAGGCGCCGCTTCCTGGGCGGTATCTCAAACGGCCCGGGCCGGGCAGGCCGGGAGCAAAAGACCCAACATTCTCTGGCTCTCTTGCGAGGATATCAGTCCGCACCTGGGCTGTTTCGGCGATGAGCACGCCATCACGCCGAACCTCGATCAACTGGCGACGGAAGGCGTGCGCTACACGAATGCCTTTACGACCGCCGGCGTCTGCGCGCCGTGTCGCTCGGGGATCATTACCGGCATGTATCAAACGACCATCGGCACCCACCACATGCGATGCAGCGCCAAGCTGCCGGCCCATATCAAGGCCTTCACGACCTATCTCCGGCAGGCGGGCTATTACTGCACGAACAACTCCAAAACCGATTACCAAACCGGGGACTTGCGCAATGCCTGGGACCAATCGAGCGGCAAAGCCCATTGGCGAAATCGCAAAGACGGCCGGCCTTTCTTCTCCGTCTTCAATTTCACCGGCTGTCACGAGAGCGGCATCGCCAGCCAATCCAAATATCAAAGCGTCACCCGAAACCTCAAGCCGTCCCAGCGTCAGGATCCCAATCAGCTAACCTTGCCGCCCTACTACCCCGACACGCCCATCGTGCGGGAGGACTGGAAACGCAATTACGAGCTGATCACGGCCATGGATGCCTGGGCCGGCAATCTGCTCGATCAACTCAAAAAAGACGTACTCTATGAGGATACGATTGTCTTTTTCTGGTCGGACCACGGGGTCGGCCTGCCGCGGGCCAAACGCTGGCTCTACGATTCGGGCACGCATATCCCGTTGATCGTTCGCATCCCCAAGCCATTCCGCACGGATAACCAATCGGAGCCGGGCCGTAAGGACGATCAACTCATTAATTCAATCGACTTCGGGCCGACGGTGATGAATCTCGCGGGAGTCAAGGCCCCCGAATATATGCAAGGGCAGCCGTTCCTCGGGCCGGACCTGCCGAAACCTCGCGAGTACATTTATGGCGCCAGGGACCGGATGGACGAGCGCTACGATATCATTCGCAGCGTTCGCGACAAGCGCTATCGCTATATCCGCAATTACGAACCGCTCAAGACGTACTACCAATATATGAACACGCCGGAAAAGGGCGCCACCATGAAAGAGATTCGACGCGTCCACGCCGAAGGCAAGCTCCCGCCGGGGGCACAGCTTTTCATGGCGGACCGAAAGCCCGTCGAGGAACTGTACGACTTGCGGAGCGATCCTCACGAGATCAACAACCTCGCCGGCGATCCGAACTATTCGAGCATCCTCGAACGAATGCGCCGCGCCCATCGACAATGGGTGCAGGAAACGAAAGACCTGGGCCTGATCCCGGAGCCGGAGATTATGGAGCGCGAGAAGAAATTCGGCAATCGGTATGCCATCCTTCGCCAGCCCGACGGCGACGCCCTCAACGCCCGGCTCGGCGAGATCGCCTCGCTCGCTTCCGAAGGCCCTCAGGCCCTGCCGAAACTCATTGCCGCCATGAACGACGAGGACGCCGCGATCCGTTATTGGGGCGCCACCGGGATCGGCAATATCGGCCGGCGGGCATCGAGAGCCGAAGACAAAATGATCGCCGCACTCAAAGACACATCGGTCAGCGTTCGTGTCGCCGCGGCCAGGGCATTGTGCCGGATGGATAAGCCGGACAAGGCCCTCCCCGTCCTGGTCGAAACGCTGCGAGGCCCGCATCCCTGGGGCCGGCTCCAGGCGACGATCGTCCTCGACGGGATCGGAGAGCAAGCCCGACCCGCCGAAGCCGCCCTCAAAGACGCGCTCAAGGACCAGCCCAACAAGTATATTACCCGCGTCGCCAATCGCGCGCTAAATGTGATGAACGGCACGGATAATGTTGTTAAGTGATCCTTGCGCTCAAAAAGATAGGAGCATGCTATGAGAGTGAAATATCTTGTCGCCGTGTTGTGGCTGCTGTTATTGGCAGGCGGAACACAAGCCGGGCAAACCCGCAGAGAGTCCTGGCGGGGTGTACATGTAGGGATAAGCAACCCAAAGACGGTCGAGGATTTGACCGGTGTGGTCGGCCGGCTCGCCGAGATGGGGATCAACGTCATCTTTGGGGAGATCAATTACGGATACGAGTACCAATCGCACCCGGAGCTGCGCCAGCGCAATGCCGTCAGCGCCAAGCAGATCAAGAGACTACTCGAAGCATGCCGAAAGCATGACATCCGCCTGATTCCGCAGTTTCAATGTCTCGGTCATCAATCCTGGAAGAAGAACACGGCGCCGTTGCTGACGAAATATCCGCAATTCGACGAGACGCCGGGCCGGTATCCGGACAACGAGGGGATCTATTGCCGAAGCTGGTGTCCCCTGCATCCCGACGTCAATAAGGTCGTCTTTGCTTTGATGGACGAGTTGATCGAGGTATTCGAGGCGGACGCCCTGCACGTAGGCATGGACGAGGTCTTCCTCATAGGCGAAGACGCCTGCCCCCGGTGCAAAGGCAAGAATAAGGCGAAGCTTTTCGCCAAAGCCGTCAACGACTACCACGCCCATCTCGTCGGCAAGCACAAAATCGAAATGCTCCTCTGGGGCGACCGCCTGATCGACGCCTCGAAATATAATTACGGCAAATGGGAAGCCAGCGCCAACGACACCGCCGGGGCGGTGGATCTGGTCCCCAAAGACATTATCATCTGCGACTGGCATTACGAGCGGCGCGAAGCGTACGAATCGGTCCCGATGTTCCTCGAGAAAGGTTTCCGCGTCTGGCCGGCCAGTTGGCGCAAGCCCGACGCCGCCAGGGCATTCGTGGATTACTCCAAACGGTTCGACAACCCCCGCATGTTGGGCCATCTCAACACAACCTGGGGCGCCGTCCGTATCAACGAACTCCCGTCGTTCGAGCCGCTCCAATACGCCACGAAGGCTTTCACGAAGTGAAAGAAAATACGAAATCCGAATATCGAAATCCAAAACAATATCGAATGTTCAAAATACCAATTCCCAAAACAAGAGGTGACTCGCAAATACCGAGTTGTTTTGAATTTTCATCATTCGAATTTTAAATTTGTTTAGGATTTCGTGCTTCGTGCTTCGGATTTTATCATTCGCTAATACGCATACCTCATCTTGCGCAGGTTTTGCAGGCAGCGTTTGACCGCTTCGAGCGGCGGCGTGCCCGGCCGTTCATACTCGACGATATACCACTCCGTGCCGCCGACGGCTCTACATAGCGCGAAGAAGGCCTTCCAGTTAACGTCGCCTTCGCCCACGAAGGCGTTCGGATTGGCCTTGCTGAATTCCTTGAGGTGCACGGTAATCGCCCGTTCCGGATATTTGTAGAGGTAGGACAGGGGATCCCCGCCGCCGTGTATGGCGTTGCCCACGTCGATTTGCATGACCACGTCCTTGGAGGTATTGCCGTAGAACGTATCCCAGGGAAGCTCTCCATCCATGGGCCGGAACTCGACGCTGTGATTGTGATAGCCGACGAGCATCCCCTCCGGCTTGACCTTTTCCGCCAACTCGTTGAAGAGCCCGGCCGTCTCCAGCCACGCCTGGCGCGAGTTGCGATACTTCTCCGGCAGGCCGGGAACGATGAGATATTTATTGCCGAGCGTCTTATTGAACTCGATGGTCTTGGCCAGGTTATCCCCGAGCAGCGTATCCATCCCCGTATGCGTCCCGCAGCACTTCAGGTCGTTATCATCGAGCAGCTTCCGTAGTTCTTTAGCAGAGCGATCGTAATAACCGGCGAACTCGACGCCCTGATAGCCCATTTCCGCCACGGCTTCTATCGTGCCCGGCAGGTCCTTTTGGCAATCGTGCCGCACCGAATAAAGCTGCAAGCCAATGGGCGTTCGCTGCCGTCTCTGCCGCGTGGCTTGCCCTTGTCGAGCCGCTTGCCCTCTTTGCCTCTGCCCCCGCTGGGCCCCCAGCGCCCCCGAAGCCACCACCGCCGCCCCAGCGACGCTCTTGACCAACAATCCCCGTCGCGATACAAAATCAATATGCTCTGTTAACATGTGATTCTCCTTTTGAAGTCGTCTAACTGTGTTTTTGTCGATGTCTTACGTCCAAACCTCCTCAACAACATTCTGAGGCATTTTTCACTCAGATTATACCCACTCCCCGACCGCACCGTCCAGTAAATCTTTGACCGATAGAATTCAAGCCGCTGAGCACACAGAGTTCGGGAGTATCTTCAGATTTCATGGCTGGACCGTTGAGAGGTGATCCGTCATTTTACCGTTGTATGCTTCAAGGGTCTTCTGACTGAAGAGGGGTGGACTCCCGCCTGCATCGCCATCAACATGCCCGCGGCTTCGATGTAGTTATCGACATAGACAAACTTCTTGTGCTCAGGATGTTTCAAGCACGTTTTGTTTTCCCTGACCACAATGACGGGAACATTAGCATCCAGGCAGGCCTGATGAGGGACTCCAAAACAACCGTATGGGGACACCATGCAGCCCACGTCTTTGACGCTTATGCCTTTCTCGTAATCAATACGAGGCGATTTGTGCAGACCTTTAAGCAGACAGTGAATGAAATTCTCCGTGATGATTTCGACCGCCATTCTCGGATCGACGACTTCAGCGAAACCTTCGATGGCATAATCGACGGGACCATGAGCCACGGGTTTATCTAACGCATCGGCGATCAGCTTTGAAGCGACGGCCTCGACGCCGCCGACCGGGTTAACGCCGCCGTGGGTAAAATAATCCTTGAGGGTTTTCTGATCTATTGTGATGGGCGTTGCGATCCCCAGCGCGTCAAAATCATACTCCCGCACCTGCTCGACCAGCTCTTGCCAGTTCTTCACCTCGCCCGTGGCGATTCCGTCTTTCATCTGGGCGATCAGCACGAGCGCGACTCTGAGTTCCACGATCTCCGCATCCAATCCGAGTGTGGCTCTGGCCGCAGAGACGGCATTAATGGATTGATAATCCGCCTTGTTGACCGCCACTATGATTTTATTCGAGAGAACTCTCCGCAGGAACAGTTGCCCTTTCAAGAACCGGTTTAATATGCTCCCTTCGACGTACAGGCAGTTCTCCGGCATCTCATTGATGTCCGACGCATTGACCACGTTCGGATGCAGAATGAGCGTATCGCAGCAGCGGGCCAGCAGCCGGGCGGCCGCGTTGGCGTCGCCGCAATGGCCGCCGATCTCACATCCGATCCCCGTTGGAATAATCATGACCACGTTCATATTCTTCTCCTTCAAACCAGCTCATCATACCATAAAGACGCTTAAGGAGCCTGAAAATTCATAAAAAAGCCTCAGACGCTGTCCTGAGCCAAGTCGAAGGAGCAGACAAAGGTCGCAGAGATTTTAATTATGAATTATTTTTAAGCTCTAAGGTCTCTGTGCCCTCGGTCGCCCAAAAAAGAACCGGAAAATTCATGACAAATAGACACATATTTGCTAAAATAAAATTCAGAGATACCGGGCGAGTTGGTTTGGGCGTATTTGTTTGGAGAGCCTTATGCGAGATACAACAAGACTTCAATTAGAAAAGGAAGAAATTAGTAAGATGTCCTTTGAATACCCCGGGGCTTACCCACGTTAGCGACATCGTACATATCAGAGGGAATCCTATCCAGACATTTCTTCAAATCAACAGAAGCATGGGATATGATGAATCAAGAAAGCCCCTGCCTGCATACCAAGAGAGAACCGGTATGCAGATAGGGGCTCTAAGAGCTGCAACCATCAAATCGACAGCTCTTTGATATTTTTATTCTAATAATACGTTTGTTTAAAGGGCTCTACGCCGACGCATCCAACTAAACAGACCCACACCCATGCCACCGAGCAGAAGTGCGCCGGGTGCCGGGATCGGCCGGACCTCTGAAACGATCCACGTGCCGACGGGCCCGGGAAAGCCGTCACGAGTCGTCGCGTCATCCGGAAGGTAATGTGCATCATAATTGAATGTCATGGTAGCATATGTTCCGGGTGTCATAAACTCATGTACCACAAAGTGATCATCGGCTTCTCCATCCGCCCAGTAGTAAGGTTCAGTGGGTACATCAGATCGCCACCACTCCCCTGTCGTACGTCCGTTGTAAACCTGCTGATCATAACCGCCGAGTATCAGTGGCATCCCTGGCATGAGAGGTTGAGTCGCTATTGATGTAGGCGTAAAGTACTTATCAACCCGAATGCACCAGGCAAGGTTAGGCGAGCCCATGTCACGTTCTGCTAAAGGATCTACCCAGGGCCATGTATATGGAATGCGTTTTCCCATATCGGCCAGGGAATCCTTTAGATCCTGCGTCTGCTTGCTCGTGGCCATCTGCCAGCTTGAGATACCGGCGTAACCGGCCACATTCATACCGGCGATGAAACCCTCTTGTTGAGCCCGGGTCATATCCAGCGTATCTGTCAGGAATGGGTACCAATACAGGTTATTTGTGTAGTCATACACCACTCGCTGGCATGATGGACCGGGTGTAATATTGGTTACCCCTGCCGTTGCGAGTTGACTCACGCTCAGAATCATTATACAGACCGCCACCGCTAATAGTAGTTTTCTCATTTCTTTCTCTCCTTACATTTTTCTATAGTTCATTTTATAGCTATCCATAACAATAAAATATTTTGGATGGACTTCACACCTCACTCCTTGATTCTATTATAAGGACCTCGCGCGTCGGCCCCTCTCGACAAGGAGAGTCACACTTCAAATACCACAGACGAAGTTTACACCTCTATGGAAGGATAAAATCAATTGAGGAGTGAATATACCCTCTGGTCCCCAGCATCCTGCGAACAACATCTCCGATCTTAACCACCTGCCGCCTTGCCAAGAACGACTCCTCTGTCTCCTACCAGTCAACCTCACTTCCGTTGTGTTCCATCACCTAAGTACGCCTTAGGCTCTTGCCCAGAACACTTTGGAAAGCCCTCACGTTAGAAAAAAACGCACAAGATTACGACCTCCAAAGTTGCTTCATTTTACCACAACCACCCATATTAATGTCAATATAAAAAAATGAAAAAACCGGTCTTTTTTTTCACTCAGCAATGCAATTCTCGTATTTCCTTTAATATAAAGATATTATAAAAACAGTTTACCCGATATATTTTTATCGGCATCGTCCATCGGAACGATTCTGTCTCAACAGCAATCATACTTTTATTCTAAATAGCTCATTTTTCACCGAACAAAGAAACCAAAAATGACCCCACTCTAATGAACAACACTATCATAGGCATATTTATACATCTCATTATGCCCATATTTACTTCCATTTAATTATACTGATACCTCACAATATCTTTTCCATTTTTACCGCTCACCCGAGAGTAACATCCGGCACATCGGTCGTATGGGTTTCAAGGACGAATACGGGATCAGGAAATTTTCTGGAAACACGACGTTTTCAGATGGGGGAAATGTGGGATCACATCTTGAATTATCTTGATTTTTAAGGACGTTGAGCAATTTCCACAAGGGAGAAAAATGAACGTGAGAATGCGGGTGTCCCGAGGAGGATATAGGGGGCACATCTTGAATTATGATTCTGCTGAAAAACCCTCTTATCGACGGACAAAGTTCTTGACTTGGTGAGATGATGTTGTAAATTAGCTTTGTAGATA
>Ga0272442_10001242_pt1 | contig 39192 bp, 29 predicted proteins | sample SSMForm2O_FD_200262 | JGI IMG/M metagenome (GOLD analysis project Ga0272442, IMG submission 200262) | Marine sediment archaeal communities from Little Sippewissett salt marsh, Falmouth, MA, United States - SSM-Form-2O | ecosystem: Environmental > Aquatic > Marine > Wetlands > Sediment ... | reverse complement strand
TCGTGATGCCTGCCGCAGGAATCAAGCGGCTGTGCAAAACCTATCAGGTCCACAGGTACAGAACCGCATCCCTGATGAAGCATCTGAAAAAAGGAGTGCTGCGCGTCTGTTCCGCACTGTCCCCATATAACGGGGGCCGTAGTATAATTCACCCGCTGTCCGTTCGCATCGACGCACTTTCCGTTGCTTTCCATCTCAAGCTGCTGAAGATATGCCGGCAGCCTTCTGAGATAACGGCTGTAAGGCACGACCGCGTGTGTCTGAGCCCCCATGAAACATCGGTACCAGATCCCAAGCATTGCAAGGATCACTGGAATGTTATTCCGGTACGGTGAATTCAGAAAATGCCTGTCCATGGCATTGGCGCCTTCGAGCATCTGCCTGAAACGATCGAACCCGACGCTCAATGCAATCGACAGTCCTGTTGCAGACCACACTGAATATCTCCCGCCCACGAAATCCCATATTTCAAACACGCTGTCCTCATCAATACCGAAATCGACAGCTGCAGCCGGATTCGCAGTAACTGCGGCAAAATGACCAGGCAGGGCCTCCTTATCAATCGTCTGCAGGATCCAGTCTCTCGCCGTGTTCGCATTTGCGAGCGTTTCCGCCGTGGTAAATGACTTTGATACTACGATAAAAAGTGTGGTTTCAGGATGCAGTTTCTTCAGGGTTTCACTGATATCCGCAGCGTCCACGTTCGAGACAAAATGCACCTGTGGGCCGTCTGCATAATAAGAAAGAGCATCACACGCCATTGCCGGACCGAGATCCGATCCCCCGATGCCTATGTTGACGATATCTTTAATACGCTTTCCCGTCTTCCCGGTCCGCGAACCGTCTCTTATCGAATCAGAGAATTTTTCAATCCTGTCGAGCATTCCCCGTATTGAGGGCATGACATCCATTTCATCGACGTTCACCGGTTCCGAGGAAAAATTCCTCAGCGCTGTGTGAAGAACCGCCCTGTTCTCTGTGAAATTGATCTTTTCTCCACTGAACATTCTCTGCGCTTGTTCTTTTACGTTACACGCATCCGCCAGATCCATGAGCATTTTCATTGTCTCTTCTGTCACCAGGTTCCTGGAATAGTCCAGGAGAATGGATGGATCTCCATCCTCTACCGAAAACCTGTCGAATCTTCCCGGATCGCTGAAAAGCTCCCGAAGATGTAATTTCTTTACGTCGGCGGCATGGTCTTCAAGCCGTTTCCACTCGGCGTACGATGTCAGGACGGTTTTTTCCGGCATTATTCATACCTTCCGTGTCGGTTAATCTTAAAAGCTGTCAGACACATTTTACAAGTATGTCGAGAAAGCCGAATTCGTCAAGTTCCGCTGTTATTCCGGCAGGTTCAAGCCCGAACCTCTTCAGAATACGCTATCCCAGGCGCACGGGTGGCGCTTTATGCCCGCTCTAACTACTCGAGGTCAATATCTATAACCCTGAGATCCAGACCACCCGGATACATGTAGGAAGTGTAAGAACCCACGCCATAGACTGTAATGGCAAACGCTTCATCCGATTCAATGTAATGAATATCACCCGTTATCTCCAGATTTGTCCTTGAATACTCATCATTAATATCAACAGTTTCACCCGCCACCGGCTGCCCGTCGAGCTCCGGGAATGCCCCCTTCTTGTGAATCACCGTCAGATAATTCTTTACATAGCTTTCCGGTGCCAGGAATGTGTAGTTTGTCCTGTACTGTTCGACCGGGACGCCCAGTGACATCGATGGATCTCCGTTCAGCGGCGGAGAAGTGTTGCTCGTATAATTCTGACCAACCATGAACTGAACCACTGCGATGCGACCTTCGCCCTTTACTTCAAAATCACTCAGACTCTCAAACTCTACATATTCGCCCCTGTCCAGAGTAACCGGATCATGAACCGATTGCGGTGTAATATATATATCGTTGTTGTCCGATCCGGACACTATTCTCCAGACAGTGGGTTCAGCCGGTTTCTGGGTGATATTATGCGCGCAGAGATACTTGGTGCCCCATGTTTCGAGAGGAAACATCTGCTGTTCCAGATGATCTGCCGCCCAGATATTGAAGGGAACGAAAGACATGCTCGTTCCTCCGAAAACGGCCGGGCTGGGTCCGTCCGATACCCTTAGATACGTACCCGTCAGATCGTATTCAGGCGGAAGGTTGCAGCACTGGTTACCCGAGCATGCTACCTGGCCAGGGCATCCGGGGGCCGTTGTGCCCAGAACCTGAAGCACTTCGTAGGGCTTTATCACCACCTGCTCCAGAACCCCGCCCGGACTCTTGGCCGGGAAAGTTTCATTTGACTGGCTGTCCGAAGCAGCCGTGTGTGCCGAAAGTTTTATATCCAACGTTGTCGGACCGTCGTCGGGACCGAGCACAGCGAAAAACCCCGGTCTTCCCAGCGTGTTCACACCGCTCTTAATCTGTATCGTCGGCCTTGAGATAACAATGTATTCATCGCGGTATACGTGGGCCGGCAGAAGCAGTGAAGCGTCGTTTGTATATGAAAAATACACTCCCGACTTATATTCGAGTGCATTGAACTGATAAACCGTCACCGGGATTGAAGACCTTATGTGATAAGCTCCGTTTGCAATTTTGCGCGTAAAGAAATTACCCGCAGTCATATTACCCGGAAGGCTGAGCAGGGGCTTCCAAGGAAGATCAGTAATTATAATCATCTGCCCGGCCGGAACCACGTAATCGTTATTCACTCTGCCGCCGGGGCCATCGGTGACGTTCACTTCGGCGTCCTTCGTTCCGTCGTTTGCAACAGCTAGTGCGTAATGAAAAGGCTCGCCAGGCAGTTTCACACCGTTGTTATAGTTTATTTCGATATTGGCCAGAGTAGTGCCCCAGTATTCACATCCTATGTAGGATCTTTCGTTGATCGCATCTGCGCATTCCCTGCTGACATCCACACATTCTCCTGCAGCACATACAAGGCCCTCGGCGGAACAGTCCCTGATGTTATCCCATCCCATTCCATTGCTTTTGCACTCTTTTATCCAGTCTCCATTACACCACAGCTCACCCGGATCACAGGTACCTTCCTCGTCAACTCCTGAATCACCATCCGAATCAGAGTCCGAATCCGTGTCCGTATCGGTATCGCTGTCTCCGTCAGCTCCTCCATCCTCATCATCCAGAGCACCTGCCGGTCTTGAATCGTCCTCCGAACAACCGGCAATTCCTGCGAACAGCAATGATGCCAGGATCAGAATCAAGACATATTTTATTGATTTCATGTTCTTTCTCCTTGAATAAACCGAATGTGCATCAGCGCACTGTGTACCTTTGATGCAATTGATCCCATTTTACAATCAATTCGATTAATTCATAAATATTTTTTAATATATTCCAACAACCCGGAATAATAAACAGTATCAAACTCTGTTCATTCTGCTGAACACTAAAACGCACGCTGCTGCGCCTGCATAACACAGCGGTCCGACAAGGAAAGTGGAAGAAAATCCGCTCTGAAGGCTCATTGCCATTGCCAGTGCTGACCCTGTAACAGAAAAAACTCCGTTCAGGGCGAACGCCCATGGAATAACCTCTTCGTTTCTTTTTCCCAGCATATCGACACCCATGGGCAGTGCCATTCCCATTATAAAACACAGCGGAGCCAGGCTGATCACGGTGACAAAAACGCGACCTGCTGTATCAAGGTGCATGAAACCTTCGATAAGGAGCGGATACAGCTTCCAGGCCGCAAGACCCAGGCAGACAATAAGCGCCAGCAGTATAAAATGATGTTTCATTCTGATTTTTGAATACACAAGACTGCCGAGACCGGCAAAAACTAGTATGGAAAAAAGACCTGCCGCAAGCGAATAAATCGGATGGCCCAGGAAAATCGCAAACTGGTTGATAGCGCTGATCTCAATAAATATGAACCCGAGTCCCAGTAAGCAGAAGTACAGCAGCATGGGCATGCCGGGCATAATGCCTTTTATTGTATTAAGACGTGCCAGAAGAGGACCAGCTATTGAAACTAGCGCCAGTAAAAACAGCACTGAGATAACAAATCTGAGCACGTTCACCCCCATATAGAGTTTCATTCTCACCGCATCTTTCATCCAGTCTGGAAACTTCTTCTGCATAGGTAAAAAATCAAGCGGTTTGAGAAACGAAAAGAAATACGGCCTGTCATCCGTCGGAGGCGAAATATCCAGAAATTCCTTTTGATATTCAGCATCCGTAATCTGCCTGAGGTCTTTCAGTGAGGATGTGGTTACTATGCGGGCAAAATCCCGAATCGACCGCCCGCTGGCCGGTATAAAAAGCGGGCGCTGTCTGAACTCATCCACAACCTGCTCTACTCTGGCGATCTCTTCGCTGCTGAATGGAATCTTCTTCACCATGAGTGCGGAAATATCTCCGACAAGGGGCATGTTGTCATAGCCGGAACCCGGAATCACGTGCTCACGCGCCGGGTTTCTGAGTGCAATGATGTGTTTCCATGGCTCCCTGATTCCCTGTCGTAACATCATGTCCACGGCAAGTGAGCATGATCTCTCAATCTCGCTCATACCATTGACCCTGCCGCCCCATCTCGTAAAAGTCAGAATGCCGTCCTGCTTAAGGTGCTGCCAGTAATCCTGAAAAGCCTCGACCGTGTACAGGCCGTTTTCGGCCAGCGCGGATGCCTCGGTTCCTCCGGCCGTAAAAGTATCCACAAAGGAAACCTGAATCACGTCGTACACATCATCTGTATGACTTATGAAACTCCGGCCCTCATCGCAGTGAACCTCCAGCTCGTCAAGAGCGTAAACCCTTCCTGTCCTGTCAAGCATGGGGCCTTTCATGATTCTCACTATTCCGGGATTTATCTCAACCGCCGTAATCTTGCGGGATCCGGCCCAGTGAGCGCGCCATATGTCTATGCCAGCGCCCGATCCGATAATGAGCACGCTGCCATTCTTTTTAAGATGATACGCCGAAGTCATGACCGAGGATCGCAGCGGTTCTATGTCCTTTTCGTCATCGACATCAAGTATAACGGTATTCACGCTTTCATCGATTCGGAACTTGCCATTGTGCAGCCTGACCCTTCCCAGTGAACTCCACTCGATAATATCGTCGGGACTGTTATTCAGGTCCCGGCCCTTTGCATACTTTATTCCGATAAAAGCGTCCGGAGTGCCCTGCGGAATGCAGATAACAGTAAGAACGATAACGGCTGCTGAAATTCCAATACTGAAACGGCTCCTGGTATTCAGGGCGATTATGAGAGCGGGCAGTGCACCCAGAGCAGCAAGGGCCAGAAGCCCCATAACGCCACCGATCCAGTCAAGGACGAGCAGAGACACCAGACAGCCGACGCCCGCTCCGAGCAGGTCGGCAAAATAAACACGGCCGATATCCTCCTTGAAAAAAAAGATGTTCAGTGTAACAAAAAGCCCTCCGAAAAAAAACGGCAGCGAAGTGGCTATAATAGAAATTAAAAGTGCGGAAAAAAGCATCGTCGGAGCCTTGAAGTTCGCAAAGGCTGCGCTGAAAAAATCAACCTTCAGAGAAACGGGAATACTCAGGGCAAACAGGATGCTTGACCAGAACAGGAGCCTGTCTTTTCTTTTTTCGTGGAAAAACTCCGGCAGCAGGTACATCAGAGTTCCAGCAACGCCCATTCCCAGCATCGCAATCGAAATCAGGAGAGGAATAACCGAAACCCAGTAAAGGATTGAGAAAATCCTTGTGTACATTATCTCTGCGGCAAGCAGCACAAGTGTGCATATAAACAGGGATGAAAGGTAATGAATACTGCATTTATTACTGGAAACGGCGGCTTTCATTTGTGAAAGCCAATCTATGGGCCCGCATGTAAAACTGTCAAGCTCATGAGTTATGCCCGGGATTCATTGCCCGATGGCTGGTTGTTCCATGCATAATTTTCTTGCATCTTTCGGAAAAATAAGTAATTTCATGCAAATCCTCCATTAGTGGGAGGTGAGAACCCGCCTATTCCAGCCCGAGAATATGCTCTGGTTCTTTTTCACTCGGGCAAGGAGACATCAGGAAATGAATATCTATGTTGGAAACTTACCTTTCTCGACCACTGAAGATCAGCTCATGGAGCTTTTCGCCCAGCACGGAGGCGTTTCTTCGGTAAAGATCATCTCCGACAGGCACACCGGACGCTCACGCGGTTTCGGTTTTGTCGAGATGGAGGACAATGAAGCCCAGCAGGCCATCGATACGCTGAACGGCTACGAGCTCGATGGGAGGAGCCTCATTGTAAATAAAGCCCGCGAACGCGAGAACAGGGGCGGTGGAAGAAGACCCGGACGGGATCGCTACTGATAATCACCTGACAGCTTAATACGTATCTGCTGAGCCTTTCCTCAATAGGTCAAGGGGTTCAAGTGTATACGTATGTATTTTTCACTCTGAATCCTTAACTATTTCAGCTGGAATCACAGACCATGCAACAGGCCTGATCCGTCTTTTTTCGTTTTCTGCCGATAATATTTGAAAACAATCTGTTGTTTTCCGTCCTTAATAAATATGGAATAAAATGATATAAGGTGCTGCAATAATGAAAATAAAAAATCTGAATTATATTCATTCAAGCCTTCTATTGCTGTCATTGCCCATTCTCTTCTACTGCCGGCCGGTTGAGGCGGGCTTCAGACTGCCGGAATTTGTCTTTACAATGAAAAAGATGGACACGGTCAAAGCGCTTGCCTCCAGTGACAACAAAGCCGTGTCATTTGTATACACGGACAAAACGACCGGTTGCGGCCTGTGCCGGTCAGCGAGCATGGATGTATTCAATACACTGGGACCAAAAAGCATAGTCGTCTATGTAGACAGGAAAGGATTCGAAAAACTGCCTGAAGTGGTAATGGGCGCAATGAAATCGGCTCATGCCGGCAGGTTCATCCCCAAAACCGTTATTACGGATCCCCGTATGGAAAAAATAATAGCCATCGTTCCATACGCCAGGAACAGAGCAGATCGTATCATTCTCTTGAAGGAAGCATGCGACCTGATTGACGACGAAGCAACGATTGTAAGAGGTAGAAAAAACTCAGAATCATATTCTTCAAAACCATCAAAACCAACGACATCGACTGCGCTGAAGTCCCGTCCTGATGCTGTTCAAAGCAGGAAGCCGGCCGAAGCCGCCACTTCGATTGTTGTACTTATAATCAACATGAACTGGAAACCTGATGTTACCCCTGCGCCGGACACAAAAGCATCATTCTGGTTTCTGAAAAACAGCATCAACATTGAAACGATCGAAAGCAAAAAGGGTTACTGCAGTATAAGAATACGACTCGAAGATCCGGGAAGAAAACGATTGGAACAGAGCTTCGAAAACTACATGAAAAGATTCTATAAAGTCCGCAAGAAAAGCGCGGATGACGAACCCGTCGTGTCATACCAGTTTTCATCCAGGTAGTTTCAAATTCTTAAATTCCGTTCTTTTTTTCTCATAAATAGCCCAAAATATAATTTTCTCTGGAAAACATGCTTCTATGGATGTAATAACTGACGCCTGCAGAATAATCTGCAGGATTTGAATTACGACGTAATTATCCAGGGAGGTATTACAGGTGGCCCGCGTAAGCAGACATCCGATTCTTGAAATACCCGATCATGACACTGTAACCGTATATTTCGAAGGTTCGAGTCTCGATGCAGTAAAAGGCGAGATGATTTCCAGCACACTATTCTCCCACGGCATAAGGACATTCGGACTTCACCCCCATGACGCATCGCCGCAGGGCATATTCTGCGCAAACGGCCAGTGCGCACAGTGTATGGTTATCGCCGACGGAAAGCCCGTAAAAGCCTGCATGACGCCTGTTTTGGACGGCATGAAGATATGCGCGCTTGAAAACCTGCCTAATGTTCCCGATATAAGCCGGGAAGATATCGATTTCTCGGACATCGAAGAGATCGAATGTGATCTTCTCATTGCCGGCGCCGGGCCTTCGGGTCTTGGCGCGGCCATAGAGGCGGCAAGGGCAGGCCTCAGCGTTATCGTTGTAGACGACAAGGACCGCGTCGGAGGCAAACTCGTTCTTCAGACGCACACCTTTTTCGGGTCGGTCAAGCAGTGCCATGCAGGCACAAGGGGTATCGATATCGCCCGCATACTGGCTGACGAGGCCTCCGGACTTGAAAACATCACTATCATGACATCGACCATGGTAGTCGGTGTTTATTCCGACGGCTCTGTTGGCATTGTCCAGAACGATACCTACAGGCTTGTCAAACCTGCGAGTCTCCTGGTTGCTACCGGTGCACGGGAAAAGGCCCTCGTATTCCCGGGCTGCGATCTTCCCGGCGTCTACGGGGCCGGAGCATTCCAGACCCTCCTGAACCGCGACCTGGTCAAACCCTCAGAAAAACTCTTCATCGTGGGTGGAGGAAACGTCGGGCTGATTGCCGCGTATCATGCACTACAGGCAGGCATAAGCGTGGTTGGCCTGATCGAAGGCCTGAGCGAAGTTGGAGGATACTGGGTCCACGCGGACAAGATCCGCCGCCTGGGAGTCCCAGTATATACGTCGACCACGGTAGTCTCGGCGAACGGAAGCAATTCGGTTGAATCGGTCACAGTGGCCGAAGTCGACGAAAAATGGAACATAAAAGACGGGACTTTTCGTACCTACCCCTGCGACACACTCCTTATCGCAGTGGGTCTCGACCCTGTAAACGAAATATACAATGCCGCCATCCGTTTCGGAATGGATGCATACCTGGCGGGAGATGCTGAGGAAATTGCCGAGGCCTCCGCCGCAATGTTCAGCGGCAGGACAGCGGGGCGCACTATCGCCGCAAAACAGGGCAGAAAAGTCGAAATCCCTGATGAATGGATCGAGATGACATCAATTCTGAAATCAAAGCCCGGAAGAGAGTGTCTCGAAGTGGGGATAAGACATAAGGGAAAAAACGTTTTCCCCGTTTTCTGGTGTGCGGAATCCATTCCATGCAATCCCTGCATGGAAGTATGCCCGCACGGATCAATTATCGAGCCTGAAGGCGGAAGCATACTGTCACGTGCCGAATTTTCCGGATCGTGCCGCATGTGCGGCAAGTGCGTCTCTGCATGTCCGGGACTGGCGATAACCATAGTGGACAGGCGAATGCGCGAATCCGGAATGGCCCATGTCACTCTGCCTCATGAGATGCCCGTAGATTTCGGCGTCGGAGACAGACTCACAGCCGTCGGCCACAAAGGTGAATTCATATGCGAAGCAGAGGTTGTAGAAATACTCGATCGGCAGGGACGCGCGCCCTGCAGCTCTCGCTGCCCCGCAGGCGTGCGGGCACAGGGCTACATCGAGCTTCTTGCAAAAGGAAAGCCTGACGATGCAATGGAACTTCTCAGGCAGGATCTACCCCTGCCCGCTGTATGCAGCCGCGTCTGCTACGCTCCCTGCGAGGAAGTCTGTGCAAGGGCGGAGGTTGATGAACCCGTTTCAATACTGGCGCTGAAGCGGTTCGTAACGGATCATGCACTGAACAGAGAAAAAGATCCCGCTGCCCTGCCCATTGTTCATGATGAAAAAGTCGCGGTTGTGGGCTCGGGACCGGCCGGACTCGCATGTGCAAGTGAGCTTGCAAGGCGCGGATACGGGGCAACCGTCTTCGAAGCCGAAAAAGAGCCCGGCGGCATGCTGAGATACGGAATTCCCTCCTACCGTCTTCCAAGGGACATCCTGGACACTGAAATCGATTACCTTATGAAGCTGGGCATAGAAATCAGAACAAATCACCGCATTGATGACATAAACGCATTGCTGACGAATGGCTACGGCTCGGTTTTCATTGCAGCCGGAGCTCCATCTTCATCAAGACTCGGAATACGGGGAGAAGATCTCGGGAACATAAACGGAGCAATAGAATTTCTCCACGGTGTAAACGACGGGACAGTCGACAGGCTTGACGGCGTGGTTGCCGTCATAGGCGGTGGAAACAGTGCGATAGATGCTGCACGCTGCGCCCTGAGGCTCGGCGCCAGCCGGGTAACAGTGCTTTATCGAAGGTCGAGAGAAGAAATGCCCGCTCATGACTTTGAAATCGATGAAGCAGTAAAGGAAGGTGTAAAATTCGAGTTCCTGGCATCCCCTGTAGAGGCAACGGGCACTGATTCAGGACTTGACATCCTCCGGTGCATCCGCATGGAACTGGGAGAACCTGATGAATCCGGCAGAAGACGCCCCGTGCCTGTGAAAAACTCGGAATTTGATATTCCCGTTGACATGGTCATCACGGCTACCGGGCAGCAGACGGTTCTCGGCAATATTGCCGGACAGGTCGGAATCGACAGGGCAAACCGTATAAAAGCTGACTCTGTCACTCAACAGACCGATATCAGAGGGGTTTTTGCAGGCGGGGACGTTGTTACAGGACCTGCAACGGTTGTTGATGCTTTCGGAGCAGGCAAGAGAGCGGCGGAATCCATCGACCGGTTTCTGAGAGGAGAAGACATCGGAACAGGTCGGAATAAGGAGCCTGCCGTGTCAAAAGTAAAATTTACCGACGATATCGAGCCATGTCCTGGAAACAGACCTTCATCAGTTCCAGTAAAGGACCGTGAAGGCAACTTTAACGAAACCGTACTCGCTCTCTCGTCAGCCGAAGCAGGCGCTGAAGCTGATCGATGCCTCGGATGCGGCATAGTCAGTGAAACAACTGCCCTTATGCACAACCGTATTTCAGAAGATTCAACCGTCCTTGTCACCCTTGCCGTGAATCCGGAGATGGCTGAAAAGATCGCAGGCATAAGGATTCAGGACGAATCCGTATGCATGCCTGTCGAAACCGTCATGCCCCCTGAAAATGACGATGATGTCATTGTATGCCGCTGCGAACGGGTAACCCTTGGGCAGATACGCAGCGCCATAAGAGCGGGAGTACGGGACATGAACCAGCTCAAGGCCATGCTCAAAACAGGACTTGGAGCCTGCGGCGGAAAGACCTGCGGTCCCCTGATACAATCGATATTCAGACGGGAAGGTGTGAGTCCGGATGAAGTAACACAGTTTACCGAACGCCCTCTGCTGGCCGAAACACCCATGGGGCTTTTTGCCGGAGCAAGACGGACGAACAGCGGAGGTGACCGATGAAGGCATACGATCTCATTATCATAGGCGCTGGCTCAGTGGGTGTCCCGGCCGCACTCGAAGCGGCTCGCAGTGGTCTGAAAACTCTTGTAGTAGATTCGAGATCTTCTGCGGGACAGGGTGGGAACAAGGCCGCCATAGGCGGCGTAAGGGCCACGCATTCCGACCCGGCCAAGATTAGAATCTGCCTGAGATCCATAAAAATCTTCTCACAGTGGAAGGAAAAGGAAGGTGATGACCTTGGATTTATTCAGGGTGGATATCTTTTCCCGGTTTATACTGAAGAGCATGAGGATCTGCTGAAAGGGCTCTTGAAAGTTCAGAAATCCCACGGGCTGAATATCGACTGGATAAACCCGGACGAGGTGAAAGGCCTGGTACCCGGAATACGAAAAAAGGATCTGAGAGGTGGAACCTATTCTCCGGAAGACATCAATGTATCCCCTCTTCGCAGCTCAAGCGCCTTCTTTTTTGCGGCTCAGGCTTCAGGGGCTGAATTCAGGTTCAACGAAACCGTGAAGGACATCAATGTTGAAAACGGGAAGGTACAGGGCGTGACAACGGACAGGGAATCTTATGCAGCAGACCACGTTCTGAATGCAGCAGGCGCATATGCCGCCGAAATAGGCAGAATGGTCGGACAAAAACTGCCAGTATATCCCGATTCCCACGAAGCCGGTGTTACAGAACCCGTAGAGCGCTTTTTCGAGCCACTGGTTGTGGACATCCGCTCCACCCCGGGCGGTAAGAACTGCTACTTTTTTCAAAATTCGGAAAACCGCATCGAGTTCTGCCTGACCCCGGATCCCATTTTTCCGGGCACAAACCGCGATTCCACATCGAGCTTTCTCCCGCTGGTCACGAGAAAACTTGTGGATCTCCTGCCAAGGCTGTCGGGAGTACGCGTAAGGCGCATCTGGCGCGGCCTTTATCCACAGACGCCGGACTCAAGCCCTATTGTGGGCAGCTCCGAAGAAATCAGAGGTTATCATTTTGCAGCAGGCATGTGCGGACAGGGATTCATGCTTGGTCCGGGGCTGGCCGAAGATCTCGTAAGCCTTATAACAACGGGAAAAAGTGTAACAGAAGAAGAAGTATTCGGCCTTTTCAGCATTAAGCGTGATTTTTCAGGCTCCGAAGCATTGAAATAAAAGCCGGATACCTGAACCCGGAAAAAAAGAAGCCCCCGCAACCCCAGGGGGAATGAAGCTGCGAGGGCTACCTCAAGCGCAAACGCAAGAGGCAATATAAAAGTTATCCACTATCCGCCGGGAATTCAAGGTTGAAAAAGAAATGTAACAAATAAATCCCCTATAATTACAAGTGGTTTCAGAAATATAATTAATATTTGAATCAATCAGCAGCGTTGATCTTAATCAGTCTGCCTTCGCCGGACTGGAAATTGCCCGATATCTCGGCAGTATTCATCCAACCCCTTTTGCTGAGCTGATCTCTCAGGTCCATGGCCTGTTTCACTGGCAGGCTCCTGTTATTTTTGATCAGCAGTCTGCCATCGATGAACCTGAGTCTCTTAAGGCCGTCTATTCTTCCAAGGATCGGGTTGCTCTCTATGGCAAGGCTGCCGCCGATTTTTACAAGACTTTTAAGGCCATCCAGATTTGTTAAAAGATCGTTGCCGCTTACAACCATCCGTTTTTTTTCACTCTTCCCGCAGGATACCGTTACCAGCTTTCTCAATCCTCCCAGATTGACCAGTGAAGCATTATCCCTGATCTCCAGGTTTCCGAATATTCTCTCAATGCTGTGTATACCGTCCAGAACGCTGAGAGATTTATTGTTTATTATGCGAACACTGCCGGAAGTGTCGGTAAGATTCTCCAGCCCGGTCAGTTCCTTGAGAAGTGAATTGTTTTCAATAATCAGATCCCCGCACGAAGTAACCCCGTTCAGCCCGTCAAGACTCTTCAGTGCACTGTTGTTCCTGACGACAATGAGCTTCGGAGACGCATCTTTCATTGAAGCCAGACCTTTGATGCCGGTCAGTGAGTCATTGTCTTCGATTCTTATTTCGTTAACCGTTGTAATATTCTTCAGCGCATTGAGCTCCTTCAATCCGCCGCATTCTCTGACAGTCAGTCCTTCGCCTATGCGTCTTACGGATGACAGTCCATCAATCTTTTCCATCACGGGATTCATCTCCAGCGTAATGCCGCCGGCTGATGTCAGCCCGGCAAAGCCGTCGACCTCCTCAAGAGACATATTGCCGGAAATGACAATACTGCCTCCGACACCGCTGACATTCCTTAACCCTCCGGTGTTTTTGAGTGAATCAGCGGACTCAATAATCACTGTTCCGCCTACAGAGGTGAGTTTTTTAAATGCCTGAAAGCTCTCAATTTGCGGAATTTTCCTGAGCTTCAGGTCTCCACGGACGGTTTCGATATTTTTCAGCCCGTCGATGCTTTTCAGTTCGGGTGCATCGCTGATCGTAATGCTTCCAAAAACGTGTTTGAGGCGCTCCATGCCGTCAAGATCCGACAAGCCTCCTTCTCCCGAAATACTGAGGTCCCCCGTTATTGTGTCGTATGAACCGCATTTCTCAATATCATCGGCAGTCCGGATCGTGCAGCTTTCCCTGAGTACCCCGCCTTTCTGCGAGCACCCCGCAATCGCGCCCAGGCATATGAGGAATAGTGCTGTTTCAGCATTTCTGAACATATCCCGCTCTCCTTGAAACTCCCTGTCCAGTGTCAGAAACATTTTTACTATTTTTTTCATGCAGCGTGCAACCGGGAATGCTCATCATCTGATTCGCATGATTGAGTTGATTTGCCGCAACCGCTTCAAATGAACTATCATAATTAATGAGGAGCCGAAAAAATGAAATACATACTTGCACTTGACCAGGGAACGACAAGTTCAAGAGCCGTGATCGTCGACAGGAACGGGAAAATAATAAATATCGCCCAGAAAGAATTCGGGCAGATTTTCCCCAGGCCGGGCTGGGTGGAACATGATCCGGAGGAAATATGGTCCACACAGCTGGAGGTATTATCGAGTGTGATCGAAAAATCCGGAATCACAAAAGAAGATATCGCAGCAATCGGCATCACAAACCAGCGCGAAACCACTGTTGTATGGGACAGAAAAACCGGCCGGAGCCTTTATAACGCCATAGTATGGCAGGACAGGAGAACGGCCGGAGAATGCCGACGGCTCAGGAACGAAGGCCATGAAGAAACATTCAGAAAAAAAACGGGCCTGCTGCTTGATCCATATTTCTGTGCAACGAAAATCCGCTGGATACTGCAGAACACAGAAGGCGCGATGGAAAAAGCCCGCAGAGGCGAGCTGGCATTCGGAACCATAGACAGCTGGCTCATATGGAAACTCACCGGCGGGCAAAAGCATATTACAGACGTCAGCAATGCATCCCGAACACTCATTTACAACATACATACCGGAAGATGGGATGATGAACTCATGGACATACTCGACATTCCGCACAGCATGCTTCCTGAAGTGGTCTCCTCGAGCGAAGTCTATGCAGAAACATCAGGCGACCTTCTGTCACGACCGGTTCCTGTGTCGGGAATGGCCGGCGATCAGCAGGCGGCCCTTTTCGGTCAGATGTGCACGGACAAAGGAATGATAAAGACCTCTTATGGAACCGGCGGATTCATGCTCATGAACACGGGCGACCGGGCTGTTTTATCGGAAAATAAATTACTGACCACGGTTGCCTGGCACATCGGGGAAAAGACCGAATACGCGCTGGAAGGAAGCATTTTCATTGCCGGAGCAGTGGTTCAATGGCTCAGGGACGGACTCGGGCTGATAAAATCTTCCTCCGAAGTGGAAGAACTCGCCCGTACCGTGAAAGACAACGGCGGAGTGTACCTGGTTCCCGCGTTTACGGGCCTCGGGGCTCCTCACTGGGATCCCGGTGCAAGGGGAGCAATACTCGGCATCACCCGCGGCACGAATAAAGGCCACATAGCCAGGGCGGCACTTGAAAGCATTGCATACCAGGTGATTGACGTCGCCGAAGCCATGGAAAAAGATTCAGGACTGAAGCTGGAAGAATTGAGAGCGGACGGGGGCGCATCAATGAACAACCTCCTTATGCAGCTGCAGGCCGACCTGATGAAAATTCCCGTGGTAAGGCCCGGCATTCATGAGACCACGGTTCTGGGTGCTGCGTTTCTCGCCGGGCTTGGATGCGGGTACTGGAATAATATCGACGAAATAAGGAAACTGTGGACGGCTGACAGGCGATTCACTCCGGAAATGAAAGAAACAGATGTTGATAAGTTGAAAAAAGGCTGGAAGAAGGCGCTCGAAAGGTCCCTGGCATGGGAAACGGAGTGATATGCAGACCACCGGGTACAGAAAGGAACCCTCATGAAGCGATCTGAAATGATCGGGAGACTGAGATCTTTCGACAGCATCTGGGACATCGCCATCATAGGCGGAGGGGCAACCGGGCTTGGAGCTGCGATTGACGCCGCATCAAGAGGTTACAGAACCGTCCTGCTCGAGCAGCACGATTTCGCCAAGGGGACTTCAAGCAGGAGCACGAAACTCGTGCACGGAGGTGTCCGGTACCTTCAGCAGGGAAACATCACGCTTGTCCTGGAGGCATTGAAAGAACGCGGGCTGCTTCACAAGAACGCCCCGCACCTGGTCCACAATCTGCCGCTCGTGGTCCCGAACTATGACTGGTGGGAAGGTCCTTTCTACGGCGTGGGGCTTAAACTGTACGACATCCTCGCCGGAAAGCAGGGATTCGGCAGCTCCCGCCTTATGTCGGAAGAATCCGTCATTGAAAAGATACCTACCATAGAAACGGAAGGCCTCCGCGGCGGAGTGGTTTATTTCGACGGACAGTTTGACGACTCACGCCTTGCGGTAAACATGGCACAGACGGCCGCGGATCAGGGCGGAACGGTTCTGAACTACATGGAAGTTATCTCCATCACCAGAACGGACTCAATGGTGGACGGCGTAATCGCGCGGGACAGGGAAACGGGAGATGAATACGAAATACGCGCAAAGGCGGTAGTGAACGCGACCGGTGTATGGGCCGACGAAATACGCAGGATGGACATGCCCGGCAGCGCCGGAATAATCAGACCGAGCCAGGGCGTTCACATCGTACTGGATAAATCCTTTCTCCCCGGAGACAGCGCTATCATGGTTCCGCACACCTCAGACGGACGCGTACTGTTCGCAATTCCCTGGAGAGACAGGATTGTGGTGGGCACAACGGATACACCTGTACAGGAAAAACCGTTCGAACCGGAACCAATGCCCGAAGAAATCAAATTCCTGCTCGATCATTCAGCTCGATATCTTACAAAGGATCCGGAAAAAAAGGACGTCCTCAGCATGTTTGCCGGCATCCGGCCCCTAGTGGCATCCGAAGGCTTCGAAGACACCGCAGCGATAAGTCGTGATCATACAATACATATATCGGGTTCAGGCCTTATCACGATTGCCGGGGGAAAATGGACTACATACAGAAAAATGGCGGAAGATACCATTGACCAGGCTGCACTGATCGGACAGCTGGAAGAAAAACCTTGCGTTACCGGGGAGTTGCACATACACGGTTATCATCAGAGGGCGCATCAGTATTCGGAGCTGGATTTTTATGGCTCCGATGCAGCGGGCATACAGTACCTGATGAGAGAAAATGCCATTTATTCGAAAAAGATACATGGTAATTCCCTAACCAGAATGGTCGAAATAATCTGGGCTGTACGATACGAAATGGCCCGCACGGTTGAGGACTTTCTATCCCGCAGGACGAGGGCTCTCCTGGTCGACGCCAGGGCAAGCGTTGAATCCGCGCCTGTGGTGGCTGAAATCATGGCTGCGGAAATGCAGAAAGAAGACGGATGGAAAGAAGAACAGATAAAGGACTACGAAACTCTTGCATCAAAGTACATTCTCAGCGGATAAGAAATATCATTACTGCAAACGCCCGTTTTCGCTAAGTTTCACTGGCATTCAGCCGGATCAGTGATTATGATGGGGTCAAAATGAATCTGTTTCCAAAACACAATATTACAGTCCGTTCCATAATGAAGATATGCCTGCTTGCAGGTATACCCCTGCTGGCACTTTCTTCCAGTGCACAGAACGTCCAGGTTTCGCCGCTGGAAAATGTAAAAAAGCTCATTGAGGATCAGGTTAAGAAAGACGGCGGAGCAGATGAGAGGCAGAAACCCGACGGCGTTGAACCCTCCCCTGAACCCGGAGAAATCTCTGCTGACGCCGGAACGCGCAGGGCGCAGCTTCCGGAGCCGTCCGCGGATGGAGGAAAAAACAGGAAGGTCACGGTCATTCCCATAGAAGATACCATCGACATGGGTCTTGCATCATTTGTAGAACGTGTAATCAGGGAATCCTCAGACAGCGCTGCGATAATACTCGACATCAACACTCCCGGAGGCAGGGTGGACGCCGCCCTTCTCATAAGAGACGCCCTGATGGATTCTCCCGTGAAAACCGCAGCATGGGTACACCCCAGGGCCATATCGGCAGGCGCCTTCATCTCGCTGGCATGCGATTACATATTCATGGTACCCGGTGGCTCCATAGGCGCCGCAACCCCGATTGCAATGAGCGGCCCGGGACAGGCCACTGCTGTGGACGAAAAAATGGTTTCGTACTTCCGCACCGAAATGGCTTCAACCGCCAGGGCCAAGGGCCGCAGGGGGGATCTCGCTGAAGCAATGGTGGATTCGGACATAAAGATCGACGGAGTCATCAAAGCTGGAAAGCTTCTTACGCTGGACACGGACAGAGCCCTGGATCTCAAACTGGCAGATGCAGTGGCCCCGGACATGAACAAAGTCCTTGAAATTATGGGGCTCGGAGGCGCCGACATAAAGGAATCGAGAACCAACTGGGCAGAAAAGATCGCGCGCATATTCACCCATCCGATTGTAAGCGGAATACTGATGACCGTGGGCATGGCGGGCATACTGATAGAACTGTACACACCGGGAGTAGGCCTTCCAGGAGCCGTGGGAGTAACGGCCCTGCTCATCTTCTTCCTGGGCCACATGGTGGTGCAACTGGCCGGGATCGAAGAGCTGCTGCTGTTCGCCGTCGGAGTGGGCCTGATTGCAACGGAAGTGTTCGTCACTCCCGGCTTCGGTCTGCTCGGCGTTGCAGGAATTCTCGTGATCATCTCTTCACTGGTACTTTCACTTCTAGGAGCGCCCCTTGATATCTCCTGGGACCTGGGACTCATGCAGGCGGCCATAATCCGGGTGGGCATAGCCGTAATAGCCACGCTGGCACTCTTCCTTGCAGCCGTGCTGCTGTTGCCCAGGACCCGGCGGATAGGAGGAGCTCTCGTGCTCAACCGCAGCATAGTGGCCAGGGCGGCCGGGGATTTTAAAGAGACCGGATTCAGGGTTGAGAAGGGCAACACGGGTATCGCTGCAAGCGATCTCAGGCCTGCGGGCAAGATAGAGATTGATGGAGAACGCATTGATGTAACAACCGAAGGCGAGTACGTGGAAAAAGGCATGCGTGTCAGGGTCGTAAAGGTAATGGGAAACAGGGTTGTTGTAAGAGCGCTTAACGAGTCCGGAGGAGATACGGAAACATCATGACTTTGAACATACTCACCTTTATTGCCATGGAAGGCATGACACTGAATCTCGCAGTAATACTCCTCCTTTTCTTCGTCGGTCTAGTTCTCCTTGCAGTGGAAGCATTCGTTATACCGGGCTTCGGGGTTCCCGGGATACTGGGAATCGCTTCCATGATATCGGGATGCGTGGTCGCCTGGATGAAATTTGGAGCCATCTGGGGACTCCTGCTCATCATTCTGTCGATTGCAGCCGTGATTACGGGAGCATGGCTTTTCTTCTCCAGCAGAGCTGGCAGGAAGCTCGTGCTGACCACAAAGCAGCAGCGCTCGCAGGGCACGCAGTCGTACGACCTGTCCCGGCTCATGGGGAAAAGAGGCAGGGCAGTCACTGATCTCAGGCCTTCGGGCATTGCACAGATCGAAGATGAGCGTGTCGATGTCGCCACCGACGGAATCTACCTGGAAGCAGGCACGGAAATAAAGGTTGTTTCCATCGAAGGACCACGGGTGACTGTGGCTCCGGTTCGCGGGGAAGAAAAAAAGGAAAAATGATTTGATAAAACCACCGGAGCCCGTATTCTGCTCCGGAATGCATCAGCCACGGCTGTTTTTTTTCTGATCCGTCCCGCAGGGGGCGCTTCGGTAAAGGAGGAATAAAAATGAATTTTCTAACACCGCTGTTCATACAGATGGGAGAAGCACCTGAATGGGCCGGAGGCGGCGAAGTATCGCTGGGAGTCGTCGTCGTACTCGTAATTCTCATTATCCTCGCCCTGCTGCTTCTTTTCTGGCTGGTTCCGATACGTCTGTGGATTGCAGCATGGTCCTCGAACGCATACGTGGGAATCACCACCCTTATAGCAATGCGCCTGAGGCGTGTTCCTCCTACGCAGATAGTCATACCCAGAATCAGCGCGGTAAAGGCCGGGATTGATATATCCATCAACGACCTCGAGGCTCACTTTCTGGCAGGAGGTAACGTTGCCGCCGTGGTCAACGCGCTCATAAGCGCCGACAAGGCAAACATACAGCTCTCCTTCCAGAGGGCGGCGGCCATAGACCTTGCCGGCCGCAATGTCTTTGAGGCAGTTCAGATGAGTGTCAATCCCAAGGTGATAACCACGCCGAAGATTGCAGCCATGGCAAAGGACGGAATACAGCTTTCGGCCATCACCAGGATCACGGTAAGGGCGAATATCGACCGTCTCGTAGGCGGCGCCGGGGAAGAAACCATTGTCGCACGAGTCGGCGAGGGCATAGTGTCCACTATCGGTTCCGCTGACGATCACAAGGCAGTGCTTGAAAATCCCGACGACATCTCCAAGAACGTGCTAAGAAGAGGTCTCGATGCCGGAACCGCATTTGAAATCCTTTCCATCGACATAGCCGACGTGGACGTGGGCGCAAACATAGGAGCAAAGCTCAACACGGAACGCGCGGAAGCAGACAAGCAGGTTGCCCAGGCCAAGGCTGAAAGCCGCAGGGCCATGGCGGTTGCAGCCGAGCAGGAAATGACTGCCAAAGTTGCCGAAATGAAGGCCAAGCTGGTCGAGGCCGAGGCACAGATCCCGCTTGCAATGGCCGAAGCTCTCCGTTCGGGAAACCTGGGCGTCATGGACTACTACAACCTGAGAAACGTCGCAGCCGACACGGAAATGAGAAACTCAATGTCCAGGCTCGGCGATAAACCCGATGACGAGGACAGAAAGAAGTAGGAAGCCTGTACGGGAACCGGGATGAAAGAAGCTGAGAAAAGGCCCAATGCGGACGAATTGTTCTCCATTCTGAGGCTGAAGGACAGGACCGACCAGAGGCAGCTTCTTGCAAGGCTGCTTCTGGCCGACCTCATCGCCCCGCGATGGCAGCCGTCCCCGCTGGCCCCCATTTACCCGGGTGCACTGAAACGGCTGAGGTCCATGCACTGTCCTCCTTACACCGGCAGGCGATAGCAAATTGAGCGACAACAACAGGACATATCTGTACATCGCCCTCGCATGGTTCATCATGAACATGATCCAGCGATGGATTAAGAAAAAAAGAGCGCAGTCGGTAAAAAAGGAAAAACCGGTGAAGCCGCTGCCCGAACAATCCACTGGCGATGAAGAGGAAATCTACGATCTTGATCTCGACAGTAGCGATTATTCCCCTGACGGGATATCTTCCGATGACGCCCTCATCCTGCAGCAACGCATCAACAGCCTGAGTGACAGGATTGAGGATCTTTATTTCAGAAGCAGAAGAGACGATATACTTGCACCTGTCGCCCCGCTTTTTGAAAGCTACCTTTACTCTTCCTTTTCCGATCTTAAGGAACTTCTCGAAAAACCCGTCGGCCAGCTGGACCTGAGCACTGACGAGCATGAGGATCTTTCAGATCGCACGGGGCGGATGGAATCCCTTGCAGATTATTTTACTGAACTGTTCACGCTTCGCGGCAGGTTCGGTGGCTCAGATTCCGTGACCGGAATCGATCCACTGTACAAATCCCTCAGCAACGTTCTCTCCCGGTCTCTTCTCAGGGGACAGGACGGATCATACATAAAGATATTCGTGCCCGTTGTGACAGAGGACTGGGTTCAGAGGGACTTCTTTCCCGCCGCATGGGAACACGCGATCGTATTCATACCGCAGAAGGCCGTAAGCGAACCCTCCTTCTGGCCCCTTAACATCTGGAGCATCGGCAATTCTCTGTGGCACTCTGAAAAAGACCTCCGTAAAAGTATTCTTGAATTGAAAAACACGTATTCTCCGTTAAAATCCAGGTCCGCTTACGCCAACCTGGCCGATTACTTCAACCTCGACTACATATTCTCAAGATGGACGAGAACCTTCTGGGTTGATGCATTTTCGATTGCCGCGCTCGGCCCCTCTTTTGTCAGGTCGTTTTTCGAGTTTGAAACCTCTTCCGGGTCAGACACACCCGAATCAGACTATCCGGAAATCGACAAACGGCCTCCGTTCGAACTCAGGGCATCGACCATGCTCGGCATCCTCAGGCACATGGGATACGACGACGAAGCGGATGAAATAATCTCCGCTTACGGCAGAAACACGCTCGAACCGGAACACATCACGCTTCCCGTAATGGACGGGTCACTGGTGCGTTTTCCGTTTGAACCACTCTCCAGTGTCTGTGTTCAGACGGGAACGGCCCTGATCGAGATGCCGGTTTCCGTGGCAGACGATCTCCCCCTGTACGCATGGAACGGTTTTACGGGAAAAAAGAGTCATTCAGACAAAAAAGAGACGCTCCTCAGGGATCTCATGGAAGGTACGGTTACGGGATTAAATCCTTTAAGGCTCATAGCGGCTGCGGCAGAGGCATCTCTCGATCATCCTTCGAGAAGTGGAATTATCAGGAGAAACGCCCTGAAATCACTTCAGGCAAAGGCATTCCCCCGAAAAAGAACAGTGGATTCGGGCAGAAGAAGTGTCAGACAGCTGTTTTCGGACCCGCTTGTTCTCAGAGATGCCATTCTTACCGACGCTGTTTTTCTCACTCCCGGACGCAGGAGGCTGCACTGAATCCGGGCAAGGAGGTTCTATATGCTGATTCACAAAAAAACGCTTCCGGCTTTTTTCTCAGGTTTAATTTACGCGCTCTCATTCGGGTGCAGCGGCACGCCCGCACCCGAATCTGAAGATCCGGCCGGTCTTGAAAACGAAGAAATCGAAGCGCCGGCTCCCCCTGTTTTAAAAAGCACCGACAAACCTTCATACGAATCGGTTGCCGTAGACGCCATGGAGATGTTTCCCGACGGAGCCATTGAGGATGTGCAGGCTTTCAGGATCGGAAAATACGAGGTGCAGGTGGATGAGTTCAGGCGCTGCGTGAACGCCGGTTTCTGTCTTAAAGAAGATTTTAAATCAAATGAAAAGAATGCCAGGTGCAACTTCTCATACGAAAGCGGGGAAAAAGGCGATCATCCGATGAACTGCGTAACATGGTTCGGCGCAAGGGACTTCTGTCTCTGGATGATGGGCGACCTGCCCATGGACGAACAGTGGGAGCTTGCAGCCTCGGGCCCTGACAGAACGGCCTATCCATGGGGCGATTCCAGCGCCGGTGTCGGATGTGATCGCATGACTTCGAGTCCCTGTGTTGAAAAAAACACCCGTCAGGTTGGAAGCGCAAAAGATGGAGCAGCCGAATGCGGCGCCATGGACATGAGCGGAAACGTGGCGGAATGGGTAAACAACAGCCGGGAAGCCGTAAAAGGAGACAGCCATGCCCTCCTGAGAATAATTAGGGGCGGGAGTTACAGGCACGGACAGGGACAGAGTGAACTGAAGGCAACCCATCCCGGTCTGGTACTGAACGCAGGCGAAATGAAACCTTCCGTCGGGTTCAGGTGCGCTTTTGGAGGCGATCTGATTCCTCCTCCCGCGATTGATGACGTTCAGAAGAGAAAAATGCTCAGGGAGATTTACGGGAGCTCGCTGAAGAGCCTGGCGGAAGCCTACTGGACTCTGAAGAAAAGAGCGGGCAGCGACGAGGAATACCTGAGCAGCCTGAAAAAAATCACGGGCGACCAGATGCTTCTTCTTGCTTCCGGCATCGCCAGGCGCAGCGACATAGAGGGATGCCGCCAGCACAGCGCCTGGGCTTCCCTGGTGCCCCTTATCCGTGAAGAAAACCTGCCGGAGAAACTGTGCACATGCGTATGGCAGATAGTGGGCAACAGCCTCAGAAAATGCATCACGGACTATGACCTTCCCTCGGAAGCACGCGCCCGCTGGCTGAGGGAATGGGCCGGCCTTTGCAGGGCCACCGGGTCGCCGGACATACTTCTGTGCAGCCCTGCGAAGATGGAAAGGGAGGCTGCATCGATAACGAGAAAAGAGAATTCGCGCAATATCGCACGCCTCAAGAAGAAGGGCATATGCTCAAAAGGCATCAAGTACTGCGTGGACAATTATTTTGAAACCGAGCTCAAGCAGCATAACCCTTTCGGAGGGCAGAGTTCCACAGGTGTAAGCCAGCTGAAAATTGAGGGAACACAGTTCCAGGCACTGGGATGGCCCGAGGACTCCGCACAAATCTCCGGCGGCGATCCTTCCATGACGCTGAAATGGAAACTGATCCAGGACTGCGCCCTGAGCATGTGCAGTGAAGAATAAGGAGAAGGACGATTCCAATCTATGAATATAAATGCGCAAAGTGCGATACGCTGTTCGAGGAACTCGTAAACGGAAAAGAGAATAACGTGCCCTGCCCTTCCTGCAAAAGCACTAAAACCGATCGGTGCATGTCCGTGTTCGCCAGCAAAAGCGGCTCTGATTTCCGCTCTTCTTCAGGGTCGAGCTGCAGCGGCTGCACCCCGGGTCCCGGCGGATGCAGTGGCTGTTCTCATTGAACAAAGAAGGACTTGAGAAAGTTCCCGCTTTAACCGTTTCACCGTCGGTCAGAATTCTTACGGCACCCAGTCTCCGTGTCTCAAGCACAGCAGCGCCTGAATCCGCCAGTCTTTCAAGCGCATCTGCGTGAGGAGGTTCCTTTCCACGGCTTCGCCCGGAGGAAACAACAGCAATTCGGGGTTTCACTGCATCCAGAAACGCCTTTGTACTTGATCCCCTGCTGCCGTGATGAGCGACTTTCAGAATATCCATCGGGCCCCTGAAGCCCCTGCGCAGAAGCCCTCCCTCTCCATCCGACTCGATATCTCCCGTGAACAGGAACCTGACTTTTCCCATGCCTGCTTCAAGCACTAAAGAGTTATCATTGAGACCGAGTGAGGGATCGTACCCCCGCCTGAGACAGGGCCACACCACCCTCAGCCATGCCCTGCCGTAATACCTGCGGACACAGTAGGATCTGTCCTTCATCAGCCGGACGCCCATCTTTCGTGCTTTCTCAAGCAAATCTTCATAACCGGGACTTGCGTTTTCGTACTCGCCCTGCGCGTTATGCCACAGTTCCATCACTCGCATGCCGTCAATCACGGCGTCGAGCCCCCTGTAATGATCAACATGAGCGTGAGTGGAAACGACTACATCCAGGTCACTTACACCGAGGGACCCGAGTGCGGGAAGCGTGATTCTCCTGCCCGTATCGAACGAGCTTTCCCGGGATTCGCCCCCTCCATCGATAAGTATGTTCTTTTCTCCAGGCATTCGCAGCAGAACAGCATCCCCGTGGCCGACATCGAGAAACACAGCCTCCATGTGCCTGGAATTATTCATTCCGTCATGCAGGCGGACGGCCGAAATCATGATCAGGAGGCAGGCTGAAGCCACTGCCGCAATGAACCTGTTGCGAAGCAGCAGAAAAAAAATGACTGCCGAAACCAGCACTGCAGTAAAAGGTGCATATTCAAGAGATGTATCGATGTAAAAACAATCAAGATGCGAAAAAAGACGGGCGGATTTGATCATCAGGCAGATTGCGTAATCAACGAAACCCAGCGGCAGTTCCATCAGTGTGGGAAAAACAGGACCGATGAAGAGCGCTAGGCAGAGCACGGGCATGATAAGAGTCGATACCACGGGAATCGCAAGCAGATTGGCAAGCACGCCCGCGCATGAAAATCCGCCGAAATGCCATGAAACAAAAGGCGCCGTGGCCGCTGTTGCAGCCGCGCTGCAGCAGAAGAGAAGAAAGATCCTGCTGCGTACACTCTCAAAGCGCCCGGGCTGTTTACCAGCCCGCCCGGTCATGGAAACTGTTACTCCTATTGATACTGTTGCAGCATATGTCAGCTGAAATCCTGCATCGACAATGGACAGCGGATCTGCAACAAGCAGAACCACAGCGCTTGCGGCAAGGGCCTCCTGCCACGCGCCCGGACGGCCCAGGATGCTTCCACACATAAACATGCTTATCATCAGACCCGCCCTTACCGTTGAAGGACCTGAACCGGCCATAAGAACATAGGCCCATATGACAGTTATGACGAGCGCCGGGGATATCCTGGAAACATGATTCCTGTGCCCCTTAAGAGCACCCACAGGAATAACAAGCATGAAAAACCTGAGCAGAAGCCATGCTATTATGCCTGTATGAAGACCCGATATGGCAAGCAGATGTGCTATTCCCGCATCCCGGAACAAATCCCGCGTTGACTTTGAAAGCGATCCGGACTCACCCAGGATCATGGTCGAAGCAACAGCGCCCGATTGCCCGGACATGTACCCTGAAAGACATTGTCTGACACGCAATTTCCATTCATTGAGAAAATCAAATCCCTGAAATCCTTCTTCAAGGATCATCATATTTTCTCCCCTTTCCACAATGCCCGAGAAAAACGCCCTGTTCTGTTTTCGAATACGCGGAGGGTTCCGGTTTCTCCTGAATCTGCCGAGGTCCGTCCTGAGCAAAACAAAATCGCCCCTTCCCGCCGCTACATCTCCGGACATGACAGTGATCCATGCATTCAGTGAAACAGGACGCATGTTGATACTGTCCGGGCCGATTGCTCCTGTTGCGCGCCCCTTCATCCTCAGCCTCAGCACTGAAGCGTTGTCACTGTCATGTCTTTTTTTCAGCACTTCTGCTGCATAAAGGCTCTCACCCTTTATCCACTCCTCCGTCTCCGGGCATACGGCAATGCTGAACCTGCACATCCCGAGAAAAATAACGAGCACTGCCCGGACAAAAAAGGAACGAAAAAAAGCGTGAAAGCGTGAAAGAAGGATCAGCAGTAACCCTGAGCATACCACTGCATATGCAGCTTCAATACACAACGGACCGGCAACCGCGCCCGCTGCAACTCCACAGGCAAAGCACACCGCGTATCGTGGAAACAGTCTCACATGGCCACGCGGGCGCAATTAACATGCCATAAAGGATATACAGAGTTCAGCGCGTGTTTCTGAAGCTCGAAAGCGGTCCAAAACCCGTCCGCCGGCGGCGAATTCGCCGGACTGACAGAAAAAAAAATGCACGTATCCATCCCGCATGGACAATGCAGGGATCAGGGAAAAACAATCACTCTTGAATCAATATGCCTGTGTGGGTTTTGGGGGAGGCGCAGACGCCTCTGCAGGTGTGTCCGGTTTTTCAGCGGCTTCTTCAGACTCGGCATCCTTGCCCTGCTCTCCGGCTTCTCCGCCCGCACTGGCGGCTGCCGGAGGTGTGCCCGATGTCTTCTTCTCTTCGAGCATTGCGGCAATTCTTCTAACCTGTTCCGAAACTATTTTCAGATTGGAACGATTCGCCTTGATGTCATTATTGTTTATTCTGATTTTTGACTGCAGAACTTTTTCTGTTTTATCCACAGTCGTAATCACTCCATAACCAAGAGCGAACAGTCCACCTACAAAAACTGCAAAAGCAATGAAGATCAGAAACACACTGGAAACATCAAATTTCTTTTTCTCTTCTGTCATTAAAAATTGTTCCCGGTATCCGGATGCCGGAAGCTATTCTCCGCCTTCTTCCTCGGCTTCTTCTTCGGTAGCGGCTTCCTGTGCAGGAGCGGCTTTCTCCGCTGCAGGGGAATTCATCTTGTCCAGTCGTTCTACAATGCTCTGCAGATACTCCGTATTTCCCTTTATGGACGTGGAATTCGACTCAACCTGTGCCTGGATAGGTATTGTGGACTCTTCTATTGTTGAAGCAACACCACTTCCGAGCGCCCAGAGACCACCGAAAAACGCCAGAACACAGACAAGAATCAATACCAGTACCCACGGTTCCATTTTGCTTGATTGATCGCTCATGTTAATACCTCCTCCTCGCTTTGAGATTATCATGTTATGATAATCTCTGTTTTATTCAAGGTCAAACATAAACTTGTTAATTTTATAGAGAATTCCAGTAGACATTGCTCCTGCACCGAAAAAATCCTTTTCATGCTGTTTCGTATCTGATTTCGTATTTTTCTGTATTAAAGCGGTTTTTTTACTATATGCTGTATCATGTCAGAAACGGAGGTACTGCAATGAGGAAAAGCCCGGTCTCAAAAATTTATCTTTTAATCGCGATTTGCATATCGTGCGCGATATGCACTTCTTGCGCTTCTTCTCAATACGGAAAGGCCAGTGCCGAAGACTGCCGCAAGGAAGTGGATCAAATCATGTCAAACGACGTAGTCTGCGACCCTGATGCCTTTGATCAGTTCGAGAACACGATACTCGAATGGCAGAAGGACTGCTCTGAGTTCTCCCGGCCCGCTGATAAAACCAATGTGGATGATATTCTCGCACGGTCACGCTCATGCACCGAGGAGGAACGGGGCGCGAGATCGAAACGTGGAATCTGTATATCCAGGATCAACGAAGTACTCGAGCGCGACACCTGCTGGGGAGTCGAATGCTCAGAGACACTCGATGACGTAAAGAAAACAATATCCGACTGCTCTGATCCGGCCCTTAAAATTGAAGAAATTGAAAAAGCACGAAAGTTTTCCAAAGAGCTTTCAGATCGCATAGAAGTGGAAAAACGTCTTGAAAACAGCCTCGGCTCACTGGAAAGCGTATGCCGGCAGAGTGAAGGTATGCTTAACTCTGGCGAGATCCCGTCGGCTCTTGATGCCATTCTGAACGAACTTGGAAACAATGCCGCGATGTCCGCCGAATCCGAAATGCCCAAACAGGCGCCTGTGCATGCGGTTAAATCATCCGTTTTCTCTGTGTGCACCGACATCATCAAACGCATCATCGACGCATATGCGGATATTCAGGCCCAGAACCTCATAGATCCGAGGATAAAGAAAAAACCCGAGATCTGGTCACTGCGCTTCAGCGAGACCGAAGACAGCTACAAAAGGCTTACGACAATAAACGCCGGGGAACATTTCCCGGGAGCCCTGGTGTCCATAAAAGAAACCTATGAGAAGTTTTTACCCATGAGGGAAAAACAGGACGCGGCGGCGAAAAAACGCCTGACAAAGCAGGCGCTGCGTTCTCTCAGAACCGGGGCGTCGCAGTGCAGGAAACTGAAGACCAGGATGAAAAAATACGAGGCAAAAATCGCTCATTACACGGAAAGGCAGAACGAAAGGAAAGTGAGCGCATACAGAGCACAGCTCAAGAATGCTAAAAAGGAACTGGCCGATCTTCATTACTACGTGCAGCAGGGAATTGAACTCGGTGTCCTGAGTGAAGCACGACTGAAAAAGTCGCTCGACCGCCTTGAGAAGGCAGGCTGCCACCAGCCGACAGTGACCCCGGCGAAAGAAGATGGCCAGCCCGCCGCAAATCCAGAGGCTTCCTCTGCTCCCGAAGCTGAATAAGCAAATACACAGGGCTCCGGCCCATCTCTCACCAATATATAAGTTATTGTAATAATTAAAGAAAGATAAATACTACCCTGCAGCGTCCTTAAATTCACACTTTTCTGTTGACTGCTCGGAAACCCCTATGCATAATGGAAACCATTGTGGTTTTTTTAGTTTCCTCCGGGGGTATAATATGAGCAGAAAAAGCGCGCTCAAGGAAATGATCATCACAAAGGCTCTGGATAAATTCAGGCTTCACGGTTTCCGCCGTGTATCCATGTCTGAAATTGCCCGCGACATGCGAATCAGCAAGAAGACGCTGTACAAGCACTTCTCGGGCAAGGAAGCGCTCGTAAGCGCCTGCATCAACAGGAACATACAGAGCATAATTCCGCAGGTGACCTCGGCGCTGACATCGGATGGTCCTGTTTCGGAAAGACTTTATGCTACGTGGAAGGCCCTTCTGCAGGTTCCTGACCTGGTATCGGAAGAAATGATGGAGGACGTCCGGACAGAATACCCCCACCTGTGGGAAACGATACAGGAAAAGAAAGACGCGGTGCTCGGACATTTTGAGAAAATAATCGCTGACGGAATCAGGACAGGCGAGGTAAGAAAAGGCATTCAGCCGAAAGTGGCCGTGCGAACAATAATGGCTGTCTCGAACGCCATACTTACGCCCCAGACCATCCTTAACGAGAACTTTTCAATCGCCGAAACGGTCACAACCGTCGGCACGATGATAATGAACGGTATTTTCAATAATCCGCCGGACATGAACGGTCGCGAATAATAACGCCCGGTCCGTCGGTGCAGAATACAGGATGAACAGATAATGATAAAAAGAATCGCTTCTTCGGTCTGCAGGTTCCACTGGATTTACATTATTGTCTTCACCGGACTGACGGTGTTCTTCGGCATACAGCTCAAAAATGCCGAGATCGATCCGTCCGTAAAGAGCCAGCTTCCCGCAGACCTCCCGTCCAGGGTGAACCTCGACAGGATAGAGGAAATATTCGGCGGCACGGACATGGTGATGATCATCCTTTCGGCGGACGACGTTCTTGATAAAGGCACGCTTGAAAGACTCGAAAAAGTCTCGAATGAAATGGAAATGGTCACTGATTTCGACCGCGTGGTAAGCATTTTTACCCTGAAGGACATAAGGGGCGAAAACGGTGAGATGATCGTGGACCCTGCCGTCAGGGAAATCCCCGAATCCGCAAAGGAGCGCGAACAACTTCGAAAGACTCTCAGGAACAACGACATGGTCTACGGAAGTGTGCTGTCAGAGAATTTCAGACACACGGCCGTACTGGGATTTTTGAACTTCAAAGCCGTGGATGAAGTTGTTTTCAAGAAGCTTGATAAGATAATAAAAAACAACCCCGGACCAGGAGAGCTTTACGCAGGCGGAATGCCCGTGACGCGCGTCTTTATCAGCAGGGACATCCGGGGCGACATGTCGAAATTCATGCCCATAGGCCTCCTGGTGATGCTCATCTTCCTGTTCGTGTGCTTCAGGCAGCTCAGGGGGGTCGCTTTGCCCTTCCTGGTGACCGTAATGGCCATTATAGTCGCAATGGGCCTTATCCCCCTTCTGGGATGGAAGATTCACATGGTCACCGTAATCCTTCCGGTAATACTGCTCGCCGTGGCCAACGACTACGGGATTCACCTCATGGCCAGGTATCAGGAAGACAACGCGCCCGGAACAAATCTCAGCTCCGCTGATCTCGCGAAATCCGGAATAATGGAACTTACGCGCCCCGTGCTGGCGACAGGAATAACCACCATTGCCGGGTTGCTCTGCCTGCTGTCTCACATCATCATCCCGGCCGAACAGATGGCCGTGCTCGCGTCAGCCGGCGTGGCGGTTGCAATACTGGGCAGTCTTCTGTTCATACCGGCCGTTCTCGCGATTCTTCCAAAGGCCAGGCCGGTTCTGACCGGCACACTTAAAACGGATAAAACCGCTCTCCTCGAACGATTTCTCTCATCGCTCGCGTCCGGTGTGGCCAGGCGCCCGAAGGCAACACTCGTATCCTGCATTGCATTTGCCGTCGTGATCGGCACGGGAAGCGCCTTTATCGTGGTCGATACCAATCCGAACAATTTTTACGAAAAGGACGAGCCCGTAAGGGTCGCCACCGAGCTTCTTAACGAACACCTGGGAGGATGGGCCGGCGTCAGCGTGATTGCAGAGGGAGACGTCAAGCACCCCGACGTAATGAAACAGATAGACCGCATGGAAAAACACCTCGAGTCACATCCAAAAGTGGGAACCACCACTTCAATCGCCACCGTGGTCCGCAACATGAACGAGGTAATGCATGACTCGGATACGCAATTCGACCGCATACCGGACTCGAGGGAAGCCATAGCCCAGTATTTCCTTCTTTATTCCATGAGCGGTGATCCCGACGATTTCGACAAGCTCGTGGACTTTCCTTACAGGCACGCTCAGGTGATGGCCCGCGTGGGCGACAGCAGCACGAACTCGGCCGTTGAGATCATCGACCACATCAAGAAATACATGGCTGGGAACCCCGACTCCCCCTTCATCATCGTCGGCGGATTTCTGGACATACTGACGGACATGGTCAGCAAGATGGTCGAGGGCCAGATAACGAGCCTGGTGCTTTCCATGATACTCGTTGCCCTGCTCGTGGGCATACTGATGCGCTCGTTCATGGCGGGCCTGCTGGCTGCGCTCCCGCTGGCCCTTTCCATGCTCATCCTGTTCGGGCTCATGGGCTACGTGGGCATCGAGCTCAACGTGGTGACCACGCTTCTTTCGTCCATAATGATCGGCGTCGGCGTAGACTACACCATACACTTCCTGTGGAGATACCGTGAAGAAAGACGCAAAGGCCTCGAACCGGTCGGAGCGGTGAAAAAGACGCTTACGTCAACGGGCCGAGGAATCATATTCAACGCCCTGTCAGTTGTCGTGGGATTCGCCGTACTCATGATCTCTGCATTCTTCCCTGTAAGGTTTTTCGGCATGCTCGTGGTCGTGTGCATCCTGACCTGCCTTATCGGAGCTCTCGTCGTGCTCCCGGCAATTGCAATAGTTTTCAGGCCCCGCTTTCTCGAGCCTGAAAAGGAAATATCCTCCCCTGATCCCGCGTCAAACATACGCAAGGGGGAGGCGTGAAAGGAGTATGGAAATGAAAAACATGAGCATTTTCAGTACAACGGTCCTGGCATTCGCGGCCCTGATGCTTTTTTCGCAGCATTCACGGGCTCAAAAAAAGATGACGGCGCTCGAAATCATGGATACGGCGTCGAAAACGCGCAAGCTCGACGGGTCCGAGGCCGTGATGACGCTTACCATCATTAATAAAAAAGGCCAGAAAAGGATAAGAAAGACAGCGACCGTTACCAAGCTGTTCGACGGCGGAAAAACCGAAAAACGCCTCATCCGCTTTCTCGACCCTCCCGACGTAAAGGGAACGGGCTTCATGACCTTTGATTACGAAGATAAGGACGACGACATGTGGATCTTTCTTCCCGCCATCAGGAAAACGCGCAGGATAGTAAGCTCGGACAAGTCCAAGAGCTTCATGGGAAGCGAGTTCGCCTACGGCGACATGAACATACCCGTTCTCGAAGATTACAATTATAAAATACTGCGCGAAGAAAAACTCAACGGGGTGGACTGCTGGGTCATCGAGTCGCTTCCAAAGAAGAAGGAAACGGCAAAGGACGACGGGTATTCCAAAAAGATATCCTGGATTTCAAAGGATCATTTCAACATCCACAAAGGGGAATACCATGACCTGGACGGAAAACTTCTCAAAATACTCACCGTAAAGGAATTCAAGCTTCTGGACTCGAAGAAAAAGCGCTACAGGCCCATGAACATGGAAATGGTAAACAAGCAGAACGGCCGCAAATCGATTTTCAAGACCAACAAGATCGAATTCACACCTGACACGAAAGACGAGTACTTCTCCATCCGCTACCTCGAAAGGCAGTAGGCGTTTTACACACGCCCGGCCAACGGGCACTTGTCTTTTTTCCTGCCGGTAATAAAGTAAAGCTGATTCACACAACAATAAGGGAGGATACCATGAAAAGCAGCGTACTTCTTACGTCCGTCATTTTCATGCTCGCAGGCATTTATGCTGGATGCGTCAGGACTGAAAAAAATGAGGAAGGATCAGTTGAAAACAAGGCACAGAAAAAGGAAGAAAAACAACCTGTAAAACTGGGTGAATATGCCGTAATGCCAGGTCATTACGACATAGGCGAATCAATTGTCGCTTCTAAAGACGGAGCTTATGTCGTTGCAGCGACAACGAGGCAGAAGGACCGTTCCTACGATGATGTGTGGCTGATCGGAATCGACAAAAACGGAAACAAGGCATGGGACAGCATCCTGCATGAAAAGGGCGAAGACGCTCTCGGGCGCATTATGAGCACGCCGGACGGCGGATACATTATTGCCGGGTCCACCTTTTCCACGGGCGCCGGTATGGCGGACGGATGGCTCGTCAAAACGGACGGCAAGGGAGAAGTCCAGTGGAAAAAGACCTTCGGAGGTACTGAAATAGATCGCTTCGAAGACATCTGCATAACAAAGGACGGCGGCTTTGCTGCACTGGGCTTTACCGAGTCAAAGGGAGCGGGCAGCCGCGACCTGTGGATGGTGAAAACCGACAGCAGCGGCAACAAACAGTGGGAAAAAACCTTTGGAGGGAAAAAGCAGGAAGAGGGATACGTCATAATCCAGACGGGCGACGGCGGATACCTGGCGGGCGGTCATACGTACTCCAGCGGTGCAGGTGCAGCCGACTTCTGGATAATCCGTACGGACGCATCCGGCAACCTTAAATGGAAATCCGTGTTCGGCGGCGAAAACTGCGAGACCGCATACGCCCTGCTCGAGACGGACGGCGGCTTCATCGCTGCCGGCACATACGGACCCAAACCCGGAAACATGGATGCATGGATAATGAAACTCGATCCGAATGGAAAAATGCTGTGGGAAAAGAAGCTGGACGGTGGCGGAGACGACTCTGTCAGAAGCATCATCGCCACGGACAAGGGCACTTTTGCAGCCGCGGGCCAGCACGGCAAACTCGAAGAAGGAAGTTTCAAAAACTTTGGATGGATGGCTGAATTCGACGCTGCCGGAAAACCGCTGTGGGAAAAGATACTGGGTGAAAAATCCGAACATTTCGCATCCCTTGTAAAGACGGCCGATGGATATGCGGCCTGCGGGCATACATTCGCAAAAGCGTTGAAAAACAACGACGTATGGGTGGTTAAAACTGATGACAAAGGTTCCGTCATATGGGAAAAGACATTTGGAGACTGAAAAGCAAAGGAGAGGCCATGCCTGGAAAAAACTCGATTACTACACTGTTGTTTGCCTCGATAGCACTGATGCTGACGTTTTACGCCTGCCACGGCGCACAGGACACATCCACCGTGGAGCCTGATCCGGAAAAGACCTGCATCAAGCCCGGCTGGAAAACGCCCATCACTGCCGAAAACACGGGCGTGAGCGCTGATGAGCTTCATCTCGAAGGAGCGCCGGACGCGGTCGAAGGCCATACCCTGGAACAGATAGTGACAAGCGAAGAAATTCAGATCAGGGCCGACGCCACCTGCACCGAATGCCATGACTGGACAAAGACGGCCACGCGCGAGAGCTTCTGCGAAAAAATCGACGCTTTCATGACAACGGATCAGGACGGTGAAGGGCCCAAGCCACAGCTTCTCAAGGACGTACTGTCCGAGTGGCAGCGCCGCGGCTGCCCGGATTGATCTGAAAGAGATCCTTCAGCAGTTTTCATCCCCGGTTTCATCATCGATACTTCCCATCCTGTGAAGGCCGGAGACGTGCCCGTCATCGGGCTCGATGTGAACGATCACATCGAGCACGTCCGGACCCTTCTCGATGATGGCGCGCCTGACCGCGGCCGAGATGTCGTGCCCCTGCTGAACCGTTATGTCGGCGTCCACAAGAATGTGAAGGTCCACGATCAGGGCGCTTCCGCTGTACCGGGTCCGTAATGCGTGAACTGAGCGCACGCCGTCGCTTTCAAGAGCTATGGTCTTTATTTTCTCACAGTCTTCCGGCGACGCCCCTGTATCGATTAGCTGTTTCAGAGAGGGCAGGATGATGTCCCACGCGGCCTTTAATATGAATATGGAAACCACCAGAGCCCCTATGCGGTCCACAAACCCCCATCCCGGTATCAGCCTGGCGGTCAGCACCGCGATAGCGGCAGGTATGGAGCTGAGCATGTCCGATCTCTGGTGCCAGGCATTGGCGACAACGGCTGCTGACTTTATCTCTTTCCCGGCGCGAACCGTGTACCTGTACAGAATTTCCTTGCTCACGATGGACACAAGCGCGGCTGCAAGTGCAATCCAGTCCGGCTTTTCAACGGATCTGCCTGAAATTGCCGCCAGGGCATCCACTATGAGGCCGATGGCGACCCCGACAAGGAGTATGCCGATAAAGCTCGTGACCACAGTCTCTATTCGCCTGTGGCCGTGCGGATGATCCGCGTCAGGCGGCGCGGACCAGAAACCCACGCCCACGAGAATGATGAGGTCTGTTGCAGTGTCGGAAAGCGAATGCACGCCGTCCGCCACAACCGCTTGGCTGCGGCCCGCATACCCGGCCGTAAGCTTCAACATGGACAGAAACACGTTTACACAGAGCCCGACCCATGTGACGCGCTTTACTGTGCTGACGGATTCCAACGATGCAGGCTCCTTTCGAGGTGTCTGATTGTTATTATATCATAATTCGGTGCAGGGGCTGCCAAACGGATGGCGCGATCCTGGAATTTAGAGGCCGGATATTCTGTTGCGCAAACTCGTGCCCCGGTGAGAAAATACGTATTTATCAATAAAACAGGCATTTTAGTATGAAATTAATAATAAATTAGCCAATATGCTGATAATTTCGTACTAAAATAGCCATTTTGGTATCAAATTATCAGTAATAAAAATATGAGTTGCACGGCGTGCAACTTGCGCAACTTTATGGTTTACAGGCATAATAGCATGTAATAACATGAAGTTATGCCAAATATTACAAAATCAGAAAAACAGTACGGAAAACTCAGGAACGAGATTGAGAACATCATTGCCGCGGCCCGCGCAAGAATGGAAAAGGTTGCAAGGGAAACAGCGATCCAGACCCACTGGGAGGTGGGCAAATGCCTTTATTCCAGGCTCGGGGAGGCAGAGACGGAATCCGGTGGAAAAATCATCAGCAGGCTTGCAGATGACCTCGGACTTCACAAAACAGCCCTTTACCGTTCCCTGAAATTTTTCAAAACCTACCCGGACGGACTTCCCGCGAACAGTGAATTCAGTATGCTGTCATGGGGATCGCACATCGATCTGCTTCCAATCCCGGATAAGAAGGAAAGAAATTTTTACATTGAACGGGCGGCTCAGGAAAACTGGTCGAGGGAGAGGCTCAGGAATGCAATCAGGGAGGATGAATACGGGGGCGGCGGAAAAAAAAAGAAGAAGCCGCAGAGCGGGGGGACTCTGGATCGTCCTTCTCCCGGACTGTACACCTACGAGGCTTTTTTAGAGCGCGTCGTGGACGGAGACACAATCATCGTGAGAATCGACCTTGGTTTCGACGTACTCAAGCGCGAGAGAATAAGGCTGAGGGGCATTGATGCTCCGGAGATTGCAACCGACGAGGGTAAAAAAGCGGAAAAATTCGTCAGGAAAAAGCTGAAGGGTGTTGAAAAAGTGATTCTTAGAACACACTGGCACGACATGTACGGCCGTTATGTCGCCGATGTTGTGTACGATCCCGAAGGGGCATCAAAGCACGACGTGCTCTTGAAAGGGCGCTTCCTCAACCAGGAGCTGCTGGACAGCAGCATGGCCGTGTTTGTTGAGCAGTAGCGGGGCCAGGATTTGAACCTGGGACCTTCGGGTTATGAGTTGCCATCTGTGATCTTGCTCACCTTTATGTACTTGTTTTTCTTTAACTACTCTCATAATATTTTATGTCAAGCTTGTAAATCTTGCTCATTTTGAAGGAGTTTTGGCCCAAAAATGGCCCAAGAGATCGACATTGAAAAACTGCGTCAGGCAGTAGTTGCCTTCATTGAACTTGCAGAATTTTATGAAAAACGGGACCATTCTGTCGACAATCCAGAACATGCCAAAGCTATCAGAAAAATCATCAAGATCCTCGATGAATATTCTATGTCCTTCTATAGTAAAAACACTTTTCCAAAAATCAAAACCCTTATTGATGACTTAACGGAAATCTACTGGGAAGTTAGAAGAAAAAAAATTAATGATGCTTGGAATGACGACTTACACAGCAGGCTAGATAATGCTTTGCTTTCAGCAGGCTTCCATTTCTCCCCTGACGATCCTATCTTGAAAAAGTTCCAGAAGACTTCGGATCAGATCAGGGAAAAAGATGACATTCGAGAAATGTTAAAGGAACCAACTAATGAATCATATGAAAATCAGGATATAGAAAGTAATTCGGAGACTTCAGAAAATGTCCGTGAACCCAAAGGTGGCCCTAAACAAATAGCTCAAGACATGGTTGGATCTTTAATAAATTTAGCTAGAAGATCGATGCAGTACAAGTTCCAGACTCATGGCGATTTGGCTGTCTCCAACGATGAGCCATTCGACAGGAATCAAAGGGCTCGATATGTTCTGGAGATTCTGGGTTACGAAGACTTTGAAATTGATGCAGCCATCAAAGCAATACGTAAATTCCTGCCCGATTATGGCAACAGTGAAGATTTACTTTGATCGATGACATTCAGAAGCTGTCCGGCAAAAAAACACAATACACCAAAGCCCGCAGACGGCTTCTAAGGCGTTTTTACCTCTTTCACGGGTCCTAATAGGGTCTGACCTTACTCGCCTCTGAAAGGCTCTGAGGGGGCTTACACAGGCACTATGTTTGAAAAACCGTATTCGTCCACGGTCAGCTTGTGCACAAGGTCGGATGCCGCGATCATCTCATTACTGCGGGCAGCCATTATTATCTGGCAGGCAGCTTTAATGTCCGTAATTTTTTCGACAAAGGAATCTATGTTTCCGGCGTAAAAGTTGCTGTCCGGCTCGTCAAGTATAAGGATGGATGTCTGCACGCGTTTGAATTCTTCAAGCAGGAGATCACCTTCTTTGACAGCCTTCTTCAGGTAAGAAAAACACGAGGCACCCGATATACCGTTTGCGAGGATGTTTTGGACATCCCTGTGTACACATGGAGCTTCGTTCACAAAGTATTCGGTCTTGTTTTCCGGGTTCAGACGGCTGGATACAAAGACCTCAGAAGATTTGCCTCCCGGAGGATCAGCCAGCCTGACAGTTACTTCAGTTGCTGGCGGCTCTCCTTCATCATCTATGCAGATGGATCTCATGTATTCAGTTGAATGGCAGTGAAGGACCTCTTCCGATGTCTCGCCAAACGCCCACAGAATGGCCGTGAGCAGGTTTGTTTTGCCAACTCCACACTCTCCGGTAAAAGTCGTAATGCCTTTGTGGAAGGGTATTGTTGCTGGTTCCTTGAAAGACTTGAAGGCTGCGACTTTTATTTCTTTTATTTTCATTTCTAAAAAACCTGCTTCGGTGATGCGCCTATTATATCCGAAAATCATGAAAGGTCCGGATTTTTTCGCATCGCTGCCAGTATGAAGGCTATCCTGTTCGATGTTCCTGATATGGAGTAGAATCAGGAGTCAGGCAGTACCGTCTGTTATATGGGGAAGTAAACCCGATGAAGGCACCGTATCAATCAGCAGCCGTTATTTTTTGCGCCATTCTGGCTGCCCTGTCCGTGGATGCACAGGAGTCATGCAGCCTCACAGTTCGCAAAGCGAACGGCTCATCTATCGGGCGTATTGACTCGAACGGATATATCCGGAATGCCAGCGGTGCTTCTATCGGGCGATTTGAAAAGGGAACGGTCCGGAATAAAAGCGGGGCAACAATAGGCAGGGTCGATCCCGACGGCACAGTCAGAAAAAGCTCCGGAGCCGCCATAGGCCGTGTTGATGCAAAGGGAAGGCTGCGTAACTCAAGCGGAGCTACTGTAGGCAGAATCGATGCTGACGGAACGATACGCAATTCAAGCGGCGCATTACGCGGTCGCTTTGACGGCTACACGCCTGCCTGCAGAAACATCGCAGCCGCATACCTGTTTTTCTTCGAGCCGCTGCATGAGTCATGAAATGGATTTCTGACAAGGGATAACAAAATGGAAAAAGGATACCGTGATGATGGTGAAGACATCCCTCTTGATGTTCTGATTAGCAGAATAGGCAGAGAGAAGTTCGATGAGGATTTTCAAAAAGCATGGCGGCTTCTTGCGGAAGTCGTTTCCGAGTGGGAGT
>Ga0272442_10001241_pt1 | contig 39223 bp, 33 predicted proteins | sample SSMForm2O_FD_200262 | JGI IMG/M metagenome (GOLD analysis project Ga0272442, IMG submission 200262) | Marine sediment archaeal communities from Little Sippewissett salt marsh, Falmouth, MA, United States - SSM-Form-2O | ecosystem: Environmental > Aquatic > Marine > Wetlands > Sediment ... | reverse complement strand
ATTCTCGAGGCTTCCAGCGTCATAGCCAGGGTGCTGGCCATGCTGTATCCCATATCAAGAGTTCAGCAGAAGCAGAAGAAGGATCCCGGCAGACCTCCATCTGTCGTTCACGGCGCTGTGTCAAAAGACGCGAGGAGGTCCCATCAGCGGATCAGAATCGAGGCCGATATAGGCGTGCAGAGTGAGTCCAACTTTTTTACGGGATTCACCGAAGACATAAGCAGGGGGGGCATGTTCGTGGCGACCTATGATATCAGGCCGGTCGGTTCGCAGGTTTCGCTGAGCTTTACTCTGCCCAGCGGGCATCTCATTGTTGCCGAAGGCGTTGTAAGATGGGTCAGGGAATACAACGATGCCAATCCTGAGATGTACCCCGGCATGGGAGTTCAGTTTACTAACCTGAGTACGGACCACAACAGGGCCATACAGCAGTTTTTCACGCAGAGAGCGCCTCTTTTTTATGAAGAATAGGCAGAATTTTCCTGATTCCTTCTCTGTGCGTATTTGTCTGCTGACAGCAATAGTTTATTTTTTTTCAGGATATTCAATATCAGGGGAGCTGAAAGAATACGGGGGGGAAGCAATTCAGCTCAAGTTTGCATACAGGATTTTTATTGACGACCTGCCGACGTGGGGGTCGCGCAGAGTTCATCCTGACCTTGTGAGAAAATGGCTTGCAGATGCGCCGGCATGGATTCTCGATGAGGTAATGTCGAGATCCGTCCAGCCTGGTCCCGTGCTTATTGCCGCGCGGGCGGCACTTCGAAGAAAGAACAAAAACAGGGCCCGTGTAACAGAACTTCTGCTCAATGCGCGTTCCAGGTTTTCATCCGGCGAGGTAAAGAGGGATTTTGATTTGCTGCTGATCAAATCCGGTCATGCTGAGACAATGAAAAGAGTTCAGGGTGAACTTGATTCCATAAGGCCGGATGTACGTGTTAAAGCAGCCGAAATACTTGCAATGTCAGGGAAGAGAAAGGGTTTTTACTATCTGAAAAAATGCATGAGATCGGTTTCTGACGAGTTGGATCATGCAGCCCGGGCGCTTGGGAGGCTCGCAAGCCCCGAGGCATTCAGGCTGCTGGAGAAATGCTGCACGAACGACAGGAAGATGAAGCGGAAGCAGTGCCGGGCGGGCCTTGGAGAAGCTGCATTAAGAAAAAAGCAGAAGGTGCTGTATGACGGCATACGTCTCCTTGACCCGGCAGGGTTCGGCCGCAACCTGCCTGACGGCCTTTACACCACATGGTTTGAGCAGGCGGGGCGGCATTATCTCAGATATTCAGGTCTTGAGATTGAGTCTTTTGACCGCAGCCTCGTCGAGGAGATTCGAAAAAACTCAAAGAGCGAAAGGCCGGTGGACGAAAAGCATGTCAGGAGACTCAAGGAGCTGAGGGAAGTAATTCACAACCCGCCATGGACGCTTTCGATGGAGAAAATCAGCAGCAGGGAAGAGGCGGCGAAAATCCTTCGCATGAAAATCGATTCAAAGGAAGACAGCGCAAAGCGCATATCCAGGATTCAGGCCGCCGTATATATCCTGAAGGAACTGGCGCACAGTCCTTTCTGAGTGGTAATTCACGCCCGGGCGGGGTTTATTTCATTCTCCGGTATAAGAGCGCCATGGCAAGAAATACCAGGGCCGTGATGTCGAGGGGCGCGCTGCCCTTTCTGCCCGTAAGCGTGCAGCCGCATCCGCCGCCGTCTCCAGGTTCTTCGCAGAAGGGAGGATCAGCGCCGAAGTTGCAGACATCTTCACCGCTGCAGTCCGTGTCATCAACGCACTCGTACATGCGGCAGAACGAGTAGGGGTATTCGCCCCGGCACCATTCACCGGGCTCACAGTCATCCGTGGTATTGCACTGCTCTATGCACTCCGAGCCTTCACATGCATACCCGCCTTCACAGTCATCCTCTGTAAAGCACGAATACGGCACGCACTCGGAATCCCGGCATACCTCGTCCTTTTCGCAGTCCTTGTCCTTTTCGCATGAAGTGTCATCATCGTCGCCGTCTGAATCCAGGTCCGTATCCGTGTCCGTGTCTGTATCAGTATCGGTATCAGTATCGGTATCCGTATCGGTATCGGTATCCGTATCCGTATCTGTCCCGGCATCGGGGTCGGGTATGCAGCCCTGTGCGTCCTCGTCACAGACCATGCCCGGATTGCATGACCTGTCGTAGCCGTCACAGACGCCGTTGTCGCATTTGTCGTTCCATGTGCAGTAAAGGCCGTCGTTACATCCCTGGCCGTCAGGCATGTTTTGCTCGATGCATTCGAGATCGGATTCCCTGCACACGCCTTTTACGCATAAGTCATCCAGATGGGAGCAGTCCACTGCGCCCGTTCTCGTGCACACGCCGAGCACGGTTTCCGGAGTGGCGCCCACGCATGTTTCAGTGCCCGTACAGTCCAGGCCGTCATCACAGTCATTATCGTAAAAGCACTGCTGAACAAAACCCATGGTGGGGTCGCCATAGAGGTTGTATTCAAGCTTGTTGTGATAATTAACCGCGCCTGTTCCGGTTGCTTCGGTCTTGAAGCCTGCAAGTGCCTCGCCGGATGTTTTTTCTTCGTGCATCTTGGTTGCAAACATGTAACCGCCTGTCTCGGCCCCGGGGTAGGACATGCTCGGCGACCAGGAAGACGATCCCCATCCTCCACCCGCCATGGTGATCCTGCTGGGTGCGGCAACGCCCACGGCGTTTTCCACGAGTACTGTATAGGCCAGGTTGCCGGTGACTTCCGGCCTTCCCACGAGACAGGAAATCATGAAGACGAACGAAGGCTTGGTCGTTGTAAGGCTCGATGCAAGAGTAGAGCTGAAAAGCGTTGGTGAGGATGTGGATCCGGTGGAACTGTTCAGTACTGTTCTGAATGCAGCCGATTCATATCCATGTCCGAACCATACGACAACGCCCTGATCCTGGTTCCAGTAATTCAGCACGTTTGTCGAATTTATGGCTGCCGTGTGCTGAAGTATGTCCGTGGTCTGATAGCCCTCCTCTTCGTACAGGGTCGTGAAAGTCACTTCACCGGGTTTTGCAGATTCAACGTCGGACTTGATTTTTTCCATTACCCAGGCCGCATCCATGTCCTGGTATCCGCCACTCTGTTCATCGAAGAATACGAATGCGCCCGGGAGCAGCATTTTGTTCCGGTAAGTGGTATCCGTCGCATTATCGAAATCAATGGAGTGATTGAGAATTGCTTCCAGATCGCTGGTAGAACCGTAATAGGGGATCCTTCCGACGATTACTTCGGGCCCGAAATCGACTTCGCCCGTATCAAATTCGTCTTCTTCTGCATACAGGAGGTCGCTGTCCGGGTTCCAGTTTCCTGAGAGATCGGAAAAATACCAGTCCGTCGGAGCTTCATCACACTGACTGTTGGGAACACCGTCGCAGTAATAGCTGAGATTTGCACTGAAAGGATGCGTTTTCAGCATGGGAATAGTGGTTGAATTTGTATTTATTCTCGGGTCGCCGATTATGAGTACATAACCGATGTTATTTCCTGCATAATTGTCCTGAAGCCATGTCCTGACATTGTGTGTCCTGGCTTCACCGGTTGCGGCTCCGTAATCTGATTCGGTGATTACGTAAACGTTTTCGAAACCTTTTGATTTTTTATGTGTGATATAGTCGCCCGGTTGTCCCTCTGTCAGAAGATCGGTCGCTGATACGATGGCATTTGTAGTAATGATGGCCAGATTTGCAGGATAATCATAAAGGGGTGGTCCCGGGGCGATATCCTCATCAATCACAACGCCCGGCAGTTCTATTTCCACGGTTGCCGCCTGAACGGGCCTTCCGCGATCCCAGTAATTGACTCTCACAGGAAGATACCACTGACCCCTGATATTGAAGGGCGTGTCATAGGTAACTGCATCAGTCTGGGAAATATCGATGTCGAAGACGGTTCCCGGGGTACGGATTGTCACCGTGGTCGGCACGATGGGTTTGCCTGCATACTGTACGTTCAGGGCCTTTACATTCAGATTAACTGGTTTCCAGTCCCCGGGCATTTTAAATATGTAGGCTTCGTGGTTGGGGCTGGCGTCGAATTTTATCGTGCCCCCAAAGGCGGTCGATGCGGAGAGAAAGACAGTCAGTAAAATAGAACCTATCGTAATTGTTAAATATTTCTGCATTATTACCCTCACATTTCTGTTGTATGCGATTTTTTTACATTCCAGTCTCTCTGTATATCATGATTTCAGTATATATGTAAAGCAGGATTTCAATTCCACCCGTTATCATTAGTACATGACACCCCTGAACGATCGTAAAAAATAATATCTCATATAAAAGAACAAAGACATAATAAAAACTAGTTTGGTCGAAAAATTGCGATTTCAAAACCATAAAAGTACCTTGAAAAAGAAATAGTTATATAAAAGTGACGAACAAGGACAGGGAAAAATCAACACGTTTCGGAAAAATGAAACATTCGAGTTTCGAAAAACAGAATCATGCATGAACCAGTGATGGTCGAAGAGGTTGTTTCCTTCATGGCGCCTCATACCGGAAGAGTCTACTGCGACGCCACCGTCGGGGCGGGCGGTCATGCACTCGCCATACTGGAGGCCTCTGCTCCAGAAGGCGTTTTGATTGGAATCGACCGTGACGAAAAGGCTCTGGAGTCTGCAGCCGGCAGGCTGTCCGGATACGGTTCCAGGCTGAGGCTCGTTCACGGCCGCTTTTCGATGCTCTGCGAGATTCTCTCATCAATGAACATAGACAGGGTTGATGGTATTGTACTCGATCTCGGTATTTCCTCGATGCAGGTGGACCGCGCAGAACGCGGTTTCAGCTTTCAGAGGGAGGGTCCCGTTGATATGCGAATGGATACTTCCCAGTCCACAACGGCCGCTGATCTTATTGACGATTTGAGCGAGCGGGAGCTTGCCTCGATTATTTACAGGTATGGTGAGGAACGCCGTTCAAGGAAAGTTGCAAGGGCGTTGAAGGATTCAGGCAGGAACGGAGAGCTCAATTCGACACTGGATCTTGCCGGTACAGTGCACAGGGCGCTTGGAAAAAGATCAGGTGCAAGAATAGACAGCGCCACACGCACTTTCCAGGCTCTGCGTATGGCCGTTAATGATGAGATTGGCGAGCTTGAAAAAGTAATGGAGATGCTGCCCGGGCCTTTGTCGGACAACGGCAGCATTGTTGTAATCTCGTTTCATTCCCTCGAAGACAGAATCGTGAAGAATCGTTTCAACGAGCTTTCAAGGGAATGTCGCTGTCCGGCAGCTCAGTTAGAGTGCAGCTGTGACGGAGCGCTTATGGAAAAGCTCACAAAGAAAGTGGTTCGGCCGACTGAAAGTGAAATTGATAAGAATCCACGCGCCAGAAGCGCAAGACTCAGGGCCGCACGAAGGGTAAGGCCTCGCTTCAAGCCTGGAAAAGGCAACAGTGCCAATGAAAGCTGAAAAGAAAAGCGGTCTTTGGAAATTTTTCGAATCTCGTGAAGAAATCGATAACGGCAGGCGTTCCGGTGGACTCACAATCTGGATCATCACCGTGCTTCTTGCGCTGCTGGTACTGGGCGTGCATCTTCATATACGTTTCGAAATCGTCCGTCTGGGTTATGCCACATCGAGAGCGAGAGCGGGTCTTCATCAGTTGAAATTAAAACACAAGGCACTGAGACTGGAATCGGCAACACTCAAGGCTCCGGCAAGGATTGAGCGTGAAGTCCGGCAGCGGCTCGGCATGGACGTGGCTGATCATTCAAAAATTATTTACGTCGGCAGAGCGGGAGGAACACGGCTTGCTTCAGGGAAGGTTCAGTGACCATGGGGGCTAGTACGGATGTCAGCCGTGGTGTCAGGATAAGGATGGCCCTGCTCGTACTGGCTTTTGCCGCAGGCGCTGTCTGGCTTGTAAAGAGGTCGTACGAACTCGGGGTCAGGGATTCCGACCGTCTCAGGCAGATGGGAGAGGAACAGTGGCTCAGGAATGTCAAACGTCCTGCCAGACGCGGTGCAATATTCGATCGTAACGGCGCGGATCTGGCCGTCAGCGTGCCGGTCGATTCAGTATACGCCCATCCCAGAAGAGTTTCCGACCCAGCAAGAGCAGCCGTACTTCTGGGAGAGATTCTCAATCTGGATATCGAGAGAATCCGCCATAGGCTTGAATCCAGGGCGCCCTTCGTCTGGATCAAACGTCATGTCACTCCTTCGGAGGCCGGCAGGATTCGATCACTCGAAATACCCGGCGTAGATCTTCTGGAGGAAACAAAACGTTTTTATCCCAACCGGAAGCTCGCATCCCATGTGCTCGGCTTTGTGGGCATTGACGGAAACGGACTCGAGGGGATTGAAAAGGCCATGGATGAAGATCTGAGGGGCAGGGGCGATGCGCTCAGGGGTGTCCGGGATGCTGCCGGAAGAGTTGTCTTTATTGAGGAGAATGGCAGGAATTCCACCGGGAACAGCCTCGTGCTCACCATCGACAAAACGCTTCAATACACACTGGAAACCGAACTGGCAGCTGCAGCCAGGACTTTCGAGGCCGTAAGTGCTTCTGCAGTCATGATTGACCCTCCCACAGGAGAGATACTGGCTCTTGCAAACGTGCCCGACTACAATCCCAACACTCCCGGGTCCTCTCCGGTGGCCGCAAGGAGAAACAGGGCGCTGACGGATCCGGTGGAGCCGGGATCCACTTTCAAGATCTTTACTGTCGCTGCGGCGCTTAACTCGGGAGTCATTCAGCCCGATGAGATGCTTTTCTGCGAAAACGGGCAGATGGAGATTGGTGATATTGTTCTCCACGACACGCACAGGGACGGATGGCTTTCCCTTACGCAGGTGATTGCCCGCTCCAGCAATATAGCGATTTCCAAGATTGCACTGAAGCTGGGAAGACAGAGGTTGTACAGATACATCAGGCGCTTCGGTTTCGGCGAAAGTACCGGTGTTCCAGCTCCTTTTGAAACCGGCGGTATCCTGCGTCCTCCAAACAAGTGGTATGACGTGGACCTGGCAACAATAGCATTTGGTCAGGGTGTAAGCGTATCGGCGCTGCAGCTTGCGATGGCGACCGGAGCGCTGGCCAATAACGGAGTCCTGATGGAACCACGCATTGTTCGGCGCATAGTCGACAGCGAAGGGGGCCTTGTCAGGGATTTTCCGCCTGGTGCGAGAAGGAGAGTTGTCAGTACCTATTCTTCGAGGCTCGTAAGAGACATAATGACTGCGGTCACCGAAAGAGGGGGAACCGGAGAAGAAGCCGCTTTAAAAGGTTTTCTCGTGGCGGGAAAGACGGGAACGGCACAGAAGGCCACGCCTTCAGGGGGTTATCATCCGGATAAGCGCGTCGCACTTTTTGTCGGTTTTGTTCCCGCTGAATCGCCCCGCATTGCCATGGCAGTGATCATGGATGAACCTTCCATCGGGCGTTTCGGGGGAACCGTGGCTGCTCCGGTATTTCGCAGAACCGTGGATCAGGGACTCAGATATCTGGGTGTAGCGCCAAGGGGAGTGGAATACGAAGCTCGGGCAATTCTTGCACATGCGAAGAAATGCAGAAACGACGAAAAAGAAAAATCAGCAGCAGCCGAGACATGCGAGAGGGGCAGTACAGATAAATCAGTCTCAACTGTGCAGGACGGTCCGGTTGGCGGGAAGATGGAAGTCGTTGTTCCCGATGTAACGGGTAAAAGCATTGCAAAGGTTCTGAAAACGGGAAGGAAGGCGGGACTGAAGGTTGAGATTGAAGGGACCGGAATCAGCGTAGGCCAGACACCTGAACCCGGAACCACGGTTGAAAAGGGAGCGGTTCTTTTCGCCAGGTTTTCAAGGCCCTGACAGGATTACTGAATGGTAAAACTGACTGACATCGTCGATCGCATCGAGGGCGCGAGGGTAACCGGTCCAGGCGATACTGAAGTAGCAGGGATTACGGTCGATTCACGTGAAGTAGAGCAGGGATGCATGTTTGTTGCACGCATGGGTGCCAGATTCGACGGAAACAGTTTTATTCCCGAAGCGGTTCGCAGGGGCGCCGCTGCCGTGATGACTTCACGATCAGAGTCGGTTGATATTCCTCATGTCATTGTTCCTGACACCGGGCTTGCACTCGGACCTGCTTCATCGACGGTATACGGAGATCCGACCAGAGCTCTGAACCTGACAGGAATAACGGGAACGAACGGAAAAACAACGGTGGCATATATTCTTGAGTCCATTATCAGGAGCTGCGGATTCAGCCCCGGTGTCATGGGCACCGTATCCTACAGGTATGCCGGTAACGAGGTTCAGGCCCGGCTGACCACGGCCGAAGCCTGTCACATACACCGGATGGCGAGGCGCATGCTGGATGCCGGTGTTACCCACCTGGTAATGGAAGTGTCCTCGCATGCACTGGATCTTCATCGAGTCGACGCCTGCAGCTTCAACGGAGCTGTTTATACCAACCTGAGCCAGGATCATCTTGATTATCACGGTGATATGGAATCCTACGGCAAATCGAAGGTGAGGCTTTTTTCCGAGCACCTGAAAGAGGTGCCCGGTGCATGGGCCGTGATAAATGCAGACGATGAATGGGCCGGACGCATGGCTCAGGCTGCTCCCGGACCCGTTTATACATACTCCACTGAGTCCGCGAAAGCAGACATCCATGCACGCCGGTTCAGGATAGGAAGAGATGGAATAAGTGCGGACATACGTACTCCCCGTGGTCCGGTTGAGATCAGGTCACGTCTGTGGGGAAAGCACAATCTCGAAAACATACTAGCCGCGTTCAGCGCCGGATATGCCGCGGGTCTGGACCTTGATGGACTGGTATCGGGCATTGAGTCGCTCGACAGGGTGCCCGGTCGGCTGGAGCTTGTTCATGATGACGGTGAAAGTGCCGTTCTGGTGGATTATGCTCACACGCCACAGGCGCTTTCTTCGGTTATTGATGCTCTCAGGCCGCTTACGCCGGGCAGGCTTGTAGTGGTCTTCGGCTGCGGAGGGGACCGGGACAGGGCCAAGCGGCCCCTTATGGGACAGGCGGTCGCAGGTGCTTCTGATATTGTTCTTGTAACCACGGATAATCCGCGCACCGAGGATCCGTCCGATATAATTGCCGGGATACTGCCGGGAGTAGAGTCGTCAGGACACGCTGAGCTGAATCCAGATGAACTCGGCTCTGCCCGGAACGGTTATCACGTACAGGCGGACCGCAGAAAGGCGATAAGACTCGCGGTGCGTTCGGCCCGGAAAGGCGACACAGTGCTCATTGCCGGCAAGGGGCACGAGGATTATCAGATCCTGGGAGAAAAAAAGATCCATTTTGACGACAGGGAAGAGGTGATCGAAGCCGTGCGGGATCAGAAAGGCGCCGTGGTGTAAATGGCCGGGGCAGTAAAAAGACTTGAGGACGTTATCAGGATTACGGGTGCAAAATATGATGGATCCTCAAAATCCATGAAATTCAGCAGTGTGGTGACTGATTCGAGGAAAGCGCTTTCCGGATCCCTGTTTTTCGCCCTCAGGGGCGCTGCCAGCGACGGCCGGGAATTTGCACAGGATGCAATCAACCGTGGTGCCGCCGCCGTGGTAGCAGAAAGCGGCATAGATGAAATCGATGCGCCCGTACTGCTTGTGCCTGACTCGCTTAAAGCGCTTCAGCAGACGGGAGCCGCATTCAGATCCGCATTCGGCGGTCCGGTTGTTGCCGTTACCGGATCTGCCGGAAAGACAACGACAAGGGAACTTGTTGCTTCAATTCTTTCGCAGCGCATGAAGACGCTTACTCCGGAGAGTAACTTCAACAATCATGTGGGTGTTCCTCTGACGCTGTGCAGGCTTACTGAGGAATATGAGGCCGCTGTTGTTGAACTTGGAATGAGCGGTTTTGGAGAAATCGCGCTCCTCACAGGCCTTGTAAAACCCGACATCGGGATAGTAACCAATGCCGGCAGGGCGCATATTGAGTATCTCGGAAGCGTCGAAGGTGTTGCAAAGGCCAAGGGCGAACTGCTTTTAGGGCTTGATGAATCAGCCGTTGCAGTGGTCAACGGTGACGATGCGCGTGTTGTGTCGCTTCCCACAACTGCATCGAAACGTGTGGTGTTTGGTCATGGCAAAGATGCTGATGTGCGCATTGAAAGCTGCCTGACTGATGAAAATGGAATGGGCGTCATGTTCAGTGTTTCCGACAGCGGAATCATCGAAGCACGAATGAAGCTTCTGGGTGAACATAATGCTCTTAATGCTGCGGCTGCGGTAGCCGCGGCGTGGTGTCTCGAAACACCCTCCGGGGACATGGAAAAGGGTCTGGAGGCCGTGCGCCCAGTCAGGGGACGTATGCAGATGCTTACGGGCAGAGAGGGAAGCCTGATACTCGATGACACCTACAATGCAAATCCTGAATCCACGGCGGCCGCCCTCGATATCGTAAAAGGCATGAAGCGGCAGAGGGTTATTGCTCTTGCCGACATGCTCGAGCTTGGAGATCAGTCACGGGCCGCGCATATGGAAGCCGGTCACAGGGTGGCCAGGATCGACCCTGCTTTTCTTCTTACGTACGGTTCCATGGCCGAGTCAATTCACACGGGTGCGCTCGAAGCGGGCCTTGAATCAAACCGCCTGCTGCATGTCCAGACACATGAGGAAGCGATCAGTGCTCTTATGCCGTGGGACAGGCCGGACGTCGTCATACTCGTAAAGGGTTCAAGAGGAATGAAGATGGAGAATGTCGTTCAGGGACTTGCGGCACGGGGAGACGCGTAATGCTATACTATTTTCTGTACAATCTCAGGCTTGAGGCGTCATGGCTCGGATGGCTGAACGTTGTCAGGTATATTCCCTTCAGGCTTATCGCTGCATGGCTGACATCAATGATTATATGCTTTGCCGTCTATCCATGGTTCATCAGAAAGCTCCGGGAAAGGCAGATAGGACAGCCCGTAAGAGACGACGGGCCTGAGACGCATTTTTCGAAGGCGGGAACTCCGACCATGGGAGGAAGCCTCATTCTGCTGTCGCTGGTTCTTTCGACAGTGCTGTGGGCGGACCTTACAAACAAATTTATATGGATGACGCTTGCCGTGACGGGCGGCTTCGGCATCATCGGTTTTCTGGACGATTCTCTGAAGCTCAAAAGAGGGTCGAGCAGGGGGCTGCCCGGTATCATCAAGTTTGTTGCGGAATTCGCCATTGCAGGCACAGTCGTGTTTTTTCTTTATTATGGCAAAAGCCTGCCGTCCGACTGGATTCAGATCAGGCATCAGCTCGCTGTTCCTTTTCTGGCTTTTACAAAATACCCACTGCTCCTTCCTGCCGCGGCTTACGTGATATTTGCATCCGTGGTTGTGGTGGGAACTTCCAATGCCGTTAATCTTACCGACGGTCTTGACGGCCTGGCGATCGGCCCTGTGATGGTGGCGACCATTACGTACATGATATTTTCGTATCTTTCCGGTCTTACGCTTTTCGGTATCAGCCTGGCCAGGTACCTGGATATTCCCTCCTTTCTCGCCGCCGGTGAACTGGCCATTTTCTGTGGAGGCATAATCGGCGCAGGCATAGGCTTTCTCTGGTACAATACTTTCCCGGCACAGGTGTTCATGGGAGACGTGGGTTCGCTCCCACTGGGAGGCGCCCTCGGAATGCTGGCAATCCTGACAAAGAACGAGCTTCTTTCCATAATCCTGTGCGGGATTTTCGTTGTTGAAACCGTTTCCGTAATAACGCAGGTGGTTTCATTCAAGCTCACGGGCAGGCGTATTTTCAGGATGGCGCCCATACACCATCATTTTGAGCTCAAGGGATGGGCGGAGCCCAAGGTCATAGTGCGTTTCTGGATCATTGCAATAATGCTGGCGCTTGTATCGCTCAGTTCGCTGAAGCTGAGATAGGGCATGGCTTATGAATGAAGAGTACGACATCGGGAACAGGAGAATTCTGGTTCTCGGGCTGGGCAAAAGCGGTAGTGCGGCTGCGCTGCTTGCCGCAGGCAGGGGCGCAGTAACCTCGGCAACCGATATCAGGCCGGCGGACGAACTCGGCGAACGGGTTTCTGATCTTGAAAGTGCTGGAGTGGAGCTTCATCTTGGCAGCCATCCGGAAAAAATATTTGAGGATGCGGACGTGATCGTGGTCAGTCCGGGTGTTCCTTTTCTGCCCGTATTGTCCAGAGCACAGGACAGGGGAGTCGAAGTCATAAGCGAGGTGGAATTTGCATGGCGCTTTATTGATGCACCGCTTACGGCGGTAACGGGGTCCAACGGAAAGTCCACGACAACGTGCATGATAGGAGAAATGGCCCGGAATTCCGACAAAGCGTGTTTTGTGGGAGGAAATCTGGGAAACCCCCTGAGCCTTGCCGTGGGAACGCCCGCGGGCGAAAGCGGAGGCCTTGTTGTGGTGGAGCTGTCCAGTTTTCAGCTGGAGCTGATAACGAGCCTGAAACCCCGTGTGGCCGTGATGACGAATCTGAGCGAGGATCATCTGGACAGGTACCCGGACTATGAAAGCTATATTGCAGCCAAGGCAGCCATTTTCTCATTCCAGGACAAAGAGGATCACGCGGTAATCGGTGCGGATGATAAAACTGTCGCGAGGCTTGCAGAAAAAGGCAGGGCGCGGATTCATGTGGCAGGAGGGGGCAGTGGAGAAGTCAGAAGAAACGGGAACATGCTGCTGGACGTTACGGATGCCGGCTCACCGGTGGAATATTCGCTTGAGAACTTCAAGCCTGCGGGAGAGCACAATGTGCACAACGCCGTCATGGCTGTTCTTGCGGCCAGGCTGAGCGGCGCAGGACCTGATGCCGTACAGAAAGGCCTGGACAGCTTCAAGGGCCTGCCGCATCGCATGGAGTTCGTGGCCGAAATTGAAGGTGTAAGGTACTACAACGATTCAAAGGCAACCAACGTGGGTGCGGCTGTCAAGGCCGTAGTCGGGATGGATTCCCCGGTGATTCTGATTGCAGGGGGGAGAGACAAGGGTGGCTCATACGAACCGCTTCGAGAAGCCGTCAGCCGCAATACGAAAGCCGTAATAGCTGTCGGTGAAAGTGCGGACAGGATAATGAAAGAATTCGAGGGCGCAACAGAGCTGTTCAGGGCACGTTCACTTGATGAGGCCGTGGATAAGGCCGCCGGCATGGCATCGGATGGAGATGCAGTACTTCTGGCACCGGCATGTTCCAGCTTCGACATGTTCAGGAATTTCGAGCACAGGGGTGAGGCTTTTAAAGAGTCGGTACTGAGGAGGCATAATGGCTGAAAGTATTCAGGGCACGAAAAACGCGGATCGGCTGCTTTTCGGGGCCGTTTTTCTCATGGTGGCCTTCGGCATACTCATGGTTTATTCGGCCAGCATGGTTTACGCTTTCAGGATAAAGAACAATCCGTTCCATTTTGTATCAAGGCAGATGATTTTCGCCGCTGTGGGCATGGCTTTCATGATTGTCGCCAGGTATGTTGATTTTCGTTATTATCGCAGGCTCACGCATCTTTTGCTGTTCATGTCGCTTGCAGGACTGATCATGACGCTTACGCCCCTGGGAGTAACCGTTAACGGAGCATCCCGGTGGCTCAGGATTGGTCCCGTGTTTTTCCAGCCTGCAGAGGGCGCTAAAATATCTCTGGTTTTATGGCTGGCCTACTCGCTGGCGAAGAAAAAGGAGAAAATCAAAACCTTCAGCGCCGGGTTTCTGCCACACCTTATTATTGCAGGTGTGCTCATTCTCCTTTGCCTTGCCCAGCCCGATTTCGGTACCGCCGTCATAATAGGCCTTATCACTTTCATTCTGCTTTTCGTTGCCGGTGCGAAACTGGGATATATTCTCGGTGCGGGGATTCTTCTGATACCTGCAGCCTACGCTGTTCTCGCCAGCTCGCCTTACAGGCTGAGGCGCATAGAGGCTTTTCTTGACCCGTTCAGGTACAGGTTCGGAGTCGGATACCAGATTTCGGAATCCCTCATCAGCTTCGGTGCAGGCGGCATAGGCGGCACGGGAATCGGCGACGGCAGACAGAAACTACTGTTTCTGCCCGAGGCCCATAATGACTTTATAAGCGCAATAATCGGCGAAGAGCTGGGTATGGCAGGCATATGCCTGATGATCCTGGTTTTCTGCATAATTGTCTGGCGTGGATGGAGAATTGCGGTAAAAGCTCCGGACGCATATGGATCATATGTGGCTTTCGGTATCAGCGCTCTGATAGCGCTTCAGGCTTTTATCCATCTCGCGGTTACTATGGGGCTGCTGCCGACAAAGGGGATAAATCTTCCGCTCGTAAGCTACGGCGGCAGCTCCCTGGTGGCAACGCTGTTTTCAATCGGGATGCTGTTGAACATTTCCGCATCCCGGCCGGTGAAACTAAACGCATCTAAAACACGAGCCGGTCCTGATATGTCCGGCAGGGAGAAGGGTGTTGGTTGACGTTTTGATAGCCGCCGGGGGAACGGGCGGGCACATTTATCCCGCCCTGGCCGTAGCCCGGGAGCTTTCCTCAAGGGGAATGGATGTCCGTTTTGCAGGCATGAGGGACAGGATGGAAAGCAGGATCGTGCCCGAAGCGGGTTTCGAGATGGAGTACATACATTCCAGTCCCGTGACGGGCAGGGGCGTACCAGGTGCAATAGCGGGTCTCGCATCCATGTCATACGCGGTGCTGAAGGCCGTGCTGCTGCTCAGGAAGATGCGGCCGCGTGTTGTTCTTGGTGCGGGCGGATACGTGAGTGCCCCGGTTCTGGCTGCAGCCGGCGTCCTGTCAATTCCATGCGCGCTGCTCGAGCAGAATGCCCGACCCGGAGCTGCAAACAGGCTGATGGGAAAAACCGTGGACCGGGCCCTTGTATCATATGAGGAAACAAGAGAGCATTTTCCACGGGAAAAAGTGATAGTTACAGGTAATCCCGTAAGAAAATCCATAGTGGAGGCTGCAACGAAGGGACGCAAATCAGCACAGGGCAGTGTGAGAATACTAGTTCTGGGCGGAAGCCAGGGCGCTGCCTCCATTAATGCGGCAGTGGCGCCGGCGCTTGCCGCTGAAGGTCTGGCGGACGGGGTGCATGTACTTCACCAGGCGGGCGAAAAAAAGAAGCTCGATACTGAAAAGAAATATGCGGGGACCGGGCTTGATGTGCAAGTGGTTGAATTTATCGATGACATAGACAGAGCCTACATGGAATCCGACATGATTGTCTGCAGGTCGGGCGCGACCACGCTCGCGGAGATTTCAGTGGCGGGACTGCCGGCGGTTCTGGTTCCTTATCCTCATCATTCAGACAGGCAGCAGGAACGTAATGCCGAAGTTTTCGTAAGAGCCGGGGCCGCCGTGATATGCCCCGAACCCCTCGAAGCTGAAGAAATGGGAAAAATCCTGAAGAATATAATTACGGATGATTCGGTCAGGAAATCCATGTCCCTGAAAATGCTGTCTCTGGCCGTGCCTGATGCAGCAGCACGGGTGGCTGACATACTGGAGGAGCTTGCATGACGCGAAAAGAAAAAAGGATGTTTCGTGGCAGGGTGAACAGAATCCACTTTATCGGCATCGGCGGTATCGGCATGAGCGGGATTGCAGAGCTTCTTCTCAATCTGGGTTACGAAGTAAGTGGTTCCGACTTGAGAGAATCCCGGACGACAAAACGTCTGGTTAAAAGGGGGGCCAGCGTGATGACGGGCGGGCACAGGCCTGAAAACCTCGGAGATTCCGATGTGGTCGTGGTCTCGTCCGCCATTGCAGGCGTTAACCCGGAAATAGAAGAAGCACGGAAAAGGGGCGTTCCCGTGATTCCGAGAGCCGAGATGCTTGCCGAGCTCATGAGACTCAAGCACGGGGTTGCAGTGGCCGGTTCTCACGGAAAGACCACTACAACCTCCCTGATTGCGGCCGTCCTGGCCGAGGCGGGGCTTGATCCTACGATTGTGAACGGCGGCCGTCTGAATGCAATCGGCAGCAATGCTCATCTCGGGCAGGGGGAACTCCTGGTCGCAGAGGCTGATGAGAGCGACGGATCATTCATGCACCTGAGTCCAACGCTGGCCGTGGTTACAAACATTGATCCGGAGCACCTTGACCATTACGGGTCCCTGAGAAATCTGGAAAACACCTTTGTCGAGTTCGTAAACAAGATTCCTTTTTACGGAATAGCCGTTCTGTGTCTCGATCACCCGAATGTACAGAGCATTCTGCCCCGGGTCGAAAAGAGATACGTGACTTACGGCCTTAGCCCGCAGGCGGATTACAGGGCAACGGACCTGCATCCCGGTGCGCTTGAGGCGGGATTCACCCTGCAGAAGTCGGGCACCGATCTTGGTAAGGTCAGCATTCCAATGCCCGGGATCCATAATGTTCTCAACGCGCTGGCTGCTTTTGCCGTATGCGACGAGCTTGGCGTACCTTTTGATGCCTACGCGAAGGCTCTTGCCCAGTTCAAGGGCGTGCAGCGGAGGTTTACCGTGCTGGGTGAAAGCGGCGGTGTAATGGTAGTGGATGATTATGCTCATCATCCGGCCGAGATAAAAGCAACCCTGGAAGCTGCACAGCGTGGACTCGGCAGGCGTGTTATCGCGGTATTTCAGCCCCACCGCTACTCGAGAGTACGAACGCTTTACGATGATTTTCTGACCAGTTTCAACAGGGCCGATGTCCTTGTTGTGACCGGCATCTACGCGGCAGGCGAAGAAGCGGATGAATCCATAAGCGGACAGCGTCTGGCACAGGATATCGAAAAGTACGGTCACAAGCATGTGATATTCGAACCCGACATGGACAGGATTACGGATGTCCTTCTGGGGATTATCGAAAAAAACGATGTCGTAATAACACTTGGTGCAGGGAACATTAACCGGATGGGCAGAGATCTGCTTAACAGATTGAAAGAGACTGAAGAAAAATGAGAAAGTCGTCCCTCAAAATAGGTCCCGCAAAAGGGCGCAGGCTGCCGGTAAACAAGAAACGCGTCAGTAAAAACAAAAGAAGCATCAGTCCCGCAGTCCGTAAGGTTTTTTCGGGTTTCTACAGAATCATTCTGGCCGCCTGCGTGTGCACACTCGTTGCCTGGGGCGGAATTGAATTGAGAGGACATGTTCTTACCGCTGAGTACTTCATGATTGACGAGATCACTGTATCTGGAAACCGGGCATTGAATGCTGATCAGATACTCCGGATAGCGGGGATTGCGAGAGGAGAGAATATCTTCAGGCTTGACGCCGAAGAGATTGCCGGAAAACTGGCCGGCAGTGACTGGATCTCGGAAGCAAGGGTAACACGCAACCTTCCGAGACGTGTGGACATAGAAATTGTCGAGCACAGTGCATGGGCGATGATACACATGGACGGATTTTATTTTGTTGACGAGGATGGCGAGGTTTTCAAGGCCGTTGGAGATGATGATGATTTCCTGTTCCCCGTTATCACGGGTATTGGAAGAGGAGCATACATAAACAACCGGCAGGACGGGAAGAGGCGTATTCGCGAGGCCAGAAGCGTGTACCGTGCCTACGTTAAGCAGGGACTCAATAAGAAGCATCCACTGTCGGAGATTCAGACATCGCTCGAAGGCGGCATCAGCCTTGTAACTTCGGACCCCGCGGTGGTTATTTACATGGGAATGCCTCCGTACAGAACAAAGATGAAAAGGCTGGAACATGTGATGAAATACCTCGATGAGCAATCCCTCAGGGCCGAGGCCGTATTCATTGATCACGATGTACGCAGGGAGCGTGTAACCGTGCGTCTGGCCGAGTCATCATGCACAAATCAGGCATCTGTGCCTCTTACGGGCGGCAGTACCTGAGCAGATTGCCATGAAAATGCTGTAAAATTTTCCAGACATAGCCCCTGGCCACTTCCGGCCATTTTTCTCACCTTTAAAAATCTGGCATAACTATTCAATATTACGCAATAAAACCGCCCGGAATGCTCCCAGCTGCACGCACTGCACGCGTCGCAACTCTTTTATTCCTGATTGAGAGTTTCATACCAAATCTGCTAATTTGATGCGAAATTATCAGTGTTTTGGTTATTTTAATATCAACTTCATACTAAAATGGCACTTTTGCTATCAAATTCGCATTTCAGATGAATCAACAAGTTTGTGCAACTGCGGCTCCCGGCTGATGGAACAGGCAGAGCTGGGATTCGAGTACTGAAAACTTTCTGTTCTCATGGGCCGCTACGCGCACGCCTTGACGGACCCGTCCGCCCGGACATGAAATTTCTTTTTTCCTCGGTACCAGGTTACCTAGGAGTAAAATATTTTCGTTCAGATCCATCGGTGAGGACTAAGACAATGGATTTGTTTGTATTTAGCAGTATGGTTTCGATACTAATGGCATCTGTTTTGGGACTCATCTGGGCCAGTATTATTTCAGCAAAAATATAGGGTCAAACGTGTCTGATTACATGGATCAAAGAATGCGAAGGAGGGAGCGTCACGTTCGCCCAGCGGTTCGGCTCGGCGCTGAACCTCAATCCGCACTTCCACGCGCTAGTTCTGGAGCATAAGAAGCATAACCGCTTCCTATGCTCTTCAGTTATGCACTGATTGCGCGGCGGCTGGTCGTATTCAGGAAAAAGCTGAGCATAATTCATTAGTAAAACCAATCAGACACCCGGAGTGCTGTCAATTGGGCTCGCAACTATTTGTATACAGCAAGAACTATTCCCGGGGCCTTGATTATTCCATCCAGGATCAGATTCCTGTTTATCAACTCATTATGGAGTTTTTCCTTGTTTCGCTTATGCGAGAAAAACACCCATATTTTTGCATTTCTTTCTGCTTTGGACAGTTCATGAAAGAACTGGCGTGTCGTTTTATTAAAATCCTTATCCTTATCACCGATGCCGATAATTTTAAGGTCCTTGTCATTGTCATAATAATGCCTAAAGCAGATTTTAGTGAATGCTGGATAGAGTAAGACTATGTCGTTCTTTGAGATGTTTTGGTTTGCATAATTTACAATGCCTCTCCAATCGTCCTTCTGATGGCCCGCTGTTAAGTCGTTCAAGGTTACGCCTATGAGGAATTTTATAAATATGAGTATTAAAAGGAAATTCGTAAGAAGGAGGAAATACCTAAAGAGCTTTGTTTGTTTTATGGATGTTTTGAATATCTCTACAATCCCGGCAGGTATGATGATGACTATGGGCACAAACAGAAAAAGCAGGATCCTGGGAAGATAAAATGGTTTGAGTCGAGAGAGAATTACAACAGTCAGGATTGGAATTATATATGACAATGAAAGAAATACTATCTGATATACGTTACCAGCTTTGCGTGCATGACAATATAAGGCTGTGATTGTAACTGTTAGCAGAAGTAGAACCAGAAAGAAAATGATTGGATTGCTTGTGTAGAGCAGGCTTCCAGGTCTCAAGAATAGTAACTGATACATAAACAAAAAACCTTCTAATACACTCAAGGTTGCTTTTGACGAATCAGAGGAAACAATAATCGTCAATCGTATAAGCCATGGAAGGTATATCAGCACACAGGCCGATATAATACTGACCTTTGTCATCAACTTGTACGAATAATTGTTTTTTAAGTCAGATCCAATGCCGAAAAGCAATGCTGGTATAATAAATGGTAGAGTTATAAATCCAGAGCTGCCGTGAGAATAGGAAAACAGGAAAAAAGTAAAGATGAAACCTGCTATCCATTTCCACGCATAGTCTGTTTTTATAAGCTTCTGCATGCAATATAACAGCATTGTCCAGGAAAGGATTAAAAACATATACATTCTCGCCTCTCGGGCGAAACAGGCATATACAGGGGAAATTGCCGCAAGCAAGGCAGACAGTGTAGCGGATGCTCTATTGTTAAAGAGGGTAAGAGAAAACTGATATATCATTATTATTGAAGTCAGGCCTATGAACGTAGATAGCAATCGGGACGTGACTTCACTTTGTCCGAACAAAATTGTCCATAGCTTTAAAAGAAAGTAATAGACAAATGGATGGAAATCCACCCGGAATGAATCAATTATTATACTTATTACAGAATGATCTTTTATGAATGTAAGGGAGAAAATTTCGTCATACCACATTGACTCGCGATCAATATTAAAAATCACAAGAAGAAACGCTACCGTTAATATCAGCAATAATAAGATGTAATTGCCAGTCTTATTCAAGGCGGGTGCTCCTGGAATCTTCTAATGTTTGAATGCAGCTGAAACGATTAAAATCGTATGTTTTGCCAAGTATAGCACAAACGTGTGAGTGCCGCTACGCGAATCGCCCCCGGCGACAAGGGAGGGCTGGACGATTGCGCGCCTCCGCAGACTACGGCGGCGTTTAGCAAATTCGAAAACGGTCATCCCGCCGTAGTCCCCGAAGGCGGACAAGCTGAAAACGTCGTGGAGCGATGGGACCACGCGTCTGATCCTGTCAGGTCTAGAGCTTTGCGAGAAGCTCAGTGCTCTCGTACCTCCTCCCCGAGTGAACCTCGTCAGATATCACGGCATCATCGCGCCGCACGCCAGCGGGAGAGCCTCCGTGGTCCCCAGAAAGACGGAAGAGGAAGAGCTCCGCAAGACGCGCGGGCGAAGCCCGAACCGGCTTCTCTGGGCGGCCCTGCTTGCTCGCACCTTCAACCTCAACATGGAGATCTGCCCCCACTGCGGCGGCCGGATGAAAAACGTGGCCGCGGTCACGGACCCGGTCTCTGCCCGCGCGCCGCCGCAGGCAGAGCTGGGATTCGAGTACTGAAAACTTTCTGTTCTCATGGGCCGCTACGCGCACGCCTTGACGGACCCGTCCGCCCGGACATGAAAAATCCGTCTCTTTGACCCGCTTTTCTGCTATGATTGTTGAGAAATTCTCACTGAAAACGTTGTCCGGCATCGACCGGGGTGAAAAAAACACATTGCAGATGTGGCCCGGCATCCTCGAGTGTGAGAAAAACTCAACAAAAAATCAGTCGTGCATCTGTTGCGTTGAGAAATTTACACTCCGGGAGAAGTACGACTGCTTTTTCAGTGAAAAGTTAATGACAGAAAAGAAGTACGCCTTCTACGGGATTGTTAAGTTTTCAACTTTTTCTGCGTCCTGCTGTGTCTGAGTTGAGAGATTTTCAATTCATACGAAGCAGGGGATCGGTTCCGGAGTGAATTTAGCTGTTTTTGAGAAGACCGAGTGCTTCTGAGTTGAGAATTTTACTCTTTTGCAACTGTTGCAGGGCGTTTCGGTTGAGAAAATATCAAAATTTCACTCACGGACCATGTTATTAGGTGGGGAAAAGCCTCCCCGGACCGGGGAGGCCTTTGGTTCAGGTGAGAATTTAACAGTCCGTATTGTTCAGGACTGTATTGATGCCGTGTTTGGAGCTGTTGAAGCGGGAGTAATGACCTGCGGCAGAGGAACTGACCCGGAATTTTCAGAAGCATTGGCTGTTTCTTCTGTTTCGGATGCTTCGGAATATTCGGTTTTTTCCTCGTCCTCGGAAGACGTGCGCTTTTTGCCCGAAAACAGGCTCGAGTACCTGGAAAAAGCCCGTAAAATGAAGCTCGAGCTTTTCGAAGAGAATCACGAACAGGTAAAGGCTACAGACGGAATAATCGCCGGTTGCTGTGACCGGGATACGTTTTCCGGACAGCGTCATCAGTAAAAGATATTGCCCGCAGGAAATCCATGGGAGACAGATCGATGCTGCAATCCTCGCGTGCAGCGGGATTTGTGTTGAAGAAATCTTCCGTATGCTTAAACTTATCCCCCTTTGAAAGGGAGATGCTGTTATGGATAAAAGAGTGATGGTTACGGGCGGGAGCGGATTTCTCGGGATCAACCTGATTCGTTATCTGATGAATAAGGGGGTTAAGAATGTTGTGTCGCTGGACACAGCCATATTCGACTATCCGGAAAAAGACCGCGTTAAAGTGATTAAGGGAGATATCCGCAGCAAGGAAACCCTGCGGGAAGCCATGAAGGGTGTGCAGTGGGTGATACATACCGCAGCCGCACTGCCTCTTTATAAAGAAGAAGAGATTTTTTCAACCGACATCGGCGGAACCGAAAAACTGCTGGCACAGGCTCTGTTGGAAAAGGTAGAACGTTTCGTCCATATTTCTTCTACGGCCGTGTACGGCATACCGGATCATCACCCGCTCAGAGAGGATGACGAACTGATCGGTGTAGGGGCTTACGGTGAAGCCAAGATAGCTGCGGAAAATCTCTGTCTGGAATATCGTGAAAAAGGACTCTGCGTGCCCATTATCCGCCCCAAATCTTTTGTAGGCCCGGAACGGCTCGGAGTCTTTGCGCTGCTCTACGACTGGGCCAAGGACGGGAAGAATTTTCCCATGATCGGCAGCGGTAATAACCGTTACCAGCTTCTCGATGTCGAAGACCTGTGCGAGGCGATTTATCTTTGTCTTGTCAAAGATAGAGAGCTGGTAAACGATATCTTTAATGTCGGTGCCACCGAGTTTACGACAATGAAAGAAGATTATCAGGCTGTTCTGGACCGGGCCGGCCAGTCCAGAAAAGTAATAGGTACACCGGCCGGTCCGTTGATCTGGGCATTGAGGATTCTGGAGATCATGCACCTGTCTCCACTTTACAAATGGGTATACGAAACCGCATGCGAAGACTCATTTGTGTCTACCGAAAAAATCGAGCAGAAGCTGAAATTTTACCCGAAGTATTCGAACAAACAGGCGCTGATTCGAAACTATGAGTGGTATATTGCAAACCTGCACAAGTTTGAGGGCACTGGGGGCATCTCGCACCGCGCCCCGTGGAGTCAGGGAATTCTGAAATTATTCAAGATATTTTTCTGAAATTCCGGCAGGGATTGAATTTCTTCATTAAAACAAGATGTTCAAAAAAACAGCTGACAGGACAGCTCCAAAGGCAGATTAACAGCACTTACCTGTTTAACCTGCTCCCGGAAAACTATGACATTTCCAGGGTAGAAATTCTACGATAAAAAGGCCCGATGACCTGACCTGCTCCCCGAAATCCCTTGACCCGGACATATGCGGCCTATACTGTAGCTTTTTGCAAAAGGGCAGGAAAAACATGAGTGATCGTTCAGGCTTACGGATAATGGCGTTAGGGGGTCTCGGCGAAATCGGCATGAACTGCCTCCTTCTCGAATGCGACAAAAGGATCCTCATCATCGACTGCGGGGTGATGTTTCCCGAGCAGGGATACGGCATCGATGTAGTGACGCCGAAGTTCGACCATATACTGGACAGGGCACAGGATATCGAAGGAATCTGGATAACGCACGGACACGAGGATCATATAGGTGCTGTCCCCCACCTTCTCGATCACCTGAATCTGCCGGTTTATGCACCTGCATACGCTCTCGGGCTGCTCAGGGAGAAGCTGGCCGAAAAACCCCTGATTCATCCCCCGATATGGCATGAGATCAAGGGGTGGGAAACCTGCAATATCGGCCCTTTCAAAATGACGCCCATACCCGTTGCCCACACCATAATAGACACGTTTGGTTTCCTGGCCGAGACTCCGGCCGGCACGCTGATGCATTCTACGGATTTCAAGCTTAACCTTGAAGACGTGGCTGAAACATCAAGTCCCACTCTGGATAATTTTGCCAGGGCAGTACCGGACAACGGCATTGATTTGCTTTTTGCAGACTCCACTGGAATCGAGGAAAAGGGAGTCACCGGCAGGGAACAGAGGGTTACGAGAAAGCTGGATGAAATAATAGCGGACTGCAAAGGCAGGGTTTACGTGGCACTTTTTTCATCAAACGTGGACCGTGTCGACGCTGTAGCAAGGATCGCCATAAAGCACGGCAGGAAATTCGCACTTGCGGGACGCAGCGTACAGATGCACACGCAGGTTGCATCAAACCTGAAACGTCTCGATCTGCCTGTTGAAAGAATGGTTTCAGTCGAGGAAGCTTCGACCCTGCCCGGGGACAAGGTTCTCGTAATAATTTCAGGCACACAGGGTGAGCATCGCTCCAGCCTTACGAGGGTTTCACAGGGCATGCACAATATCCTGCGTATCGAAAAGGGAGATACGGTTATTTTTTCCAGCCGTTTTATACCCGGAAACGAAGTGGCCATAAGCGGGGTGATAGACGGGCTGATCAGACAGGGAGCTACTGTCGTTCATCAGTTGAATCAGCCCGAAGTGCATGTGTCGGGACACGCGTGCCACGAGGAGCAGAAGCGCCTGATCCAGACAGTCAGACCGAAGTGTTTTATTCCGGTTCACGGAACGCTCAGGCATCTTGTGGCACACTCCAGGCTTGCTGCCGGTCTGGGCATTGAATCAGTGGAAGTGATTGAAAACGGAATGGTGGCTGAACTGAATGAGGGCAGGCTTGTAACTCATGCCGAACGAATTCCCGTTGGAAGGGTGAATGTGGCCGGTGTAGGCGGTCTCGGTGAACTCGTACTGCGCGAACGGAGACGACTGGCGGACAGGGGAATCCTCATCGCCGTAATCACGATCAATTCGAAAAACGGAAGATTGAAAAGCGATCCTGACATTATCATGCAGGGAGTGATTCAGGAGGATGCAGCTGAAGGCTTTGTCAAAGAAGCGACGTATCGCCTGAGGAGAGAACTTGAATCCGCACCGGGACACATGCTGAAGGGAGACGATTCCGTTTCTAATCTGGCAAGACGTGTTCTGAAAAGGTATGTAACAAAAACTCTCGACAGGCATCCCATAATAATCCCTCACGTGATTTCCTGAAAAAGTCCGAATGCTTTGTCCATGATTTGTTCCACGCTGCTCAGGAAAGAGGGGATAAGACACGGGTTCACAACCCGTGCGGACGGCATGGAGAAACCCGCTGAAGCCGGTTCATGTCCCATGTTTACCGTAAGACAGGTACACGGAGAGACCGTAATAGTTCTTGACCGTGATTCTGTTCCAGGTGACACGGGCGTGATTGAAGCAGACGCTGTTCTGAGCTGTCAGAGCGGGCATGTGGCTGCGGTTCGTACGGCGGACTGTGTCCCGGTTCTGCTTGCCGGCTGCAAAGGAAAATGCGTATGCGCGGTTCACTCGGGCTGGAGGGGCATGGTATGCGGCATAATAACGAAGGCGGTTGCAGAGCTGCAAAATAAGGCTGGATGTGATCCGGAGAATATTTATGCATCGGCAGGACCCTGTATCGGAGCATGCTGTTACGAAGTGGGCAGGGAAGTCTCACAGGAGTTTATAAAAGCGGATCTTGAAGATGCCGTTATCAGGACAAAGGGAAAAGACCGTATCGACCTCGGTCTGGCCGCGGAAATACAGCTTGAGCAGGCGGGAATCCCGTCACAAAATGTGGACATCATCCGAAAATGCACTTCCTGCCATGAAGATCTTTTTTATTCATACAGGCGTGACAGGGAACATGCAGGAAGACAGCTGAACTGGATTATGGCCGGATAATAATGAAAAAGGTTAATAACATAATACTGATGACGGTCCTTCTGTTTTCAGTGTTCGCAGGTGCAGAGGAATCCGGGCCCGGGGCCGAGCCCGTAGACGAAATTCAGGTTGATGAGAATCATTCCGGAGAGGAGCCTGTGGATTTATCCATTTACGGCTGGATAAGCCTGTCTACGGGCGGTGCACTGCTATTAAGCAGCGCGGTTACGGGTGGTGTTGCAATGTCGGTGGACAACGACCTGGCCGATGAATGCGAAAATGGGAAATGCAGCCCTGAGTCACAGGAGAAAGTTGATAAACTGGACACGCTTTCACTTGCAACGAATATCCTCATAGGTGTCGGAGCAGCCTTTGCAGCAACGGGAGTGACACTTTTAATTGTAGACAGCATGGGTGACCAGTCGGATGATGATATTGCCCTGACTCCCGTATTGGGCGAGGTCTCAGGAATATCTCTCAGGGGAAGTTTTTAAGCTTTTTCTGATTTCTGCCGGTATGCCGAGATGGCCGATTCCCAGCGGCTGTGGGTCTCTTCGTTGCGGCCGAGAACGATTCCGGTCTCGAAATCGCCGCCTCCCATTTCCCACATGATCACTGTGACGACGGGTTTAAATAGATGCCTTCCGGCAAATGATTTTCGTCGCTGCAGTTCAGTAATGCTCTGAAGCGGGATTACTGCAGGGTTTGAAAGCCCCTTGCGTTTTATTATCAGTGCCCTGTCGGTCAGAACCACGCTGCCTGTTCCTCTTGCCCAGTATCCTTTTGCAAAATACCTGAATCCGTTGACCGTGGTGCCTATGTAATGGGAGTGACCCGGCCCGGCAACGGCTTTTCCATATGTGAGGGACGCATCCACCGTGCCGAAGCTTTCAACCTGCGAAGCCGCCCTCTTTTTGATGAAATGGATAATTATTACCCATACAAGGATGTTTACACCGACTATAATGCTGAGGACGATTAGTGCATGCATTGGAATATCTTACCAGAATCACATAACTTTTTGAAAGACGATACAAATAATATTGTACGAATGGAATGTATTGACTACAAAGAACACTTGTGTTACAAAGAATACATGGACAGGACAATAAGAAATATCGATCCCGAATCATACAGAGAACTCAAGTCTCTGGCGGCTCTGTCAGGCAGAAATATCGGAGATCTGATAAACGAGGCTATACGTTCCTATCTGGCAAGGTATGGCGCATACGGCAGGAAAGGAAGCCTGGCTGATCTGAGGCCTGTAGAATTTCCCGAGGGCAATGAGTCGCTCAGCGAGGAGATTGATTCGATAGTATACGGAAAATAGACGGATGATTGTGCTTGATACGAGCTTCATTGTTGCGTTCTACAACCGTACGGACGTGCACCATGATTCGGCGAAACAGATAATGGAAAGGCTCCTTTCCGATGAATGGGGCACACCTCTTCTGCCTGAATACGTTTTTCTGGAATTAACAACGGTCATTGCCGCAAGGCGCGATCTGAAGACGGCGGTTGAGGCCGGACAGCGCCTGCTTGATTCACAGGATGTCAGATTCATGCCGTGTTCCGAACTGTTTTTCGATGCTTTTGAAATATTCTCGAAACAGAGTGCGAAGACCAGCCTGAGCTTTGTTGATTCAGCTCTGATAGCCGCAGCCAGACGATATAAGGCTGATTGCATAGCCACCTTCGACCGTGACTTCACGAAAATCAGGGGCATAAGAACAGTTCCGTGAAATAAACCGCGAACCTACACAAGAAGCGGGATGAAACCGGCTTCTTCGAAATGCCTGTCCTTGGTAACCGCTTCGGATATGCGTCGTTCTTTCATTACGATAAAGCTGAAGCAGTCGGTAAAGGACCAGGCGTGGTCCCCGTGTTTGAGAAAGAATTTATGTGTCTTGATAAAACGATCCGGGTCCATCCATTCGATGATGCATGCCCTGGATTCAAATATTGAATCGAAAAATCCGGGCAGAGTGTGAAACATGCCTCTTGCCTGCAGCAGAGTGGCGGTCTCATCAAGTACGTAATCAGTCGTTACAAAGCCCGTGGTCTGCTCAGCCGCCGTGTCAAGCAGGCCGCACGCCTTTGAATGCATGGAGTCCCGCCTCGCAAGAATCGAATAAAAACCGCTGGTGTCAATGAATCTGAGTGTCTTCATAAATGATTTTCTCAATTTGTTCGCTGGAAAGGTCTTCTGCTTCTGAATCTGCCAGTTCCCCCAGTCTGTAAATCGGATCGTTTTCAATATCATCGACGGCTTCCAGGGGCTCAAGTCGGCAAACAGGTTTTCCGCGAAGGGTAAGAATGATCTGCTGTCCTCTCTGGGTCAGTTTGATAACTCTGGCTGCGTTTTTTCTGAACTCAAGCATTGATACTGTTTTCATCATGTTCTCCGTATGTTAGCCATTAAAATAAGTTCAACTTAAACTTAAACATCAATTTTAGTATACAATTTTCAGCTTCCTGTTTCAACTCATTTCTGTTCCTGTTGATTTTTGTCCAGAACCGCGCCGAACACCCTGAGCAGGTTTTCTCCCAGTATTTTTTTAATATCTTTTTCGCTGTAACCGCGTTCGATGAGTTTCTGCGTTATCAGGGGCAGTTTTGTGACGTCGGTCATTTCAACCGGGCCGATGCTGAACCCGTCGAAATCCGAGCCCAGGCAAACGTGATCGATGCCGGCAACTTTCACCGCATGATCGATATGATCAATTACACGATCAAGTTTTACGGGCGGGAGCATTTCCTTTGACTTTTCACCGTAGTACTTCCAGCGCTGTTTCCGTCCTTCCCCAGGATTGTCCCTGTACTTTTTTTCTATCGCATCAAGCTCGGGCTTGATTTTTTCGTACATGGCTTCAGCCTGTTTTCTGTATTCCTCGTCCAGAAAACCGGACACGTAATTGACGCATACGGCTCCACCACCTTCGGCCAGCGCCTTGAGCTGTTTGTCCGTGAGGTTCCTGTGGTGATCGCACAGGGCTCTCGTGTTTGAATGAGATGCGATGACGGGGTTTTTCGTGATTTTCAAAACATCCCAGAATGTTTCTTCGGAAACGTGCGATACATCGATAATCATTCCGATACGATCCATCTCACGGACCACTTTCTCGCCAAACTCGTTGAGCCCGTGCCATTTCGCTTCTCCGCCTGAACCGTCAGCCCAGTTATTGGCTTCCCAGTGGGTGAGTGTCATGTATCGCGCGCCTTTGTCGTAATAAAGTCTGAGATTTTCCAGGTCGTCTTCGATGGCGTGGCCGCCTTCGATTCCAATAAACGCGGCGATTTTACCGTTTTTTACGATTTTTCCGGCATCGGCCGCTGTTTCTGCAAGCTCAATTTCGTCCGGGTATTTGTTGAGCGTGTCATAAAGCGCATCGATCATTTCGAGCGCACGTTTTTTTATCTCGCCTTCAGTAGTGTGCGTATCGACCCAGACCGCAAAAACCTGAACATCAAGTCCACCTTCCTTCATGCGGGGAATATCGATATGGCCCCTGTCTGACCTGACCCCGAGATCCACGCTGTCATCCACCACTTTCATTATCGAATCGCAGTGGGCGTCCATGACGATGGCGTCCGAGTGTATTCTTTTTGCCACTTCTTCGGGGATGCTTTTTACAGGAGAATCATGGCCCATGGTTTTTAGGGCAGTCTCCTTTAAGGATACGCTTTTTTCCGGAGTCTGCCTGTTTGTTTTCTTACATGACATGACTGAGTGGGTTAATAAAAGCGTTATTATCAGGACAGATATGGAGTAGAGTTTTTTTTTCATCAAGCTGCACCTTTCTTTTTAAGTCTACAGAAATGATCAGACCATGGAAGTTGATCGTCAAGAAAAAGCTCATGATATGATGATTTCTTTTATTCTTATGGTACTATTTAAAGTGTATAGTGTGTTTGAAACCGTGATGATAATGATTACCTTATCTGGAAGAAAGTTATGCTGTACATGATTCACAGACATGCAAAGCCGTTTATTTATGTGTCTTTTATCGTTCTTTTTTCCGCAATGGGTTGTGATGACGGAAATTCAGACGCATCAGGCAATGACGGCGGAATTCCCGATGCATTCCTGAACAGGGAATTCTGCACCACGGACAGCTGTTCCAGGCACGGTACGTGCGATGACATGCTCGGATTCATACGATGTTTCTGCGACACGGGATACGTCGGGGATTATTGCGGCAGGTGTGCTGAAGGCTACCAGGACAATGATGACAACGGGTCGTGCAAACCGGACTGCGCCAACTCCGGACTTGACTGCTGGGAAAACGGACACTGCGAGGACGACACAGGAACAGCCGTGTGCATATGCAACTACGGCTATACCGGATATGCCTGTGGAGATTGCGCCGAGGGCTTTCAGGACAATGACAACGATGGAGACTGTGTGCACACCTGCGCAACGTCGGGCAAGGAGTGCACAGGCAACAGCGTCTGCGATGATTCGAGCGGTGCCGCCGTCTGCGTGTGCATCGAGGGGTACACGGGTGATGACTGTTCAAACTGTGCTGAGGGTTATCAGGACAACGATTACAACGGAACATGCCTTGTGAGCTGTTCGGTATCCGGGCTGCAGTGTGGCGACGACAGCGGCTGTGATGATTCGGGCGGGACGGCCGTGTGCGTCTGCCACGAGGGTTTTCAGGACAATGATTCGAATGGATCATGCCTTCCTTCATGCAGCGGACTCGGAAATCCGTGCAGCACAGATGGACACTGCGACGACAGCTCGGGAACAGTCGCGTGTATCTGCGACAACGGTTATCAGGACAACGACTCTGATATGGAATGCATGCCCGACTGTGCTACGGCCGCCTTCGAATGCAGCGGCATAGGTTTGTGCGAAGACTCTTCAGGAACCGCCGTATGCATCTGCCCGGAGCATTTCCTGCACGATGGGCTCGGCAACTGTCTTACAGGTCATTCATGCGACAACTTCATCTCAATTCTCATCGACAAGGGTCCGGTCAGCGGGAACACCTCGGGACTGGGGAATAATCATACCGGAAGCTGCGGAGGTAACAGCGAGGATATTGTATATGAGTTCGGCATCGATGAACCGCTGAATCTGTCTTTTCGAACAACGGGGTATGACACGCTTATCTATCTCAGGTCCGCGTGCGATGATGAGGAATCCGAAATAGACTGCAACGATGATTTCGACGGTCTCGGGTCCAGGATTGAAACCGAACTGGACGCGGGCACGTATTATCTGTTCGTTGACGGTTACAGCACGGGTGTTGGAGCGTTCAGCCTGAACATAGACATCGGGTGCCTTGGCGGCAAAGTTTATGATCCGGACGGCGGGTTGTGCGTGGATGATCCCTGTGATCCCAATCCCTGCGAAGAGGAGAACAGGACGATATGCGAGCCCATTCTGCCGGATCAATATGAATGCTACTGCGATCCCGGCTACATGACTGATCCGGGCCCGACCGATGACTGCATACCCGTTCCCGGCGAGTCATGCCTGAGTCCTGTTTCAATCGAACCGGTCCAGGGCAGTGAGAACGGATCAACTGTTGATTCATTGAACGATTCGGCAGGCAGCTGTGGAGGTTCGGGCGCGGATCATGTTTACGTTTTTACTATTGCAGAGCCTCTGATGACGCAATTCGAAATGACGGGATACGATACCGTTCTTCATGTGCGTACAGACTGTGACGACGTTCAGACAGAGACGGCGTGCAACGACGATTCAGAGGGTCAGTCTGCCGGCATAATGCAGGTCCTGGACGCCGGAACCTACTATGTATGGGCCGACAGCTATTCCAGCGGCGGCAGCTACAGCCTTCAGTATGATTTTCGCAATAATCCCTGTGATTCCGATCCCTGCCCCGGAGAACCGGACTGTGTTCCGGATGAAGACTGGAATGGTTACGAATGCGAGTGCCCCGAGGGGACGATAATGTACGGCGAGCAGTGTGTTACGGATCCGTGCGATCCCAATCCATGTAGTGAAGAGAACAAGAATGTATGCGAACCCGTTCTGCCGGATAACCATGAGTGTTACTGCAACCCCGGCTACGTTGACGACGGATTTGGAAACTGCATCAAGGATCCTGATGTAAACGAATGGACAGTGGCCGTTTTCCTTAATGCCGATAACAACCTGGAAAGCTACGGATGGACCGATATAGACGAGATGGAGACGGCGGGTTCGACCCCTTATGTCAATATCGTTACATTATTCGACAGGTATACGGGCCCGGGCGAAATTCTGTATATAAAACCCGGAGAATACGAGGTTATAGAGGACTGGGGCGAAACAGACATGGCGGACTGGACGACTCTTCGAGATTTCGGAATCTGGATGGTCGATAATTATCCGGCCCGGCATTATGCATTCATCATATGGAATCACGGTTCGGGATGGCGTGCTCCGGAGATTCATCCTCTTATGAAGGGTTTCTCAAACGACAGTCACGGCAGTACGGGTGAAATACGGATTTCAAACGGTGAATATGCGTCGGCGATGCAGGGCATAGTTGATCATCTGGGCCGCAAACTGGACATTATCGGTTTTGACGCCTGCCTGATGGGAATGTGGGAAGTTGCAGAGGCCAGCGCCCCGTTTGCAGACTACTTTATCGGTTCATCAGAGAACATACCTGTGGACGGATGGGCTTATCATGGTTTTCTGCCGGAACTGATTATCGATCACACGATGACGGCCGAGAACCTGTCTGTTGAGATAATCGATTCCTATTACAATGAATCCACGAATGATTCCACCCTCTCCGTTACCGATCTCTCAACGATTGATGATCTTGAAACCGCGATGAGCGCTTTTGCCGATGAATTAATGGCCTATTCGGATCATTATGCAAAAGTCGAGACCATAAGGGATGCCACTCAGAAATTCTCTCACTATGACTCGTACAGGGACATACAGGATTTTGCACAGCGAATTGCTGACACCTCAGATATTTCACAGGGTCTGGAGGATGCCGCCAATGCGCTGGTAAGTCAGCTCGCCGAATCCATAGTTTACAACAGGGCCCATTCCTCTCACCCCGGTGCAAACGGTCTTTCCATCTATCTGCCGTCATACGGAAGCAGCGTTGATTCCATGTATACGGGATCGGGGGCCGTATGGAGCCAGGCGACTACGTGGGACGAGTTTCTATACGATTTTACAGAGTGAAATAGAAATTGCTTACGAATTTTATGCCTGCTTGACATATAAGACAGGCTGATATCCTATGTCATGACTGAATCAGGATATCTTCAATTTTGTTATGAACAATGGTTCTGAAATACGCAGTAAAAATATTCTTTCCGTAATAATTGCGGCATGTTCAACGGCGGCACTTGAAGGAATGCTGACTGTCGTACGCGTATTTCATCTGGTAGAGACAACAACTTTACTCACTGCTTTTATAGCATCTTTTCTGCTGTCTTTATTTCTTTTCTCCTCGGCAGGAATCATTGTGGTTGCAGCGTCGATTGTTTTTCGAATGGAAGGACAGATGCGCAGCTTCCTGGCCTTTCCGGTAAGATGGATGTCAGGAATATGGCACACTGAAAGGAATACAGGACAGGCTGCACATTCAGTGCGAAAGATATGGGAATTCCTGTTCGCCTCATTGTGCGCCGCGGCCGTGCTTGGAGTTTTTTCATACCATGTAATCGGCACTTTTCACGAGCCCGTACGCATGTCTCTTCTTATTGCTGCAGCCGGCAGCCTGTCAGTAATAATCATTTTTTTTCTCATCCACAGACTGACGGACGTGCTTATAAGGATGACAGGAAAATTATTTGTCCTGAATCCAGTAATTACGGCCAGGCTAAGTGCTCTCTTGTTTACGGCAGTACCTGCAGCCTTGATGTTTTATATATTTATCAAGTCGGATGATATATTCGGAAGCATTGACCCGATGCCATGGGTAATATCCATCCTGTTTCTGGTTGCTGTTTCTCTGTCTTTTTACCTGCTGAACGAGAAATCAGACACCGGAATCAGCGATAAGACTGGAAGAAGATTCTTAAGCTTCCTGATTCCGGCGGCAGTGCTGCTGATTTCCCTTTCTGCGGGACTGGGAGTCCTGGCAGCATCAGGGGAAACGCGCATAATCGTAAGGACGAAAGGGGCTGTATCACGGCTCGTGATTAATTCCCTGAGCAGTGTACTTGATATGGACGCAGACGGGTTTGCATGGCTGATCGGTGGAGACTGCCATCCTCTTGACGAAAAATCGAATCCTCTCGCAATGGAAATTGAGGGTAACTCATATGATGAAAACTGTGACGGCAGGGACACAATTGCCGGGTTATCTTCTGTCGAAGATCCTCTGGACCATATGCAGTTTCCGTTAAGGAAAACAAAGGGAGCCAGCATTCTTTTCATAATAATTGATGCTCTGAGGGCGGATCATGTTTCATTGTACGGCTATAAACGCAGGACTACTCCAAACCTGGATCGATTTTCGAAGAAGGCGTTTGTATTCAGTAACTTCTACGCCACTGGCAATCATACGGGAATAGCAATGCCCTCTCTGCTTACGGGGCTCTTTCCTTCGGATTTTCCCGAGGCAAAGCGTGCTGACTGGAAAAGCTTTATACTAAAGTCCGACATAAAAAACGCTGCCGACTATTTCAATGTTGCAGGTTACGAGACTGTGTTCTACAAAAACCATCCGATGAACAGGTTTGTCAGGAGCTTCGGGAAAGTGAATCACAGAAAATCCTATAAAACCTTTCCCGCAGATGAGCTGTCAAGGGAAGTCATTGCCGAAGTAAAAAAGCACAGAGGCAGGTCGAAGAAACCGGTACTGCTGTTTGCTCATTATATGGATCCGCATCATCCCTACATGGCGAATGAGCGTCCGGCAAGGTTTGGCAGAACACAGGTGGATCTTTATGATGCGGAGATATCGTTTGTAGATGAAAGCATAGAAACACTTCTGAGCATGATGGGAAAGAAAAAGTACAGAAACTGGCTCGTAATAATCACGTCTGATCATGGAGAGGGATTTTATGAGCATGGCTCTCCGCACCACGGTCATCAGCTTTACGATGAAGAAGTGCGCGTTCCCCTTGTCATGAGAGTGCCGGGCTTGAAAGGGAAAGAAGTTGAATTGACGGTGGGGCATATGGACCTGCTGCCCACAATGATGCAGTTTGCCGGCATCAGGATACCCGAGATGCTCAGAGGCAGATCACTTCTTGGATATCTGAGTTTAAATGAAAGAAAAGGTCCGCCTTATCGAATTGTATTCAGTGAGACATTCAGAGAAGGCTCCAAATATGCCGCCCATGATGGTACATATTCCCTCATTTATGATCAGGAGGCGAATGTCTGGAATCTGTTTAACAGAAAAAACGACATTAAGCAGAAAAAAAACATCTATCCTGATCCAAGGGCATTCAACCTTTATCAGGCGCTTCTGCAGCATGTCAGGAATTCACGAGTAACCGCCGGCATTCCGGAATTGAAGAAAAGCAGGCGCATTAATGAGAAAGCTCACGCTTCGGACGGGTCTGCCGAAAAGGATTGATTTACGCAGCGCGGGCCTTTAGATGACCCGTCTTTATTGCTTCCAGGTTATCATCAACAAAGGCCGGTTTTGACAGGCTCTTTACCGTTCGTACCAGTTCCTCAAATTCAAATGGCACTTCTGCCAGTGATGTCAGGTATCCGATCAGATACAGATTTGCAGTTAATGGTTTTTTCTTTTCGAGTGCATGTGAATCGGCATCGAAAAAATGAACGTGTGCCCCGATACGATCGAGATATTCCCTTGCGGGGCCGGGCATGTGCGACAGGTCAGGTGCATTTACCAGGTATATTCCCCCGCTTCTGAGGAAATCCAGGTTTCTGAGCCCCTCGGTTCGCTCAAGGGCCACAAGTACATCCGCGGTGCCGGGAATAACCATGGAACTCGTGTAGTCGCCCATCTTGAAATGAGATACTACCGATCCACCCCTCTGGCTCATGCCGTGTGTTTCGGCTCCAAGGACCTTCATTCCCCTTGAAAGAGCCGCCTCGAAGAAGATTTTGCTGGCAAAGAGTATGCCCTGACCTCCTACTCCTGCAAAGAGCATGTTCAGGGGATTTTCTGATTTATCGTTCGAGTTATCCATCATGATTTTTCCACCGGTACAAGTGCATTGTGGTTGCAGACTGCCATGCACTGGCCGCAGTCGGCACAGACACGCCTGTCTATTACGGTATAGAAATTTTTCTTTTTGCCGGGTACTTTTTCACCCTTTATCAGTGCCGGGCATTCGAATACCTTTCTGCAAAGTCCGCATCCTATGCAGTCGTCCGTTACCTGCATGACAATTTTTACCATGGACTTTTTGTCATTTATAAGGCATGGATGCCGCGCAATAATCACGGCAACCCTTCCTTCTGGACCGCGGCAGTGCTTATGGGCTTCTTTAACCAGATCCTTCATGCCCTTGATGTCGTAGGGGTCATGCACCTTTACGAAGCGGGCACCCAGTCCGCGGCATACGTCCTCAAGCGGTTGCTCGTTTCCCATGGAACCATCGGCCTGCATTCCCAGTGCCAGTGTAGGCTGAAACCCGGTCATGGCAGTAACCATGTTGTCCAGGATGATGAGAACGAACCTCGCATCGGAGTAGATGGCTCCGGCAAGCGCCGGGAGTCCCCCGTGCATGAAAGTCGAATCGCCTATGGTGGCCGCGATCGGGGGGATGTCGCCGTTATCATGTTTGTATGCATGCCAGAATCCTGCCGCCATTGAGACTGCGGCACCCATGTCCAGACATGTGTCAACAGCATCAAGGTTTATCCCCAGTGTGTAACAGCCTATGTCCGAAGTATATATCGCCTTTTTACCCAGGGTCCGCCTTATTGCGTAAAACGCGGATCTGTGAGGACATCCCGGGCACAGGCTCGTAGGCCTGACGGGAAGTTCCATTTCACCGACTATTTCCCTGGCTTCGTCTGCAGTGTCCCACACTTTATTAATAATACCCTGGTCTGAAAGAACGCGACTGAGTACTTCAGTCAGAACCGGGGCTGAAAGCTCTCCCTGATCAGGCACGGTTTTATCCCCTCTGCCCATGACACCGTGTTTATCCGTCAACTGCATTTCGATAACCTGATCAGGTTCTTCCACGATCAGAACTTTCTTGTATTTATCCTTGAATCCTTCGATCAGCTTTCGGGGAAAAGGATAAGGTGTTCCCACTTTCAGAACAGGTATCTGTCCGTAAATACCGCGTTCTGTCAGAATATCCCGTATTGTCGCATACGGCATGCCCGCACAGATAATGGCAAAGTCTGATGATGCATCACCGTTTTCAATAAAGTTCCATCTGCTTGATGACTCAAAATCAACTGCAATTTTGCTGAGTTTTTCATTCAGTTCCATGTGCAGGAAATATCTGTAATGCGGAATGGCTGCCCATCGATGAGGATTCTTGGGAAAGTCGGCTGAACGTTCAATTACTTCAGGCTCGATCTGCCTTATGCTTTCACGACCATGACAGATTCTCAACGAGGGCCGGAGTATTACGGGTATTTTGTATTTTTCGGATAATTCAAAGGCCGATGGCAGCATGCGGCGCGCTTCATCGGGAGTTGCCGGGTCAAACACCGGGATTTTTGCAAAAAGCCCGAACAGGCGCGTGTCCTGTTCTGTCTGTGATGAATGCGGCCCCGGGTCATCCGCGGAAATTATTACAAAACCACCGTTTACTCCGGTGTATGCCGAACTCATGAGTGGGTCTGCCGCTACGTTGAGCCCTACCTGCTTCATTATGACGGCACTGCGTTTTCCTGTGTACGAAGCTGCCAGAGCCTGTTCAAAGGCCACTTTTTCGTTTGCGCTCCATTCGGCGTAAACGTGGATTTTTTCTTTTTTGGCAAAGCGGATGAACGAGGGCAGGATTTCTGAGCTCGGGGTACCCGGATATGCCATTGCAATATGGCACCCCGCTTCGAGCAGGCCGCGACCGATTGCTTCGTTCCCCAGCAGTATGACTGGTTTTTCGGGAGATTGTGACATTTCGAATCCTGATTCCTTTTTACGCAGTTAGCCGTTAACGAGAACACGAATAAGCAAGATTTAGTGCATAACAACTCTTTCATTATCCAGTCAAGGGCAAGAATTAGACTCACATTGAACGATTGCTAAGCTTGACGTGATCGGGATACGTAAATCATAATCATTATCCACTGCGGGACTAACTCAGTGGTAGAGTGTCAGCTTCCCAAGCTGAAAGTCGCGGGTTCAAATCCCGTGTCCCGCTCCAGGGAGATAGATATGAAAAACAACAAATCAGGACAGATGCTTGTGTATTTTCTGCTTTCGATTACGTGTGTGCTGATGCTTCAGGCAGCATGCACGAAAAGTCAGCAGAACGAATCTTCGAAACCGGAAAAGGACTCTCAGAGTTCTCCTGAAAGTGCAGTTTCTCAGGCTCAGGCTTCCAGAGAAGTAAAGGATACCCAGGCAAAGCCGCATGAAAAAGGTGCAATGGGACATCCTTCGGAGCCTACAAAGGGCCGGGCAGAGGCACAGGTACAGGCAGAGACAAAGGCACAAGCACAAGTTGAAAAACCGGCGTCGACCGGAACTCAGAAAGTGCAGATTGCCAATCCGGCCAGCGTCAATTGTAAGAAAAAGGGGGGCAGTATCGAGATGATGACGGGGCCTGACGGGCAGTACGGCGTGTGCGTCTTCGAGGATGGTTCACGGTGCGAGGAGTGGCGTTTTCACAGGGGTGAATGCAAACCCGGACAGTGCAGAGAGAAATCCGGCATCTGTGACAACAAACCCTTACCCGCGCCTGTGCCCAAGACGGATGCTCCTCCTCCTGCCACAGGCACTGTGGGTCTTCCAAATCCTGCGAGCGTCTACTGCAGCAAAAATGGGGGCACGCTCAAGATAATGGATGGTCCTGACGGACAGTACGGAGTGTGCATATTCAAGGACGGCTCCCGCTGCGAGGAATGGCGATTTAAAAGAGGCGAATGCAAACCGGGGCAGTGCAGGGAAAAATCCGGCATGTGCCCTTCCTTGAAAAAAGCTGAATAAGATTATTTGACTGTGGCGCAGATTCGCGTGTGGCTCTGGATTACGCTCATGATGAGTTCGTTTCCGTTTTCATCCCAGATTTCGTTATTATAGCGTTTTACAACAATGAGCTGATCTTCACCGTCTGGAAGCTCCATCATTGCTGTCTTGGGGATTCTGAAACTGCCCGAATCATTTGCCAGGCATGAGATGGTGACATACTCACTTACGCCAGCATCCAGCGTAGGGATGGGAGACGTGACTTCAATTATTACACCGTCTCCTTCTGTACCTGTTGATGCTCTTTCGTATGTGACGAGAAGACTTTCATCGTTCGGCATGGCCGGGTTGCATACGCCGTTGTCACCGCCTGGCTCTTTCATGACAACATCATCGGGCGCCTTTACCTGTCCGGCACTGCTTTCAAATGCCGGAACAACCGCGCCTGCTGCTTTGAAAGAAACAGTAAAACCCGGAGAGAAAAGCTCCGCCGTTAAAAGCGGTATGTCGCTGACGTATCCCTTCCCCCTGTAAGGTGTAGTGGCATCTACAACATTCAGATGATATTCGTCATTGCCCGGTTTTACCGTTATCCGGCCAGCAGATCTGCCCACGGGATACACCGTGCTGTTGTTGTATACAAACACACTGCACTCGTCGTGGGTTGATTCAGGCGCGAGTTCTTCTCCTTTCAGGACAAAGCTGGCCGTGGCGTTCGCATAGTTGTACAGTTTGATAGCAGCATAGGCTGCCGGATATGTGTTGTTGAAAACAGTTACAACACCCGTGTACTGATCGGCATCGGCGTCAGCATCGGCGTCAGTGTCTGCATCTGCATCAGCGTCCGCATCCGCGTCCGCATCGGCGTCGGCATCGGCGCCTGCATCGA
>Ga0272442_10001240_pt1 | contig 39238 bp, 38 predicted proteins | sample SSMForm2O_FD_200262 | JGI IMG/M metagenome (GOLD analysis project Ga0272442, IMG submission 200262) | Marine sediment archaeal communities from Little Sippewissett salt marsh, Falmouth, MA, United States - SSM-Form-2O | ecosystem: Environmental > Aquatic > Marine > Wetlands > Sediment ... | reverse complement strand
TCGACGATGTCCGGTTCAGAGATTTAGGCAAGCTCGATCTATCAGGCAGGAAGGGGCTCATTAATACCTTGACGTTTAACAATACGACGGTTTGGCCGACAGATGACAGGCTGCCGCCGGGTTCGAAACCACTGGAGATTCTAAGAGACGCCATGAATCCGGGTCTGGGCATCAGGCAGATCCACCAACAGGGAATTACCGGCAAAGGAATCAATGTAGCTATCATCGACCAGCCTCTCTACCCGGACCATCCGGAATTCAAGGGGAAGATCGTTGAATATTTCGATACCGGATGCGGCTCGGAGTCCAGCATGCACGGACCCGCCGTCGCGAGCCTTCTCGTTGGAACGCATTGCGGGACGGCTCCCGGCGCCAGACTTTACTATGCGGCCGCCCCTTCCTGGCTGGGGGATTCGGCGTACTATGCCAAAGCGCTCGATTGGATCATCGAAAGGAACGCTGGACTTGCCGACGGGGACAAGATTCGAGCGGTCTCGGTTTCCGCCGCCCCGTCCGGTCCCGGCTCACCCTTCGATAAGAACAACCATCAGTGGGAGCAGGCGCGTAGCCGGGCGCTTGAAGAGGGAATCCTGGTGCTCGATTGCACGAGAGATCACGGATTTATCGGTTTCTGTTGGTATGATCCGAATGATCCGGAGGATTTAACAAAATGCACGCCGGGCTTTCCGGGCCGGGAGCGGCCCTATCGTTCAGAGAAGCTCCAGACGCCCTGTTCAATCCGAACGACCGCTGAAGAATATGAAAAGGGTAAGTACAGTTATCAATATACCGGTCGGGGCGGCCTGAGCTGGGGGATTCCATATGCGACGGGTGTTTTGGCCCTCGGTTGGCAGATCAATCCCAACCTGACCGCCGCCCGGGCGAAAAAGCTGCTGTTCGAATCCGCCTATTCAACGACCGACGGCGGGAAGATTATCAATCCAGGCAAGTTCGTTGAGCTTGTCAAAAGCACCAAGGCCAGAGATGAGGGGACAAATCATGAATAGGACACAAAAAGGCGCGCTGTTTATCTCAGGGATTGCGCTTCTGCTTCTTGCTTTAGGCGTTGTCATATTCGTGCAGACGGTAACGTCGGTGAAGTTGCTTAGGATTTGGTTGTTGGTCATTTCGCTCTTTATAATCATTTCGGTCGTATGGTTGCACATCAAACAAAGCCGGGCTGAAGTGGATTTCGATGAGCGAGACCGAACGATTAAGAAGAATGCCATGATGGTATCATTTATTTCACTCTGGATTTTGTTGTTGGCTGCCAGTATCATTCCGAACCTTGTTGTGGGGGATGAGGGCGCAATACCGGTATGCTTTCTGCCCGTCATCAATTTTGGTGTATTCCTCATCGTTATGGTCGTTTACTCCGTGGCCATCCTGATTCAGTACGGCCGGGGAGCGAAAGGAGAAGAATTATGACCCAGAAAGAGGAAGCATGGGTCGGCCTGCTTTTGGGAGTACCCATGCTTGTTATTCCCAGCGCTGTGGCTGTATTCATCGCATACGACAAAGGGCTGTCCTTCGCCCCGCTGTTGATGTTTACCGGCACGGTTCTATGGGGCGGTTTACTTTGGTTTCTTCCTTACATCCAACGCAAATTCCATAAAGACAAAAAGAAGATCATATTTGACGAGCGGGATCAGTGGATCCACAAAAAGTCCGTGATGGCTTCATACGTTGCGTTGTGGATATATTTCATTGCGGCTTGTGTGATTACCTGGTGCATCGTCGGCCCCAATGGTTCGATCTCGGTGAACGTGATGCCCCTGACACTCATCGGGGGCCTTGTCCTTTTCAATACTGTACAAGGTCTGGCCGCCTTGATTCAGTACAGACGGGGAGCGAAAGAAGAAAAATCATGAATAAGGCACAAAAAAGAACTTGGCTTTGTCTTGTCATATCCCTTGCAGGGATATCACTCGGGGCCATAGCAGTGACACTTATCAAGATGATGCAGTTAGATCTAGCGAATACTAACCACCATACGATCCTCAGATTATTAAGCCTTCCTCCTGCGATTCCTTTGATATTGATGGTCATCTTGTCATGGCGGTTGCCTATAAAGGGATATGATGAGCGGGACAGAGAAATCGAGCGAAAATCAATGGGCTATGGCATAATGGGGGCTTTCGTCTTTTTCGGTGCCGCGGTACTGGTTTTAGGTGCTGTGAGTCCATTGGGCTCAATGAAAATCTTCTTTCTATCCTCTTTGGTTTATTTTGCTTTCTTCGTTTCCCAAATCGTTTCATCCGTTGCGGCACTGTTACAGTACGGCTGGAGGACCAAAGATGGGGCATAATGAGTTGAAGAATCAGATTCGCCGGCTGCGGTTTGAACATGGCCAGATGACCCAGCAGCGGTTGGCCGACAAGGTGGGCGTGACCCGTCAGACGATCATTGCCATCGAAGCCGGTAAGTATGCGCCCTCACTGCCGCTGGCCTTCCGGCTTGCCCGAACTTTCGGCGTCCCCATAGAACAGGTCTTTGAATACAGAATTGATAAATAATTCCTATAAAAATATTTGCGTTTTAACCCAAGAATGGATGTGCATCCATGCCCGAACCGGGGAAAATCAGTGTTTGTGGAGACATTTTAGTGCCAGCCTATCACCTTGTCATTTCGGTGTTTTTCGGCTCCTGAAGAGGAAACGGCGAATTGTCATGCAGTTCACCACTGCCGTCGGCAGAATGGTGTTCCGATGGCGTGATTCGAATCACCGCTTTCGTGACCGGTGCGACAAATTCTGTTTAAACAGCCAGTCCCAGATGTCGGAAGTCTTATCAGGCCGGCCAGAGGCGTATTTTGTGATGTAGCCTTCTTCGGCGTTGTCACTCGAGTACTTGCATGCGATGGCGTTCGCCCCGTGTGCTACGCCGCGCAGTTCGGTATATTTCATGTTGCCGTTAAGTTCTTTCATCTTGTCGAAGACGTAGCGTGTAAAATCCGTGGGCACCACCGTGTCAGCGGCGCCATGAAAGGTCCAGATGGGGACGTCTCTGATGCGCGACGCATCGCGCCAGGGGGGGAATCCACCGGCTGTGGGGATGGCCGCTGCGAAACGATCGGGGTGCTGATAGACAGCAGTAAAGGTGCCGAGACCGCCCATCGAATGCCCGATACAGTAGATGCGGTTGGTGTCGATCAGAAACTGCTTTGACAGTTTTTCATCGATCAGCTTGAGCACCGTGTGGAGGTTTCCCTTGGGAGCGGCCGTGAGACGTTGTTGGTAGCGGTCGATGCGCGATCGCCAGGCCGCCGGCCACGACGCGATGGCTTCAGCACGGAGGTCCAGTGCGTCGACAAACGGCGATGTGGGATCGTTCCATAGGGCGGTAGACTGTGGGGCCAGAACAAAGCAGGGGTGCTTGCGACGAAGCGCTTCGTCCGCGAGGTATTCGTTCCAGTTGCGCAGGTTTCTGACATTGTCCGAACCTTTACCACCGGCGCCATGCAACGACAGGATCAACGGATATGTCTTTGTTGTATCGAAGTCGATCGGCTTCATGAGGCGATATTTCACACCGTTGAATTCGCCCGGTTCATAGAGTGTGAGTGTTCGTTCGGAAACAGCAGCCTTCTTCCGATTCTTTCGAATCTGCGCCTCGCTCGATGAGGAAGCAAAGAGGAACGAGGCGATGATTACGACCGTGATGCGGTGGAGCATGAGTCATTCTCCCTTAGTTGTCAATGTCATAAATGATAGAAAAATATGTTTTAGCCTATGTAAGCTATTATAGTACCGGGGATATCACTGTTCAAGAGTAGAAGAGCTCAGAAATGCAGTCATTTAGCATGCGTGACATTACACCCGGCCATTGAATACGATAAGAATGAAACCTGACCAACTGGGATTGTAAGTCAAGCCGCCTATGCGAATTCTTGAAGTAATTCCAACAATTTGCGGTCGAGCTTGTGGCCGTGGAAGTCTTCGTAGTTGACGTCCTTTCGCCCGGAATCCATGATCCCGAACGAGCCGCGGAGGTTCCAGAGGGCCAGGCCGATGCCGTGGCCGGTGAGGATTTCCAGGACATCGCACAGCCAGGCCAGAACAACCTTGTGCGGCGTCTTGTTGTACGCTCCCCCTTCGCCGCAATGGACGCCGGCGCCCATCCTGGCCAAGTCGGCCCATTTTTGGTAGTGCTGCTGGAGGCGCTTTCGGTCCCAGCCATGTCCGGGCCAGACCGGATCGGGGAAGTTTTTGCTGTTGACCCAGGAGGCTCCGTAATGGCTGATGAACATCGGCTGGTAGGCCCGCGTGCTCTGGCCGATGCCGAGGTCGGCCAGTTCCGGCGCCGTCTCATTGCCCCAGCTCATGCCATCTGCGATGACGATGCGGTCGGGATTCACTTCGCGGATCGCCTTGACGGTGGCGCGCACGACGCGCTCATGGTCGGCCCGGCTCATGCGATCGCCGATGGACGGCGGCTCGTTGATTAGATCGAAGCTGAGCTTGTCCCTGGCAATGCCCTTGTAGCGTTTGGCCATCAACTGCCAGTGAAAGCAGAAGGCATCGAGCGCCGTCTTGTCCTTCCAGAGATTGTGCGGTTCGGTGAATTCCCGATTGACGGAGTAGCCGGGTCCGCGATGGAAGTTCAGACTCACGTGCAGGCCGTACTGGTTGGCCAGCTCGATGCCGCGGTCGAGTTTGACCAGCATTGGCTCGTGAATCTTGTAGTCGTCTCCATCCTCGATCCACAGCCGGTAGCACGTCGGGAACCGCACGAAGTCGAAACCGAAATCCCGAATCCACCGGAAGTCGTCCTCGGAGAAATCGCCCTTGCTTCGCATCGTGAACATATCGAGGAGATTAAATCCCCGCCATCGCGGCAAAGCCGTCTGTGCAAGGGATTTGCCGGTTCCTTGTTTTTTCGGTTCCCGTCCATACCCCGGCAGCGCGGCCGCAGCCGCCCCGGCCGTAACCATCTTTATAAATTCCCGTCGATTGTTTTCCATGAGATACACTCCATAATTAAAGAATGGCTGCAATTCAAGCATTCTCATTATTATCTGCAGGGCGTTCGAAATGTCAATTGTCAGCGTATTGCTGATCGGCGGTTGCGAAAGAAATATGGCGATTATGGGAATAAATCGCTTTTTTCATTTTTTTCAGGAATAGCTGTCCCTTTTTGCGCCCGTTGTGCGTAATGGCTTACGGAATTGAACCTCTTGGGACAATGATGAATTGTACGGACGTAGAAAAAGAGATTGAGCTGTACGTTTTGGGCGGCGTCGATGCGGCTACGAGTCGACAGATTAAGCAGCACCTACGCGGCTGCCCGGGCTGCCGGCAAGTACATCAGGCGTGTGAAGATATCCTGTTGGAGCTTAGGGAGCAGGGCCGGACTGCGTTTGACAATCGGGCCTTGATGGACGGGATTCGCTCGGCGACCCGGGCCACGTTGAGAAACGCGTGCATCCGGAGAAGGTTCCGCCGGGTGGCTTCCATCGCCGCGATTCTTGCTTTGGTCGCCACAGTATGGCTTTGGGCCAGCCGTGACAACGACCCAAGTCTCGCTCCGAATCGCTCGCGTGCTGTCAAGGCGCCCAACAAGACGCTCTGGCAGAAGGCCACGACGGTGGCCACGGGAGCGGCGGAGGCCGATGACATCGTTATCCGGGACGGCACGATTTTTCTTTTATTGGAGAACGATATCGGGCAGGTGGTCAGTGCCGTGAGGGCCGACACGGGCGAGACCTTATGGCAATCGGAGCTGGTCAGTTGTGGCTATCTGGCGGCGGATGACGAGCGCGTTTACTGTGTCGCTCTGGCGGATCAGGCCCAAGTGCGCTTAATAGCCCTCGATAGAATGAGCGGACGTCTCGAATGGAGTTTTGAAACGCCCCAGGCTACCCGTGTTCTTGATGGGGCCTCAAAGCCGACGGTTATGTCCAGCCATCGCATTTGTTGGACGCATGGGGAGAGTGCGTATGCGATTGACGCCCGGACCGGTGAGCGGATTTGGTCTCGCACGTTCCCGGAGGAAAAGAGCCTGTCTCAGGCCGCGGTCATTGGCCGGGAAGTCTATCTGGCGGGCCGAAATGGGATTTACTGTCTTGATGGTGAGAGCGGCCTGAACCGCTGGCATCTTCCAAGCCGTTCCGACACGTGGCTCCCAACGAAGCCCCTGACGGCGGTTGGGCGCGACCGGCTGTTTGTCGTTACAGCCACTCCGAACGGCAAGAGTCGCGTTCAACGCATCGATACTGCGACCCAGCGGCCTGTATGGCAGAAGTCCGTGAACAGGGTGTCTCATCTGTGCGCCGATTCGGTGAATGTGTACTTGCGTTGCCAGCAGGTTTTGGCGCTCGATCAGGCGGACGGCGAGTCTCTCTGGACGATTGAGGCAACCGGGTGCAGCCCCATCACGGCGTTCGATGGCACGATCTGTTTTATTGACAGCGCCCGGGAAGGCTCGCTGGTGGGCGCCCGGTGCTACAACGGTGACATCCTCTGGAAGGTTCCCGGATTGCTTTCCTGCAATGCCTTTGTCAGGGCGGGCGAGCGCGGGTATCTCGTGACGAATGATAATATTGTCCTGGCCTTTGCTTTTGGTTCATAAGGAGATTAGGAGAAAATACTATGGTAAAACGATTGCTGATTTGCATGGTTTTAATTGATGTCGCGCTTTCGACAACATCCGGCCTGGCTGCGGATCCCAACAGTACCGAGAGCCATACGTTGCCGGAAGTTACCGTAACCGCTCCGGGCGAGTATGACTACACGACCTTGCCGGAAAGGGATCTTATCGAGCGCCCTTTTACGGAGTCACCCGGATTGGAGACGTCAACCAGTGTCGTCGGCCGGCAGGAGATCGAGCAGATGCACGCCTATTCGATCGTGGACGCGCTCAATTATATACCGGGCGCCTGGACGGAAACGCGGGGGCGGAAGGTCAAGAGCTTCTTTTCCGTTCGAGGCCAGAGATACCCGTACCCGGGCTATCTGATCGACGGGGCCTGGTTCCGGGAATTCCATGAGATTAATTATTATCTCAGCGCCGCGAATTTCGACCGGATCGACATGGTCCGCTCCAGCAGCGCGCTGCTGCTGGGACCTGGGGGCATCACCGGTATGGTCAACCTGATTCCGCGCAGCTATTCGGAGAAGGAAACGCAGATCGACACGCTTTACGGCACGCATAATACGCTGCGAAGTAATATTACGCACGGCGAGGCCGGGGAAAATTATAATTATGGATTAAGCGCCGGGTATTATCATACGGATGGCTCCAGTCACATGAACGCCAGAGAAAACATGAGCAACCTTTACGGTCGTCTCGAATATGACTTAGGCGAGGATTTTACGTTCTCCTGGGTTAATTTCGGTCTCGTAGGAGACCGGGAGCTCAAGCTGGCCGAACCCCCCGCTTCGACGACCCTCCAGACCCGGCGTGACAGTTTCGATCCGATGCACTCGTATGTGACTGTCGCTAAGCTCCGGCACGATCCCGAAGACGGCAGCGCGACGGAAGTGCTTGGTAATTATGCGGGCCGGCGATTCGACGGTAAACGGGTTCCAGTTGGAGGCCCTGTGACTGAAGCTCTGGAGGAAGATTATGAGTACGGAACGACCGTGATCCATAGCGAAGAATTGACGGAGAACAACACGCTGCGGTTTAGCGGTTTATTTAATCGCTGGGTGAGTCCGACGGGTAAGCGCTTCTACGTCGGCCGCCCGGCGGACATACGCACGTATTCCGGCATGATTGCGGACGATCACGATTTCGGCCGGCTGGATACGAGTATCGGCTATCGTTATACCCGTGAGTATATCGACCAGTTCGGCGGCTTCAACGTGGAGGGCAGCGCCTCGGGGCTGACGTCCGTCCAGGTCGATGACGATTGGGGCGATCCGCTTCACGCGGTCAACCTTGGGGCGTCCTATGAGCTCACCGACGATAAGTCCTTATTCGGAAACGTGGCCTGGGGGCAGCTCTCACCTCAGCCGGGTATGCTGGATGCGAATCTGCAAACGCCCGACAACGAGGACAGATACAAATTCGATTTGGGTTTGAGGAAATTGCTCGATGGTTTTGGGCAAGCCAGCGTGACGGGTTTCTTTGTCCGTCAGGAGGATGCGGCGCTCATTACCACGAGCACGCCGAAGACCGTGACCGTCAACGGCGAGCCTTTCGCTTTGTTTGAGAACGCCGATCGCAAGAATTATGGCGTGGAGGTGGAAGTGCAAACCAACCGTTTCGAGAACGGCCTGCAATTCTTCGGCAATGTCACGGCCATGCGGACCAAGCGGACCTACTCCGGAAGCTGGGACACGGATAACGAGGTTCCCGACGTCGTGGTCGGTGGAGGGGCTTCCTACCTCTATGAAAAGTTTGAGTTCCTTGTGTTCGCCAAGCATCTTTCCAGCTACGAGAACGAACGATTCCTTCCCGCGAATACCCCGCCGGCGCCTCTGGGTGATTTTGTCGATTTGGGCGCCCAGGTCACCTACCGGCATGATAAGAACACCGAGTTTTTCGTGCGTGCCGAAAACGTGACCGACGATGAATATTCAACTGTGCCGGGATATCCCCATGATGGTGCTCTTTTCTATGCAGGATTCATCAAGAGATTCCAATAACCATAAAACGTTCAGAATCACAGGCTTGAGACAAAAAGGTTGCCTGCTAATGTGGATCTTCGGTCTCAGCCTGTTGGTTCTCGGAGCCCTTGCCGGTCAGGTTGTCGCAGCGTCGCCCGGCGCGGATCCGAACGAGCCTCAAGGGACGTCAAGGCAGGCGGAGCTTTCAGCGCGTTTGGAGGAGTTGGTTCGCCGGTTGCGGCAGGAGCGGGCGGTCTATTACGTGCAGAAAGCCCAGGTCGAAGCCCGGACGGAGAAAGCGCGCGAGAACAGCAAGGTCTTACAGGATGAGCTGAACGCGCTGAAACGGCAGCAGGCTGAAACGGAGCAACAGCTTCGAAACTATGAGGGGGAGGTCGAAGATCTCAAGGCACAGCTTGGTTCCAAGACGTCCCTTGAAAACATTTTGGCCAGGCAGGTCGAGTCATTTCTTATCAGCCAGCGAGCCGCGGTTGAAAACGGAATTCCGTATAAGCAGCAGGAACGCATCGCGAGACTCGAGGCCACCGGCGACGATGTGAACGCTCCGAGTCGAATGACAACAGCCGATCTGTTGGGACATATTTGGAATTATGCTCAGGAGGAGCTTCGCTTGGCGCGCTCGTCGGAGACCTACACGGCGCGGGCGAAGACGAAGGATGAATCTTCTCCCTACGCCAGATTCTTCCGCGTGGGCCAGCGGATTCTTGGTTATATGACCGAAGACGGCCGGCAGGCGGCGATATGGTCGTCATTGCCGGTCCATAAGAACTGGCTGAGCATTACTGATGCGAAGACGTCCGGCCAGATACGCAGTGCGGTCGAAATTCTCGATCGTCGTCAGGGACCCAAGTTGGTGACGTTGCCGATTTCCTTAGGTTCCACACGTTCGGATGAGGGGGATTCCGATGCGGCGCCATAAACAAACAGGAAAAGCCCGCTCCGCGAGTCTGGGTGTGATATTGATCTGGTCCCTTTTAACCGTTTTCTTGCAACCGCCCACTCTCTCGTCGGAATCCGCGGACTTTGAAGACCGGCTGCAAGCCGCCGTCGAACAAGCGGAGCGTGAACTGGAAGCGGAAAAGGCCCGGATTCAAAGGGAGCTGCGAGCCCGCGAAGACGAGTTGCAGAAGGTTCGCGCAGAGTGCGAAACGCTGTCTGATCAGATTGTGGAAGGTAAAATCGCCCTGGCCCAAAAACAAGGCGAGCTGCGAGAGATTCGCAAGCAGCGGGAGACGCTTTGGGCCGAACGAACACAATACCAGGAAGACCGCGCCCAGATCAAGTCCATCTGCCGGGACGTAGAGACAGAGCTGAGTGAGTTGCTGGACATCCTGCCGGTCTCCGAACAGCGTCAAAGCCAGGAGCAAAAGCTGACTACCCTCAGAGAATCTGTCGATAACGACACCATCGATTTGATGATTCCGTCAGTATTTGAGCTTGTCGAGTCGCTTTTAAACGAAAGCCGAACGGCGGCGGTTTATACCGAGGAGATTCTCGATCCGCAGGGACGGCGCCAACGTGCCCGGCTGTTGCGCATCGGGCAGAACCTGTTTGCCTATCACATTGACGGCGCGTCGCGAACCGCCGTCGCCATTTCGGATCCCTATCAGGAAGGGGGCTTCCGCTGGTACGAAGGCCTGAGTGAGGAGATGCAGCAGGACATCATCAGCGCGATCCACCAGGCAGAAAATCGTGAGGGCATTTACGCGTTGCCCATGGACGTCACCGGCACCATGACGGCGGCGACCGATCTTTCCGGCAAGTCCCTGGAGGGCCGCTTCCGGGCCGGAGGCATCGTCATGTTTCCGCTGGCCGTGGTGGCGCTGTGGTTAGCCGTCCTGATTGTCGAACGGCTCTTCATTCTGCTGCGCGAGAGCCGCCATTCGCTGCAATTCTGCGATCAGATACTCAGCTTGTGCGGGGACGGCGACTTCAAGCAGGCCGAGCAACTGGCCAATAAAAGAAAGGGAATCGTCTCCCGAATTCTGAGGGTTTGCCTGGCGAACCGGCATCAGCCTCCGACGGTTTTAGACGACGCGATTCAAGAGGCATTCCTCCACGAGCTGCCGAGATTGGAAAGATTCTTGCCTTCGATCCGTATGCTCTCTTCGGTGGCCCCGATGCTCGGCTTGCTTGGCACGGTCACGGGTATCATTGCTACTTTCGATATGATCACCGTGGTCGGTGGCGGCAAGCCCCGGCTGTTGGCCGGTGGCATATCCGAGGCCCTCATCACGACGGCCACCGGTTTGAGTATCGCCATTCCGGGATTGCTGGCCCATAGCTTCCTTTCCAGTCGAATCGAAGGCCTGATCGCCGACGCCGAACGGTTTGCGGCAAGTCTGTCAAACGTCTTGAAACAAAAGCAATCCACATCTGCATCCAGGGGAGATAAAACTGGTAGCGCTACATGAGTCACTCATTGAGTTGTTTTCGAGGGGCGGCCCTGTCATGTACGGCATCGCCGGGGTATCGCTCGTGGCGTGGTTCCTCTCACTGCGCACCTGGTTTCTGGCCGGCGCTCTCCTCAAAAGGCTCCAGAAGATGTGTAATGGTCGGGTGGGCGCGGCCCGCCAAACACTGGATTCGTTTGCCGTCAAAGCCCAAACCGTCCGCCTTGGCAGCGGCCTTTGGATGGTGGGCACGTTTGCGGCCGTACTGCCGCTTCTTGGGCTTTTAGGGACCGTCTTGGGGATGCTCCTGAGCTTCGAGGTGATCCAGGCCCACGGCACGAGTCAGCCGCGGCTGTTGGCCGGGGGGATCGGCCAGGCGCTCATCACGACGCAGGCGGGCCTCTGGACGGCGGTACCCGTTTTCTTTTTCCATCATATTATTCGTCGCCGGGTGCGCCTGATTCGTAATGAAACCGAAGTATTGTTTCACGTGATACAAACAAGACTGGGCGGTAAAACGATCAACGGTACGCCGATGTCTGAAATCCGACGGGCACGAAAGGCAGGGGAACGCTGATGTTCAAATCGGTTCGTTCCAAAAGGGCGCTGACGGCGCAGGCGGAGATACAAATGACGCCTTTAATTGATATGGTGTTCATTTTGTTGATCTTCTTTGTCGTGACGACGAGCTTTGTTTCGGAGACGGGCCTGGACATTCAAAGGCCGCAGTCCAGCTCGTCGGAAATTTTGCCGCGTGAGAATATTCCGGTGGCAATCGGCGCCGACGGCCGGATCGCCGTCGATGGCCGAAGGGTCGGATTGCTCTCGATTCGGTCTTTCCTGCAGAAGCGGCTCAGGATGCAGCCCGGATTGGCGGTGGTGCTTGTGGCGGATAAGGCGGTTTCCGTGGATCGCGTGGTGCGCGTGATGGATGAGGTACGAGCCGCGGGTATCACCGAGGTGGCGTTGGCGACGTCGGCCAACAATTAGCAATATGGCAATATGAACCAGAACCCAAAGACATTTTTCAATGGACGGGCTTACGCATTAAGCGGCTTGGCGATTCTTGTTGCGGTTGGCGCCAACGTACTGATGTTTTGCCTCCTTGCTGTGGCCCGAACGATGCCGTCGTTGACCGCTCCGGAGCCATATGAATCCATGCGGATCATCACGCTGGATTTACCCGCTTTGACCAGTGTGGAGACGGTAATGCAGGACACCGTCCTGGACGTCATCCGGTTAGGTCCGGATCCAACGGATACCGAAATGCCCCAGCCGGCGGCACAAATGGCGTCATCGACGTTTCCTCGTTTGGCCGAGAGGCTTCAGGATGTATCGTTCAAGCTCCCGGGACTGCCTGTCAGTTCGTCCAACGTGACACTGCTCAATCCTACAAAGACCGCGCCCGTCGGGACGGTTGAACAACCGGTGTCGACCCCCAAGGTCGATCGTTTTCCTTCAAAGATCTCGGGTCCTCTCCCACGTTATCCACGATGGGCGCGCCGGGACGGTTGGGAGGCGGTGGTGACGTTGCGGTTTATCGTGACGGCCGAAGGAACGGTGCAGGATATCAATATTCACGACATTGAAGGCGTCGAGCGTTTCGGCGAGGAAGCGATCCGGGCCGTAAGTCAATGGCGTTTCAGTCCGGCGGTCCGAGCGGGAAAACCCGTTCCCTGCTGGTGCTTTCAGACAATAAACTTTAAGTTCACCCGTTAACGGTCGGTGATGTGCGCTATGAAAACCATCATGAAAATCCTGATATGCTGGATGTGTCTTGCGGGACCGGCATGGGCGAAGGACAACGTCGAGCTTGGCAATGAGGCGTTCGGTCAAGGCGATTATCATCAGGCCGTGGAGTATTACCGGCTCGCCATCCAAAAAACACCGACGTTCGCCGCATACGTCAATTTGGGTCATTGCTACATGCAGCTTGAACAATGGGATGACGCGGTTTCGGCCTACGAAGAAGCGATCCGAATAAAGCCCGATGAGGCGACCGCTCCGATCTGGCGGGCACTTGGACGGGCCTTTTATGAGAGCCGCCGGTATCCAAGGGCGATCGATGCGTTTGTCAAGGCGTCTTCGCTTGCCCGCGACGGCGGTCAGGATGACATTTGGATTGCACGGTGTATGATCGAGCTCGAGCAATGGGTCCAGGCGGAATCCGCCCTGCTCGGTCAGTTACGGCGTGAGCCGTCAAACACCGCTACACTTGAGCTGCTTGCCTTTGTGTATAACCAGCAAAATAACTGGCCGGGCATCATCGGCATTTATCGCCAACTGCTCACTATCGCGCCTCAACGCACGGCGTATCGAATCGCTTTGGCAAAAGCACTGATGGTTCAGGGGCAAAGGCCGCAGGCCATTGACGTGCTTGAATTCGCACGTCGGGTGGATGTCGGCTCGGGCGAAGAGATCGACCGCTTGCTGGCGGATTTGTATTTAGCCGAAGAAATGCCGCAAGAAGCCGCTGGGTGTTATGCCCGGCTTATCAGGATGCTGGATCGTCCTTCGGCTGAAGACTACTACCGGCTTGGCCTGGCTTATTTCCAAACGGGGGATCTATTGTCCGCTGAGGAAGCGTTCAGAAATATGAAGCAGGCGGTTCCAAACGATTTTAAGGCCGACTTGTACCTTGGTCATGTGATTGCGGAGGCAAGACGCTTTGAGGAGGCTCAGGATCATTACAGCGCCGCCGTCGAGAAGAATCCGACGTCTGTGGAAAGCATGGTGGCTTTGGCGGATTTGCAGATTAAGCGCAACCAACACGCTGAAGCGGCCGTGAATCTTGCCAAGGCTATCCGGCTTGGCGATGATCGGCCTCAGATCTACTATAACTATATCCTGGCTCTTATGAACGGAAAAGACGAACCGAGCATTAGAGCGGCTTTCAAGGCGGCGCTCGCCGAACATCCTACGGATGAACAGCTCAGCCGTCTATTGGACCGGCATATCGAGCAGACCGTCCCTGAGTGAGACGGTAATCGCGAAATCCTACAGGGTCCTACACCTTGTTCGGCGCGGGGCACACAAACGGCTTGCGGTAATCGCGATTCAGCACGTTGTTGGCCTTTGTGTTGTTTGTGAAGACTTCCTTCTCAGGATCGAACTTCAGCAGCGGTCCCATGGACATCGGGTACTTGTCCAGATCGACGCCGTTGTCCACGAAATGGCGCACGGTCCGGTTCAATGTGACGATGTTATTGTCCCGGCTCTTGACTTTTTCCAGCACGGCTTGGGCTTCTTTGACGGACACTTTATTCTCTTCACCCAGATAGTAGCTGATGTTGGCCAAATGCGCCAGCGCCGCCGAGAGGTGGCCCTGGAAGGCGTCGGAATTCAGGACCTGGGCTTTCCGGCTGCGAACGGCATCGATGAAGTTGCCGTAGTGGTCGCCGCCGCCTTTGAATTCCTTAACCAGCTTGCCCTTGAGATCGTACACCAGGCAGTGCGTGTAGGATTTCTGGACGAGGATGCCTTCGGTCCCGTAGAAGATCACGCCGATTTTGTTGCCTTTAACGCTGTCGAAGAAGGTGTTGATCTCGATATCCGCCGAGTTGTCCACGGAAAGGCCCCGCGTCTCGAAAACCATACACTTATCGCCGTAATCGTAGATGGCCACCTCGGTGTTCGGTGTGTCCCCGGCATCGACATAGTTGGGATCGTTACGTTCGGCCTTATAGCCCAGCCGGCCACCGTAGGCAATGACGCTGTTGGGATGGCGGTTGACGCCCAGCCCCCAGCGGGCGATGTCCGTTTGGTGAGGGCCCTGGTTGCCCGAATCCCCGTTGCCGTAGAGCCGTTGCCAGTGCCAGTCGTAATGGAAGCGCGGGCGGGTGAGTTTCGGCGTACTGTACGGCGCCGGACCGCTCCACAGATTGAAATCGACCTCTTCGGGAATCGGATAATCGCCCAAAGATCCTATCGATTTGCGGCGCTTGTAACACAAACCTCGCGAGAAGTTGACCTCGCCGATACCGCCTTCGGCGATGAACGCCATCGCGTTAATGATGGCGGGATTCGAGCGACACTGCGTGCCCACCTGGCACATCCTTCCGTACTTCTTCGCGGCGGCCACGAGCGCGGCGCCCTCCGGAATATCGTGGCTGATAGGCTTTTCGATATAGGCGTCTTTGCCCGCCTGCATGGCCCAGACGCCGCACAGGGCGTGCCAGTGATTGGGGGTCGCCGTGGAGATGAAATCGACGGTCTTGTCGTCGAACGCCTCGCGCATATCACTCACCCATTTAGGCCGGCGGCCCGTGCGCTTCTCGATGCCGCTGCAACAACCCTGGCCCACTTTTTCATCCACATCGACAATGTAAGCAATTTCACAATCCTTGCGGCCGGAGAAAGCGCTGATATGGCTCCCGCCGCGGCCGCGACAACCGATCACGGCACAAAGGAGCTTATCGTTCTTGCTTTTCGCGTGTGCCCGGCTCGCGCTGCCGATCATCGGGGCGGCGGAGATCGTCGCGGCGGCGAATATCGAGTCATGAAGGAATTGTCGTCGGGTTTGTTGTGTCATGGTACCACTCCTATAACGTATTGAGGTTTCATTCAATTTACGGTCAATATGGTATCATGCCGGCGGGGGATTGACAAGTTGTTTCTTACCGAATTGCTTTGGCAACTTCCAGGCCGTGTTCGCTCATGAGTTCGGCGTCCGACATGATCTCTTTAGCGTCGCCGTCGGCGATAATCCGGCCCTTGTCGAGCAGGACGGCTCGGTCGACGAGTGCGGCGGCGAAGTTCATATTGCAGGTGGCGATAATCAGCGTCTGAGGTAGAGAGCCGAGCAGCTTCATCAAGTTGTTGCGGTTTCTCGGATCCAGACTGCCGTCGGGTTCGTCGAGCGTGATGATCTTGGGCTGCATCGCGAGGATGGTTGCAATCGCGGCAGCGCGTTTCTGGCCCGCCGAAAGGTGGTGCGGCGCCTTGTCGGCCATCCGGGCCAGACCGACCGTCTCCAGGGCCTCGGCGACCCGCGCCTTGACCTGGTCCGGCTCCAGCTCCATGTTGAGCGGGCCAAAGGCCACGTCGTCGAACAAGGTCGGCATGAACAGTTGGTCGTCGGGATTTTCCAGACACGAACCCAGGCAGGTGCGGATCTTCTTGAGGTTTTTTCTGTTGATTTCCAAACCATCCACAAGCACTTTTCCGGTTCCTTTGACGAAGCCCGCCATGACCAGGAGCAGCGTCGATTTACCTGCCCCGTTGGGTCCGATGAGCGCGACCTTTTGACCGTGTTCGATGCTTAGTATAATGTCACTCAGGGCGGCGGTGCCGTCGTGGTATTTGTATGAGAAATTGATTATTTCGATTGCTTTCGACATCGTCATTCACTGAAAACCGGCCCGGCAAAGAGATACAATCCTAACATATACATGACGGCGATCAAGACGAAGATGATGTCGCAGCGGCGGATGTGCAGGGCCGTGAGCGTGCGCCAGCTTCCGTCGAATCCGCGGGCCTGCATAGCGATACTAATGCGCTCGGCGCTGTCGATGCTGCGAATGAAAAGCGAGCCGAGCATGGAGGCCGCGGTTCGCAACTCGGCGCTGAATCCGAGGTTCTTGAGTCTTCGGCCGGTCCGGGCGCGCAGGATCCGATGCGCCCGGTCGATCAGGACGAAGATATAACGGTACAGGAAGCCAAGCTGGATAATCAACAACCTGGGAACGCCCAATCGCTGCAAGCCGGAAAGCAAATCGCTGAATCGCGTCGTCGAGACTAACGCGATCAAGGCCAGCATCGTCACGACGAACTTGCCGAGGATCGCAAAGCACCGCAGCCAACCCACCGTACTCTGCCACAAGAGCGGTCCGAAGCCGACCTCGACAGGGGTTCGGTCGTAGAGCGGGCAGCTCAGGGCCAACACGACGACGAACGGGCTGACCAGCACGATTTGTTTAAAGACGAATCTCAGCGGAATCCCGGCCCAAACCAAAACGGCAAACGGCCCGACGGCGTAGCAAGCCAGGATGCTCAGAGAGGTCCGCGGCAGAGAAATGACTACGGCTGTAAAGACAAGCACGACCAGAAATTTCACTCTGCTGTCCAGCCGGTGAATGGCCGAGTCCTGATAGGCGAACTTGTCGATGTGTGCGTGGTGCATGAGACAATGGTGGGATGGCCCCACCCTACGATTTTACTGTGGCTGTCTTTTCCTCAGGAGCCACGCGGCTAACCAAATGACCGCCATGGTGACGACCGAGCCGACCACGCCTGCGAAGCTGGTCCAGCCGGCTCCAAGATTGGCCTCCTGCTCCGCCACTTCATCCAATTCCGACGCTCGGACCGAATAATCCGGAAGCACGGCGTATTTTGACTGAAACGCATCCACGGCAGTTACTCTGGAATCTGGATTAGCCACAACGGTCTCGAAATCGGGCTGGTCCGGCCGTTCCGCGTAGCTCCACTCGAGCCCATCGGGCAAATCGGAAGCGAGCAACGACAATCCGGCGCCGATGACGACCGCGAAGACCGCCAGCGATGCAAGGATCGCCCTCCGGCTTAGTTTGATGGTCCCCGGCAAAGAATCCGCGACGAGATCGGGTCTGAGCTGCTGGAGGTAGGCCAGCACCGCGACGGTGACCAGCCCCTCGACGAATCCGACCAGGAAGTGAACGCCGATCATTGTAATCAGGAAGGTCGATAACGGAACCACCAGTACGCCGGACAATGCCGCTTGTAGGGCAACGAGGATGGCCCCGGCCTCCATTGCAATGACACAGGCCAACATCGCGCCGATATACGCCTTCAAGCTGCTGAATCGGCCATTGGTGACGGCTCGATACAGGTAGTAACCCAGGTAGCTGGGGACGAGCCCGATATTGATGAGATTGCATCCGAGGGCCAGCAAGCCGCCGTCCTGGAAAATCAGACACTGAACGATGACCACCGAGGAGATGACAATGGCGGCTAAATGCGGCCCTAATATGATCGCCAGCAAAACCGCCCCGACGATATGTCCGCTCGTGCCGGGCATGGCCGGCAACTGGAAGTTGACCATCTGGGCGGCGAAAACGAAGGCGCCCAAAATGCCCATCAGGGCCAGCTTGTCCGCGGCGATGACCTGCCGGACCTTTCGACAGATAAGCCCCAGCCCCCCGGCGGCGATCGCCAACGTCCCCGTGGCTACCGGAACCGACAGTAATTCATTCGCCATGTGCATAACGTCAGGCCCTCTTTGTCCGTAACACCGTTTTCCAGATTGCGCATAAAAGTAACAAAATAGTGCTACCACGTCAAGCTTTATGAACGGAAATTGTGAGAAATCCTCAGGATGTGATTTTTCGCGGAAATTGCTTGACAGCTTGTTTATGGCTGTTAAAATCTTCGTTCAGGAGAATTAACGTGTCGTTGCGGTTACGATAGATATCGATATACAAATATGAATGGCCTATCAAAAAATAGGGTGAAATTGCACCAGGCAACGTCGATTGCGATTCTCGCTGTCTATCTGGCTATCGCCACTTCAGTTGATCTGTTCCACACCGAAGCCTATATGTTTTACGATCAACATTCGGGCACAGCCAACACGATATCCTCTAACAATCCCTGCCCGGCGTGTGCCTTTTTAGCCGGTCATCATGCCACCGGAGCCGATCCTGCTCCGGCTTTGCTCAACACCGAGCGTTTTTACGCTTCACAATTCTTACCCCGTTTGGCGATTGTGTGTTGTCGCCAGTGGGCCAGCTCCATCATTTCCAGAGCCCCTCCATCGACGACCCTCTCTTAAGGTGGGAGTCAGGGTATTGATACTCTGCTCCTTTTGCGTTTCCAGGTTGTTCAGGGCGCCGGTTTTATTGTAGGCGCCGACGCAACAAAAATCCGAAGGCTATAGGAAGACTATGGCTAAAGAGTAGCACTCAGAGAGGGGTATCCATATGCAGATCAAAAAAGTTATCTGCGTGCTTTTCTTTCTCGCTACTGTGGGTATGTCGAATGGAGCTTTTGCTGAGGATACGTCGGCCAGAGATGCCGAGTTTGCGCAGCTCAAGCAGCAGCTCATCGAAATGCAGAAACAAATACTCGAGATGCAGGGAAAGCATGACAGTGAAATCAATGCACTCAAAGAGAAAATCAAAGAGCTCAGCAAGCGTGCCGGCGCTGCTGAAGAGACCGAAGCCGAGGACGAATTGGCGGCCCTCCGCGCGCTGGCCGAAAGTGCGGCCGGCGAGAAGAAGGAGCAAAAGGCACCCGAGGAGACGGTGTATAAATTCGGCGGGCTGAGCTTGCAACAGCTTAATCCGGAGATCAGCGTCTCCGGCGATTTTATCGCGCACTACCGGCACCAGCCGGAAACCCGGGAGCGGGCGGACGCGGAGATCCGGGGCGTCGAACTGAATTTTCAGTCTTATCTTGATCCTTTTTCGAGGTTAAAGGCGACCACGCATATCAGCGACGAGGGTATACACGCGGAGGAGGTTTATTTCACCCGTTTTAACATCTTCGAAAATGCGAATCTGGACCTGGGCCGGTTTCGCCAGCCGTTCGGTGTCGTCAATCGCTGGCACGAAGATGCCCTGGATCAGGTTCAATATCCTCTGGCCCTTCAACGCATCTTCGGCGAAGAGGGCCTGAACCAAACAGGGGCGTCCGTCGAGTGGACGTTGCCGCAATGGGGCCGGGCTTATCATGGATTGGCACTCCAGGTGACGAATACCGAAAACGACCGTTTGTTTGGTGAAGATGCTCTGGGCAATCCGTCCCTGCTTTTCCATTACAAGAACTACCGGGATCTATCCAGAGACGTCTATTTGGAATTCGGGTTCAGCGGCCTGTTCGGCTGGAACGACGAATGGCCCGTCCAATTGGACGCCGATCCCGCGATGGAAACCGTGCATGACAGCATGGGGACCCGCGTTTTTGGCGCGGATGTCTCATTCCTCTGGGAACCCGTGGATCGGGCGCTCTATCGTAACGTGGAATGGCGCAGCGAGATCTACCTGCTCGATCGCGACATCCTGGCCCCGGACAACTCCGGCAGCGACACGTTGAACGCCTGGGGGCTGTACAGCTACGTGCAGTCGAAAGTGGCTCGGAACCTGGAAGTGGGAATGAGATATGATTACTTCGAGCCGGATAATAAGGGCTATGCCGCTACCGCAGGGGCCCCTCTCATACCGCTGGCCTATACGGCTGATGATGCTTTTCGATGGCAGTTGTGTCCGTATCTCACGTGGTGGCAGAGCGAATGGGTCAAGTTCCGTTTGGAGTATGACTATGCCGACGGGCGCGGGATGGAAAAGCCCGAACACCTTGTTTTGTTCCAGGCGATCTTTGCCGCCGGCCCGCATAAACACGAACGTTATTGATACAGAAAATGGAGGCCCTTATGATGTTTAGACGAACGTTTCTTACCCTAACAGTAGGCGCGCTTTTAGCATCAACGTTGTGTTTGCACAATGCTGATGCAAGACAACGAACGCGAAGTCGCACGCAGAGAAGAGGACGCCTGCACGTCGTGACAACATTGCCCGATTATGCGGTTTTGGCCAAGATGATTGGCGGCGAGCGGGTCGAGGCCGAGTCCATCGTTCACAGCGTCCAGGACCCTCATCACATCAGACCCAAGCCCTCTTTCGTGCACATGGTCATGAAGGCGGACGTTCTCATCGCGACCGGACTTGACCTGGAAATGTGGCTGCCGACCGTGGTCAACCGGTCCGGCAACAAACACGTTCGCAGTGGAGAGATTGGCTACGTGGCCGTATCCCAGGGCATCGATTTGGTCGAGAAGCCGAAGGTTATTTCGCAAATCGAGGGTGACGTGCACGTGTTTGGCAATCCCCATATTACCACCAGCCCGATCAATACCAAGCAGGTGGCGTGGAACATCGCGACCGGCTTGATTAAAAACGATCCGGAAGGCAAGGCCTATTACGAGGCAAACCTGAAAGAGCTTCAGGATGAGCTGGACAAGCGTTTGTTCGGTGACGAATTAGTCACAATGCTCGGAGGCGACACGCTATGCCGTCTGGCCGTGCAGGGCAAGCTGTTCGATTTTTTGGAGACGAACAAGCTTCAGGGAAAACCTTTGATCGATAAGCTGGGCGGTTGGATGGGTAAGATGCTGCCTCTGCGCGGGACGCCGGTTGTCGTTTACCATAAGAACTGGAGCTACTTTCTCAAACTCTTCGGTTTGGAAGAAGCCGCGACGATCGAATCGAAACCGGGCATTCCCCCTTCCGCCAGGAGCGTGACCCATTTGGTCCAAATGATGCACGATGATAAGATCCGAATTATCCTTGCGGCGAATTATTTCGATGAGCACAAGGTCAAAACGGTGGCCGATCGAACGGGCGCTCATGCCCTGGTGGTTCCTTTGTTCGTCGGCGGCGTTCCCGGAACGGATACCTATTTTTCGCTTTTTGATTACTGGGTGAACGGTTTGGTGGAGGCCGCTCAAAAAACCGGCGTCGTCAGTGGCTAACCATCCACTCGTACATAGCTTGACTTTTGAAGGAAATCGAAAATGTCAGAAGCGGTCAGACTCTTCTCGCTCCAGATTGTGCTCATCGCGGTGGTCCTGGTTTTGCATACGTATCTCGGGCTTCACATCATTCGCAGAACGCTCATATTCTCCGATTTAGTGTTGGATCAATTAGCGGCTTTCGGGGCCCTGCTCGGTGTCGGTATTTATGCCAGGTACGCCTTTTCGGATTCGGCTGTCGTTGCGAAGATAGCGGCTTATTTCAAGTATGCGTCGGTCGGTTCCTACGTCCTGGCGATGGCGGCCGTGCTTATCGGCTCGCTGCTGCTTGCCGTGATCAATCCGAAAAGCCGGGCCATCCCGCGGGAGGCGGTCATCGGCATTCTCTACGCCATGGCCCTGGTGATTTCACTGCTCTTGACGGACAAGCTTCCCGATGCCGAGGCCTATGTGACGACGACGCTCGCCGGCTCGCTTTTGTGGGTCAATTGGCCGCTGGTGGGCGTTACGGCCTTCGTCTATATCGCCCTGCTGCTGTTCCATTACGCCTTCCGGCACAAATTCATCATGCTGGCGGAGAATCCACAAAGTCTGGGCAACGAGCGGCTCTGGGACTTTTTGTTCTTCACGACACAGGGCATTATCACGGTGCTGATCGTTCCCATCGCCGGCGTTTTATTGGCGTATGCGTTCCTGATGATTCCCGCCGCGACGGCGGCATTGTTTACAAAAAAGTGGGCGAAAGCCGTTCTCATCGGATGGTCGGTGGGATTTGTGGCGTGCGTTCTCGGCCTGGGATCTTCCTACGCCTACAATCTCCCCTATGGGCCGACCCTCGTTCTCTTTCTGGGCCTTTTTTTCGTTGGTGCGATGGTTCTGCGATGCATCTTGTCCCGGTGCAGCGCGAATGAGAAAGGATATAAGTCATGTCGCAGTTAGTTTACATACTCGGCTTGCCGTTTCTGATGTGTCTGATCATCGGGGCCATCCTCGGGTACTTTGGCATCCATGTATTAAAACGCGAGGTCATTTTCATCGACATTGCCGTTGCTCAGGTCGCGGCGGTCGGTTCCATCGCCGCTCATCTGGCCTTTGACGTGGAAGAGGACCATCTGATATCGTACCTTTTATCGTTAGGCTGCGTTTTGTTGATCGCGGCGTTTTACGCGATAGCCCGGAGTAAAATCGTCCAAATCTCGATTGAAACCGTCATTGGCATCTCCTACGCGATCACGGCCGCCGGCGCCATGTTCCTTATCGGTATCGCGCCGGGCCACGCTCACGCCGAAGAGATGCTCACAGGCCGGCTCCTGTGGGTAACGTGGCCGCATATTATTTTATGTCTGGTCGTCTTTTCGGCGGTGGCCCTTTGCCTCTATTTTGCCAGAAAATCATTGACCGGGATATCTGAGAACTATGAAGATGCAGTCACTCAAGGCAGGAACGTTATGTGGTGGGATTTTGTCTTTTACGGGCTGCTGGGCGTCGTCATAACCGTTGCGGTGCGAGTAACGGGTGTGGTTACCGTCTTCTCCTTTCTCATCATCCCGGCGACCATATCGGCCCTGTTCTCGACGCAATGGCGTATGCGGATGCTCATTGCTTTTGGGGCGATTACCGTGGCCTCTTTAGGTGGATTGTTGTTCGCCTATTACCTTGATTTTTCTATTGGCCCGGCCATCGCCTTATTTCTCGGGGCGGTGTTGGTCGTTGCCGCTTGGCTTCCACGACTTGTCTGCTACGACAACCTGTCCGACCTTTCGACAGATAAGGCCCAAACCCACGGCGACGGTCGCCAACATCCTCACGGCCACCGGAACCGACAATAATTCATTTGCGAAGTGCGTGACTCCAAGTCCCTTATAACGGGCGGCGAGGACCGTCTCGTCGCTCAACGTATAAGCTGCGCATAAGGCGTTTCAAAAAATACTATCAGACAAAGAAGAAGTTGCATATTTTTGGAAACATCCCAGTTTAACAAATACTGCTTAAAAGACGTCCTGCTGTGTGAATTGAAGAGGATCTATACGTTTTTTTCTTTCGTATCGCGAGCTTAAAAATTGAATTGACGACGTATCGCTTGATCTTATAATAATATCCACTGAGCGAAAAGTTAGGATTTATATGGGAAATTGCCATCGCCGTATATGAATACCGAGAGAGTATTCACAGCAGTGTAAAAAAGATTTGGGAGATGATATCATGCGAAGAATCACATATCTTAAAACGTGCGTTATTCTTACAGTTTTTCTGGGATTTTTTATCCGCTTGGGTTATGGAGCTGAAATCAAGGATGCTGAATCTGCCACACACGACGCCGATGCCTCGCAGTACCAGGTCGTGGATACGTACGAATATCCGGGCTTCAAATTAATCCAAATCAATCTTCCAGTATTAAGCCACTATTCCTACATCCTTGCCAGTGATGGGCAGGCCCTGCTGGTCGATCCCGGACGCGACATCCAGTTCTATCTGGACACGGTTAAACAACATAACCTCAAGATCATCGGTCTGTATCTGACCCACTCGCACGCGGACTTTGTAGCCGGACACATGGAGATTGTGAATGTCGTAAAATGCCCGATCTATCAGAGCGCTAAAAGCCGTGCCGAATACCCAATAACAGCGGTGGAAGAAGGCACGGTTATCCAGGTTGGACAGGCGAAAGTGACGTCGATTGACACACCCGGCCACGTGGTGGATGGAACCAGTGCCTTGATCTATAGTCCCGGTCACGATCAACCGACCCTGATGCTCTCGGGAGATTATTTGTTTGTCGGCAGTGTGGGACGGCCCGACCTGGTGGTGGGAACCACCTCGGCGGCCTTGGCGGGATATGCCTACGATACATGGCATAACAGGGTATCGAAACTCCCGGACACAGTGCGGGTTTTCCCGGCTCACGGCGCCGGTTCACTCTGTGGAGCGCACCTGCGCGATGCCCCCTTTACGACGATCGGCGAGGAACGCACCTCCAATCCTTACCTGCAATACCAATCCAAAGCTGAGTTTGTCACGGCGGTGCTCTCGGACCTGTCCGAACCCCCGCAATATTTCGGGCACAACGCGGCGATGAACCGTCAGGGACCGCCCCTGGTGGACTGGTCGAAAATTCTAACCAATAAAAAGGCGCCCACTCGGGATCTGACGGATACGAACAAGCATTTCGTTGTTGATGTTCGTGACACCAAGGCCTACGCCGCGGGACATATCGTCAATGCCGTCAATATCGGTTTGCGCGGACGTTTCGAAACGTGGACCGGAATCATGGTTCCCTGGGGCTCGAACGTCATTCTGTGCGGCAGTGAGCAGGATGTCAGGGAGGGTCTGCACCGGTTGCACCGAGTGGGATATACCGCCGACTACACCCTCTTCGACGAGTGGAATCAGGCCAGCCTGCCGATCAATAAGAATGCACTGATCTCGCCGCAGGCCCTGTATGCGGCCCAGCAGTCGGGGGATCGCCCGCTCATCGTGGATGTGCGTTTGCCGAATGAATGGATGGGATTGCGTATCGGCACCGTTTTAAATCTTCCTCTCAATAAGCTCGCGGCGCTCTCCGCCAAATTAAACAAAAACGAGCCTGTTGTGGCGGTTTGCAACTCAGCCTACCGTTCGACACTGGCCATTGGCATCCTCGAACGCGAAGGATTCACGAAGGTGACCAGCCTGGACGGGGGGTCTGAAGCCTGGATCGAGGCGGGGTATCCAGTCTATGGCGCCGAAACGCAAGCCGGGCATACCGTGACAGCCCGTCAGGTCGTTCCCTTGCCTGAGCGAATTTGTGCGAACGAGCTGAACCGTATGCTCTTGGATTTGCCGGGTACTTTCGACATAGTCGATATCCGTCCTCCGGCCATGTTCCAGGACTACCACCTGCCGGATTCGATGAACGTCGGCATCGCCGAGCTGATTCACAATCCGGCCTACCTCACGGGCGCCGGACCCCTGGTGATCGTGGATCGGGACGGCTCTTTGGGGATGGCGGTGGCGGGTATCCTCTCGCAAAAGACACAGCGGAATATCAAGGCATTATACGGTGGATTAGAGGCCTACTGGTTGCAAAACGAGGCGCCCTCCTCGATGGAAGTTTCCGCACCGCCCCAGGCGGCTCCCCCCCGCTCACCCGGCCCGGTATCACCTGGTCCGCCGGCTCCGACAAGTCCCATTCAAAAACCGCAGAGACCGACCAAAAAGAGTGCGGGGTGCTAAGATGAATGAAGAAAAACAAAGCCATTACATGAATCCCTATCTGGCCGGACTTTGCCTCGGTTTGGTGTTGCTTACTTCCTTTGCGGTTCTGGGCGTAGGATTAGGAGCGTCGGCGGGTCTGGCCCGTCTCGGCGCCTGTGTAACAATGTGCGTAGCGCGTACGCACACGCTTGCCAGTGAATACTTCGGGGCCTGGGGCGAACATCCGATGCGTTACTATTTGGTTTACATGCTCATCGGTGTCTTTGTAGGCGGACTCTTTTCCGCTTTGCTGGCCCGGCGCATTAAACCGTCTCTGGAACGAGCGACGGGTTTCCCGGCCGGCCTGCGCGTGCTATTGGCCCTTGTCGGCGGCTTCCTCGTGGGCTTCGCCAGTCGGCTGGCCAGCGGCTGCACCTCCGGACAGGCCCTCACCGGCTCGGCTCAGCTTATGACGGGCAGCTTCCTGTTTCTGATCTGCATTTTTATCGGTGGGTACGGAGCCGCCTGGTTTGTAAGGAGGCAGTGGAATGATTAATACGCTCTTCTTTCAAGACACGCTGAACACCTCCCAGGCGTTTGCTTTGTCACTCCTGATCGGGATCCTTTTTGGTTTCCTGCTGGAACGGGCCGGCTTCGGCAGCAGCCGCAAACTCGCCGGAGTTTTCTATTTGAAGGACATGACCGTGATCAAAGTCATGTTTACGGCGGTGATTGTCGCCATGCTCGGGCTGGTCTTTCTCCTGCGCGGCGGATGGCTTACCATCGACCACGTTTATTTTCTACCCACGACGTATGGCGCGCAAATCGTGGGCGGGCTCCTCTTCGGTGTGGGTTTTGTCGTGGGGGGCTGGTGTCCGGGCACCGCCGCGGCCGGACTGGCCGAGGGCAAACTCGATGCCCTTATCTTCCTGATCGGCGCCGTGCTCGGCAGTATCGGTTTCAACGAATTCTTTGGTTTAATTAAGCCCTTATACACGGCCGGCAGCGCGGGGCAGCGTTTCGTATATGACAGCCTGGGATTGACCCAGGGGGCCTTTGTCATCGCCTTCACCGTCGTGGGAGTGATTTGTTTTGCCCTCTGCGAATACGCAGAAGCCACCATCGGGAAAAAAGTCGCTCTGAAATCCAATTTTTTAAAGGCTTTCAGCCTGATGTTGATCGTTCTGGCGATGGCGGTCGTGCTTCTGCCCGAACCGTTGTCCACCGGCGGACAGGTTATCCTATCCTCTGGAGCGATGGATGAAGCGGCTCTGCTGGCTGCCATCGAACAGGCTGAAGACCATATCGAACCTGAGGAGCTGGCTGATCGTCTCTTAAACGGTGATCGTTCCCTGTTATTAGTGGATACCCGTTCAGCCGCGGAATATGCGGCCTTTCATATTCGTGGTGCGGTGAATATTCTCCTGCCGGATTTGGCCGCTAACTTGGAACCTTACCGTCAGGGCTACATGATAGTTCTTTATTCCAACGGCATGACCCATCCAGCCCAGGCGCGTGACTCTCTGGCTCGTTTGGGTTTTACCCATGTGTACATTCTCACCGACGGGCTGAACGGCTTCATGGAACGCTGTCTGAAGCCTGTGTCCCTGCGTTCCACCCTGGTGAATCCCGCTCGGGCCGCGAAGATAAGCCAGTGGCGTGATTTCTTTTATCGTACCGGTCCGGTACTGCCCTCCAGTCCGGCTCCGACTGTTGCCGATCTACCTGCTGTCGTAGAGACGGACTGGTTGGCACAAAACCTCGGACGCTCCGACCTCGTCGTTCTCGATTTCCACGCTCAGCCCGACTACAGTACGGCCCACATTCCCGGCGCTCGACGGATAGATATCGAAAGCTTGCGCGGTAGTATCAATGGCTTGGGATCTCTCCTCTTGCCGGCGGATATGCTGGCCCGTCACTTTGGTCTGCTGGGTATCAACCGAGCCGATAACGTCCTCCTGCTGCCCGGCGTTAAATTTCACGATGCGACGCTCGCCTCGATGGCTTTCGCTCGTTTGGGCCATCCCTCCTACGCCGTCCTGAATGGAGGTTTTGAGAAGTGGCTGGCGGAAGACCGTCCCTGGGATCAACAGTTACCCGAGGTGACGCCGACGTCTTATCCGGCAGAAACAAACGCCGACCGTTTCACCGTTGACGCCCAGGCGGTTCTCCAGGCCGTGAAGCGAAGAGATGCCGTCATTATCGATGTGCGCCCCGCCGACTACTATCGAGGGGAAAAGTCCGATGAGGCTCGTGCCGGTCATATTCCCGGTGCGGTGAACCGCCCCTATACGGAAGATATTATCCAGAGCGATACGATCATAACCTTCAAACCCACCGCGGAACTGTCGCAAGCCTATGCCGCCCTGATTCCGTCCCGGGACAGCAAGGTTATCGTCCATTGCCGGACCGGTCATCAGGCCAGTCAGACCTTCTTCGTGCTGACGCGCCTGCTGGAATACACGAACGTTCTTTGGTACGACGGCGGTTGGACCGAATGGGCCGCAAGGTCGGATCTCCCGGTGGAGACTTCTTTGTAATTCCCTTCATCGGGAGGCTTGGGATTCTCAGTTCGATGTCTTGACGCGCTGAATCTCGAAGACCTCGCTTTCTTTGAGGGTGCTGCATTCTCTTGAGAGCTTCTCCAGCTCCTCCGGCTTCGGGGCGTCGATGTGCCGTAGATACGTCGGCCGGGGCTTAAAGATCAGAACGGGTCCCGTGTCGTCCTTTCGCCGGGTACATACGTGGATGAACTCCAGGGATATCACTTCCGCTAGGCGAATGTCGAGCCAGCCCATCGCATTGCCGGAGCCGATGATAAGACCGTCGGCCATGCAAGAGTACGGCGTTTTGAGGGGAACGTAACAAATCATGTCGATATCGTGCCGGCCCCATTTTGTCTCAAACTCGCGCAGCGCGGCTTGGCCGATCCGCCAGCCCAGAACGTTCCAGGGGCCGACGTGTCCGTGCGTGCGTTTTATTTCATCCCACCAGTCTTCCGGTTCCCGGCCTTGTGTCAAGACGTTACCCGCGACAGTCGCCTTTTTGACCGATGGCGTGTGTGGATATCCCGTCTTTTGGGAGCCGTGTTTTTCTGACAATCTCATTTTTGCTCTCTCCTAACGTTATCTGTCCCGTTGATCTTTTTCGAGCAATGCGAAGGAATGTCACAATAGTCCTTAGTTACGTTGACCTCTTAATGCTCTCACCAAGGCCGAAACAGCGAAAAAACCGGCACTGACAATAACAATGCAAGCCCCCGTGGGCAGATTAAGATAATACGAGATCCAAAAACCTATCACAGCGCTCGCCATCCCAAAGAGCGTCGCCGCGATAATGACGGATTGATGACCCGTACATATTTGGTACGCCGCCGCCGCGGGACATGTAATCAAGCTGAAAATCATCAATCCGCCAATGAGGGGCAGATTGACTGCCAATATCAGTCCGCACAGAGCCAGGAAGAAACAGTAAACAAAGCTCTCGTGTACGCCTGTCGCCGAGGCAATCGTTCGGCTGAACAGCAGGACTTTCAACTCTTTGTTAAACAAAAGTGCAAAGACGGCGAAAACCAAACCTGACATCGTAATCACCACCAGACTGCTTTTCTTGACAAAAAGCAAACTGCCCCACAGCAATCCCAGGACTTCGGACCGGCTGCCCTGTATCAAACCGATCCCTAAAAAGGTGAGCCCGAGCATCAAATTGAAATAGATCGCCAATGCGACATTGGCATCGATTCTTGATTGGCCGGGCCTGACTACGCCAAGCGTCATCGAGCTGACGGCCGAGAAGAGGACCGGCCCCCAGACCGGATTGATACCGAGCAGGAGGGAATAGATGGTTCCGACCATGGCCGAATGAGATATACAAATGCCGATAAAAGGCATTCGCATCCCGACCACATAGACTCCCAGCAGCCCGGTACTTGCTCCGGCAACGGCACCTGCCAACATGACAAGGAAAAAGAACGGATCCATAAAACAATACTCGACGTTTAACCCTTATTCACGGTGTATCTTCGGCCTGCGAGCTTAAGGATATCCATCCGACACTGATAGGCCTTCTCGAGGGTCTCGGGTTTGAAAACCTCTTCGATATCACCATCGGCCAGAACATTCCCTTCGTGCAAAAGAACCGTTCTCCTGCACGCTTCGGGTAGCAGGCTCGTTTCGTGTGAAACCATCATAATCGTTATTCGACTCTCACGATGTAACTGCTCGATAATTTCCGTGATTTGATACTTCCAGTTGAAATCGAGATTCGAGCACGGTTCATCGAGCATCAGGATTTCCGGGTCCTGGGCCATCGCCCGCGCGATAAGGGCCTTTTGCTGCTCGCCCCCGGAGAGACTTCTAAACGTTTGAGACCGGCGGTCCGACAAGGCCAGCCTCTCGATCCAGTGATCAACGATTTCGTCATCTTCTTTGTTCAACGGACGAAGTAAGGCCTTGACACTCGTTCGGCCCATCGCTACCAGCTCACGCAAGGTAAAAGGCAATTCGGCATTGTATTCCGCCGCCTGCGGGATATAACCGATGTGCTTTCGGACATTCGCCTTGCGCCAGGCACTCAACCTGGTTAAGTCGCGCCCGTCAAGCTTGATCGTCCCCCGATTCGGTTTGATCAATCCGCAGCAGACCTTCAATAGCGTTGTCTTGCCCGCCCCATTGGTTCCGAGGATACCGACGAATTCCCCCCGCCGGATTTGCATATTTGTAACGGCGAGGATATTTCGACCATTCCAGCGGACCCCCACGTGTGAAAGACTTAAATCCCCTCCCGTCATTGTCCGCTCCCTTCGAGCGAATCTCCCGTATTTGCTTGAATAAGCGCAACGACATTCGCTTGAAGAAGCCTATTGAATCCGTTTGCACCTCTGCGAAGCTCGGGGAAATTGCTAAACACAACCGATCGTGCCCCCAGGCGTTCGGCCAGCGCCTCGGCCAGCGCCGTTCCTTCTTGTTTATTCGCGACGACGAATTGCACATTTTGCCCCTTCGCCTTCTTGATGCATTGATCGATACCGGCCACGGTTTCAATGTCACTGCCGATGAACGTTGCGATTGTTTCCAGTCCCAGCCAGTTCGCAAAATCAGCCTGGTGGTCGGACGCCACCGCCTTAGCCGCCGGCACACCGGCCCGTTGTATTTTCTCAAAAAGCTCTTGCTGCAAATGTTTCAGCTCGGTTTCTATCGCCTGCACCCTTTGCTGGAAGTGAACCTTTCTCTCGGGATATTCGGCTGAAAGAACACCACTCACCTCCCGACAAATGGCAAGGTAAATGTCCGGGACACACAATCCCCCCGGCTCTCCGACCGTGGCCGTTTTCAAACCTCTTTCCTTCACACGAGATAATGTATTGAGAATCTGTTTTTGAAAATCGAAAAGCAGCAGCAGTTTGCAATCACAAAGCTGCTTGACCTGCGAGGGCGAAATGTCGAAATGACCCGGACACATTCCCGGAGGCGCCAAACACAGGATTTCCGTATCATCACCGCAAAGATCGGAGACCACGCAACCCAAATAGGAATTAGTCACCGCAATCTCAGCGTGTTTTTCCCCGCCGGACTTGTTTTCACATCCGGCCCCGAGAAAACCGTACGCCGTCAACAATACGAACAATATCCAACCAAAGACCTTATGTTTCATTGATTACTTCTCAAAAGAACCAATTTGTCTGCCGTTCTCTAAGCGCATTCGAACGATCACCCCTCGGCGGGTTTGCGGATCGTACCATGTGCGGGTTGGCACGGGATATTTCAATTCTTTCATACGGTCCAGATCAAATCTCGGTCCTTCACTATAGAGAACCCAGCTTACGGGTGAGTCCTCAGGATCGGTGTAATTCTGGCCTTCTTCCCTTTCATTGTCCGGGAATCCATCGGGAACCCATAGGGACGCGTTGTTTTTCATCACAACGGTTCTGTTGTAGATGAGCGTTCCCACGGATCGATACTTGTAGGTGTATCCCCGGTTGAAACGGTCCTCGATTCCGGTGGACATAAAGGTCTCTTCGCCGGGGGCCGGGAGGTATGTGCTCTCGACCAGCTCACAGGGAAGCTGATAGAAATGGCCCCCGAGCATACAATCGACACGGGTTGGTGGGTATTTGTTCTCGTTGTCGAACGAATAGGCTTCCAGCGCCATCCCGATGCCGCGCAGCTCAGCGTTCACCGTGACTACTTTTGTCTGGAGGCGGGCCTCTCCCATAGCGGGCAGCAGGATTCCCATCAACATAGCAACGATAGCGATCACCACGAGCAACTCAATGAGAGTAAACGCATTTTTCACAGAATGTCGCTCCTTCTAAATTTGTCACGTGCTATTTATTAAACCAGTCCTCGAGGAACGTATCGAAATCATCATAGTCCACGACCCCATCTAAGTTCAGATCGCCCGGTTTATCCGCCCGACGGTGTTCGCGAGAGGCCAGTACGGAGCCGTTTCCATCGTAATTCATGACGTAGAGCCGATAGCCATCGGTTAAATTCGTGCTTTCCTGGTCCATGATCCCAATGACGTCAAACGGCTCGGTCAGGTTGTTCGAGCCGGCGTAGATACCGTTGCCGCGCCCCAGCTTTACGGTAAGCGTCTTGACGCCGTCGGTGATTACTAACTCGCCATGAGGCCCCCAGTCTTTTGCATCCGCGAAAGAGACATTTTGAATTTTGATCAGGCGGACCTGATGATACTCGCCGCCGGTTTGACGGGCCGGATCGAAAATGAATTCGTCATCGACGTCTTTCAAATCATCTAGTGTCACCACTTCCGGCCGGGGCAGTCCGACGCCGCGCTCTATCAGCTCAATGGTGAAATCGTGATCGGGATTCTTATTATGCTGCTCATTGATGTTCAATTTGCCATTGTAGGATAGAAAGTAGCCGGTCACTCGAATCCTGTCTCCGGGACTGAACTGAGCGGCATTCAAACGGCTTAGCTCCGAAACAAATTCATCGTTCGTGTACCCGCCATCCAACGCGACCCAGGGCAGATTGTTGTAAAGCTGCCCCAACCAGACGGCCGTGCCGGCATGATCGTCGCCTTCGCCCTGGAAAAAGATCTGCCATTGTCCGCTGATATTGAAAAGCTGCGTGATCGTCTCGTCCGGCGTCGGGTCCAGCATATCCGCCGGATTGTTGAGAAGAATCCCTTCGAGAATCACCTTCTCAGTCGCATTGTATGTCTGTTCGCCGGATGCATTGACCGCCTGGAATTCCGAGTGGGTGATCTGGGCGACCGTGGGAGCGGCTTGTGCGAATGCAGCCGGCAATAAAACAAAAAGTGCCGCTAAAACAATCAACCTTTTCATAGCCGATACCTCCGGAGAATGATTGAGACGGGATTAAGTTTTGTATCTTTGAATACCCATTGCGCATAAAAATACAAAATTCGTGTTACTATGTCAAGGAAGGAATTGACAAAAAAAGAAATATTTATCAAGATGTGTCCGTTTAATGTGAAAATGACTGTAGATAGGAGATCGTATGGCAACGTCAAAAGAAGTTCTTGTTATAGATCTGAACGAAGGGCCTGAAAACCAAAGACTTTTAAGCGGCGAGCCGCAAACGTGTGGAATGCGATCCGGCCGGGTTTATTTAGCTCCCGGCCGGGCGTGTGGCCAGCACAGCACCAAGGATCGCGAGGAATTGCTGGTTTTTCTTGCCGGGCAGGGTGAACTGATCATCGACGAAAAGGGGAGTTTTCAGGTCGGTCAGGGAAAAGTCTCTTATATTCCCAGACAAACGATCCACGACGTGAAAAACACCGGTGCCGAGCCGCTCGTATACGTCTATTGCGTCGCTCCGGTCACGGATGAATGAGTAGGAGATGGAAAAACGCAGAAATTCTGAAAAAGGCCTTGTAAAAATCGCGAAAAAGCGTATAATAATATCGGATTTATAGTCCTTTTCTTCTAATATGTCTTGGTTTGTGTGAGACAGTCGTTTTTTATAGGTTTGAAGTCTATACTTTTAAATAAAAAGCTGTCTCACAGAGGCTGGAGTTTTTAGCGGCTCCAGCCTTTTTTATTGGGCCGATAAAGATGCTTTCCAACGAATAAAAGCGTCGATCATCTCGGATTTGTCTTGATAATGACGCTTCTGTATGGTAAAATGCCTTTGTGTATGGCCATAATTAAGATAGAAACTGATTATGCATTTTTGTTCCCACCGCCTCTCGGTTATTTCGATCGGGGAAAATCTTGGTGAATGTCGCATGTGATTGAAGGCACTACAGTTCCAAAAAGGAAAGGGCGTGTTATGCACAGGAATCGAAGAGGATTTACGTTGATTGAGCTTCTGGTGGTGATCGCCATTATTGCGCTGTTATTAGCTATTTTGATGCCGGCGCTGTCTCGGGTGAAAAAGCAAGCCAGAACGGTCGCCTGCCAGGCCTTATTGAAACAATGGGGCGCGATCTGGTCTATGTACTGCGATGATAACAACGGCCATTTCAGCAGGGGGCTTGTCGGCGGTTCCGGTTGGCATCGCGGCGAATGGGTCATCTGCCTGCGGTCTATGTACCGGACAAAGTCAAACATTCTCCGGTGCCCGATGGCAACGAAACGCAAACCCAATGGTGATGAATGGGGCGACACGTTCCATACATACTACATGCCGTTAGGGGGAAGCGGCAGCACGGGAGGCGCCGAAGAACCCAGCTACGGGGGAAACAATTGGATCTATGATCCAGCGCAGGGCGTATCGGCCATTCAGAGCCGTCCGGCGGACTGGAACTGGAGGACCAAAGATGTAGAGCAGGCATTCCAGGTGCCCGTTTTTGCCGATACCATGTGGAGAGGCGGTGGGCCGTGCTATCGGCTCAACGATACGGGGTCATTAGCCCCCAATTTCACTCGCATCCGTCCTGCCGATTTTGACGGCCAGTGGCTTGGCTACGCCTATGAGATGATGCATTTTGCCATCAACCGGCACGATACGGGGACGAACATGCTGTTTATGGACTGGACCGTCCGCAGGGTAGGGATCAAAGAATTATGGAAACTAAAGTGGCACCGGAAGTTTCCCGTCAACGGCCCCTGGACCCAGGCCGGCGGCTGCCAGCCCAGCGATTGGCCCGACTGGATGAGGAATTTCAAGGACTATTAACAAATTAAAGCGCGGTTTCAAGGTTGATCAGAACACAACGCCGCTTCGGCGTATCCTAAGTGCAGGACCGGAAGAAGGGAGAAAGGTAAGGTAATGCAAAAATCTAAAGCATTTACATTGATCGAATTGCTTGTTGTCATCGCGATCATTGCCTTGCTCATGGCGATTTTGATGCCGGCCCTGCAGCGCGTGAAGAAACAGGCACGAACGGTTGTTTGCCTGGCCAACTGCAGACAGTGGAGTCTCATCTGGTCAATGTATTGTCAGGAAAACAACGGCTTTTGGCTCAGCGGCGCCGGCGGAGGCAGCGGCAGATGGTGGTTCGAGCCGATGATGGAGCTTTACGAATGTGAACCGGACCTGCGTGTCTGCCCACAGGCCACAAAATCTGCGGGCCCAAATGTTCATATGGGGATAGGGTATTGGTCCAACCAAGCCTGGCAGACCGGCAACTATATAGGCAGCTACGGCCCGAATGGGTGGATGTGCAATCCTCCTTCGAGTGCAAGCAGCGTCTGGGGGCGCAGTCCGGCTTCAGATCACTGGAGAACGCCCAACGTCAGGGGGGCTGACAATATACCGTTGTTCAACGGCAGTTGGTGGGTTGATGCCTGGCCAAGGGAGACCGATCAGCCACCCACGAGTTTGGGAGGCCCCCCGGATAGACCCAACGTGAACGAGATGGAGCGCAACTGCGTCGACCGGCATGATGGCTTCTTGAACGTCCTGTTTTGCGATTGGTCCGTCAGAAAAGTGGGGCTTAAGGAACTCTGGATATTGAAGTGGCATCGAAGCTACAACATAGACGGCCCCTGGACCCAGGCCGGCGGGGCGATGCCGGAGGATTGGCCCGAATGGATGAGGCACTATAAAGATTACTAACATTTTTAATTGCAATAGCTTGTGAAAACAGTTATAATATTACATTTGTGTTGGGTTCGTGAAAAGCAAAGTAAAGAGGCAATGAAGGGAGTAGAACTATGGATAAAAGAAAGGCTTTTACTCTTATTGAGCTTCTCGTGGTGATTGCCATTATTGCGATTCTGCTGGCGATTTTGATGCCCGCGCTGAATCGGGTCAAGGAGCAGGGCAAACGGGCGGCTTGCCTGAGCAATTTAAAGCAATTACAACTGACGTGGAGCATGTATGCGGACGAAAACGACGATAGTATCGTCAACGGCGAGGCCTATGGCGGTGGAGATGGCACGGCCCCTGTCCCCTCAAGTGGTATCCATCGAGGGGAGCGCTGGTGGACGGGCGACGATGTCGGAGACTTTTGGAACGGCATCAACTTAGCCGAAGAAATCCAAAAAAGAGCGATTCGAGCCGGTGCCTTATTTCCATATTGCAAGAATGAAACGCTATACCGATGCCCCACCGGTGCGCGCGGAGAGTTTCGAACCTACACCATTACCGATGCGATGAATGGCCTTCGAAGAGATGGGACTTACTCCGGCAACGTGGGTGCGAGAAATGGTCGCACGGTCTTGTGGGTTAAGAAAAGAGCGGAGATTAGTGTCCCCGGCCCGGCAGAGAGAATCGTCTTCTTAGACGAAGGCCGGATTACGCCGGATAGTTATGCGACCCATTACCTGAATGAGCGCTGGTGGGATCCGCCCTTTGTCCGCCACGGAGACGGCACGAATGTCTCTTTCGCAGACGGTCATGCGGACTACTGGAAATACGTGGGCGCAAAAACGTTAGAGACCGGTAAGCTCGCCGCTGTTTCCGGTCTGAATGCGAATCCTTTACACCAGATGCAACCAGAAAGCGAGGATGATTATCAGGATTTGTACAGGATGCAAAAGGCCGTCTGGGGTAAATTGGGTTATTCCCCAAGTCGTGCGCCAAGGTATTGATAATCCTGGTTTCTCTGATTTTACAGAATCATCAGAGAGCTGTTATACGACCCGTGGAATTAAATGAAAATCAAGGTAAAGGCGTGAAGTTTACATCGAAGGGATTTACATTAATTGAGCTGTTGGTCGTGATCGCCATTATTGCGCTATTACTCGCGATCCTGATGCCCGCGTTGCACAGAGCCAGAGAGCAGGGCAAGCGCATGATGTGCGTGGGCAATCTCAAGCAGCTCCAGCTCAGTTGGATTCTCTACGCCGACGACAACGACGGCAAGATTGTCAATGGCGCCGGAGGGATTGATCGTACGGGTGAGAAGGCCTGGGTGGGCCGGTGTTGGGCCAGCGACTACGGCGCAGGCGGGCAACTATCGGAGGAAGCGCAGATAAGAGAGCTCAAAGAGGGTGCCTTGTGGCCCTACGTTAAGACAGAGGGCTTATATCGTTGCCCGACCGGTACCAGCGGAGAAATGTTAACGTACGCCGCGATGGACGGGGTGAACGGCCTTTCGAGAACCGGAACGACGGATAGTCCGGACATTTGGCTGAAAAAGGTGACGGATATCAAAGGCCCCCATTCGGATCGAATCGTTTTCATTGATGAGGGCTGGGTCACACCGGACAGCTTCGCGACCCATTACGTCCAGGAGCAATGGTGGGATGATCCGCCGGTTCGACACGGCGACGGTGTGACTTTGTCATGGGCCGACGGCAGCGCCGGCTATCATAAGTGGAAAGGTATCGACACCGTCAAGATGGGCCGGGACCGCGTCCGGGGCCATCCCGGCAACCACTACAACCCAACTTCCGACGAGGGCAAAAAGGACTTGCACTACATACAAAAGGGGTGTTGGGGAGATATCGGCTATAATGTAACGGTGTGGTATTGATAATACAGCACTTTTGATTGTGTAGATACGTGAGGAATTCCAGGCGGACGGCAAGTCCGCCTTTTTTCATGAGTCGGAAAAGTTTTGGTCGAACGGGCGAGTTCTGAACAAATATGTTTTGAAGCGTAAAAACCAAAGGTACTCAGTTGCGGGGTCGTGCGTTCATAAGGGCGGCCAGGAGGATATGTCTCAATCTGTCGACGCTGAGTTTGTTGAGATAGTCCTCGGTGAAATCCAACTTGAAGCGGCCTCTGAAGTTTCGGATCCGTGTTTTCAATTCGTTTCGCCCCAGAGCGGCAATGGACGTGGCCTCTGTCTCAAAATAACTCCTCGCACTCATCCTCACAACCCTTGAAAAAAAGACTGTTGACGTTGGATTCACGCCGTTTATATCGTCTCCTATTTCCAGGTGCTTTTTAAGAAATTCGGTGGTGTTTCGTAAATGCTGAAAATTGGTCTACAATCGAGCCAAATTTTTTTTGTTTATCCGTCCACTGTCTGATAACGTTCGATTATGAAAACAGAGAAGCTGCATTATGATTTGCCGCCTGATTTGATCGCTCAACAGCCTCTGGCCGTTCGGAGTGACTCCCGGTTGCTGGTTCTGAATCGGTCCAGCGGTGACATTCAGGATAGTCGATTCAACCACATCGGCGATTTTTTATCACCCGGCGATTGTCTCGTGCTGAATGATACGCGTGTGATACCCGCTCGCTTTTTCGCCCGGCGCGGCACCGGGGCCCGGCTCGAAGGATTGTTTCTGGCGGAGCCAATCGATGGCACCTGGACGGTATATCTCAAAGGGGCTCGGAAGCTCAAGCCCGGCGATCGATTCTACTTAAAGGACCGACAAAAGGCCGATTTCTGTGAAGTCGTCCTGATCGAAAAGCTCGATCAGGGCAAGTGCCGTTTGGAATTAAAGACCGATATGAAAACAGGTAACATCCTTGAAACGATCGGTTTTCCGCCGTTGCCCCCCTACATCCGACGAGACGACGATGCCGCCACAGCGGCCGCGGATGCACCGCGGTACCAAACCGTGTATGCTCGGCGAGCCGGCGCCGTCGCGGCGCCAACCGCCGGCCTGCATTTTACGGAAACATTGATCGAGCAATTGAAACGGGCCGGTGTACAGTTTGCCTTTATCACTCTCCATGTGGGAGCGGGAACTTTCAAGCCGATCACTGCGGAGAATCTCGAAGACCACAAGATCCATCAGGAACGATTCACCCTCAACGAAGAGAACGCCGGAATCATCAATATGGCAAGGGACCGTGGCGGGAGAATTATTCCCGTCGGCACGACGTCAACCCGTGTCCTTGAGACGATCGCCGCCGATTTGAAAGTCGCCGCGAACGAGGGCATGACAGAATTGTATATCACACCCGGTTATACGTTCAAAATGACTGATGCGATGATCACAAATTTTCATCTGCCCAGGTCCACTCTGCTTGCTTTGGTGGCCGCATTCGCCGGACTTGAAAAAGTCCTCGCCGCCTACCACCATGCCATCGAGCAACGATACCGGTTCTACTCCTACGGGGATGCCATGCTGATTATGTGAGTTAAAAAATAGCAAAAGTCCCTGCCTGCCACCCTGAGAGGGTGGGCGGGAAGGCAGGGACCTCGAAAAAGCCGCCAGGCGGATCGCTCCTCCTCGCAGCTCTTGTCAAATCAACTTTCCGATCAGGCACTTACAGTGTTCTGCGTCCTCTTAACCAGCCGACAATACCGATTCCAAGCGCCCCCAGCATCAGACCGCCCGGTGCGGGCATCACGTCCGGGACGACTTGAAGCGT
>Ga0272442_10001239_pt1 | contig 39265 bp, 31 predicted proteins | sample SSMForm2O_FD_200262 | JGI IMG/M metagenome (GOLD analysis project Ga0272442, IMG submission 200262) | Marine sediment archaeal communities from Little Sippewissett salt marsh, Falmouth, MA, United States - SSM-Form-2O | ecosystem: Environmental > Aquatic > Marine > Wetlands > Sediment ... | reverse complement strand
GGCTTCAATAGGCTCATTATTTTGGGAAGACAGGGAGAGAAAACGGGGGAGAAAGACAGAAGACTGATAACCCGTTTTAAAAACGAACGTTAAAGGGGAATACGTACTGTTATATTTGACAGAACGCCTGAAGAGAGGAGGGTAAACAATGAAAAGCGACAAGGGAACAGGAGACTCGATGTTGGTCTTCATGGCAAGTCTGGTGGGCGTGATCTTTATCCTGGTATCGATCGGCTGCCGTTCCGGGGGGGTAGTTGCATCCGATGTGACCGTTTCCGGGAGCGCCGGCCGGCCGTTCAAATACTGGTTCAAGCAGGCGCGAAGCAGCAGTCCCGAGCGGCCCGCGAGGGAGATCATTTCGGCGCTTGTTGAAGCGTACGGGTCCGATGATGAGGATACCCAGGTGGCCGCCGTGGACGGGTTAAGAAGGCTGGCGGTGAATGATCCGCGCGACTTGAATCCGGCGCTGACGGCACTGTCCCTCGAAAGGCCGCCCTACATTCTCTGCGGCCTCGCCGAAGCGCTTGCGGCCAGGGGCGCCCCCATGGTGACACCCATCATGGAGCTTCTTTCGGACTACGAGGATCGAGATCAGCGATGGACCTTCTGTGTGTACACGCTCAGCATGATCGGGCACGAAGCCGAGCCGGCGCTCGCTTATCTGCGGAAGTCCATTGGCGAGGAAGGGTTTCCGGAGGGGTTGAGGGATTTTGTTGTCGATTGCATCTGGACGATCGAGCACGATGTCGAGCTTGCGCGTGGCAAACGGGACGCACTCAAAGCAGTAGCCGTGCCCAAGGCGGCCGTTCGGCCGGTGCCCGTCGGCGGGCAGAAGGGTGTTGGATGGCCCGGCTATCATGGGCCGCGCCGGGACAACAGGAGTATCGAATCCGGCCTGGCGATGCAGTGGCCCGCCGACGGCCCGCCACTGCTCTGGCGACTCCGCGGCCTCGGTTCCGGATACTCGAATGTCGCGATCGTCGATGGCCGTCTGTATACGATGGGTGATTTTGTCGGCGGGAACGGGGAAATGAAGCAGTCGGTCGTGGCATTCGATCTGGATGCGCAGAAGCAGGTGTGGCGCACGGCAATTGGAGACGGTCTGCCCGGACCCTCACCGGGACCGCGCTGTACACCGAGTGTTTCCGACGGACGCGTGTTTGCTCTTGGTACGGGCGGTACACTCGTTTGTCTGCGTGCCGACAACGGGCAGATAGTCTGGAAGCTGGAACTGGTCGACAAGTTCAACGGCGCGGTCATGGGAAGCTGGCATTACAGCGAGTCTCCGCTTGTTGACGGGGACCGTGTTGTGGTGACGCCGGGCGGGCCGCCTGCGCTCATGGCTGCGCTGGACGCATCGAAAGGGACCGTGATATGGCGGTGCGAGGAGCCGGAAAACGTGGGACCGGCGGGCTGTAACGGGGCAGGATATGCATCGATAAGCGTTGCGGAGATTCACGGTGTTCGCCAGTACGTTCAGCAGGTGGGACGAGGATTGGTCGGTGTGGCCGCCGAGGACGGACGGTTGCTGTGGCATTACAACAGGATCGCCTCCCGTACGGCGAATATCGGGAACCCGATTATCGTCGGCCATCGCATTTTCGTGTCGAACAGCTATGGCCGGGGAAGCGCGCTGCTCGAGATTACTCGGGACGGCGAAGAATGGCGGGCGGACGAAGTGTACTTCCTGAGGCCGCGCGTGTTCGAGAATCACCATGGCGGGATAGTCCGGGTTGGCTCATTGGTTTTCGGCGGAAGCGGTCAGAATCGCGGCGATCCCTGCTGTGTGCACATGCCGTCGGGCCGCGTACTGTGGCGTGCCAAGGCGCCCAGTAACGGGTCGGCATCGGTTACGTATGCCGATGGTCACATCATCTGGCGTTACGATCGCGGAGAAGTGTTTGTGACTCGCGCATCCTCGGATGGGTGGAATCCTGTGGGTCGTTTGGCGGAAACACGCGAGCGGTCCGGGGCTCGCTGGACTCATCCGGTTGTTTACGACGGCAGGCTTTATCTGCGACATCACGATACGTTGAGCTGCTATAGCCTTACTGACGAGACGAGAACGGTGTCGGCCGGACTGCCGTGACGGGAGGCGGAAGGATCGGGTATGAGGTTGCAGCCTGGCCCCGGCTCCCACAGTGGCCGCGCTCACCGGCTTCGCCGATCCCGCGCACATGAGCGCTACCTTCCGGAAGTGCGAGAACATCACGCCCCGCGAGTTCAGGATATCGGGTGCCAAAATGACCTTGCTGGATGCCGTGAAGTCAGGCGCTCTGAGACACGTGGAAGCCATTGCGAGTCAGTCAAAGCAACTCGACTCCAAGGAGGATGACAACTACACCCCCCTTATGCTGGCAGCTCTGAATGGGCAAACGGAAATTGTGCGTTTCCCCCTCTCTCTTGGTGCGAACCCCGACGCGGCAACGAAGTGGGGCACCACGGCCTTGACCCGAGCGGCTCAGGATGGGCAGATAGGTGTGGTGGGGGCCTTGCTCGACCATGGCGCAAGTGTGAACATGGAGGAATACGATGGATATACAGCCCTCAGCCGAGCTGCAATGAATGGACACTACGCAGTTGCAGAGCTGCTGCTTGAAAACGGTGCTGATCCAGGGATCCAAACTCGACATGGGCACACTGCCCTGACTCCAGCGAAGGAGAATCACCATACCGGCGTGGCAAGTCTTTTGTGATACTGGCCTGCGAACCAAAGACCCATAGCTCTGTATCGCCCGAGATATCGCACGCCGCTCCGATGGCATGTTCGAGTTGCTCCCGAGTCATCGGCTACTTCCCTCCAGCTGCAGACGTTCTTTGTCCCTGAGGACGGCAAAGAATGGACAACTCTGACGCAGCCGAACCGCGCGTGGTGCGTCCGACACCATGAACCTGAGCAGACGGTGCAGCGAGTAGGATTCCTGCTTACCATCCGCAACAGGGTTGTCGTTCCTCTGCTGGCCAATCACGGCAAACGGCGTAGAGGCCCCAGATGCCACATGAGCCCGATAGAAATCCACTACCAGAATATTCAAAAGGAGATGCAACATGCTTTCAACATCCTCGGTATCGCTGCATGAGCAAAGTGAACAAAGTATTGTTTAGTTGGTTTGGCTAAGGGCCTAACTGCGATTACAACACCTTCGTCTTCAACCCGGCCATTGCCGGTGGCGCACGCGTGACGCCTGCGGTCTATATGAGGTTCCTCGATACCATCGCAGCAAACGGCGCCCTGCCTGACGGTGGCGTGCTGCTTTCGAGCAGATCCACGCAGATCTTCTTCGAGAACCGGACCAAGGACCTGCCCGAATACTACTCGCCATGGCCGAACACCCCGCTACTCTACCCGTACGGCCGTCCCGACTACGGGTTCAGCGCCTGGATACTTGCGCAGAACCCGGACGGAGTCGTTGAGGAGGTGTGCAGTCCCGGTGCCTTCGGTACATTCCCGTGGATCGATCGCAAGCGGAGAATCCGGGGTGCTGTCTTCACCTACGTGCCGAACGGGTTTGTGGTAACCGGCGTCAACAACCTGCGCATCCTGGCGGCGATCCGTCGCGAAAACGTGAAGACGCCCGCAAGAAGACATCGGCCTGCAGCACGATGAAAGACGATAGGAAAAGAGACCGGCCTTTCAGCCCGACGAGTGCAGTTTGCGCTGTTTCGGAGCTTTGCGCAGACGGATATTCAGCGGAGTCACCTCTACGAGTTCGTCCTCGTTTATGTAAGCTATGCAATCTTCCAGGCTCATGACCGTGGGCGAAGTTAAGACCACATTCTCGTCCGAGCCCGCTGCCCTGATATTGGTCAGCTGTTTCCCTTTTGCGGGATTCACATCCAGATCGTTTTCCCGGCAATGCTCACCCACGATCTGCCCGGAATAGACCTTGATGCCCGGGCCCAGAAAGAGCTTGCCGCGACGCTGCAGATTGAACAGCGCGTGGGCGACCGTCGTCCACTGTGCCATGGAGACGAGTACACCGTTGCGCCGGTTGCGCATTTCACCGGCATAGTCGCCGTATTCCAGAAACATGTAGGTCAGAACACCCATCCCCTTGGTTTCCGACATGAACTCTGACTTGAACCCAAGCAGGCCGCGCGTCGGAATGCGATACTTCAGCCGGACCATTCCGTTGTCCTGCTGCATCGCCAGCATCTGTCCCTTCCGCACGCCCAGCTTCTCTATCACTGCGCCGGAGAACTCTGATGCCACATCTACGGTGAGTTCCTCGTACGGTTCCTCCCGCTTCCCATTCTTGGTTCGGTAGATCACGCGCGGACAGGTAACCTGAAACTCGTACCCTTCCCGTCTCATCGTCTCGATCAGGATCGACAGGTGCAACTCGCCCCGCCCCGACACCTTGAACCCGGCGCCGTCCTCGTTTTCCTCGACCCTCAATGCCACATCGGCCAGCGCCTCGCGCGCGAGCCGCTCCGCGAGGTGTGTCGAAGTCACGAATGTCCCTTCAGTACCGGCGAGAGGCGAGTTGTTCGGAATAAAACTCATGGACAGTGTGGGCGGATCTACCACTGTGGCAGGCAGCGGAATCGGGCAATCGGGATCCGTATAGGTATCACCCACCGAGACCGAATCCATACCCGCGACACCCACAATCTCTCCGAGTCCCCCGTGGTCGGTCTCGACCTTCGTGTTACCCGAGAACCGGTAGAGTTTAGTGAGCCTGGCCCGGACCAGTTCACCGCCCGCGTGTCCAACGACCACCGACTGGCCCGGGCGCAACGACCCGGAAGTCACTTTCCCGATGCCGAGCCGTCCGAGGAAAGGCGAGTAATCGATCGTGCTCACCTGCAACTGCAACGGTCCGTCCGGGTCGCCGGTTGGACTGGGAATGTGTTCGAGTATCGTCTCGAGCAGCGGTTGCAGGTCCCGGCCCTTCACCGATGGATCGAGGGAAGCATGGCCCTCAATTGCCGAGGCGTAGATGGTCTGAAAGTCGAGTATATCGTGGGGCGCGTTCAGCCGCACGAAGAGGTCGAAAACCTCGTCAACAACCCAGTCCGGCCTGGCCGCGGGCCTGTCCATCTTGTTCAGCACAACGACAATGGGCAGATTCCGCGCAAGCGCCTTCTTCAGCACGAAGAAAGTCTGAGGCATAGGACCTTCCTGCGCATCCACAAGCAGAAGCGCCCCGTCGGCCATCATCAGAACACGCTCCACCTGCCCCCCGAAATCGGCATGACCCGGCGTATCAATGATATTGATCACGTGCTCCCGGTATTCGAACGAGCCGTTCTTCGCGGCAATGGTTATCCCGCGCTCGCGCTCCAGGTCCATCGAATCCATCAACCGTTCGGCCACGACCTGGTTTGCGCGGAACATGCCGCTCTGCTTGAACAGCTCATCGACCAGCGTGGTTTTCCCGTGGTCGACATGCGCTATGATAGCGACGTTCCTGATCTTATCCGGGGGTATCATTACGAATCAGCACACGCCTTTCCCGTCCATCTCCGTTACAGAAACGACGCATACTACCTGTCATTCACGCCAAAATGCCAACGTTTTCAGAGGCATTTGGCGGAATTCCGTGGCCTGCCACCGGGCATCGGCTCCTCCGCCGGATGCCGTAGGGGCGTGCACGGGCCGACCCCAAATCTCTTACTCATACACGTACTCGTACACTCCAATCTCCCACCCGCCGCAGAGCAGAGATCTGCGTGTACGAGCATTAGGGATACACCATATATCGGAAATGTGGTCTGACAGCATTTTGGGAGGGTAGCAGGGTTGTTCCCGTCCATCGGAAACCTGTGAATGGGGGGAGTATGAGGTCAGCGAGGATCAAGGCGGAGGTGGAGATGAAGAAGGGGGAATGGTCCGGGTTGTGCACGATGCGCGACCTGCGGCTGGAAGTGGTGAGTCTGTCGTAGGTGCGGCCCACGAAAGCCGGTGCGGGTGGGTACGCGAGAGCGTGGCCGATGGAGCGGTACGCGCGTGTCCGATCCTGAGGAGCAGGAGAGTCTGACTCAGCACCAGCCCTGGCCGGCAGGACAGGCATACCGGCTCGGAAACCACGCGCAGTACCATGTGAGGCGTCTGGCTGGCGCCTCCTTTTTGGGACATTTGATAAATGGTATGTCCCTAATAAGCGCCAATCTGCGCAATCTACGTCGGCGTGTAGCTGGTCCACCATGACGAACAGGATGTGGTTGGCCTTCTGCGATGGCTATCCCTCAAGTCCGCGGCGCATTCTGGTTGTGCGCGCCGCCACGACTTCAGACACGACCTCTCTCATGGGTTCGTCGCCCAGGTCACGCGTGAAGCTGTGATCCGATACAGCATCGTCGATCTTCGCACACAGCAGCGCCAGCCGTTCGCGCATCATGGGCCAACCGAGGCGCGTCTCCTCGGCCATCTTGCGAAAATGGGCCGGCGTGATTTCACCAAGCGACTTGCCCTTGCCGATCTTCATGGACAGGGTCTTCGACAACTCGGGCCACGCAACCGTGCAGACCAGGTCGTAGAATGGCGCCAGTCGTCGGTGCTGGTGGGGATACAGCATGGAGTAGTTCTTGCCATGCGCATCGGCATTGCCGATCAGTACATTGAATGCCAGGCCATCTATGAAGTTCCGGATGTCCACAACCGGAGCCGTTGACCAGTCCCGAAGCAACCTAATGCAATCGCGCAGCAAGGGGCCGCCCTCCTGTTGGTACTTGCGTTCCGGGGGGAATCCAAGCGCCTGACAGAAGTCCTCTTGATGCACACGCACGATCCGCCCGTCGCTGTCCGCGATTCGGTCATACCTCCCGACCACGATGCAGGCCTTGTCGCCGACGCGGCGACTCTCCACAGTCGGGACTTCGAGCCCGACGGCCTTTGCCAGACGCATGCACAGGATCTCGTTCGCCACCAGGCCGGGGAACCTGTCGGGCTCAGGTTTGATGATGTGGGAGCTCGGAGTGTTGCCGAGCGGCAGAGCCATCCCTTCGGCGTCTACCACCACCGGAAGCTTGTTCTGTGCTCCGGCAAGGGACAGGCGCAGCCCTTCCTCACCTGCCAGAAGCGGACGACGCGGCAGTTCGTCTATGACTGCGGCGAGCTCGTCATCATCAAGCCGCCGCACTTGCGCATCGTTCGGAGAAGGTGGCGGAGTATTCTCTGGAAAGAGGGACACTGCTCCCGCGCATTCACCGCCTATGCGTTCGAGCATGGCGAAGTCGTTCCTTTCACTGATACCAAGGACCGCCGCAATCTGCCGACGTGGGCCCTCCTCCGGCAGTATGCCCGCGAAGAAGGGACGCGCCTTCTTGCCTTTGAATACTTCCTCGGTCAGAGGCAGTGTCCGTGAGAGCTGACGCGCGTCCTCTCTCGAAAGCCATTCCGGAGTATAGCGGAAAGAGAGCAGCCCGCTGTCATCCTGCTCGAGCAGTCCGACCTCGTTGCAGTGCAGGTAGACCTTCAGGCGCTTCACGGCCCTTTCTCTCCTTTCGCTTCGTTGACAGGCGATTCGGTATGCAGTCTAAGGCCCACCACCTTCACCACGGCCAGCGCCTTCCCCAAATGACATGTGGGCTTGCCCTTCTCCAGATCTATGATAAACCGTAGACCGGTCCCCGCCGCCATGGCCAGGTCCTTCTGCGTAGCCCCCAGCCGCTTGCGCGCCGCACGGATCGCAAGCCCAAGCTCCTTAGAGTTCTCTATACTGTTCATGTTACTGATCGGGAATATATCACTTGTGAGCGGCGTCGTCAACCGAAAGATTACCGATCAGGAATATGTGCTGAAGCCTGTTGTATACGCCCATGCATGTTACCGAAAAGGATACACCAATCCTGTCGCGAAGGCTCAGCCGTTCGCGTACGCCATGACCGGCTCGGTATCGTAATCGGGAAAGGGGTCATCCGCCTTCGCCGGGCTACGGCGCGACAGGTCGTAGCAGGGCTCGATGACCCTGTCGACAATCTCTGGCGGCGCCCGTGAACCAGAGCCCTTCGGGCACGGTTCAGGGCAGGCCCTCGCGGGCAAGACACGCACGCCCTGTTCCCACAATCCGAGATGCCGCAGAATGCGCTCGATCACCTCCGGGTCGTCGATCAGAGAAACGATACGCATCTCATTGTGGCATTTCGGGCAGAGGAGCGGATCCGACTCCCAAACCCGCCTTCAGTCGCGGCGTAGCCCGAGGGGCGAAGACGGATTGATGAGTTCACGCCACTTGGCCGAGGGGATACGGCGGGGTTGATGCTCCGAGACATCGATGACCTCGACGGCCTTGCCGGCGGTTTTGGCCTCTTCGGCAGCGTGTTTGTTGCGTTGCCCCCTCATCTTGTTCGAGTACCAGCCGATGTACCTGACGAGCTGGAAGCTCTTGTCGGGGATATGCTGGGTGATGGCGGAGATGAAGTCGCAGGGGGAGAATACTTCAAAGTTGCGCTTGATCTTCGGATTCATATTCGAGCAGGCACTCGTGCGCGATGCGGCACAGATCCTTGAGCAGGTCGCGGTCGTGACGGAAATAGGGGCGCAGCATCTTGGGGATGCCCAGCGTGACGTGACGGTGTGGGACCGGGTACAGGATGGTCTCGGTCAGCAGCTCGCCGAAGAGCTGAACCTTCTTCTGGTGGCATGAGGGGCAGAAATCACGGGAATTGGTATGTGTTGGCGCGGCGGGCCGATCCGGAGAGGCCCTGGTCAACGTTTGCGATATCGCGGATTAGGGAGATCAGCGGTACAGGGCGACTGTTCAAGGTGGACGAGTCGTTCGACGCGGAGCAGCACATCAAGAACGCATTTGGCATCAGTCGGGGAAAGAAGCCGTTCAAAGTGCGTCTTCTCTTTGCAGCCAAGATTGCCACTTATATAGAAAAGCGGGTCTGGCACCCCACGCAAAATATGAAGCAACGTCGCGACGGAAGCCTCGAAATGAGCTTTGAGACAACAGGCTGGAAAGAGCTTGTCAGATGGATACTCTCGTGGCAGCCGGACGTGAAGGTCTTGTCGCCGAAACGCCTCCGTGACCGAATTGAGCTGAAGATGAAACAGCGATTGAGAATGGCACCACCAGAGGATAGTTGCGCATGACTGTGAGAGGAAATGTTGGGCTCACAAGGGCAAGGGAATGCGGGGGCAAAGGGCAATAACGGACGGGCTAACGTTCGTCCTCGGGTAGAAGAAATCAAGAAACGGTTGGATCTTCGGGCCGCAGCAGTAATGGACACAACGCTTTTGAGCGGGTATTGTGCAGTCAGGCCAGGCTATGAAGATTTGCGACTACGATATCATTGTCGCCGGCGGCGGGACCGCGGGGAGCGCGGCGGCTATCGCTGCGGCGCGGCGTGGGAACCGAGTTCTGCTCGTTGAGGAGCAGAACTGTCTTGGGGGGACTTCGACATCAGGTGGGGTGGGGGAATGGTTTGCATCGCTTGCGGGGCTCGGCAACATTTTCGATAGTGTTGTCGAGGAGGTCACACGCTACGGCGCGTTCGAGTCCGGCAGACGCTTCTTCAACCCCGAGCACCTGAAGACCGTATGGCAGCTGCTCGCCGAGCAGGCCGGGGTCGATGTTCTCCTCCATGCGTCGGTGGTGGGGGTGGATAGGGAAGGCGACTCGCTTTCGGCCCTGCGCATAGCCTCATGCTCGCAACTGCTCGCCGGGAAGGCGAAATACTTCATCGATGCGACGGGGGAGGGTGATCTCGGGGCATTGGCCGGGGTGGAATTCATGCAGGGCGACCTGGATGGCGGACGGGTGCTTCACATGACGCTCGTTGCGTGGATGTACGATACCGGCAAAAGGCAGACGCCGTATCTGCCGTCGGGGCTCGAACCTATCCGGTTGAAGGACGGATTGCCGGGGTTGATGGCCGGATGGCGCGTTGACGGCGGACGTGTCTATATGAACGCTACGAAGGTGATGGATCACGACCCTACCGATCCGTTCAGCCTGAGCAACGCGGAAAGGGAGGCGCGGCGTCAGCTCATGCGCATCGTGCACTATCTCCATGTGAACGAGTACCCGACGTACGCATTGGCGTCGAGCGGGGCGAAGATTGGGATACGCGAAGGGCGCAGGATAGTTGGCGACTACGTTCTGACATCCGACCAGGTTCTGGATCGAACGGAGCCGCTGGATTTCGAGGACGGTGTTGCCGTTGCCACGAGCCAGATCGACTTCCACAGCCTGACGAAGCCCGGGAACTCCGGGTGGCGGCAAAGGCTGGGACCTTACAGCATCCCGTTACGCTGTTTGACGGCGAAGGGCTTTCCGAATCTGCTGATGGCCGGCAAATGCATCAGCGTGGACCAGGTGGTGCACAGCAGCTGCCGCATGACACCCACGTGCTGTGCGATGGGTCAGGCGGTGGGCACGGCGGCCGCCGTGGCCGTCGAGAACGGCTGTAGAGATATCCGCGACGTGCCTGTGGCCGAACTGCGCAAGGTGCTGTCGGCCGACGGCATGAAGCTGGATCCAGCCCAACACGAAGCCTTCGCGCTGCAGGACACCCGGCTCGACGACGATTACTAATTCTTTCCGAGATGATCGCGTACGTTCTTCAGTTTCCACTGGACAGCTGGATGAGCTGTCAGTCTGGCGCAAATCTCCGGATCTGATGGGAACAGAAGGTCAGGACGAATTTCGCCGGCTGCAATGTAGTCAACGTACTGCCTTTCACTCTCAGTAAGCGTGAGCAAGGGCGATATGAGTGCCTGGGCTTGTGATATTGTTGCTGCGGCGTCCATGGCCACTCCTGCACGCAGGAAACGCTCCAACTGGGTTTCCATGGCCTTTGCGTCGACACGGGAGAATCGCTCGGCCCTGTAGGAGTGCAGTGGATGAAGCAGTACTGCGCTCAGTCCGACATAAAGTGCGCGAAACATCTGGTCGTGGAAATCGAAGTGTCCTGAGAGCCGGACCAGATCATAGAGATCGCGTGGCGCGACTCTTTCGACGGCCGCAAAGATCTTGCCTGCAACCAGCTCGTGGCAGCTTACCGGAGGGAAAGACACTGACAAGTCCGGTATCAACGGCTGAGACGTCCTGGTTTCCGGTTCCTGCAGCGGAATGCTGGACAGGTAGTTGAGGTCGATATCGACTGACAGTCGCGGAACGGCAAGGTAGAACAGGTTCAGCGCAGTGCCGCCTTTCAGGAGAAGCTTGCCGGTGAGGAATGGGTGGTCCCGAATCTCTTCCAGGAGCAGTAGCAGTCGGACAGCTTTCTCGAGAATATCTACATCTCAGCCATCCCGGTCTGCGCAGGTCACAAGCGAGTCCGTATCAAGCCTCAAAGTCGTCCTCCTTTCTCAGGAACGCTTCAGGCACCAGCAGGTTCCATCGTCTCAGGTATCTGCCGGCTCCGGCGGAGCGACTGAAATAGGTTTTGGATCGCGGGCACCTTTCTTCCAAGCGCTTGAGCAGCGATACCGGTACGAAGAGCCGCTGTGCTTCCTGTTCGAGGAACGCGCCGACCGCGGCATAGACGCGTGCGTTGCCAAGCATATCGAGATACTTCTCGAGTATTTCGAATTTAAGCACAGTGACACCGCGAAGGGAAACAAGGGCCTCTTCCGGTCCGCCGGCGCGACGCGGGACAGCCATGCAGTCAACCAGTGTTCTTTCGGGACCCGTAACACAGACCACCTGCTGTTCGATTTCCCTGGGGACGGTGCCGAAGTACTTCTCTTCCGCCTGCCGCAACCGCAACGGGCAGCGTACGAATTCAAATCGGTAGCCATTCCAGTCTGCCCGGCCGGGTGTGCCCGAAGTGCACACATGGAGGCTACGAGAGACGGCATTCGCGTTTCAGAACGGCAGGTTCGGGTGCAAAGGGACGCGGCCGGGAACGCGGTCCGGCACGATGGGAACTTTTGTGGCCGGTCTGTTCGACGACAGCACTTCGTATTGGGACGTGACCGGCGACGCAACTCACAAGTGGGTCTGGCCCGTTGCGCCGAACCTGTGGCTGCTGAAGATCGACGGGACCTCACCGGACGTTTCCGGGCTTAGCCGCGTCCTCGACATGCGGTGTGGGCTGCTATCTGCTTCGGGCGAAGCCAAGGTTGGTGACCGGCAGTTTGGTGTGACTTCGGAACGCTTCCTTTCATGGCATGACAGGCGCGCGGGCGTGGAGCGGATCACGGTTGAGTGCGACGATGGTCGGCCGTTCACCCTGTTTCCTGGATTGGACGACAGCGTTCCGACCAGCAGACGTGATTTCAGCTGGGACCCGTGGGTGGATCGCGAGTGCACGCTTGAGGGCCGACATCTGTGCCGGCCGATGGCGCGGACGGGACAGAGCCCGTCCCTCCACAAGAACGTGCTGCTGTGGCAGGCGAAGACGCGGGCCTCGGGGAACGGGCTCAGCATCGCCATGACGGTTGTGTGTGAAGGCGTCGGCGTGGAACCGGTCAATATGGATGGGCTTCCGGGCTATACCGTCACCGGAGAGAGCCGACTGGTTATATGCAGGTTCATCGGGCTGGACAGTGTGGTCACGACCCGCAGTCATTCGGAGAGCGCAGCCGCCGCATGCATGCAGGCAATGGAGCAGGAGTTCGATGCCTGCCTGGCGAAGCACGAAGCGGAAATGTCCGCATTCTGGGACCGTGCCGACGTGACAATTGACGGGCCGGCCGAAGACCAAAGAGCAGTGAGGTTCTGTATCCTGTCGATCGGCGGCGCGCGTCCGGAGAATGAGCTGTACTCGGTCGGGGCGAAGTTGCTTGCTGGACCGTGGTACTGGGGGCAGGTGTTCTGGGATATGGATGTGTTTATCCTGCCATACCTGACGCGGGTGTTCCCAGAAACGGCGCGGTTGCACATTCAGTTTCGTCATGCCGGGCTGCCGGAAGCACGCAGGAAAGCGGCGACACGCGGAACGCGAATGACCGTGCACAACACGCGTTTCGTCAAGTTCAACCTCGACAACATGTCGGTGGTGACGACCGTACCGTATTCGTCGGGTTGGACCTATGCCTACGGGATCGCGGCCGGAGACGGCCTGCTCTACTCCACGCGGTACGACTACAACTCCCGTCGGAACATCTACCGTCTGAACCCGACCAGCCGGGCCGTGGCACAGACCTTCAAGGACTAGTACTACCATATCGGCTATACCGACGGCTCGATCTGGTTCGGGTCCTACCACGCGCCCAAGAACCGGCTGAGGCAGTTCAATCCGGCCACCGGCAAGATCCGCACCGAAATCGAGATGCCGGACTGGTACGAATCGATGAACATCCGCGATCAGTCGGTTCTGACGAACGGGCAGGCCTGGGTGCTGACGTATTGTCACGACTACCACGAGACGTCCCAGAGCAAGAACTGGATTCACCTGCTCGACGTAGCCGCGATGCTCAACGCCCGGGCCCGGTCCTGACCCTCCATTCAGATCAGCATCCGTTGCGATCGGTATTCTCTGGGTGGGCATCCCATGACCTTGCGGAAAAGGCGAGAGAAGTAGAACGGGTTGTCGATGCCAACATTGGCAGCGATCTCGGCAATGGTGGCCCCGCTGGACAGAAGCTGCTGTGCTGCAGATTGCATGCGTTCACGGATGACCCACTCGATCGGGGACAGGCCGAATTGCCGCCGGAACATGCGGTTGAGAGTCGAGCAAGAGCAGCCTGCAACGCGGCTCAGCTCGGTCAACGTCAAACGATGCTGTAGGTGGTCCCGGGTGAAGACGACCACAGCGTGCAGGCGATGCGGCAACGCCGGATGAGGCAGGCGACGCTGCGCGACAGGCAGACGAAGCTGTGACAGAAGCATCTGCGCCAATGAAGCCGAGACAGGACGGTCCAGCCGGTCTTCCTGCCAGAGCGCAACGGCGGCTTCAGCCATGTGCCGAACCGCGGGCCGATTCGTCAGCATGCCGGAAACCACGTCGCGGGGAAGACCTGGCGCGTCACGCCGCCAGGGACAAGCGGCTAGGCGATCGCCCGGACCATGGGAAACACCGCTTTCCAGCGGCTGATCCGGGGCGTGGTCCGGAATGATGTGAACACCCCCCAGGCGAAGTGATGATACGTGCGGCTGCGGCAGATACGCCACCGAACAGCCCCACGGCAGGAAGAGGAAACGATCAGGACCAACGTCATGAGCGCGGCCGTTGACGCGGATGCGCCCGGCACCGCTCAGGCACCAGACAAGCAGCCGGCTCTTGACGCAGGACGCACGGCTGTACCCCGTAGCCGTTGACATCACCACATGGTTTGCCAGAGGAATCAATGCGTTCGGAAACCTATTTCCTGCATTCATCCGCAACCCTTCCCGCCCTATCGCGCCGACGGCTCGATTACCATATCGTGCATCTATTCTCGCCGTGAAGCCGCTTCGTGAGAAGATAGTGTATTTGTGAACCTATAGTCCATTCCAAAGGCGGTGACCACGCCCTATGGTATGAGACGGATCTGCCGGACATCAAGGAGCACACCGTGAGCAAGGATCTGATGGACATTGCGCCGAGATACCAGGAACTGTATGGACCCTTCTTTGTGACGCGCGACCAAGCTGGTGCGCACAACGCTGAAGTCGCCAAGGTCTGGGAGGCGTACAAGAGGGATGCTCCCATTCGCGTGCCGGCAACGTGGGGGGCCATGAACCCCATGCGGCTGATGTACGCCGACGAATCGCTCTGCTTCCGTGACTACTGGCACGATTCGGAACAGATGCTGCGCCTGCAGGCCACGGCCGCCGCGCTGAGCCGCCGCATCATCACCACGGATGACGCCAAAGGCCCCAGGGCCGCACCCGTTGGCGCGACGCTGGACTTCCATCCTTTCGGCGACGAAACCTACTGGGGGTGCCCGGTTGAGTTCTACGATCGCGATCAGCCGCGGGTTTACCACATCTACTCGGATGCGAAGGTCCCGCCATCCCGGATGGCCATACCGGATCCGTTCTCCGGCGGCTTCATGGACACGGTATGGCGCATGTACAACGAGATGTCCGCGCTCGTGCAGACGGACATCTCGTTCGCGGGGCTGCGATTCACACCGAGGGTCCGCACCGCGGGCATGAAAGGCACATACGGTATCTTCAACACGGCACTGCAGATGAGAGGTACCGCCCTGTTCCTGGACATGTTCGAGGACCCTGAATACGTCCACGGTCTGCTGGACGTGGTCAGCCGCGGATATGTGCACCGGGTCAAGGCGTGGGAAAAGGAGACGCAGAAGAACAAGCGCTACAATATCTGCTACGACCACGGCATCGACATGATGTCCACGGAGCACTACGAGCAGTTCCTTGTACCTGTCTACGAGCGAGTCAAGGCAGCGTTCGGCGCTGAGAAGTACGACGCCAACATCGAGCACTGCGGACGAGGCGAGGCCGTGCTTCGTTACAAGCACGAACGCTTCGGGATAGACAGCTTCAGCAACCTGAACGCCTCGTTCCTGGACCTCGAGAAGCTTCGGCACGATCTCGGGCCCGAAGTCTACATGCAGGTCACCATCCATCCCGGCCTCGTGCACACCGGGCCCATCGACAAGGTTCGGGAAGCGGTCAAGGAGACGCTCACCCCCGCCCTGAAGGGCCGCGGCCGGCTAACCTTCGGCATCCAGGGAGACAACTTCAGAGCGCCGATCAAGCATCTCGTCGGTCTCTACGAAGCCGTCAAGGAGTACGGTCACTACTGACCCGCATGCCCTTCCCGCCTTCCGGCAGGCGGGGGTTATTCCTGAGCCTTCATCGCGAAGCTCAGGTCGCTGCAGCACATCTCGCATGCACTTACGTGCAGACGCCGGAGGCCGACTACCTGGCCGGGGAGAATTATCAGTTCTTGATCGTTCCCGACGTGGAGGACGGGGTCTGGGTCGAGGCGAGTGACGGTTCGCGAGCACGCTTCCACGCGCTGACGTATCTCGGCGAAGTATGGGGTGCCGGCGAGCCGCGCTTCGCGGACGACCTGTCGATTGCCTACGCACGCCACATCATCGGGCATGGCGGTGTGTGCACGTACGACGTGCCCATTACCCGCGAGGGATTGCTGCCCGATGCGTTCGCGTCACAGCTCAAGGCGGTAGCAGGGGGATGCAGGGCGGAATGACGGGGACACTACGGGAACGACTCGATTGGTTTCGCGAGGCCCTGTTCGGGATCTTTGTGCACTGGGGGCTCTGCCTTCGGCTCGTCGGCCGCGCTGCGCTGGGTGGCGCCGTCGGGCCGGGAGTATTTCATCCTGAACAATCAGTGCATAGAACCGCGCACGGGCAAGGTGATATGGGAGACCAAGGGGGCATCCCTCGGCGCCGCCTCACCGGCACTCACGCCGAACAGAATCGTGTTCAACGGCGCGGGCATGAAGCCGGCTGTGCGGCACTACGATATCGGGTCCGACGGCCCAACGCTGGTTGCCGACCTTGGCAAGGATCACAAGGTCAAAGCCGGCCTGTGCAGCAACTTGACCCTCGGCGACTACCTCTATATTCACGGCGGTCCCCTGCGGGCCGTCGAGCTTGCGACCGGGAAGGTACTCGAGGTTTCGGCCATGCCGGGAATGTACTGGGACGAGGGCGCATCGACTACGGCGATGGACGGCCGGATTCTTGGCTGGGCACGCCCGCCAAAGGAGTTCCGCCAGCAGGGCGGTGACCGGCGCACCGTCTACATGGTCAACGCCGATCCCGCGGACTTTCGGCTGATGGGCCGTGTCGGACCCATGAATTGCGGTCGCTCTCTTACGCCGACGGTAGCGTTCGGCCGTCTCTACCTCCGCGGGTCGGAACGGCTTTCGTGCTACGACCTTCGTGAAAGCGTTGCGATGAGAGAGCAGTTGGCCCGGCGGCTTGCGGGCATGGGGAAAGCCGGGGTTGAAGCCGCGATCAGCGATGCCGGGAAGCTTGCGGCGTTGTTCAAGACTTCCTGCGATCGGATGGACCCGGTCGGCATGTCGGCAAGCTGCTACTTCCTGCGGGAACTGGGTGATGACGCGGTGGCAAAGATCGTTCCTTTGGCTATGGCCGCCATGACCAGCACGAACTACCCGGTGTCGGCCGCGGCATGCCGTGTCATGTTCCCTGACGGCAAGGCGCGGACCCCGAGGGCCGAAGCCGTTCTTCTCGAGCTGGTGATGCAGGGGAATGGCGCTGCCGTGGTAACCTTTGACAGGTTGGACAAGGCGGCAAAAGCTCGATCCACGGCGCGGTTCGAGAAGGCGTTGAGGTCCGGCGACACGGCCGCGATGTACCAGGCCGCGACATTTCTGACCAAGGTCGATGCGGCAGGCTTCAGGCCGGTCGTTGTCCGGTACGCATTATCCTTGATCTATCGGTGTTTGCTCTGTCGGGAACCGGCCGGTGTGCGGGGGAGTGGCCGGCGTATGCCGGACCGGATGGAACCGCGGCGGCGCTGCCGTATAACGGGTCGCTGGTGGGAGCCTGGATCGATGCGCGGGAGGAGACAAGAACCAGCTTCATATGCATACGTCGGATCCGGGCGATTTTTGTCTTCTCGACGACGCAAAGTTCCCGCACGCCACCGGCTACACGAGCAAGATACTCCCGGCGCTATATGACGGCCGGATGCATCTGCGCGGGCATAGTCATATGATATGCCTTGACCTCAGGGATACCGGCGGCGTCAAGCGTGAGGCCGTGACTTTCGAGTTGCCGGGCGGGATGCTGGATGTCGGGGCAGCCGCTGCTACTACGTGGAAGCCGACGACCTCACGTCGGGCCCCAAGACCATCAGCGGCAGCATCAGTATGGAAACGCCGAACGGCGCGTACGAGCCGTTCCTGTTGTCGCTGACGAACACAACTGCTGCCGATGCGATGACGGGCACGATAGCTGCGGTCGTGAAACCTTCCACCAATACATACCCTGAAGATGTCAGCCAACTTGATATTATCAACCCTATCACAGGTGAAATTGCGGAAACCTGTCGCAAAGCGCAGGATAATGGAGTAAGTATATGGAATGACAGCAAAGGAACGTATTCTGGCGGCTTTGCACGGACGGCCGGTGGACTGTCTGCCGTTCTGCCCGTTTCTGGCCTATGTGTGGGAGTCGTATTCCCGCGAGATTCGTGACCGGGGCCAGTTGGCATTCCTTCAGGATGTGGGTGCCGATCCGCTATGGCGCGGTGCGCCCTGTCCGGTCCGGTTCGATTGTCCGGGAGTGGAAACGCGAAAGGAGGAGCAGGGCCCGGATCTTTCCATTGAAACGCTCACACCGGTCGGGACCTTGCGGATGGTGTATCGCCGGAGCGACGCGGGCAATACCGGATTCCTGATAGAGCATCCGCTCAAGACGCCCGAGGACTTCAAGGTGCAGACATGGATCGAGGAGCACACGCGCCTGGTCGATAATCGTGAAGCAGTGGAACAACACCTGGCGGGGAACGGACGCGAGGGGTTGTCATTCGGCATACTTCAGCCGCGCTCGAAAACAGCGTTTCAGCACATGGTGGAACATGCCGTTGGCACCGAAGAACTCGTTTATGCGTTGGTGGATTTTCCGGATGTTGTGGAGGAGTTGCATGCGGTCATGATGGAGAACGATCTGAAAGCCGCCCGGATGGCGGCCGAAAGTCCCTATGACTACTTCACAACCTGGGAAGATTCGTCCACACAGAACTACAGTCCCGCGCAATACGAGAAATACATTGCACCGGAGATCAAAGCTTACTGCGAGGTTGTTGGAGGACACGGAAAGCATTACATCCAGCATGCCTGCGGGCATGTCAAGGCGCTGGTTCCGGTGATGGAGCAAGGCGGGGTCCTGGCGGTTGAAAGTCTGTCGCCGCCGCCCACGGGCAACATCTCGCTCGAGGAAACACGCGCAATTGTCGGGGATCGTATGGGCATCATCGGCGGTATTGAACCTACGCAGTTGCTCTCGCTGCCGGATGATAAGCTGGATGACTACGTGGTGCAGGTCATCGAAGACGGTGCGGGAGGTCCTTTTGTTGCTGCCAATGCCGATTCCTGCCCGCCGGGTGTGACCCCGGAACGGTTTCGGCGGATCGCCGACCTGGTGCACAGCAGGGCGGTCAAGTAGCTGTACAGGGCGGAGCGGAATCCGCGGTGCGCAGAAGATCAAGCGGTCACGCATGATCTGGCTGATGGTTCCTTTCTCAGGGCCGACAGGATACGTGGTACACTCATCGTGGACGGTTGGGGGTATCGAGGGAAGGAAGGGATATGCGGAGATTTGCTTTCCTGATCTCCTGTTGCCTGGTCACCGGCATTTGGGCGGATGCGGCCGGAACCGGTTCTGCGGCGACGGGTTTCAAGAACGACGGTACGGGTTACTTCGATGACTGTACGCCCCCGACCACGTGGGACGAGGGGACGAAGAAGAACCTTGTCTGGAAAAGACCGATGCCGTCGTGGACGGCCTCATCCCCGGTTGTGATCAACGACAAGCATGTTGTTACGCTTGCCGAACCGAATCTCGTTGTATGCCTATCGATCCAGAACGGCGATGTCCTCTGGAAAACCGAGATCGATAACCTGGTCGCACTGAACGAGAAGCAGCGGGCCGCTGCAAAGGCGCTCTATGACAAATGGAACCGGCGCTATACTGAAACGCTTGCCATTGCCGCTGAACTCAAGGTTCTGCAGGACAGATTGCTGTGTATCGGCGATAAACCCGAGAAGGCATTTTCGGGCAACTTCATGCTCAACCAGATCCAGCCGGCGCTCAAGAAGGGCGCACGCGCCGAATTCGAGAAGTTGTCCAAGGACGAGATAGCTGCGATTGAAGCGCGGATCTCGGAACTGAAGGAGAAGACTGTGCGGGGCATGGCAACTCCTTCGACGGGTATTATCTGGCCGAAGGGCGAAGACAGGAAGGAGTGGGACGCTGCTCGCGCCGAGCTTGCGAAGTACGGTTACCAGTTCGAAACCTGGTACGGACATATGGGCCATACGTTCGCAACGCCGGTAACCGACGGCAAGCGCATCTACGTCTCGATGGGATGGGGCCAGGTAGCGGCATTGTCGATCGCGGGCGATGTGCTGTGGCTCAAAACGCGCGAGCTGAAGCCCAACCCGGAACTGCGCTTTACGAATTCGCCGATCCTGGTTGACGGCAAGCTGGTTGTGATTGCGGGCGGCGCTATCCGAGCCTTCGATTCGAAAGACGGCAAGATTTTGTGGTCGCACCAGTGCCCACGGCCGAGAGTATCCATGGGCCAGGACCAGTCAGGCAGTCCGATGGAATTGACGCTTGGCGGCAAGGCGTATGTTGTGACAAGCCACGGCCGAATCTACCGGGCGGCGGACGGAGTCATCATGACGGAGAAGCTCCCGCACCTGGTGGCCAGTCCGGTTGTTGCCGGCGACCTTATCGTGATTGCGCGGGGCGGTGTCCACGGGACGACGGGCAAGGTGAAAGCTGAAGCGCTCCGGGCCCGGCTCGACGAGGCGGGCGAGAAGATAACGCTTATGCCGATCTGGCAGGCGCCGTTGGGCGGTCGCGCCGGGATGTGGACCGGTCCGGCGCTGCATGATGGAATCCTGTACTACGGCTATCCGCAGAACGTGCTTTCGCTTGATCTGATGACAGGCAAGCTGGTGAAGAACTATGTTCCCAACAAGTTCGGCTACGGCAGTTCGCATGCGACGAACCCCAGCGTTGCCGGCGGGTACTACTTCACAGGGAACTGCTACGGGCAGACACTGGCAGTCAAAGCCGGTCCTGATGGTGAAGCCGTGGCGCTTAACCAGCTCCACAGCGAACTGTACCGCGACCATGCGCTGGAACCGGTAGAGATCTTGCGCAGGAAGTGGTGGAACCGCGGGCTCTTCCCGACCTGGGGCTTCTCGCAGTCGACCCCCGCCTTTGCCGGCAACCGCATCTTCATCCGCACGTACGAGGCGCTCTACTGCATCGGCGCGGAGTAGTGGAGTGCTTGCTGGGAAGCTTTCTGCGCAAAAGATCAGGTTGCCACACGCGATTTGGTTGGCGCTTTGGCTCTGCCGGTGAGTTCCCGTTTGGTGCAATATGCGACCCTGAACAGAAAAAGCGAGTGGAGGTATAGTGAGTTCAAAGCCGAACGTAGTCTACGTACTTGTTGACGACATGGGATACGGCGATGTGTCGTGTCTGAACCCCGAAGGCAAGATCCCGACACCGAACATCGATCGGCTTGCTGCCGAAGGGATGAAATTCACCGACGCGCATTCCAGCTCGGCGGTGTGTTCGCCGTCCCGCTACAGCATCCAGACCGGGCGTTATAACTGGCGGTCAACTCTGCAGAAGGGAATCGTCAGTGTCTATGGCGGTTCGTTGATTGCACCTGACCGCCTCACGGTAGCCGGGTTCCTGGGGCAGCACGGGTACCACTCGGCATGCATCGGCAAGTGGCACCTGGGAATGGGCTGGGATTTCGAGGCGTGTGAAAAGGACTTCTATCTCGGGCACTACACGAAGGAACGGTCAGAGCAGGATCTCGAAGCGTCCCCTGAACAGGTCGGGCTCTGGGCCGATGCGTTCGCAAAACCAACGACAGGCGGTCCTGCCAAGCGGGGGTTCGATTACTACTTCGGTGTCGATGTCCCTAACTGGCCGCCGTACTGCTTTATAGAAAATGACCGTACCGTCGGGACACCGTCGGAGTTCCTGCCCAGCCGGCTCGTCGGCGACCATCTGGCAAGCATTAATGGTCCCGCTATGCCGTACTGGCACTTTGAGCAGCTTCTGCCGACCTGGGCCAAGAAAGCCGATGCCTATATCGGGGCGAGGGCGGCAGCGGGGGAACCTTTCTTCCTGTACATGCCGTTTACGTCGCCGCACACACCGCTGTCGGTAAACAAGCCGTGGATCGGGAAGAGCGGGCTTAACAGCCTGTATGCGGATCTGGTTATGGAAACGGACGACGTGTTCGGACGTGTGCTTGCATCGCTGGAAAAGCATGGGATGGCCGATAATACGCTTGTCATCTTTGCCAGCGATAACGGTTGTGCGCATTACATTGGCGTGCCAGAGATGGAGGAGCAGGGGCACTATCCCAGCGCAGGTTTCCGGGGGTACAAATCGGACGCGTGGGATGGGGGACACAGGATTCCGTGTATCGCGCGGTGGCCGGGTGTGATCGAGCCGGGTAGCAAGTGCGATGAACTCGTATGTCTGTCGGACCTGATGGCGACATGTGCCGATATTCTCGGAGAAGAACTTCCGGCAAACGCGGGCGAGGATAGCGTCAGCCTGATGCCGTTGTTCCGAGGCGGAGATGAGCCCGTTCGTGAGCATGTTGTGCATCATTCGATAGCGGGCAAGTTTGCTATACGCGACGGGCGCTGGAAGCTGGTACTTGCGCCGGGGTCCGGGGGGTGGTCTATGAACGATGCCAAGGCGGCCGAAGAGGGACTGCCCCTGGTCCAGCTGTACGACATGCAGGAAGACCCCGGTGAGCAGCGAAACCTGTATGCGGAGCAACCCGAGCGTGTTAAGGAAATGGTCGGCCGGTTGAAGAAGCTGGTTGCCGCCGGTCGCAGTACGCCGGGTCCCGAGCAGGCGAACGATGTGGATGTGGATATCTGGAAACTGGATTCCATGCCGGGCGTTGATGCCGCCATGCTCGATGACTACTGATGGCCGACGGACAAAGCAGAATTCGGCAAAATGATTGGGAGAGGTGTTTGTGCCATGTTGATTGCTGTCGTCGTGCTTGAATCCCACGCCACAACTTTCACGGACAACGCTTCGGGGAACTGGACCAATGCTGCGACGTGGTTGCCGGAATGAAGAACCTGGTGCTGGTACCGCATCTTTCCGCGCAAAGCCGCTACCTGACCGTAGCCACGGATTCTTACTCCGTGGGCCGGTTGGCCGCGGAACACCTGCTGTCCCTCGGGCTGCGCCACCTGGTTGCGCTTCCTTTCACTGAGCACGATGCGTTTACCGAGATGTCGGCTGGATTCGGTCAGGCTGTCAAAGAAGCGGCGGCCGCCCTTGTTCCGTCTCCGCCCGGCATTCATGACACCGCTCGTTGCATTGCCTGGACGGCTGAGTTACCGACGCCGTGTGGTGTTCTTTCTCAACGGGACAAGGGCGCAATGTACGTTATCGAGTGGGCCGGGGCGGCGGGCCGGCGTGATCGTGCGTGAGTCCACTCAGACGGTGGCAATTGCCGACCCGGCAGTGGCCGAGGCGGTCCGGTACATGCGGCTTCACCTCGATGAACCGGGGGATGTTGCGGCACTGGCCAGGAGGGTGGGGGTATCACGTCGTACCTTGGAGTACCACTTTCGTCGCGCGCTGGGGCGCAGTATTCGCGAAGAACTGTCGCGACTGCGTCTTGACCAGTCGCTCTCGCTTCTGCGTGTTACCAACTCGCCGATGAAGCAGATCGGCATTTCGGTCGGTTTCACCGACCCCGCCAACTTCACGCGCTTCGTGCGGAGTCGAACAGGTCTGACGCCTTCGCAGTTCAGGAAACGGCACGGGCAGAAGAGAGACTGAACGCCTTCTTTCGGTGCGATGTACGTTGGCAACTCGACCATGAACACCGTCAGAGCCGTGTGGGGTTTGCCTATCGCATTAGAGGTCGATTTCCATATCCAGCATGTCAGGTTCCGGGACGCGCCTGGCCGGCTTGGCCGGCTGCACTTCCGTTTTCCATCTCTTGAAAGAGTAGACCGGCACGGGGTTGCCGTTGACCATCGCGGACTTCGCCCCCGAATCAAGTTCCACATTGGGCCAACGGAGCATCGGATCCAGTTGGTAAACCGTCTTACCGGAAGGATACAGCACACGTTTGCCCTTGGGAGCAACCTCGCCGATATCCGGCGTGATCTTGACGCGAGGGACTCCCTCGACCTCCCAGCGGAGCGTCACCTGGTTGCCCAGCGCGCCGCTGTTGGGTTCCGTTCTGAATACCTTGATCCGCGCATTGCCGGGAATCTTGCCGGGCGGCCAGGGCCCCGACCAGAAAGGGATCACCGGCAAGCCGTTCTTGCCGTAGAGGTTCCAGTTCATGTATGTGGCGTCCACTCCGTATGCAACGTACTGTGGCTTGGGTACTTGCTCTGGATTTGAGGCCACGACGGTTGAGCCGTCGATCGTCGCACGGGCGGGGTACAGCACCGCGTCGGCGCCTGCGATGCAGAAGCCGCCCAGTTCCGCATCCGGATCAAGTTTCCGAATGAGCATCCGCCAATCCGCATACTTGAATCCCACGCGGTCGCTGCTGCGGTTGACCTTCTTAACCACAATGCCGTTCTTGCCCAGCTCATGCTCATCGTACTTTGCCCATTCGCCCGCAAAGTCCTCGCCAATAGGTTCATCCACAACCCAGTCTGCCGGTGAAAGCCCGGTTTGCGAATGAGAGAACGACACCCGCATCGTCTGACCCTCGACAACAGCGTTCTTGAAGGTGGGCGCGCGTATCGGCAGGTCTTTGCCGCAAATCAGACCCAGCGCCGCCTCCGCTGCGCGCCGTGCGGCGAACTCTTTGCCCCAGTAGTGGACCTGGTCGCGGTGATCGTGATTGCCTATGCACACGCGGTGCGCCGGATCAGCCGCCACCCAGCGCGCCATGCCGAGGCCGACGGCGATTCCGCGGCGTCCGGCCCAGTTAAACGCGTCCAGTATCACTGCCGCATGCAGCCCATTCGCGGTGATCTCCAGCTCCCGTCCGAAGATTCCCTTGTGAATCAGGAGGAACGGAATCTTCTCGTGTTCGAAGTCCTCGCACAGCTGCGCGTAGAGATAGTCGAGCAACTCCGCGTACCGCGCCGGGAACCGTTGTGTGTTCCCTTCGCCCTGGTCCCAGAAGACGCCCGATACCGCCATCGGTGCCAGCCGATGCAAACCACGGTAGCCTGCAGAGGGTCCGCCCATGCCCTTCTGCCATTCATTCTCCATGTTTGCTCCTGTTTCCGAGAGGAAACGTTGCCAGTTCTCCGGCGAAAGAAAAGACTGTAACGGGTTCCCGCTGAGGCTCACCTGCAGAATGCCGATCGGGACATCGCCCTGCACGAACAGGTGTCGACCGAAATGATAGGGTAACGCGGAGAAGGATTTCTTGTTCGCAAACGTCTCGCGGCTGCAGGGGATACCGTTGATACGCACATTGGGGTAATCGCGGGTATCACCGTCGACCCGGGCGGGATAGTCCTCGGCCGCGCCCAGTGGGCGGTCCATGTTCGATTGGCCCAGGCACAGCCACACATCACCGACCAGCACATTCTTCAGTTCGGTTGTGTGTTCACCCACAACACAGGTCAGGACATCGCCTTCCTTGACGTCTTTGGCGTGCGGTTTGAACGGGCCTATGTCGACCCGCCAACGGCCGTCTCTTGTGACGGTTGTTGTCCATTCCCCGGCCTGGTACTTCACTGTTACCGCTGCGGCGGGGGTGCCTTCTCCCCAGATCGGCACTTTCTTGCCGCGCTGCAACACGGCGTTGTCCGTCAGGCAAGACCCCTTGAGCAAGGCCAGGCTTTCCGCGGCGCCCGCTGTCGATAACATCATAGCTGCCGGCGTCAGAAGAAGAAATAGCCGAGATATCGGCATTGCATTCATTGCTCTGTCCCTCTCGTCGTCCGCAAGTCCACGCGACGGTTCGGTGCTGTGCTGCGAGAATAGCAGAAGTCGTAAACATACATGGTCGGAGGTAATCAACAAAGGTTAATCATCTGTCATGAAGCGCAAACGTGATGTTGTCGGGCAGCGCAATCATGGAGTAGTGCGGGCCCGAGCCGCTCCACTCGTCAGTTCCGGAACCGGCACGCGATGGCGCCACGCGACTACCGCGCGCAGTACAGGCATCGGTGAGAGTCGGGGCGAAGGCAATGGTTTCTCAAGGACTGTCCGGCGTTAGCTTGTCGACCCGGTCGGGTTTCGCCAGGAATGCCATGATTACCTTTGTGTAGGGGTCGTCCGGTTGGCCGATGCACCGATTGATACCGGCGTGATCCTTGTCGGCCGCGTGGATTGCCCGCGCGGGTACGCCGGCGTCTTTCAGCGCAGCAACGAGTTCCTTCGAGAGCTGCGCACCGGCCATGCGCCGGCCGGTATGGAAGAACAGGATCGGAGGTATGCCTTTGTCGGGGGCGACGTGATGGCGGGGGGACGCATCTTTCCAGTCAGCTTCGGAGGTACCGAAGGCGTTCTCGTACAGTTGCCGCATGCCGCGTCCGCCACCCAGTTCACGGATATAGCGGGGGATGTCATACGCAGCCGTATCCAGACAGACGGTACCTTTGATGATTCTCAGCTTCTTGCCCTCGGCCTCCAGCCGGCGATGATCGATGCTGACCAGCGCGGCCAGATGCGCTCCCGCTGAATGGCCCATGAGGAATATCCGGTCCGGACCGCCGCCGTACTTCGCAATGTTGTCATGCACCCAGGCGATTGCCTTGGCACAGTCCTGCACGTGGGCGGGATGCTTGGGGTCGTCGGGTTCCGCTGACAAGCGGCAGTTGATGCTGACGTAGACATAGCCGTTCTTGACGAAGTGCGGGACCTTGTCCTGGGTCATACTTCGGTTCGCTTTGTCCCCGTTCCGCCAGCCGCCGCCATGGATCATGACAACTACCGGCCGTGCCTCGTCCTGGTCGTTGGATGCGGCGGAGGCCCGCCGCGCTCCATGGGACGGAGCGGATGCGGCGGAGGCCCGCCGCGCTCCATGGGACGGAACGGATGCGGCGGAGGCCCGCCGCGCTCCATAGGGCGGAACGGATGCGGCGGAGGCCCGCCGCGCTCCATGGGACGGAACGGACATGGCTGTATAGATGTCCAGGCTCTGGAACCTGGGCGGAACGCCCTTTGTGTTGGCATACCTGATATCGGGGTATGGCACTACCCCCGGCTTGGCAGGGACGGGCTGTGTTTCGGCGGCGGATGCGGCCTGAATGGAGAAGCGACCCTCGGCATCGCCGAGGTTGAGAGTGTACATCCGGTCGGGTGCCATGCCCTTGATGGTCAATGGTTCGGTGCCCGGGAGCGCAACGCGGATATCGATCCGGTCCATTCTTCCCAGTCCGAAGTGCAGCGCCGGCAGGCGCTTCGAGCGGTAACAGAAGTCGGTGCGCACCTCGTCACTGCCGAGAATGGTCTGCGTGCCGGCCTCATATACTATCGCGCGTGCTCCTATCGCCGGTGTGTTCTTTGAGCCGCGCACCACGTTCAGGGCTATCCAGTGGTTGTCGTTCTGCGCACGGTTCATGTAGATGCGGCTGTTGTCCTGTCCGTCATAGCCGCCGACCGTACCGTCGTGGATGATGACGTCGATCCGGCCGTCGCCGTCCAGGTCGCCGTAGTTCAGGTCCCTGCCGCCCGCGCCGCCACCGATTCCGTGCCTTTCAGGCGGCACTTCGACAAAGGTTCCTTTGCCGGTGTTGCGGAACAGGTGCGGGTATGGCCAGCGGGTCCGATCCATATCGCGTCGGTTGACGAGGCACAGGTCGACCCACCCGTCGTTGTCGCAGTCAAAAGCGGCGCCGGACGCGAAGTTGACCTGCCAGCGCTGATCGGGCGACATCTCGTTGTGCCGGCCGAATCCGCTCTTCTTTGTTTGATCGATGAAACGGATCTTGCCGGGTTCCGAGACATTCTCGTACAGCGCGACGGATCTCGTATCTTCCGGACGGCGACTGTTTCGGCGTGTGACGGCGCCGACGAACAGGACGTTGCGGGTATTGCCGACGGTCTCGTTGCCGAGATTGCGACGGGTGAACTTGCCGTTGCCGCTGTTGATCCAGCAGTCATCCTGCTCGCGCTGCTGCTGGGCCACGAATGCGTCGAGCCGGCCGTCGCCGTTGAAGTCGTGCGCACCCCATCCGTTGGCGTTATCGACATTGTAGGTCTCGGCGTGGGCGAAGGAGCCGTTGCCTTTGTTTCGGACGAGATACACTCGGCGCTTGCACGAGATCAGGATGTCAGGATGCCCATCGCCAAAGACATCGACAAGTGCCGAGGCTTGTGCCAGGGAGCCCTTGTGGATGTAGGCGAGACCGAACATGTTCCTGGAATCGCCGGCGCCTTCCGGCGGCTCGCCATCCAGACCATCGGGTTGTTGCCGGTTCTGTCGCCGCTTGCGGTACCAGGCACGTAGCTCGTCCGGTGTGACGCTTCCACTGTTGTCGGTGTCGATCTCCTTGAACTGCGGCAGACGGCGCGCTTCCCTGGCGCTCAGGGCTCCGTCGCCGTTGTGGTCAAGCTGCTTGAACCGTTCCTCGAGACGGCTGCCCGCACGTCGCCCGTCCTGGCCGTGTGCAGAGCAGAAGGCGCAGAGCATGATAACCGGTATTGCCGGAGTTTTGCGCATCAGATTCCACGTACAACGCATTTGTATCCGGTTTTATTGCCGGTTCTTCAGAGTGTTCCTGAGGGCCGTAGCCATCGCCGCCGGGAGCAGAGGGGGCAGGTGCTAATTGCCTGCGGCGCCGATGTTGTAGCAGCGGAGGTGGGTGCCGGAGTTTACGATCAGCCTGTCTCCGGCGATGCCGCAGGATGTGCAGCCGGCGACGCGCACATTGGCGGATGCCAGGGTTTTGCCGCTGCCCGCATCCAGGATGAGGACACGCTTGCTGTTGTTCAGGATCATCTTCTTGTCGGCCATGATCGGCGAGGGCTTCCCGTCGCCCGGCGAGGCGCCTTCCCAGAGCTTGCGTTTCGCGGCCATGTCATAGCAGAAACTGGTTCGTGAACCCCATGCATAAAGGAGGTCACCGTCCATACTTGGTGTACAGGTCTGGTGGCCCATGCCCGCGGGCTTGTAGGAGAACTCCGACTCCTTCTCCGCACCAGAAAGCGTCATGCGGTAGACGGTGGGCCCCTGGCCCTTACCAGCGTACATGATCGCCAGTCGATCGCCGCTGACCGCGGGCGAAACGCTGAGGCGGCCGCCCGGTATCTTCCATAGGACCTTTCCATTGTCCGGGTCGATGCAGGCGATTTCGTCGCCGGCCACGATGACGTAGCTCTTGCCACCATTGGTCCACACTGTCGGGGAGCCGGATCGCACGCCGATGGGTGCCTCCCAGAGAGTGGTTCCGTCGGCGATATTCAACGCGATGGTAGTCTGGACAGGGACAATTAGCTTCCCGCCGATCACAATGGGCGATGCGACGAAGGCGGCACGTTGCTTCGTCAGCGCGTCGGAGGTCCATTGGTCTTTGCCGGTCTCGGCGTCGAGGCAGTAGACGATGCCCTTGTTGCCCAGGAAAGACACCTTGCCTCCGTGGACGCACGGCGTATTCGGCGCGCCCCACTTACCGGGTCCGCCGTATCTCGCGAAGCGCCAGAGCTCCTTACCGTCGGCGAGGTTCACGCACAACAGGACATCATCCATGTTAGGGTTCTTCCTGTTTTTCTGTGCCTGGGGTTTTGCGGCAGATGGCTTTGGCTTCCGAATCTTGGGAGGCGGCATGCCGCCCGGCAAGTCGTCCTCTTCGGATACATCTGCCGATAGAAAGTCGTCCAGTTCGTCTTTCTTCTTCTTTGGTTTCGGCTTTTCCGGCTTCTTGACCGGCGGCGGCGCCAGGGTCGCGAGTGGTGAAAGGTGCATGTAGACCTTGCCGTTGGCCGCGACCGGGCTGGAGTAGTAGGGCGATGCGCCACGCGGCGGGAAGGGCATCTCCCAGACGAGCTTGAGTTCCTCACCCTCAAGACTGTTGATCAGGGGCGGGCTATTGCGGATCACGCCCCGTCTATCGGGCCCACGCCACTGTGCCCAGTCTTCAGCGGCGAGGTGCGAATGACATAGAACAGAAAGCAGGAAACTCAGAAGCAGGATGCGAGTATTCATGGTAAGCATTGTAGGTTGTGGCTACGGCGCATTCAACACCATTATCCAACTGCTGCAACCAGACCGCGAACGGCAGTGAACGGCGTTCGAACAAGGCGTGGTATGCGAGTGCAGCATTGTCATATGCGGAGAAAGACTGTTCGCGCTCTACCTGGCCATGATTGCCTTTGCGCGCTTGGCCTCCGGGCTGTCGGGTGCCAGTTTGATGACTTTTTCGAGATACGGCCGTATGGAAGCGATGTCCTCTTCGTAAGCCTTCACGTCATCCGTCGGGTCATCGGCCGAGCGCACGAAATATGTGTCAACGAGATACTGCCTTTCGACCTCGTCGCCATTCTTCTTGGAGAACGGCTTGGTGAATTGTGCTTCTATCAGCATACCGTAGTCACCCGGTTTGATTGCATACCGCGCGTTATGTTTCAGCGGCACACCGTTCAGCCACATGCGCATCTTGAGTTCCGGGTTGTCCACAATAAACCTGAGAGTCTGGGGCTTCCTGAACCGGTCAATCCGATATGCGTAGAAATACACGGCCGGATTCTTGGCGTAGTCCCACCCCGCTCTCGGCATACACTTTTCGAAACAGATTGTTTGCATGCTGAGCACGCTGCCATGGTAACCATTGTGGCAGTCGCCGCGCCGGGTATTGCCGGATGCCTGGTCAAAAACGCCGCCACGTTTCTGGAACTCCATCGTCTTGGCACCAATGCGTGAGACCAGGCTTCTGTACTTCCAACTGAATTTTGCGTCTTTTCCCCAGAAAGCTATGACTTCCGCAGAAATATCCTTCGCGGAGGGGTCCGGGTGATAGAAGTTCGCATTGGGCCTTTTGAAGAAATCGGCACATGGCACAATCTTCACCGGGTAGTTGTGACGCGGTTCCACGGGAACGGCATCTACAGTTGTCGGTTTGTACTTCGGGTAGTCCTCCATCAGCAGCCGTGCGTTTTCACGTGCTTCGTATGCCTTGCCGTCGCCGGTGTAGCCTATGCAACACATATTGCCGGTACTGCGCGCATAAATCCTGTCGCCATCAAAGCCGAGTGCTGCGTCCATTCGTTCGGCCGTATTGTTCTGGGCAATGATCCGGCCGTTCGGTTTCGCCTGCAGCACATCAACCCCGGCATGGTTCCGGTTCTTGCCGCCGAATCCCTCGCCGGTGTCCGCATGGTACAGAAAACCGTTAACCAGCGAAGACGGTGGGTAACAGCGGCTGTTCCAGTGATAGTAATCGAAGTGCGGGAACAGGTGCCAGCCGACGTTGACACTGCGCGGCAGCATCTCGCCGGTGTGCTTATCGAAGACCGCATAGCCGCGATACCTTTGTCCACCGTGTATTTCCGAGGCCAGCAGCGCATAAATGTAGTCGCCCTGGATGATCACGTTCGGTTCAAATCCTGCCGTATACCATCGTGTCCAGAGTCGTTTCGTGCCAAGCGTGTTGCGATCAACCATGATGATCTGTGTTGCCGTCTGCATGTTCGGCGAGAAATGGTACACGACATTTCCGTCAACTACCGGTGTGCCGTACCCGGTCGCAACCGACATGTTGGGAATAAGCACCTTGCCGTCGGCACCCCGGACAATGGTACCGCCCCAGATCGAGTTATATCGCTTCTTGTCCCTCGCTACCGCGCTCAGTCTTCCAGCCTTTTTGGCCTTGCTGAAATCAGTCATTAGTGTGCCGTCATGATCGACAACTTCCGACCCGCCACCGCCGGCCGTAATCAGAACGGTCATCTTTTCTTTGCCATTGGTGACGCGCATGGCAACCGGAGACGCCGCGCCTGCAGGCTCATGCACGGGAGCGCGCCACAGCTCTTTTCCGGTCTTTGCGTCCAGTGCCAGCATCACTACCGGTCGGACTTCCAACGCCTTCTTGACATCAACCGGCACGACCTCGATAATGAGCACATCGGCAGCGCCGTCATTGTCACTATCCAGGAGTATGGGTGATGAGAAGGCGCCGTAACTTGTTCCCCGGTGCGGGAGTTGAACGATCCACCGGCGCTTTCCTTGAAGGTCGTAACAGGCTGCTCCGCCCTGGCAGGACCACGCCCATACATGCTTGCCGTCAGTCACCGGCGTTGCCGGGTTCGGCCCCATGTAGTTCCCCCACAGGTAGCCGGTCACATGCTCCCCTTTCTCAGTGGCCGCCTTCTCCTTGCGGGAGAACTCCCTCATACGTTTAGAGATTGCACTGTTATGATCCGAGACCTTCTGAGTATTGCCGTTCACCGTTATCGTGGCGTCCCGATCCCAGATATTCTCAAGTTTGCTGCATTCTTTGAGAATCGCGTACTTTTCATCATACAGCGCTTCAGCTTCCTTTGCCAGCTCCGGGGCCAGAATTTCCAGGACACTCAGGCTGCCACGCCAGCGGATTTCACCGGTCATCTTATCAAGGGCAACGATGTGGTAGGGAGTGGCTGTTGTGATGACCAGGCCACCGGCAACGATCGGTGTTGCCATGCTGAGCGGCAACGGCGTGTCCCAGAGAATGTTCTTCTTTTTCCAGTAACTCCAGGCTGTCGGCGGTTCGGTTGCGTGACGCGGCTTGCCTTTCCAGTTATCACGCCAGCCCTTGATGTTGTTGGATATCGGATCCAGCCTGGGCAGGGCCGCGAGTTTGGCGTCGCGTGCCGCCGCAGCTGCCTTGTCAAGCGGCTTGCCTGCTGTACAGATGCGCATCCAGAAACCGCTTGCGTCCTTGATCTTTCCGTTACGAACGGAATCCTGGCGCACGCGTATCAATACCGGGTTCTTGCCTTTCTTGAACGCATAGCGGAACATGATCGGGCTTTCCAGGTCCGCGCGCTTCTTGAGGTCCGGCCAGGCCGCTACCAGGCTGTTGTTGATCCAGAGCTGACCGTCGTCATCAACGCCACAGGCAACCCAGTATTCACCGGCCTGCGGGCAGTCGATGTCTGCTGCCCCGTACCAGGATGAATCGGGTTGACCGCAATTTACCTTGGAATAGCCAACCCCTCTGTACGTGTACCAATCGGGCGGACGCAGAATACCCGTAACCTCATCTGCAAACCAGGGCCGCCACTTGACTACCCCTTCCTTCTCATAGTCAAAAGTTGATGGCATCGCATTCTTGAAATAGGCTCTTGCAAGCTCATTGGAAGGGACCCTGTATACCAGGCCGTCAACATTCAGTCTGCTCGGCATGAAACCGGAGCGAACGGCTTCTGCGCCTTCGTCCAATGGTCCGAGTACCTTCCAGTTATCCACGTATTGCCATGACTGTGGAGAGTTCGGTTTATGAGCAGGCAGAACGTTCCCTTTCTTCCTGTTGACGGTAAGGGAACTCATGCGCCACCAGGGACCGAAAAGGCTATCATCCAGTCTTGGGAACTCGGCCTTGACCGGTTCGGCCTTCTTCCCTGAGACATAGCTTGAGACCCAGGCGCTCATTTCCTTGATGTGGTCAGACATGGATGTCAATTGTTTCAGCCGGTCTTTGGCATCGGGGTGTTTGGTCAGGTCCTCCTTCTTCTTTTGCGTCGACTCGGCGGGACCGTCCAGATCGTCCAGGCCAAGACCGTCGTCAAGGTCCAGGTCGTCCAGGCCCGGCGCGGCGGCACCCGGGGTGGGTCCTGCGGACCCGGCTTGGCGCGAAGCGAAGGTGGGGCGCTCCGGTGCGGGGTAGGGTGGGATCGCATTCTTGCGGCCGAGCCGTATCTCCTCCGCATAGAGAACGGTCCTGTAGTGATTGCACGCGAGAAGTTCCCCCGCCACGGCATCGGCATATGCGTCGAACACGGTTGGGTACTTCTTCGGCACAGCAGGATAATCAGAAGGTAATTTGAAAGAGCCGGAAACGTCAGACCATTTAACCGTCGCCTTCTTGGTCCCCTTTGTGATTGAAGCGCGCCAGGTTGCCTTGCCCGGCTTTCCGCTTACATTGAACGTTACACGCTTGGGCTTGTTGCCGAGCAGGAGGAACGATGCCGGCAGTTCGATGTCTATGCTTCCCTTCAGGGCGCCGCCCCAGGTGCATGCCAGCTTCTTGTGCTCCGGAAACGAGCACTTCATCCCACTACGAGGCAGCCACACTTCGAATGTCATCCACGACCCGTCCCTGGCATGCGTGCCGAGGATACGGACCTTTGAATCCGCGACAACGCCCTCGAGTGTCAGGTCGAGCACTCCGACGGAATTCCTCGGAAGGCCACGCAGAACCTGAGCCCATGCGCTCTGCAGTGGCCTTGCGCCTGAGTAGACCTTCTTGCACTCCGCTTCCAGCTTGTCGGAGAGTGGGTCCCCGGTAGCGTTCGCTGCAACCAGGATGTACGCGAGAGCCGCGAGACTTCTCTGTAAGAAGTTATGTCTCAAAGATAGCATATCCGGTCTCCCGCGTTTCCAAGTCATTGTATACGTGCTCTGCAAGTACTGCGGGTCAGTCGCCGGCAGAGGCGCGGCAACTCGTTGCACCAGGGCGCCCCGTCAATCAACTCGTTCGACTGGATGAATATAGCACGCAGGCCGCGCAAAAACTTGCACAATAGGATCAAACAACCTGTACTTTCCGATCTTGCTATCGGATGAACCGGACTCCAGGTCAGACTTTTCCTGCCGGGCGGGTGTTGGCCTTGAGATCCGTGTTGAACTTCTCAAGAGCTTGATGAAGCTTCTTCACGATATCCGGGTTTTCATCCGCCAGGTTCGTGGTTTCGCTGATATCTTCCTGAAGGTTGTACAGTTCCGAGACCAATTTGCGTGGCTTGCCGGCCATGGTTTCGCGTAGCTTCCATTTGCCGTTGCGCACGGCCCGTGCCCGGCCGTAGCGGCAGTAGTAGAAATACTCGTGGGGTGACTTGGCTCCGGCTTTCCGGGTCAGGATCTGCGAGATGTCCTTCCCGTCAATAATACGGTCCGACGGCAGAGCTGCACCGGCCATCGTTCCAAGCGTCGGGAGGAGATCGATCGTCGCACAGACTTCCGAGCACTCGGTGCCTGCCGGCACATTCCCGGGGCTCCATGCAATGCACGGCATGCGCATACCGCCTTCATAGGTCATCCACTTGCCGCCCTTGAGGGGCAGGGCGCACCCTTCCTCGTCCTCTGTCACGTACTTGCCGTATTTCCCTGCACGGATCCACGGCCCGTTATCGGAAGTAAAGATCACAATAGTATCCTTCTCGATGCCCTGTTCTTTCAGTGTCCGGATGATCTCGCCGGTGCTCCAGTCTATCTCTTCCATGGCATCGCCGTATCGGCCGCTTTTGCTCTTGCCTGCAAACTTCTCGGACGCGAACAGGGGTACGTGCGGCATCGTATGGGCGAGGTAGAGGAAGAACGGTTTGTTCTTGCTGCGCTTTATGAAGTCGACCGAGCGCTCCGTGTAGCGTTTGGTCAGCAGTCGTTGATCCGGGTTCTCCTCAATTGCTTTCTCGCCGTCAATCAGCGGGAGCGGCGGGTGCTTGGAGTCCGGCTGCCCGCCGGGCTGGTCGGCCGGGATCATGTCGTTCGAGTACGGCAGTCCGAAGAACTCATCAAACCCCTGTTTAGTGGGCAGGAACTCCTTGCGATGCCCGAGGTGCCATTTGCCGACGCAGGCCGTTGCATAGCCCTGCGTCTTCAGCAGGTCGGCGATGGTTACCTCGTCCGGGTTGAGACCGTGCCGGGCGCCGGGAAAGATCACGCCGCTAATGCTGACGCGTGGCGGATAGCAGCCGGTGAGCAGAGCGGCGCGCGACGGCGAACAGACCGATGATGCGGAGTAGAAGTCCGTGAAGCGCATGCCTTCCGCAGCCAGGCGATCGATATTTGGAGTTTTAAAACGTTCGGTTCCGTAGCAGCCCAGGTACTGGTAGCCCTGGTCGTCGGTGAAGATGATGATGAAGTTCAGTTTGCGCTGTTGCTTTGCAGCCAGAACCGGAAAGGTGTTCGCGGCCACCGCCGTTCCGGTCAGAGGTTTCAGATAGTCTCTTCTTGTGTAATCCATGGTCAGGTTCCCCCGTTTATACAGCGTAGTCTCATGGAGCACAACCGGTTAGACGGGTTGTGCTTCCTGGCCGCTCTCAGCAATTCCGGCGATCCGCGTTACGGAGCAGGCTTGGACGGATTGCGTCGTGAGTTTCCCTTTGCCTTGTTGACGAGCACACGCAGACGGGTGTTGTCGGAGACGCCTTGTCCAGCGAGCACGTCGTCTGCGGTGTTCTCAGTATCTGTTGTTTTCATGTGTGCGAGTCCGTCACGCGTATTCTTTGCAGGCCAGTATGTATGCCTTGACGTTCTCCCAGGTGACTTCCGGCTCCAGGATATGCGTGGGCGCCGGAAGCAGGCCGCCCTGTTCGCGCGCGATGTCGAGGTTGCGAAAGACGGTGTCGCGAACATCCTGTGGCGTCCCGAAGGGCATGGTTGTCTGGGTTCCGATCGTGCCGTGAAAACTCAACCGGTCGCCGTATTCGGCGTGGATCTCCTCGAAGCTCATGCATTCGGGCTGGACCGGGTTGAGGATGTCGACACCGGCCTCAATAAGGTCCTGGATGAACGGGGTGACGTAGCCGCATGAATGGTAGTGAATAAGCGTGTCCGGGTTTGCCTCCTTTATGGTCGCACAGACTGTTGCGAGCCGTGGCTTGAGCCATTCCCGGTACATCTCTTCCGACATCATGATCCGGTCCTGCATGCCGATATCATCGCCGAGCGACACAATGTCTGCCCCGGCCCGTGCGTAGCTTGCTGCACGTCTGCAGGAATCGTCCGTGATCTTGTCGAGCAGCCAGACCGCTTTCGGGTCGTTGGTCATCATGTCCATCATGAGCTGGGTCATGTCCCGAATCTTCCATGCGGTCTCCCAGATTGTCTGCTGCATGCCCTTCATCACAGCCTTGCCTCCGGCGTGAGCCGTTTCAACAGCTGCGGCCATCTCGTCAATGTTATCCCATTCCCAGTCCGGCCACGGGAAGGCCTCCAGTTGTTCGACCGAGTCGATGCTGCTCAATGGGTGGCGCATGCGCGTCATATGCTTGGCGGCGGCGCTACCCGGCTCGTGTACAACCCCGTAGGGTTCGAACCAGGCTCCGTCCGCCACGCCGCCGGGGTAGTAGCTGCGCCAGTCCGGTTCCTCTCGTTCAACCAGCTTGACACCGGGTGTCCCGACAAAGGATTCCAGGCCCTGTGGCCAGTCGAAATATTCGGCGAGAGTCTCTTCCCCGATCGCCTGCTTGATCTTCTCCTGGACTTCCGGACAGGCTCCGAAATCCGCCGGGACCCATTCGTATCCGTTTCGTTCGTACAGCGATCTCAGGTTCTCTCTTGGCGTCATCGATTGTTTCCGCTCCAGGGCCCATTCAGGTTCAGTCGGCCCGACGCTGTTGCAGTCATTCCGCAGCCCCGGCATTTGACCGGCGACAGTAGTGGGTGACTGCCTCCCTGTCAATGGCCGGTTGATCGAAGAAATTGTACCGCTGTGGCTGAAATTCCAGGGGCCAGGAGTTAGGAAACTAGGCGTCAGCGGGAGGGGCTACTGTGTTATCAGTGTAACCTGCCCGGAATGCTTCGCATAGCGATGCAGGCGGGTCGGCGGTTCTTCCTTCTCCGGGTGCATAATCCAGGCTAGAGTTATTGGCATGAATATTCTCTATATCGATATTGATTCGCTGCGGCCCGATCATCTCGGGTGCTATGGATACGGGCGAAATACAAGTCCGAACATTGACCGTCTTGCTGCCGAAGGTGTTCGCTTCAATCACTGCTATGCCGCTGACGTGCCCTGCATGCCGAGCCGTACCAGTCTGTTTTCCGGGAAACTCGGCTATCGGCACGGGTGTGTTTCGCACACCGGGAGACGCGCCGAGCCATTTTCCGAAGGCACGTTACGCACGTTTCGCCCGGCCTGGGCCGAGACCTCATGGCCCCGCCGGATACGTGAAGCGGGTCTTCATACGGTCACGTTCAGTCCCTTCGGCGAACGGCACGGCGCCTGGCACTGGTATGCGGGGTTCTCGGAGATTCATGATACCGGTAAGTATGGACACGAGACAGCGGATGATGTGGCGCCTGGTGTGTTGAGCTGGTTGCAGGGAAACGCTGTGGGGCGACCGTGGTTCCTGCACGTGAACCTCTGGGATGTGCATGTGCCGTATCGCACGCCGACCGGCTATCCCAATCCCTTTGCGGACGAGCCGTTACCCGACGCCTGGTTGACGCAGGAGCAGCTTGATGAGCATTACCACGGGCCGGGGATACGGTCGGCTCGCGACGCATGGTTTCTGAACCACCCGGGGGACAGGCCTGACCTTAATCCGACATCGCTCGAGACTCTCGCCGATGTCAGAATCATGCACGATGGATATGATACGGCAATCCGCTACGTGGATGATTACGTCGGACAGATGCTCGCCTTGATCTCGGAGCTCGGCCTGGCGGATGATACGGCGGTCATTGTCAGCGCCGACCATGGCGAGGGGTTGGGCGAACTCAACGCCTATGGCGGGCACTGCCTGGCGGATCAGGCCACCACACGTATTCCCCTGATCGTTCGTTGGCCGGGGGTTACGACTGCAGAGACATCCGGTTCGGTTGTGGATGACCTCTGCTACAATATCGATCTTTCCGCCACGGTGACCGAGCTGCTGGGCGGATCCGTACCCGATGCCTGGGATGCACAGAGTCTTGTATCCGTTCTGCGGGGGAGGGGCGGAAGCGCGCGCGAACAGATCGTGCTTTCGCGGCTCGCCCAGACATGTCAACGGGCCGTGCGCTTCCGGGACAACGGTACAAACTATCTCTTCATTCGCACCTACCGGAACGGCTACTATCCGTTCCCGGACAACATGCTCTTCGATCTGGATACCGATCCACACGAACAGCATGACCTCGGTCCGTCACGGCCCGACATTATTGAGTCGGCGCGTGAGCGACTTGGTGCGTGGAAGGATGAAATGGCGTCCCGCAGCGACCATGATGATCCCTTGACGACAGTGCTGGCTGATCCCATCGAACATGTTTCGGCCGAACGATATGCCCGGCGCCTCAGAGACACCGGTCGCGGCGACTGGATAGATCGTCTGGGATTGAGTGGCGTGTAGACCGCCCACGGCAGAAGGATTCCGGTTTACGGATCAAAACTAACCGGGGCAACACCGCCGGCTTACGATACGGCCAATGCGTGGCCGGGATGAACGGCCCGAATGAACTCGGCCCAGGGCTCGCCCTGGGCCGGTCCCATCCTGTCCATCCTGTCCATCCCGTCTAAATCTCTCTTGACGTACTCTTCGCATCAGCGGAGTGTGACCGTCAGGCCCTCCGTGGTACCGACCAGTGCCGTGGTTACCACCAGCGTTGCGTCGTCCTGGACACACCACGAGCGACGCCCAGGTTTGCCGGGTTTGTCGGCTTTGTGCTGCCTTCGCCAGGGAAGGAGTAGCCACAGGCTTCAGCGACATCATCTCATCTTCGGTTCGTGTCTTCATTCTCTTCCGTACGCTCCTTGTTCAGAACGGTACTGGAGCATCTTCAGAACTCCTTACCTCGTGGAAGTTGAAGTGACACCATTTTTCTGTTTTGCAGGGCCGAGGAAGTCGTAGACGAGCTTCAGGTCTGTGCCGGGATAGATGATCTCAGCCGCGTTGAGGTGCTCG
>Ga0272442_10001238_pt1 | contig 39292 bp, 35 predicted proteins | sample SSMForm2O_FD_200262 | JGI IMG/M metagenome (GOLD analysis project Ga0272442, IMG submission 200262) | Marine sediment archaeal communities from Little Sippewissett salt marsh, Falmouth, MA, United States - SSM-Form-2O | ecosystem: Environmental > Aquatic > Marine > Wetlands > Sediment ... | reverse complement strand
GTGCTGGCTTTGGCCTTTTGCGCTGCCGCGGTCGTTAAATACTGGGGAGAATTCACCGGGTACCACGCCGAATTATCAGTTGGGATGCTCATCGCTGGTCTCGCTGTTATGCTGGCGGGAGCACTCTCCAAGGCAGCGGGATGGTTTGTGCTTATGAAGAGTCTTGGAAATCCCATAGGGTTTCTTACGGCATTGAGGTCCTGGTCATATTCCCAGATCGCGAGTTTCATCCCCGGCAAGGTGCCGGTCTTGGTGGTGCGTATCGAAACCTGTGCTGAGGATGGAGCCGCCCCCGACATTGTCTTTGCCGGAACAGTCTTGGAGATTATCATCAGTATGGTGAGCACCTTGAGCATATGGCTGCTTTCCCTCCTCTTCGTGCCTGTCTCCGATAATGTCTCTCCGGCACTCTATCTGATCCCGTTGATCCTGCTCGCAGTATCCCTTCACCCGAGATTCATTCTGGCTATTATGGGATTTTATTACCGGTTGAGGGGTGTAGCGAAGGACCTCGAAATGCCACACATTACGCCTGCAAGCATACTCAAACCGGGAATACTTTATTTCCTGGGCTGGTTGTTATCAGGTTTTGGGGGGTATTTTATTTTGAAATCCGTGGTGACCAATTTCCCTGTACCGTGGTCGTTGTCCATATGTGTGGTCGGAGCCTTCGCCTTCGCCTGGGTCGTTGGATACCTGTTTTTCATCTCTCCGGGCGGTCTTGGTGCCCGGGAAGGCGCCCTGATATGGGCCCTGGCGCCATACACACCGTTGGGTGTGGCGGTCGTGTTCTCGGTCCTGGTGCGTCTTTGCCAGGTCAGCCTCGGGTTGTCTTTCGCGGCACTGTGGTGGCTCGTCTATCATGTACAGAAAGGTTCTACAGTAAACCGGAGGAAAAACTGAAACAACGGGGTTTAGAGGCCCTGCCAGCAATGGGTATTGCTCAACGATAGCTTTCTTATGCGGAGAACCCCGATGTCGTGGCTGGAGTTTCCTTCACCCTGTCTCCTTTGAGTGCTCAGTTGAAGATGGCAATGACTTTACCGTTTGACCCAAACCAGATCTCCCCTCTATCACAAAGCATAATCCCCGAATATTTCACGAACATATTGTGGGGAACACTCTCCCTGATCGTTTGTTTGAGTGAGTCGGTAAAGATTCTGTCGTAATTCTTGATGAATGTGACCCTGTCCTCGATCTTCCGGCGGTTACCGTCGAGATTTACCTGAATAGGGTAGGATATACATTGTGCCACCGCCGCTTTATCGTCGGCTTGCACCCCTCGCCAGAAGGTTTGAGCGGATCGTTCGATGATTGAATCATCGGCAGCACCGGCGACAGCATAGCGACCATCTCCTTTGTATCGATAACTCGCACTCGACATGCCAAGGTGAAAGGGGTGCCTCTCCTGGTCGGTGGTCTTCATATAGGTGCCATCGATTATACCCCTATTTACCTCGGATGAACTGCCCACCGATCCTTCATCCTGCTCCTTGAACCGTCCGTCAAACACGGCGGTCACAGTGCCCTGATCATCGTACCCTTCGAGTCGAATGCGGGTTCTGTCACAAATCTTCCCCGACAGTCGTATGTCTTGAAAGTCATCGTTGTAAAAATATACACCCTGAACGTCGCTGCCACGATAGATCAGCGTCATGCCTATCTTGTATTTTCCATCGATATCTCCGGCGTAATTATTCAGCCAGTCACCCTGTTCATCGCTCTCAAAGGCGTAGGCCGAAGCACTGAATAACAGTAGCAACAGTAAAGCTAATCTCTTCATAATAACCTTTCCTCTGATACTCATTAGCGATCAGACTGTCGTATACAATATGCCTAATGTTTATAAATCATTAGCGTTCATTGACGCTGTCGGAGTGGCGCCGCCGGACGGTCCTGTCTCGCATTGCGAGTATCAGATAACTGATCATTACACCCGTATTGCTACTTCTGTGGGCACAGGTCCAGGCATTAAATAACCCTGAACGTCAGATCGTTAGTGGGAAAGGAGATTACTGAAAGCCTTGCCAGTTGTCAAGCGCATTGCCACCGTCACCGAGTGTGAGAACGTGAATGTGACGGCGAGGGGGTCCCGAATCTCAGTGCGGAGCGCTGCAGTTTACCGCCTGCAGGGACGATCTATTCGGAAATTGAAGTGTCCTCTTCTCACTCATTTGAAATAGAGATCATGGAATTCCTTGATCAGGAGCCGTAATTTACCCGGGTTGTCCAGATTTGTTGTCTGCTTGCATTTCATGCTGTAGAGTAACATCTGATGAAGCAGCCCCAGTTTCTTTTCGTAGTTCTTCGTATCGAGTTTGATTCGCTGCGTCATGAAATATTGCGTTACAACCTCCTGAATTTCGTCGGCATGATGCTCCTTGTTCATAATCCAGCGGACGAGTTGGTTCGAATGGTGGCCCTTCCCCTTCTCCAGTTTCACGATTTCATTCATCGATTTCTCAATAGTGGTGATGTGTTCGCCGATCATCTGTATCCGCATCTCATCGTCGTAGATCCCGCAGGGTATTTCGCAGTGGGCGGAGGCTGAGGCAGTTAAAAAACAACAAAGAAACAGGCTAATGATAATCGCTAAAAGTAACTTTCTCATAACAATCCTCCTTCTTCCTGGTGATACATTACTGTTAATGCTATCTCCTGGCGCCGAATCACTGCCACCGGGGTAGGAGGGTAATTCGAGAGCATCGGCACATCCATTTCCGGTGGCCCCGTTTCATGGGAGTGTCTGATCTATCCCTTCGGCTGTCAGAGAACGGAGAAAAATAAACCCCGTCTCTCACTTCGAAAAACAGGGTCTTCGCGGTTGCATCTCTATCCTTGGCAGATCGACTTCCGACAATACTCTTGCTATTATCAAATCCGAAAGAAACTGCAAAATTAGCTACACGATCGGAATATTTTGTCAAGGCTTATTTTGCCTGCTCGATTTGTCGTTGAAGAACCTCTTTTTTACTGATTACCTTTGAAGGTTTGTGTCCGCTACCATGGATTCATCCTTACTATGATTCCGTTTCTGATAATTGATACGATCAGTCTGATCGACTCGTCACATTTAAGGAAAAAGAGGGACAACTCCCTTTATCCCATCATTACGCTCTATCATCTCAATACCAGTGGTTAATTGACGAATCCTAACGTACCTTTGGGTTCTTCTGCTGCTTGAATAGGCCCGAATTTCTCTTCGTATTTTTTTACATTAATCATGAGAGCATTGATCATTCTTTTCATGTGACCAGGGCTGATGACAACGCGTGACGTAACGGCTCCCGCCGGTGGAATAACCATTAGAAAATCCATAACAAACTCTTCTTTTGTGTGCGCCACAAGCATATTGTTTGAATAGACGCCACCTTTCAACTCGTTGGGAAAGGCAATCTTTACCTCTTGTTTTCGCCCGTTTGACATCCTTAACCTCCTGTAAATATTTTTCTCAGTAAAAAGAGATACAACATTCAATTCAAAGATAGGGAGAAAAAAGCCATGCCACTGAGTCGCGGAGCCTTACCGGAAAGGACCGGCCATCAACGTCCGTGAGCGTGACGGCCTGCGACACTTTTATCAAATCTTCCACATGCTTCGTAAGGGTTTCAGCGAGAGGTTGATCGAAGATCTCGACGACCAGTTCAAAATTGAGTCTCAGACTACGGGGATCGATATTGGCAGAACCGATATGCACGTAATACTCATCAATAATAACGAGTTTCGTGTGAACAAAGGGAGGAGGTTGATAATAGATACGCACTCCCCGTTCCAGAAGCTCCCAGAGCAGATTACGTGTTGCCCAGTGTACTATGCGGGAATCGTTTTTTGCAGGCAGTATGATCGTTACCTGAAGGCCACGCAGCGCCGCCGCCTGCAAGACCGCAAGCAATCCTCGCGTCGGAATGAAGTAGGGTGTCATAATAACGACGGAGGTTTTGGCTGCCGATAGGGCACCGGTGAGTATCATGGCAAGTTTATCCATATCCTCATTCGGGCCTTCCGTAATGATGCGGCATAGGGCCGATCCCTCCGGTTGTGATTCGACCTGCTTCTGAGTTGTGTGGATGCCCGTAATAAATCTCCAGTCATCGAGAAAAACCTCTTCAATCTGTTGTACCACCGGTCCCGTGAGTCGAAAATGCATGTCGACAACACGGTTTGGATTTTCATGTTCTTCCGCTAAATAGCTGTCGCCGATATTGATTCCCCCCGTGAACCCGATTTCCCCGTCAGCAACAAGAATCTTTCTGTGATTGCGAAGGTTGATCGGTGCAGTGGGGGGGATCAACCGTGGCGGGAGAAATCTCGCAACGGAAACCCCACGTTTTTTTAAGTGTCTACTGGCCCAATTCAAATGAAATATATCGCTGAGCCCGTCGATAACAACCCTGACATCGACACCCCGTTGCGCTGCTCTCCCCAAGGCATTGACAAAGGTCTTGCCGGTCGTGTTCCATTCAAAAATGTAGGTTGTCAGAAAGAGGGACTGACGTGCCTTTTCAATAGCATCAAGCATTGCAGGATATGCCTGTTCTCCGTTATTGAGCACCTCAATACGGTTGCCGCCGACAAGCGTTCTGTCTGTAATAATATCTGAGATGTGAACAAGTTCGGAATGTTCGTTTTTGTTCTTATCATCGATGGTGGTGACTGGTGCAACTTTATGGGTGTCCACCGGCATCGTCACGCCTACCCGCGGCAAGGTTGCATGGTACTGAAGCTTCTCCGCCCGGGTCCGAACCCTGTTAATACCGAAGAGGTAGTAGAGAAAAGGACCACCAAAGGGAAACAGAATGCAAACGGCAATCCATCCGATCGAACCCTTTGGATCACGTTTTGAGATGAGGGCGTGGACTGAACTGACGATGAAACAACCAATTGCCAAACCAGTCATCACTGCATAGAAGATGTTCATAGAATTACATTCGCTCCTTGTAGATCGCACCCGTCATAGAGCACAAAAAGCTCTATTCTCTCATTTCGAGAAATAGAGCTTTCAATGAACAGACCATTACCTCTCCCTTGGTTATTGCAGCCGCTCAAAAGCACAGATGATACAGTTTGTGTCGATGAAACCTATCATCCACTTCATTATGATATCCTGTCAAGAACTATTATAACGCGACGTGCAAATGGAAATCGATAAGTTGTACGCTGAAACCGGTACTGAAGAATGGCAGGGGGAATGTTACAAGAAATTATAGGCGTCGGATTTGGCTTCTCTGAATTTACAAAATCCTTCCTGAATCAAATATCGGCGTCTTCAGAATTCCGTGAGACTTGGCCCCCTGACACTGTCGAGGTATTCTTGGATAATCTCGATGGCATGTTCGAAACCTGTTCTCGACGGCGTCAACACCGAGAGCCTGATATGATTTGACCACTGTGATCCATAGATATCCCCCGGAGTTATCTTGACACCGAGTTCGAAGAGTTTTTCCTGAAATATGCGGCTTGGTACCGGGGTTTTGATCCACAGACAGGGTCCCTCTGCAGTCCATCTCGTCGTGCGGGCCAGGTAAGCTGTGCGTATTGCAAGCTCTGCGCTCAACCGTTCGATGTGCTCCTTCATCTTAGAAGAAAGGAGAATCGAATAGAGGGCGCGCTGAAGAACACCTGATGTGGAGAGATCATTTATCTCCTTCAGGTTGATAAGGCTACTCTCTATGGCCTTCGGAAAAACTGCAAATCCGATACGGAGGCCAGGGCCCAATATGTATGAAAGACTCTTGATATAGATGACCCGGTCATGAACATCACGTGCCTTGAGTGGTTTGATGCCCACAATATCTGAGAAGGGGTCATCTTCGATAATGAAATAGTTGTTATCCGCAGCCATGCCGATGAGTTCATCCCGCAGCCCTTCAGGGATCGATTTACCCGTCGGAATGTGTCCCTGAGGCATTGTGTAGAGCAAACGGATATTAAGATCCCGGATTCTTTCCAGATCTTCATGGCTCGAAATATAGGGTATTGGTTTCACGATAGCCCCCAGGGATTCAAAAATCCTTACCGCTCCCATGTAGCCCGGGTCTTCCACCGCAATGACGTCACCTTTTTTCAACAGGACAAGCCCCAAAAGAAAGAGCGCCTGCTGAGATCCGGAGGTAATAATTGGGCTCTGATCGATATCTGCAGATCTCAGCCATTTCGAGGCCTGCTGTCGTAACGGTTCATATCCCTGTGGCGGATCGTATGCATTGAGTCCCTCTATGGTGAAGTGAAGGTGCGAATTTACCCACAGCATCAATTCTTCAGGTGGCCGGATCGCTGCCATGTCGATAACGCTTTCTGATAATCCATGGGCAACAAAGGTTCCTGCTCCCTGTTTGCTCACGACGAGGCCCTGCTCTACAAGATATTGATATACGTTTCTCGCAGTCATGAGGCTGATCTTTTCCCTCTCTGCCAGCTCTCTGACGCCTTGTAATCGCTCGCCTGGCCGTTTCCTTTTTATAATATCACCGGCCATCCTCTTCGCTATTTGTTTGTATAGCATAACATTCCCCTTTTATTTATATCTAACATATGATACTTTATACATATAGTATATTAATTGTTATATAACAATAGGAGGTTTTATGGATAATTTACAGAATCGTATCCTCGTGAACAGGGGACTGGCGGAAATGTTCAAGGGTGGTGTCATTATGGATGTGACTACTGCGGATCAGGCCAAGATCGCAGAAGAATCAGGGGCTGTTGCAGTTATGGCCCTTGAAAGAGTTCCTGCGGACATCCGAGCACAGGGCGGTGTTGCCCGCATGAGTGATCCGGCGATTATCAGAGGTATTCAAGAGGCTGTAACAATTCCGGTAATGGCAAAGGTACGAATCGGCCACATCGTCGAGGCCCAGGTTCTCGAAGCTCTTGAAATCGATTATATTGATGAAAGCGAGGTACTGACTCCTGCTGATGAGAATCATCACATCGATAAGAACATCTTCAGGGTTCCCTTCGTATGCGGGTGCCGTGACCTGGGAGAAGCTGCTCGCAGAATCAGCGAAGGCGCAAGTATGATCAGGACAAAGGGCGAAGCAGGAACAGGCAATGTTGTAGAGGCTGTCCGGCATATGCGGACCCTCATGGGACAGATAAACATGCTGCAATCGATGAGTTCGGAAGAAATTCCACGTTTTGCAAAGGAAATAGCAGCACCCCTTAATATCTTGATGGAAGTTAGGGAGCTTGGAAAACTACCTGTCGTAAACTTCGCTGCCGGTGGCATCGCGACCCCGGCTGACGCAGCCTTGATGATGCAACTCGGGGCAGACGGTGTCTTTGTAGGCTCGGGTATCTTTAAGTCCAATGATCCCGTCAAACGCGCAAAGGCCATTGTCGAATCGGTGGCGCATTATGAGGACCCCGCCTGGATTGCAAAGGCTTCCGAAGGACTTGGCGATGCAATGTCCGGGCTTGATGTACGAAGCATGCCCGACGAGGAAAAGCTTGCCCAGCGAGGATGGTGATGTTGATCGGCATACTCGCGCTCCAGGGGAATATCCGTGAGCATAGAGACAATCTCGACCGTCACGGAGTACAGTGTCGTCTCATAAAAAAACCAAATGATCTCGATGACATTCAGGGTCTCATTCTACCCGGCGGGGAGAGCACGACCATGAGAAGGCTCATTGCTTCATCAGGTCTCAGGGAGCCTGTGCAGAACCTTGTGCGGGAGGGCTTGCCTCTATGGGCGACATGCGCGGGCGTTATCCTGCTCGCGAAAGAAGGTGTGTGGCCCTCCGTTGATATTGAGGTAAATCGTAACGCCTATGGTTCTCAACTCTTTAGTCGTGTCGTCGATGGTCGGACAACCATATCAACCAGGGTAACGCCTATGGTATTCATTCGATCTCCCCAGATATGCTCTGCCGCAGAAGATGTTGAGATCCTGGCCGAACTTGAAGGGGATATCGTTGCAGTCCGCCAATACAATGCCTTGCTTACCACATTCCACCCCGAACTTGTTGACAATAGCCCCTTTACAGACTATTTCATCAGCATGGTCAGGAATGGCAACCCACGGTAAAGGCATGTTGACGTAGGATCGCATGGGGAATTGGGTGCCTGCTTAAGAAATATTTGACAACTCGCAGGTTTTGATTAAGGGCGGCAGTCTAACTCATATACGTAACAGTTAGACCGCCTGCCCTTTCTCATATCTGCAACTACCTGGATAGGCTGTTTCTATAAAGGACCAAGTTGATCAATCTTCCCGCCCTTACAGACGGGGATCTCCCTCCGGATTAACGGGATACGTCAAATGGTAATCGATAATTTTTATGCTTAATCGGTACCGCAGCCTTGCAGATGGGAAGTCGATAATCGATTCGATATCAACTCCGTACTTTCGAGGCTCAAGTTTAAAGATGGTTAAAACTATTTATTCGCTACAATGCAAAAATGACGAACAAAATGGCGGGTGCATGGGAAGCCAATTATTCATATAAGTATTCGTTATATATGTATGTATATAACAAGTTATTATTGATCTACCCCAATAAATACCCCCAAATGCCAAGGACTAGAGAGGTTGAGATTAGCTAATTATTTTATAAAACTAATTTTTATTTTTCCTCTATGGTTTCTTTCAAATATCGATCTTGGACGATCGCAATCTTTTGTAAACCGCTTCAGCTATTTTTTCTGCTTTCTCCGAGCTTGACTCTTGCGGTGAGGCCAAGCTGCGAATGATATCCCCCTGACGCTGGTATGCGACCTCTCCATAACTCAGGAAAGTTGTCAAGACTTTCTCATGTCCCAGGTTTTGACTCCATGCCTTAAATTGCTCCGGCGTATTACAGACCTCTTCGCCAAGCAGGACGATCGTGTTTCTGAAACTATGGGGGTTGAAATATGGTAGCCCAGCACTGACAAAGGCGTCGCGAAAGATCGTTCGAATGGGAGCAGTAGTAGACCAGTGCTCCCGTGCAAGGCCCGCTGCTCTGAATTGTCTGTCGGGACCAAGCGCAACTCGTGTAGCAGGAAATAAAGGATCATCATTCCCCCACATTTTCTTATCCCGGAGATACGCAACCCAATCGGCTACAATTGACCTAATTTCATCACCAACCGGGAAGAAAAAGGTGGTAAACGTCTTGCTGAATTTTGTCTTTATCTCTCGGGCATCCTGAATGATGCAGCCGGAAATCAGGTCCACATGCTTGAGCTTCAACGAGGCAATAGCACTATCCCTCGCACCCGTTAGCAACGTGAAGGCCACAAGAGCGCGATTCCTGTTCTCAATTTCAGTTGTGGTCTCCATGTTACTGATGACATATTTGATTTGTTCCAGGGTTGGTGCTTTCTGTTGCCGTGTCGTGGTAGCAATCCGGGTGTCTTTGCTGGAAAGATTAAAATATTCGGCATCGGCATACTGTATGCGAGACTTGTAACCTGGCTGATAGGCCAGCCATTGGAAAAATTTTTTCAGTTGCGTCAGGGTTGTATGTAAGGTCGCCTTGCTCAACTTTTGCCCGGACTGCTGCCCCTTTTGCTCCGCAAGATACTTCTTGAAAGCGATAGCCTGTTGAAAATGAAATGCCTTGAAATCTCGATATCTGGTATACTCTTCAAAACGGATCAGCGCCTTTGCGGTAGTATCGATTGTTGCCTCACTGTTTCGCTTGGCTTCTTTTAAGAAAGCGAGATATTGTCGCTTCACTCTTTCATTGGCTGCATTGTACTTTTGCATGGTTTTATATCTCCTATCTGAAGTCACTCTTTGTGGAGGGGCAAAGACTCTCATCTACACGCCGCTATCAGTACACTGCTATTGACGATGCTACAAGGGTCAGAGCGCTTAAGATATTCCCACGCCACAATCAGGAAAATGCCATTAAGGTTGTTGACTATGTAATTCAGAAGTTTCCATTCAGAATCAATACTATCCGAACCGATCGCGGTCATGAGTGGCAGGCAAAATTTCACTGGCATGTTGAGGATCAAGGGATTCTTCATACATATATCAAACCCAGATCACCCCAACTCAATGGGAAGATTGAGCGTTCACATCGAACCGATCACGAAGAATTTTATCAGTTGCTGACATATAAAGATGATGTTGATTTAGATTGCAAAATGGCTGCTTGGGAAAAATTCTATAACTTTAATAGACCACACGGTGCCCATAATGGTCGGACGCCGTATGAGCTTCTAAGAAGTATGATGAGTAAATGATAAAATGTCTCAGTTCATTGACAATATTACACCAGTACCAGCAACGCCAGTGGCGGCTAAGCCTGGCTAGAGCCTCGGGGGCGGGCAGGCCAGAACCCTTTCCGAGACAAAATTCCATGATCAGAAGCGGTGCTCCAGCAGTGATCAGAGCGAAAAGGTATGGAACCAGAAAAGCCCCGCCGCCGTTTTCATAGGCCATGTAGGGAAAGCGCCAGATATTACCTAGGCCCACCGCCGAACCTACGGCAGCCATCACAAAGCCCGTGCGGGATTTCCAGTGGCCCGTGTCCATATTTAGTGCTCCACCTTTTGATCAATAAAGATAACGCCTATTGTTACTAAGTAACAATGTCATGTCCAATTGGGTTTTGATTGTTTAAACCTGCCACTTTTCCCCTCCATTTTCTCAGTCCCACATATCGGTAGTACCGAAAAGGATTTCGCTCATAAATTGATTCTCCACTGATGAACCACTGAACTCCAAGATGTAACAGTTATCAAGCACAGATGTGTCCGGTTCGGCAAAAGGATCTGAGATAAAATCCATCATGATTTGCACTCCCACCCTTTCATCAACCGGGGTGAGCTTTCCTTTTTCCGGGGATTCGAAGACTGCCCCATGAGATGCCCATGGAACGGCAATAAAATAATGATAAGGACCATGAAGATAGTCTGTGGCGCCCATGGCAAGGGAAAGGGGAGTATGTCCATCAACCGTGCTGTTAATCATAAGAACCGGCCTTTCATACTCCGGCGTTGTTCCTGTATACGGATTGTCATAGGCAGGCCATAGGCCGTTGAATCTTATCCAGGCAAGATCAGGAACAATATCTTCCGAGACATACGCCGAATCGACAATTTCCTGTGCGTCCCAGGGAGACATCCCATCATACAATTCAGAGAGGGCAATATTTTCGAAAAGAACCGACGAACTGAGCTTGTCCACCGGTCTGAACTCTGCACTTTGAGCTTTTAATTCCGATGTATCTGAAAACAGATGCGCGATTGCAGACTTATCACTGGCATTGCCCCGGTAAAGCCGGTAGATCACAGCCGGGATAAATGCCCTGCCATAGGTGTTCGACGACAAAGTGGCAAGCTTGTTTCGAATGTCCTTCCTTGTGATCGATGAAAAGTCATCACAGAGAGATCCCTCATCGATCATGTCAAAAACGATTCCCATGGCATCCCATGGATCAGCGGCGATCTCTGCGAGCCTACAGCTACAGACATCGTCATCCGAACATTGCTGCATGATCTGCCTGCCTGCCTCGTTAAAATTGCGATCGTAGTTGTCCATCGGTTTTGAATCGGAAGGGACGATTGAATCCAAGATGACACCGTCGACGCTGTCGGGATACATGGTCATGAAACGCTGGACAAGATAGGTGCCGTAGGAGGCCCCGTACACAAAGGTTTTGCCTGAACCGTTTGTGCGATTAATGACGATCTGTAAGTCCTTGGCCGCATTCGTAACATTGTATGATCCAAGGGTCCCGTTCAGCAGGGTTTGGACTTCGTCGTAACACGCGGCGGCATTTTCCGGAGTTATTTCGCCGTCGGGGGCTGCCGTCGGGCATTCAAGACAGTTTGAATTGCCGACGCCCCTGTGGTCCATGGAATAATAATCCCACTCAGGATATGCGGCGGCGAGAAAAGGCAGATAAACTGAAAAAGCAACGCTCGCCTCTCCCGGCCCGCCCTGTATGAACCATATATTCCCCTTTTTTTCACGATCAGGCAAGGCCCCTTTGATGCGCCATATAAAAAGATCGATTGTTCCATCGAAGGGTCTTTCATAATCCACCGGCACCGTTACAAAGGCACCTTCGGCCTTTCCGTCCGTATTTGTATTGATATAGTCAGGACATGCTCCCCATTGAATTTCATTATCCGACGATGAACTGCAGCCTGTAATGATAACAAGCAACAGCAGAAACATCGTTGGCATCTGTATCAGCCGTTTTCGCATGTGATTGTCCTCACTCGATTTAAAAGTTACCCCTTATCTGTCCCCTTTGTCCCAGGCTCACTCACAGCCACTGGAAAGAGCTTTTTGCTTAATATATCTGATGATCCAGCAGCTCGTTTCTGCTGTTCACCCTGGTTCCATCGGGGGCTGTGGCCGAAAAAACAGCAGCATAAGACAGATCCGCTCCGTTTATGCTTGCCCTCGCCAGGTTTGCATACACCAGGTTCACCCCGCTCAGGTCCGCATTTCGTAGATCCGCCCCACTCAGGTTTGCAGCCCGCAGACCTGCATGACTCAGGTTCGCATCTTGCAAATCCGCCCCGCTCAAGTTCGCAGACACAAGGTTCGCATACACGAGGTCCGCATTCCGCAGGTACGCATACGGCTGAATGCAGTAGCCGTTTACCACCCTGCCGGTCGAGCATTCCGCGTTGGGACAGGCCCGGTTCAACATGAGCACCACTGATTCGAGTTCCTCCGGCACGGAATCGGTCAGGGGCACGATCCCGAACGTCAACGTGGCACCGCCATTGTCGGCTGCAAAAAAGGTCACCACGCTGAAAAACCAGGCGGTGTCACTGGTATCGGTGTCGCGGTACAGAAACACTGACGGGGTATCCGCCTGACTGAAGCGCTCCTCCCACAGCCGGGCCATGCAGTCGAGGTCGATGTAACCGGACTGATCACCGTCAGCGGTCTCCCAGCGAATTTGATCATCGGCGTCCATGGTCAGGGTGCAGACCCCCGACTCATCTTCGATGATCTCAACGTCCTGTCCGTTGATACTGAATGACGCGTTATCAGGTACATCGGCGCAGGCATTGTAATCCGATGAGTCTCCACAGCCGCAGAGCAGAAATGCTACCACACCCAACAACAGGATCATAGTTGGTACTTTTCGCACTATTCTTTCTGTATCTCGCATCCTTTCCTCCATTTGTTATATCTATGCATTAGTCGATTTTGAAACGGGTATTGTTTTAATTCAATATACGCGAAATTTCCTACGCCCAAAACATTCCAAAATCAAGAAAAAACCGGGAGCCAAACGCCAGGTCTTCCAGAAACTTATCCTTTCAGTTCAAATGATCACGCTGACCCTGCTCGCCCAGAGGTTTCTCCGATACCTTTATCCCCAGCAACTCGCCGATTCTCAGTTCGCATTTCGCCTGAAGTTCCAAGATCAGGTGATCTCTCAACCTTTTCGTGCTGTAGATCATTTCATCCACCGTTTTCCGGTTGAGAGTCTTTTGCAACATTTGTTTTGGCGTTCGATAGAACTTTCTAAGTAGATTGGTATTATAAGGATTTTTCATGTTCAAAGAACAACGATCGATAATAAAATTGTAAAAGGCTTTTAGCTGGGCATATCGTAACCTTCGAGTTAATTTGGCAAGATCCTGTGTTAGTGTCTCTAGAAAAGTATAGATTTCATCGGGATCAACGGAATCCAATGTTCTTTCAGCGTAAAGCCTTTCGAACCTGATAAGCAGGGGATTGTAACTGTTGATGGTCCGCTGTTTATGGTCTGACTGTAGATAATTATTGAAAAGCCTGATCGCTTCTTTTATTGTCATGATTCACCTCCACATTTTTTGTTTTCTGAGATCTTTGGGGCTCTCGACAATTATATCTTTCAGGTGGAACAGATTCGTGAAGAATTATAAAATGACGCGATAGGGGGAATACACATAGATTTGATAGTACATGAAAATCTGTGTGAAAATGTCCACATTTCATCCCGCATTCAATGATCTTGACCAATCATCCACCTCTCGCTTTGAACTCTTCGATCTGGCCCTCAATTGCCAAGATCTCAGGGTTACATCTTCGCTGTCTTGAAGGATACCACCACAGCTCCGGCCTTTAATCTATCGAGATAATTCGCCCACATCTGCATCATCTTTCGACGTTCGGAAAGGTGGGTTGTTCTATTATAGGCAGTACCAAGGGTATCAGGAACTCTGTGGGCCAATTGCGCCTCAATAACATAAGGGCTCACATGTAATACCTCATGTAGAAGTGTTCGCGCCGTTGCACGAAATCCGTGACCAGTAACCGTATCACCATCAAAACCCATACGCCGTAAAGCCGCATTGATTGTATTGTCCGACATGCAGCGTGAAAATGATCTTGTTGAAGGGAACACATATGTGTCATGTCCGGTTAGCGGCTGTAATTCTTTCAATATGGTTATGGATTGCTTCGATAGAGGGATAATGTGGTCCGATTTCATTTTCATCTTTGAACCGGGAATAGTAACTTGTTCGGCTTCAAAATCGATTTCACGCCATTCCAGATGCCTGAGTTCCCCGGGGCGACAGAAAAATAAAGGAAGCAGTTTTAAGGCGCACTGCGAAACAAATTCGCCTTGATAACTGTCCATGGCACGGAGAAGAAGGGCCAATTTCTTTGGATCAATGACAGCCGCCATGTGCTTCTTGGTCTTGCTGGAGGGTGGCAAGTAGCCTTTTAAACCAGCTGCTATATTAAAGTTGGCCCTGTCTGTGAAGATAGAATAGTTGAATACCTGGTTGATAATTGTCAGCAGCCGTCTTGCTGCTTCTATGGTTCCACGGGATTTGACTCTATCCACAACACCTTTGATATCTTTGGCAGTGACATCGGTTATGGGTATACCGCCGACCCAAGGGAAAATGTCCTTTTCTAAACGAGTCGATATAGTAGATGAATGACCTGGTGACCACTCGGCTTTCTTATGACCATGCCATTCTCTAGCGATAGCCTCAAAGCTGTTTGCTATTGATTCATCTTTTGCCGCTTTAGCAGCCTTCTTATGAATGGAGGGATCAATCTCGTTTTCCAGCAATTGCTTGGCACTGTCACGACGTTGCCGTGCTTCAGCAAGAGAGACAATAGGATAAACCCCAAGGGCGAGCAGTTTTTCTTTACCACCATATCGATATTTGAATCTCCAAAGTTTACCTCCGGTTGACGATACAAGCAGGTATAAACCACCCCCATCGGAAAGTTTGTAGTTTTTACCTCGTGGCTTGGCATTTCTAATCTTAACATCGGAAAGAGGGATAATTCTTTTGGGCATGGCCTCCTACTCCTTTTTGGGGTACCCCATTTCTTTGGGGGTATTTTAAAGGAATATATACCCCCAAGATTGTAAGATTTAGATGGATTTTATTGAACGTTGCTGGATGGTATATAGCAAAAAGGCCCTGACTAATCAAGGCCTTTTATACTTCTTTAAATCTCTTTGGATAATAATTGGCGGAAGTGCATGGGAATCGAACCCACCTGGGACGGTTCTAGCGCCCCACACCGGATTTGAAGTCCGGGAGGCCCACCAGTGACCTTGGCACTTCCGCATAAGGAATAACTATCTGATTGTATAAGAACAGCCGTGTTTCTATTACTGGAACGCCAGGTATTCGGGCTTCGATGACATTTCAAAGGTGTCATCGATCAGTTGCACCGTTACCTCGTCGCCCTTTTTGGCAAGGGAGATGTCTTCGGGAAGCACGATAATCCCGTTTGCAAGGACCATCGATTTCAGGATACCCGAACCCTGCTCCCCGGTGGTGGAAACGACGAAGTTGGTTCCTAGTTTCTTCACCCGGGCCCTGATGAAGTGCTTTAACCCGCGCTTCTTCTTTACGTCTTCCATGAGCGTGGCCGTGACCGTCCGTCGGAAGATCTCCTCGCGGCCCATCATCTTTAACAGTGCCGGTCTCACATATTCCTCAAAGGTGATCATCGATGACACGGGGTTTCCCGGGAGTCCGAAGACCAGCTTTCCCTGCATGGTTCCGAAGGCGAGCGGTTTCCCGGGGCGCTGGGCCACCTGCCAGAATTCGATATTGGTTCCCATCTGCGCCATGACATCCTTGACAAAGTCGTAATCACCGACGGAAACACCCCCCGATGAGATAATGACGTCTGCCCGCGAAGCCGCCCTGAAGGCCGCTATCAGGCTTTCTTCCCTGTCTTTCGCGATTCCCGTCTGGAGGGCAACGGCGCCGCATTCTCTGACCTGGGCATTGATGGAATAACTGTTGGAACTGATTATCTTATCTCCCGAGGTGTCCTCGTCGACATCAACAATTTCGTCACCCGTTGCGATGATGGCAACGAGCGGTCTCTGATATACCGTGATAAAGGATCGCCCCAGTGAGGCGAGCATTCCCACCTCTGCCGGTCCCGCGATTTTTCCCTTCGGTATGACGAGATCACCTATTTTGACGTCCTCGCCGCTGTATCTGATGTTATCTCCCCGCGGGGATTCGACGAATATTTTGACACGGTTGCCCTCACGGTCCGTATCCTCAACCTTCACAACCGTATCGGCCCCCTCCGGTACGAAAGCGCCTGTCATGATTCGCGCCGCCTGACCGCGGCCGATGGTCTTTTGCGAGGGATAGCCGGCGGGGATATCTTCGATGGATTCGACGATGGCAGGGGCCTCAGATGTGGCACCCTTTGTATCATCCGATCTGAGGGCATACCCATCCATGGCGGAATTGTCCTTCGGTGGAATATTCCTGCCTGAATAGATATCTTCTCCTATTACCCGCCCGAGGGCATTCAGTATGTCTGTTTTCTCCGGATCGAGCGGCGATATGGAGTTCAGTATATGGCTTAAGGCCTCTTCTACGCTTATCATTGCTTTGTTTCTCCACCTAAATTCGAATTAGATTTCTTATCGTAAACCTGCTTTATTGTCAATATTTTACACTTGAATAAATGGAAACGATAGTATAAACATAGTCGCTTCCAGAGAGATGGAAACATATTTATTTTGATGAGTTGAGGTAACAATGAGCAGAACTGAGAAACAAAAGAAAATTAAGGAGCTTCTGAAAGAAAAAAACGCGATTCTCCTTGCCCATTACTATCAGAGTGATGAGATTCAGGATATTGCCGATATCCTGGGAGATTCTCTCGCCCTCAGCATCGAAGCTGCCAGAACTGATGCGGAGATTATCGTCTTTGCCGGAGTGCTTTTTATGGCCGAAAGTGCCGCCATACTGTCACCCGATAAAACAGTGCTCCTTCCCGTCATCGATGCGGGATGTCCTCTGGCCGATAAAATCACCCCTGCGGAACTGAAGATGATGAAGGATGAAAATCCCGGTGCCAAGGTCGTCACCTACGTCAACTCGACCGCCCAGACGAAGGCACTGAGCGACATTTGCTGTACCTCCGCGAATGCCGTTCAGGTAGTGAATTCCCTTACCGATGCCGAGAAGGTGATCATGGCTCCCGATGGAAACCTCGCGCGGTATACGGCGCGCTTTACCGAGAAGGAAATAATCCCCTGGAAGGGTTTCTGCTATGTCCATAACAATGTCTCTCCCGAGGCCGTGAGAACGGCAAAGGACGAACATCCTAAGGCCCTCTTCGCCGCCCATCCCGAGTGCAGGTTAGAGGTTCTCGATCTGGCCGATTTCGTGGGGAGTACCGGAGCGATTCTGAAATTTGCCCGGGAGACCGAAGCGGAAGAGATTATTGTGGGAACCGAAAGGGGAATCATGCATCAGTTGAAGAAGGAGAATCCCGAGAAAACCTTTATTCCCGCATCGGAGAATATGGCCTGTCGGGATATGAAGAAGACCTCTCTCGATGATATTCTCAGTTCGCTGGAAGAAATGAAGCATATAATAGAAGTACCCGAAGATGTGAGAATTCCCGCTCAGCGCGCCCTTAAGAAAATGCTGGAGGTTTCCTGATTACTCCGGCTTGATGTTGCACCTTTTCATACCGTTGTTCAAACTCCGCATCAAGGCCTGAAACGTAGTGTCGTTCAGTGAGAAAACGAGTACATGAAAAGATAGAATTTCCAGATCCCGCCCTGACCTCCCTCGTGAATACTGTTCTTCGGGGGAACAGGGAAACGGTGATCTGCGGCCTGAACGGCTCCGCGCCGTCCCTCGTAACCGCTCTCCTCTTTGAGCATATCGGAAGAACCCTTATCTATGTGACTCCCACGGAGGAGGAGGCGAAGAATGCCCTTCGCGATCTCTCCTTTTTCCTGGGAGAGGAGAAGGTCTTGCTTTTCCCACCCTGCGACATCCTGTCCCTCGACGATACCCTCTCGCATCAGCGGGATATCTCCGCACAGCGGGTGAAGGTTCTTTATCAGTTGCTGTCGGGGAGTCCTGCCGTTTTTGTGGTTCCCCTGAGCGCGCTCACGCAGAAGGTCATGCCGATGAATGCGATCATGGAGTATACCGAGGATATCGTAACGGGGGCGAACCTCGAAAGGGACCGGTTCATAGAAAAATTGATAGAAGGGGGCTACGAAAGGGTTTCTCTCGTGGAAGAGCGGGGCGAGTTCAGTGCACGGGGCTATATTATGGATATTTTTCCCGCCACCGCATCGAGGCCCCTTCGGATGGAATTTGTCGGCGATGAGGTCGAATCGGTGAGAGAATTTGATGCCACGAACCAGCGGTCCTTGAAAGAGGTAAGGGGATTTACGCTCTCGCCGGCAGGAGAGCTCGTTATGTCTGCCGGTTTGAAAGAACAGGCACTGAAAAACCTGCGGGGGAGGGCGGGTGATCTCGACCTTGCAAAGAAGGAGCGGGATCGCCTGTTTGGTCTCCTTGAATCCGATTCGTCCATCCTGACAAACCTGCAGTGGTTGCCGCTCTTTTATAACGATTTTTCGGCGGGGGAACATAACGGCCTGAATACGTTCTTTGATTATGCCTCACAGGGGTGCCTCGTGGTGTGGGATAATTTCAATGCCATGGCCGAGGCTGACGAAAAGATCGAAAATGATCTGGATCGCTTTATGAGGCGGGCGAATGAGAAGGAAACCTTCTATCTGGAAGGGGAGTCCTTCCATCTGTCGGGTAAGAAACTTCGCGAGAAATATGAGGGCCTGCAGAGGGTCCTTGTCGAATACCTGCCCCTGACGGGGAGTGAGGCCATCCGGTTCGAGACGGAACGGAATGTGGGTTTAAAACAGGAGATGGCCCTTCTGAAAAAAGAAGACAGGATACTGAAACCCCTTGCCGAAAGAATCAGGGAATGGATCGGCAGGAACGATCTCGTTACCTTCCTCTGCGGGGAGGGTGAGACGCAGAAGATGAAACACCTCCTTGAGGAGTACGCCCTCGAAATCGCAGATGCCGGTTCCACCTTTTTTGATGATATGGCATCACGCACGGACGGCACGGGTCGATTCGTTCTCCGAGAGGGTAAAATCACCGAGGGATTTTTCTATCCCGATCTGAATCTGATCATCGTCAGCGAAGAGGAGATATTCGGCAAAAAGATAAAGAGAAGAAAAAGGGCGAAGGTACGGGAGGGATATTTTCTCAAGTCCTTCGGTGAATTAAAGGAGCGGGATTTTGTTGTTCATGTCGATCACGGCATCGGCATGTACCACAAACTCAAACGGCTGAAGATCGGGACGATTGAAAACGATTTCCTCCTCATCGAATACTTCGGCGGAGACAGGCTCTACATACCGGTAGACAGACTCGATCAGATACAACGTTATATCGGTCCCGAAGGTCATCTGCCGGTCATGGACAAACTGGGGGGGACCTCCTGGGAGGCGGTCAAGAAAAGAATAAAACAGTCGGTACGGGAAATTGCGGAAGAACTCGTTTCCATCTACGCCGCCAGAGAGGTGATGGAGGGGCACCGCTTTTCTCCCGCCGATCGCTATTATGAGGAGTTTGCCTCCTCCTTCGAGTTCGAGGAAACTCCCGACCAGGCACAATCGATTATTGAAGTCGATCAGGACCTGAGCGATACGAAACCGATGGACCGCCTGGTCTGCGGTGATGCGGGATTCGGAAAAACGGAGATCGCCCTCAGGGCGTCGTTTAGAGTTTCCATGGATGGAAAACAGGTGGCACTCCTCGTGCCGACGACGATCCTGGCTGAGCAGCATTACCAGACCTTCCTCAAACGGTTTGAAAAATATCCTGTACGTGTGGAAGTCCTGAACAGATTTAAGACGAAAAGCCAGCAGAATAAAATTGTTGAAAATATTAACGAGGGGCTGGTCGATATTGTGATCGGAACCCACCGTATTTTGCAAAAGGACCTGCGGTTCAAAAATCTCGGCCTCGTTATTATCGATGAGGAACAGCGCTTCGGGGTGAAGCACAAGGAACGGCTGAAAAAACTCCGGACGATGGTGGATGTTCTCACGCTAACGGCAACACCCATACCGAGAACGCTCCAGTTATCCCTTGTGGGGATACGTGATCTTTCCGTTATCGATACGCCGCCACCCGACCGGCGGTCTGTCAAGGTTCAAGTATCAGAATTTGATGAAGATCTTATCAGAGAGGCCATCGGAAATGAACTTGGTCGCGGGGGGCAGATCTTCTTCGTCCATGACAGGGTGCAATCGATATACAGTATCGCCCGTTTTGTTGAAAATCTCGTTCCCGAGGCAAAAGTCGGTGTCGTTCACGGCCAGATGAAGGCGAACGAGATTGAAGATGTGATGGTAAAGTTTGTTCGCAAGGAGATGGATGTTCTCGTCTGCACGACGATTATAGGATCGGGGCTCGATATACCGTCTGCAAATACCATCATCATCAATCGTGCCGACAGACTGGGATTGTCAAATCTTTACCAGCTCAGGGGGAGAGTGGGAAGGTCGAAGGAGGAGGCCTTTGCCTATCTCCTGATTCCCGAGGGGGCGATACTTTCGCGGGATGCCAGAAAGCGGTTGCGTGTCGCCCAGGAGTTCTCCGAACCGGGGTCGGGATTCAAGGTTGCAACCCATGATCTGGAGATTCGTGGTGGAGGAAATCTCCTGGGAATCTCCCAGTCAGGTCACATATCAGCCGTGGGCTTCGAACTCTATACGGAGCTCATGGAAAAAGCGATCGGTGAATTGAAGGGCGAGAGGCCTGCCGAAGAGGTGATCAGCCCGGAAATTTCTTTCGGCTTACCTGCCTTTATCCCCGATGATTATATCGCCGATATGCAGACCAGGCTGGTAACTTATAAAAAGATATCGATGGCATCCTCCGACGATGTTATATCCGATCTGAGAGAGGAGCTTTCAGACTGCTATGGTTTTGTGCCCGAACAGGTGGAAAACCTCCTCGGTATTATAGCAATACGGAATATCTTGAAGGAGATCGTGGCCGAAAAAATGCTCTACGACGGAAAGGCCTTCAATATTTCCTTGCGGGATACGAGTCCCATCGATCCCGCAAGGATACTTGAACTCTCCAAGGGAAAACTGAAGGGACTCAGACTGACACCGGACTTGCGACTCTCCGTTCCGATGCCCGGCCTTCGCGACCGGGAGCTCATAACTCATGCCCGGGGGCTTGTGGAATTGTTGGTGCAAGCGTAGGAAAGCCGATATATCACCAGGGAAGAGGGGTTGAATTGAACAACGAGTGCACTCCCCGCTGCTTGCGGCGGGGTAGCGAGCGAATACACGATAAACCCTTCCCTGAACAATCGGGGTTCCTTGCAACTTGTTGTGGGGAGTTTCAATAGTAATTGAAGAGTCGTAGTGATTCTGTTACTATAACAAGTTGTGACTAAAAATTTGAAGATTTTTTAAAAAGCGGGGAACCAAGATGAAACGTGTTACCATTAGCGTCATTGCCCTCATATTATTGCTATTTTTTGTCCTACCGGCACAGGCTTTTGAAGACAGGATTGTTGCCGTGGTGAACAATGAGGCGATTACACTTTCAGAACTGGATGAGGCCGTTGAGGCTTTCCTGAACGCTGTAACCCGGCGTCAGCCGTCGGTAAAAAGAGAAGACATTATCGGTGAGGCGCGGAAGGGGGCGTTGAATAAGCTTATCGATGGAGTTTTACTCGAACAGGAGGCGAGGAAGCTGAAGGTCGTCGTCTCCGATCAAGAGATCAGCCGGACCCTGAATGATATGCTTGCGAGACGGAATGTTTCGCCTGAGGAATTCAGGGAATCACTGAAAAAAGAGGGGGTCACCCTCGATGATTATAAAAAAGAGATACGGCAATATCTTATTACAAGAAAGATCATAGAGAAAACAGTTCGTTACAAGGTATCCGTCAGTGACGAAGAGATAGGCGACTATTACGGTGCTCACCGAGACAGGTATGAGGGAAAAGAATCAAACAGGATACAACAGATACTCATCGTAAAACCGAAGGGCGCCGGTGAGGAAACAGTATCGGCACTGAGGGAGAAGACCGAAGCGATTCTGAAGAGACTGGTTGCGGGTGAGCCCTTTGAGGCCCTGGCAGTTCAGTATTCGCAGGGACCCGCCGCAAAAGTTGGCGGCGATCTCGGATTTCTGGAAAGGGGTGTGATGTATCCCGAGGTGGACGAAGAGGCCTTCAGATTGAGAAAGGGTGAACTGGGCGGTGTCGTCGAATCTCCTATCGGGTTTCATATCATCAAGGTGCTCGACAAACGGGGAGCAGGGGTGAAGCCGATTGAGGATGTCCGCGAGGAGATCATAGGAAGAATAAGCGAAGAAAAGACAGAAGAAAAATTTCAGGAGTGGTTCAGGAAGCTGAGAGAAAAATCACTTATCGATATACGACTGTAACTTCGTTGCCGGGAAGCCACGCCCTGTGGGCGGGGAGCTTCGCCTTTCGGCTTGAGATGTTACGGGAAGGTAGCATCGGATGATCTTTCCCTGAGACGTTACATCGAAACTCCCCGCAACATGGTGCGGAGACTCTCCGATTGTTAGAGAAGCTGTTTGTTTTTTTATGTTCGCTTCCCCCGCTGCAGAAAGTGGGGAATACCCGTTTTTCAATTCGAAATTAGCGATATGAAATGTATAAAAATAAGGGGTGCCTCACAGCACAACTTAAAAAATATTAATATTGATATCCCACGGGACGAACTGGTCGTCATTACCGGTGTCAGCGGTTCCGGTAAGTCCTCCCTTGCCTTTGATACTATCTATGCAGAGGGGCAGCGGCGCTATGTCGAGTCTCTCTCAACCTACGCACGCCAGTTCATCGGTCAGATGGACAAACCGGAGGTCGAACTGGTCGAAGGTCTCTCTCCCGCAATCGCGATCGAACAGCGAACGGCAAGCCATAATCCTCGCTCGACGGTAGGCACAATTACCGAGATCTACGACTATCTGCGCCTTCTCTATGCGCGAATTGGCGTGCCCCACTGTTACCAGTGTGGCCGAGAGATCACGTCGCAGACCGTTGAATCGATGGTGGACAGGGTGCTCCTCCTTCCGGAGAAGACGAAGATTAACATACTCTCGTGTATCGCAAGGGGGAAGAAGGGAGAATACCAAAAGGAGCTGCGAAAACTCCAGAAGGAAGGCTTCGCACGGGTCAAGATAGACGGGGAAACCAGGGATCTTTCCGAAAAAATCGTTCTTGAGAAGAACAAGCGGCACGATATTGACGTGATCGTCGACAGGCTGGTAATCAAGGAGGGAATAGAACGGCGTTTGAGAGATTCTATCGAGATCGCCCTCGGGCTCTCCGATGATATTATCAAGGTAGACGTGGTGGAAGGCGAAGAACTCCTCTTCAGCGAGGTCTATGCCTGTCCCATATGCGGTATCAATATGCCCGAGCTTGCCCCGCGGATGTTCTCCTTCAACAGCCCTTACGGGGCCTGTCAAGAGTGCGGAGGCCTCGGAACGAAGGTCTTTTTCGATGAAAATCTTGTGGTACTCGATCCCTCGCTTTCCATACGGGAAGGGGCCATTGCCCCCTGGGACAAGAGACATTCCCTCTACTTTCATCAGATGCTCGAGGCCCTTTCAACGCACTACGAATTTAATCTCAATACCCCATACAATCAGCTGCCTGACAGGATAAAGGATATTCTTCTCTACGGATCCGGGTCCGAGGAGATCGAGTTTTACTTTGACAGGAAGAGGAAGCGGCATTTTTACACAAAACCCTTTGAAGGTGTCATGCAGAATCTCAAGCGGCGCTACCGGGAGGCAGATTCTCATGACCTGAGGGTGGAACTCGCAAGGTTTATGAATATAAGGAATTGCCCCGCCTGCAATGGGGCGAGACTGAGGAGGGAGAGCCTCTTTGTCACCGTCGGGGGGAAAAATATTCATGAAGTCTGTCTGATGTCGATCGGTGAGTGCATGAAATTTTTTGATGACCTCGTCCTCACTGAGAGAGAAATTCTGATTTCCCGGAGGATCTTCAAGGAGATCAAGGAACGGTTGCGGTTCCTCCTTGACGTGGGGATGGATTATCTCAATCTCGCCCGATCATCGGGCACGCTCTCAGGCGGAGAATGGCAGCGTATACGACTTGCAACCCAGATAGGCTCGGGTCTCGTGGGGGTGCTCTACGTTCTTGATGAACCGACGATCGGCCTGCACCCCAGGGATAACGTTCGCCTCATTTCAACGCTCAAGAGGTTGAAAAATATGGGGAATACGGTGCTCGTGGTGGAGCATGATGCCGAATTAATGAATGCCTCTGACAATATCATCGATATGGGCCCCGGTGCGGGACTGCATGGGGGAGAGGTTGTCTTTCAGGGTTCGCCCGAGGAGATTCGTGCCTCCGATACTTCCCTCACGGGAAAATATCTGTCGGAAAAATTGTCGATTCCCGTACCCGAAAAGAGACGGTCGATTACTGATTCCTTTATCTTCATCGAGGGGGCCTCGGAAAATAACCTCAAGAATATCGACATAAAGATACCCGTTGGTGTTTTTACCTGCGTGACCGGCGTGTCGGGCTCGGGCAAAAGCACCATGGTTATCGAGACGCTCTACAAGGCACTTCGAAGGAGCCTGAACAGGTACCGTGGCAAGACGGGGCGGTATACTAAAATCAGGGACTATGGAGATATCGAACGGGTTATTACCATGGATCAGCAGCCCATAGGACGGACCCCCCGATCAAACCCGGCTACCTACACAGGCGTTCTCACCTATATCCGCGACCTCTTCAGCCGTCTTCCCGAGTCGAGGATGCGTGGCTACAAACCGGGCAGGTTCAGCTTCAACGTTAAGGGCGGACGATGTGAGGCCTGTGAGGGCGATGGCCTGAAGCGGATAGAGATGCACTTTCTTCCCGATATTTACATAACCTGCGATGTCTGTCACGGACAGCGCTTCAACAGGGATACCCTGGAGATACTCTACAAGGGAAAGAGTATCGCCGATGTCCTCGATATGACGGTCAATCAGGCGCTTTTATTTTTCAGCAATATTCCGATCATCAAGACGAAGCTGCAGCTTCTCTCCGATGTGGGGCTCGGCTATATAAAACTCGGGCAGTCGGCGACAACCCTCTCGGGGGGTGAGGCGCAACGGGTAAAGCTGGCGAGGGAGCTGGGGAAGCGGCTTACCACCAATACGCTCTACATACTGGATGAGCCCACCATCGGCCTTCACTTTGCCGATATTGAAAAACTCCTCGGCGTTCTCATGAGACTGGTGGAGATGGGGAACACCGTCGTCGTCATAGAACATAATCTTGATGTCATCAAGTGTGCCGACTATATCGTGGATCTCGGGCCGGAAGGCGGAGAGGGAGGCGGGTCGATCGTTGCCGCCGGTGCTCCCGAGAAGATTGTCAAAGTTAAAAATTCGCTCACCGGTCAGTTTCTCAAAAAGGTCCTGCCGAATGGTTCCCGGAGGGCCGCCTCCTAAAACTTTATTGTATGTCCTTCCGTCGAGATATACTTTCATCTCGAGACCTTCCATTTTATTTGATATGAAAAATTATTGGTGGTAATGTGCCCTTGGTAAAAAAGGGGGAGTTCATTGTGATGAAGGTGCACAGCCTTGACCGGTTTCTCTATCCTGAGAGTATCGCCATATTCGGGAGTATGATGGAGGGGTGGTTTTTCGGCCCCGGTGTTATCATTAAAGATCTCAGGGATATCGGCTACAGGGGTGCCATATATCCCGTCCATCCGAGTGCCGAATCCATCTACGGCCTCACAGTCTATCATCATATCGGAGCGATAGAGGGTGAAGTAGCTCTGGCCGTCGTCATTACCTCCTACCGATACGTCAACGATATAATACAACAGTGTGGTGAAAAGGGAGTAAAGGCCGTCGTCGTCGTCTCCGACGGGTTCGGAGAGGCGGGTGCCGAGGGGAGACGGATGCAGGAAGAAGTCCTTGCTACGGCCCGCTCCTTTGACATGAGAATCATAGGACCCAACACGCTGGGGTTACTCAATAATGCCCAAGGGTTTACCACCGTCCCCTACGAAAAGGGGTATGCATACGCAAAGAACGGTCCCCTTTCCATCGTGACTCAGACGGGGATGTACGGCCCCCAGGCTATAGCGCTGGATGATTACAGCTTCGGCGTGAGCAAGATCGTCGATCTCGGGAATATGAGCGATGTCGATGAGATTGACTGCCTGGAATATCTCGAAGATGATCCCGACACGAAAGTTATTTCTCTCTACATGGAGCATACAAAACGACCGCAACGCTTTCTCGATGTTGCCCGGAGGATCTCGATGAAAAAACCGATCCTCTGCCTCAAGGGGGGGATATCACCCGAGGCGGCAAAGGCGATGGCTTCTCACACAGGGTCAATGGCGGGTGACGACAGATTGTACGAGGGACTCTTTCTGCAGACCGGTTGTATCAGGGTTGAGGAATACCGGGACCTCCTCGATCTGGCGAAGGCTTTCATCTACCAGCCCCTTCCCGCGGGAAACAGGCTCGGTATCATCACCTTTTCCGGCGCCATCGGCATCCACTGCGTTGACACTGCCCAGCGGGTGGGGCTTGAACTGGGAAAATTAAGTGAGCGAAGTAAAGAGCGACTCCTTGAAGTGAGCCACCTTTTGAACGGTCATCCCATAGACCTCGGACCTGCCTCTGCGGCTGCGGGGGCGGAGGTCTTCAATTTTTACACCAGGAGTTTCGAGGTACTTGTTGAAGACGACAATATAGACGCCATCTACCTCAACACCTATGTGAACAACCTGCTGCTGCCCCAATCCTACGAAGGCCTCCTTGAAACAATGAGTAAAAAGAGGATAAAACCGATCGTGTTGTGGTCCTACGGTGCATCGGAGCACTATATCAGAGAAATGGCGATCCTTGCCGAACACTACGGTATTCCCTTTTTCTCGACAAACCAGAAGGCGATCAAAGCTCTGGGGCACATGAACCGCTATGTGAAATGGAAAAATGCTCGTATCCCTGTCGGGTGAGCTGTTCTATTTCTCAAGGTAGCGGTGACCTGCGAATGTATATAAACAGGTATGTATTGTGGTAGCGGGAAATATCTCGACATTCTTACGCGAGAAGCTTCAATTTTCTGTGTAAGTGGCTGTCCTGCGGTATCTGGTGCGGGGCTTTTCAATACATTTCATTGCTAAAGGAGGGTTTGGTATGTTCTACGAAGAACGATGCACTCTGTGCGGAGACTGTCTTGTCAAATGTCCCTATCTCGCCTATCCCGAGGAAAAAGCGAAAGCGGAGTTCAAAAAGCTGATAGATGGTGATCCGACGCCTGTCACGGCCGAGTGCATTACCTGTGCTGCCTGCAATATGTTCTGCCCCGAAGGGGCGAACCCCTTTGATCTCATTAACGACCGGCAGGAGGAAACGGGAACTTTCAAAGTGAAAGAACAGCCACTTGCCATGATGGGGATGGCCCATCAACTTCCCTCGGAGGTCATCGAAGGGGATCCCGGGAGACCGGCCATGAACCTCTGCTCCGTGGGGGATTTCCTGCCCGGTGTTATCGAAGGGCAGCTCTTCGACGGCCTGACGCTTATCAAGGGGGGTGATTACTTCTGTTACGTCGGATGGATACATGTGGGAAAACCGAGTAAGGTGAAGGAAAACGCTCGAAGATTCGTCGATAATCTCGCCGCCACGGGGGCCGAGGAGATTGTCTGCTACCACGATGACTGCTATGTGGTCCTCGCGAAGAAGGCTGAGGAACTGGGGATCGATGTTCCTTTCAAGGTGACCCATATTGTTGAATATTTGAGAGGTTACGTGAAAGAGCACGTAGATGAGGTGAGGAAACTGAACATGAAGGTGGCCTATCAGCAGCCCTGTGCCTCACGCTACACCTTTGAAAAGGATGGGATGCTCGACGAGCTCTTCGATCTTATCGGCGTTACCAGGGTGGAGAGAAAATTCGATCGCGCAGATTCGCTCTGTTGCGGAGGGGCAATGGCCGCCATGGTCGATGTTCCGAAAGAGGTACTGAACGGGTGGCGTATGAAAAATATCATGGATGCGAAGGACGCTGATGCGGAGGCCATGATCTTTTTGTGTCCCATGTGCGCTCTTGGCCTCAGGAACCGGTCAATGGCTGAAGGGCTTGAACCCTATATGCTGAGTAATCTTGTCCGTCTCGCACTCGGTGAGGAACTGGTCCACGGCGGTGCGGGGAAACGGTTTGAGTAGCTGACGTAAGGGGGAAAATGTACCCGATCCAGATAGGGCCGGATTTTATAGTGCTATGAAAGCCTGTAGCAGATGAAAAAGCTTCAAAGGAGGCGATGAGAAATGGAAAGAAATGTGGGCCTTGTCGACAGAACAGTGAGGGCTATCCTTGCCGTGGCGATCATTATCGCTTATCTCCTGGGGTGGATCTCGGGTCTGGTCGGGCTGATTCTGGCAGTGGGCAGCGGTATGCTGCTCTCCAGTGTCATGTCCGGGTATTGTCCACTCTATGAGAAGCTGGGAGTGAATACAACTCGATAGAGAGTACAAATGTTACGATGCCTTTATAAATGTGATAGGGGAGCCGTGGTAGGAAGTGAGTGAAGCTCCATCTGCGGTACTTGTTCAAGACCAGTTACTAACATATCATTGAGGAGGTAGGAAATGCTTAAGAAATTGTTTATGAGTCTTCTGGTGTGTTTCATGATGGTATCACTCTGCAGTGCAGCTGATGTGGCAGGTGTTTCGATGCCCGATTCGCTCCAGGCAGGGGAGGATAGCCTTCTCTTGAACGGGGCGGGTGTGAGGACGAAATTTTTTATGGACCTCTATGTGGGGGGGCTCTATGTAAAGGATCAGGGAATGGAGGCCGGAGAAATTGTTGCGGCTGATGCGCCGATGGCCATCAGGTTGCACATAATATCGGGCCTGATTACAAGCGATAAGATGGAAAAGACCACCCGTGAGGGCTTCGAAAATGCCACTGGTGGAAATACCACCCCCATTCAGGATGAGATAGATACCTTTATCGCCGTTTTCAATGAGAAGATTGAGAAGGGTGACGCCTATGATCTGATCTATGTCCCGGGAAAGGGAGTGGAGACCTACAAGAATGGAACCTTTGCATCCGTCACGAAGGGCCTCGAGTTCAAAAAGGCACTCTTCGGTATCTGGCTGGGTGATAAACCGGCACAGAAGAGCTTGAAGAAGGAGATGCTCGGTCAGTAATTGTCACTAGCGATCTAGCCTTCTTTGAAGAGATTGTAGTATCGGATAACTTTTTTAACGTACAATTCGGTTTCTCGTATTGGGGGTATGGTTTTTGAGCGGCTCACATTATTCGGGCCTGCGTTGTATGCCGCAAGTGCCAGATGAAGCTTCCCATCAAAACGATTCAGGAGCTTCTTAAAATACCATGCCCCAGCCATTATATTTTCCCGAGGATTGAAGGGGTTTGTTAACCGCAGTGATTTGAAATTTTCGGGCATTATCTGCATGAGTCCCATGGCACCCTTTTCCGAGACGGCTTTGGGATTGAAGTTGGACTCAACCTTTACTATTGCCTTCAGGATGGCAAAGGAAACACCATGCTTTTGTGATGCCTCCCGTATGACATCATCGTACCTGTTCGTAGAGGAAATCTTCCGTTTCTTTCTCTCCTTGATAAAGAGTTTATAGCTTGGTGCATCCGGTATGGAGTTGGTAAAACAGGGGGTTCCGTCTTTATCGACATACCGGTAGATGTCAGCCTGGAGAGGAGATGGTGCGAAAAAGAGAAGTATGGCAAGGGTACCTGCCGACCATATGTGTAGATACTGTATCATGGTGCGATTGTATCAGCCTTTGTGTCTGTAAAGGGAGTGTTTTTTAATATAATCGTCGACAGCATCGGGGACGAGGTACTGTATCGACGCCCCCCGTTGTACCCTCGCTCTGATATCGGTGGAGGATATATCGAGAAGGGTCAGTCTTCTGAAAAAGATACAGTATCCGCCGGGTCCCTTGTACCCGTCGATATCCCTCTCGTATCTGAATTCAGAGGAAAGATCCCCGGGGAGCACCTCGGTGAGGCCCTTCATCGCATAGCCCGGCCTCGTCATGACCACAAAGTTGCAGAGCGACAGGAGCCTCTTCCAGTCTTTCCATAACTGTATATCCTGAAAAGCATCCTGCCCCACTATAAAGTAGAGCTCCGGTCTTTCAGGATAATTTTCAAGAAAATGACTGACCGTATCGACGGAATATGATTTGCCCGCTCTCTCCCGTTCAGTCTCTGAAAGGAAAAATGATCCCTTTCCCTCGATGGCACGTCGTACCATCTCCTTCCGATGGGAAAAGGGGGTAACGCTTTTCTCCGCCTTCAGCGGCTGTTTCGATGCGGGGATCAGGATGATCCTGTCCAGGTTGAAAAGCTCGAGGATCTCCTCTGAACATCTCAGATGTCCCAGATGGATGGGATCAAATGTGCCCCCAAAGAGTCCCCACTTCATGTCCGTAATTGTCCGTCACCATGGATGATAAATTTCGTCGTGGTAAGTTCCTCGAGACCCATGGGACCGAAGGCGTGAAGCTTGGTTGTACTGATGCCGATCTCTGCGCCGAGTCCGAGTTCAAAGCCGTCGCTGAATCTGGTTGAGGCGTTCACCATAACGGTGGAGGAATTGACGTCCTTCAGAAAGCGCTGGGAATTTTTATAGCTTCCGGTAAGGATCGATTCGGTATGGAGAGACCCGTATTTCTCGATGTGTGCGATTGCCTCTCCAATATTGTCAACAACACGGATAGCCAGAATGAGATCGAGGTATTCCTCATACCAGTCATCCTCCGTGGCCGCTTCTATCTCCGGAAGGATTGCCCTCGTTTTGTTACAGCCTTTCATAGTAACGCCCGCCTTTTTGAATTCATCTGCCATCACGGGGAGAAACTGTGCGGCGATCTCCTTATGAATCAGAAGGGTTTCCAGGGCATTGCAGACTCCTGGTCTCTGGGTTTTGGCATTCAGGCATATCTCTGTTGCCATGTCGAGATCGGCACTGGCGTCGACGAAGATATGACATACCCCCTTATAGTGCTTGATCACCGGTATCTTTGACTGCTTCACTACCGTCCGTATCAGTTCTTCGCCACCTCGAGGGATGATGATATCGATGTATTCTTCGAGGGAAAGCATTTCACTGACTGCCTGCCGATCCGTGGTGGGGATGACCTGTATGGCCGTCTCCGGTATGCCGACGCTCGCCAAAACGTCCTGGAGTATGCCAGCGATGGCGAGGTTGGAATGTATCGCCTCCGATCCTCCTCGCAAGATTACTGCATTTCCCGACTTCAGGCAGAGCGCGGCGGCATCGGCCGTGACGTTGGGTCGCGACTCGTAGATAATTCCGATGACGCCCAGGGGGATCCTCATACGTCCTACCAGAAGGCCGTTTGGCCTCTTCCACATCGAAGTAATATTCCCTACCGGGTCGGGAAGGGCCGCGATTTCGGTCAATCCCTCGGCGATTCCCGCTATGGTGGAGGAATTTAAGGTGAGTCTGTCTATCATGGCCGTGGAAAGACCTTTCTCGCGGGCGAATGCCAGATCTTTTTCGTTTTCCTTTATGAGATAGGTTTTCCTTTCGGTAAGTCTTTTAGCCATGTCAAGAAGTGCCCTGTTTTTTACTTCCGATGAGGTGCGTGCCAGAATATTTGCCGCTACCCTTGCATTTTTAGCAATGTCTATGACCTGAGTCTTTATATCCATGAATTTTCCTCTCCTGGTTTCCCAGGATGATCAATAGTTCTGTTTTATTCTTAATATATTAACATTTTATATTGAGAGAAGGTACTTTATAGTATATGAAATTCCCTGTCAAGATTGATGGGGGGGACTTTCACATTCATCATTCGTGGTAACGGGAGTGTCTATGAGCGACATAGTTGTGAGGGCAGGCAGATCTGTTTTCGGTATGATAAAGGACGGCGGATTCGATTGGGACCGCATTACCCATTATATCGGTCCCGGAACGGGGCCGCGGTGGCTTGTGGCTTCCGGTTTTGACCTGACACTGTTAAAGAACGAGATACTTGGAAACAGAGTTCCTCTAACGCTTGTGGGGTCTTCTGCCGGGGCACTGAGATTTGCCGCCTGGATTCAGCCCGAATATGATAAGAGTTACAGGAATTTGATGGAATCGTACATTTCAATGACTTTCAGCAAAAGGGATAATTCCGGGTCGATCCTGCGGGCAATCTCCAATGTCATCGATGATTACGTCGAAGGTGATGCCCTCCCTTTCGCATTGAACAATAAGCGCTACAGGCTTGTGATAATAACGGCGAGAACCAAACACCTGACGGCTTCCGAAAGGGTGCCCTTCCAGGGATTAGGCATGGGAGCAGCCTTTTTTTTCAATGCCTTCAGTCGCTCAATGACACGACTCTTTTTTCAGCGGGTGGTCTTTTATGGTGGGGCCATACCGCCTTCCTTCTGTCTGAAAAGGAACTTTAAGGGGAACATTGCTCCCCTTGATGCGGTGAATTTCAAGCACGTGCTCATGGCCTCGTCGTCAATTCCCCTCGTTGTTGCCGGTGTCAGGAATATCTATGGGGCACAGAATGGCATCTATCGTGACGGCGGACTCACCGATTATCACCTTAACCAGCGGTATGCTTTCAAGGAAGAGGATGCAGTCCTTCTCTTCAGCCATCAGCGGAGAATAGTTCCCGGATGGATGGACAAGAGATTGACCTACCGGAAGCCCCTCGGTGAAAATCTGGACAATCTATTGATGGTCTATCCGTCGGAGGACTTTGTTCAGAAATTACCGGGTGGCAAGGTGCCTGACCGCCAGGACTTCAAGACCTTTGCGGGTGATCCGGCAACAAGGATGGAACACTGGCGAAAGGTGGTGACAATGTCCGAATCCCTGGGGGATCAGTTCCTGGAGATGGTGGCGAGCGGTAAGATACAAAACCTCGTAAAAAAGATGTAGTATGATGCCGGGTTATCAACGACTCTATGAGAGGGGTATCCTGAAGGAGAGAGAAAATACCCTCAACGATATCATGAGGGACTGTACCCTCTGCCCGCGGAAGTGTCACGTGGACCGGCTTTCGGAAGAGCAAGGGTTTTGTGGGCTCGGCAGTGCTGCCGTACTCAATAGCGGCCTCCCCCATTACGGTGAAGAGCCACCCATATCGGGACGATACGGGGCCGGTACCATATTTTTCTCATCCTGTAACCTCAGGTGCATCTACTGCCAGAATTACCAGATCAGTCACAGGGCAACGGGGAGTTCGCTCGATTCTCAGGGACTTTCAAACCTTATGCTCTCTCTTCAGGATAAGGGATGTCACAATATCGATGCCGTAACCGCCACTCCCCATCTCGCCGGTTTTACCAAAGCCCTTGCCGATGCCTGCGGAAAGGGGCTCACAATTCCGATCGTCTATAACAGCAGCGGATATGAAGACCCTGATGTTATTTCACTTCTCGATGGAATGGTGGATCTCTACCTCCCCGACCTCAAGTATGGCAATGACGATGATGCCCGTCTCTTTTCAGATGTTAAAGATTATTGTTCCTTCGCAGTGCCGGCGATCAAAGAAATGGTGAAACAGGTGGGCGATTCCCTGGAAATGACAGATGGGATTGCGAAAAGAGGGATCATCATACGACATCTGGTATTGCCGGGGAGGGTGGAAAACAGCATCCAGGTTCTGAAATTGATCGAAAAAAATATATCAAAGGCGGTGCCTCTCAGTATCATGTCGCAGTATACGCCGATTCCCTCACTTCAGGGACATCCAATTCTGGGCAGGAGGATAACGGAGGAGGAGTACGAGCGCGTGGTGCAAGAGGCGCTCAACAGAGGTTTCGATACCATCTTTGTGCAGGAGGTAAACGACGCCGAGATGGTACCCGATTTCAATCAAGACGCACCCTTCTCCCGAGGGTGATCTCCGTTGCCGTCGTTGTTATAACGGTGTCGATAACACAGGACTTCCCTGTGAGGAGAGAGGAGATGATGGAATTTTCACACCTTGGAAAGGTCTGTATCGTGGTCGGTCTTTGCCTTGCCGCCTTCGGACTCTTTCTTGTCGCCGGTGGCAAAATGCCCCTTTCGTGGAGGTTGCCCGGTGATATAGTGATGAAGGGGAAAAACGTTACGGTCTATTTTCCCGTAGCGACCTGCCTCATAGTCAGTGTCATCCTTAGTTTTATTTTCTACCTCTTTCGGGGGAGATAGCTGATCCTTTCAGATCAGAAGGTTTCCTGGACCTCCGCACCCGGAGGCGGCGTGAAGCGAAAGAGGCTTTCGGGGAGGTCATTGTTGACGGTAATGTTTTTGAAGGTATATCTGTTCAGATTGCCATACATGTCGGTGAGGTTATAGCCGATGACATAAAAACTCTCACCGCTTATCAGAAGCTCGAGGGTCTGTATGCCTTCTTCGTATTTCTTCGGCTTCAGGGTGATCAAGTAGTTTCCCTCTTCGTCACGACATTGTGGTGAGGAATAGGCTATCGTAAAATTATCACTCAAATTTCCGATGCCGGTGAAAAATCGTATCGCTATCTGAGAGGTAAGAATATCGGCTGTCTTCTGGACGTAGACCCTGTTATCTTCGGGGATATAAAACCAGGTTTTCTCCGGGTTGATGACAAGTTTTTTAAGCGGTGGTTTTTCGTAATCCCAGCACATCCTCCCCGGTTTTTTGAAATAAAAGGTACCTTCCTCGGTAAATGTTTTGCCCGTCAGCTGCAGGGGCACCTGATGGTTGAACTCGGCCTGAAGATCCCCCGTCTGCTCATAAATCCCCTGAATTTTTACTACCAATGCGTCGATATCGAGTGGCTCGGACAGCGAAGGGGTGCCGGTAAGGAGCATGGCGATTATGACGGTAAAGAACAACCTTTTACGATTACGAATCATGATGGAAACCTGCGATCACCCGCGGATAGACGGTGTAAAAATCAGCGGTGTACTTCTTCTGTTGTTATTATGATATCCTCTATGCCCTGCCAGTCTTTTGTGCATTACGATATAAAATGTCAACATTCGGGAGTGTACATTTTTTATAAACAGTTCTGTCAACAGGGTTATCAACAGTTCTGTTGACTGGGGGTGCACCCTCAAGCCCCACCGTGGAGGCGAGGTCAATGGATGCGATTAAAACGGAACCTCTTCTTCGCCTTCGGCTCATGAATTGAGAAGCGAGCGCATTTCCCGCTGCCTGCAGAGGGGGAAGCGAGAATATAAAATAAACAGTCTCCGTAACAATCGGAGATTCCTTGCAACGTCTTGCGGGGAGCTTCAGCCTTCGATTTCCTCTCCGGGGAGCTCCGCCCTGTGGGCAAGAAGTCTCACTACGCTATCTTTACTCTCCACCCGAAGGGGTCTTCTTTTTCTCCATACTGTATCTGGAGAATCTCATTATACAGTTTCTCCGTCAGGGGTCCTACCGTTCCGTCATTTATTGTGTGCTCGCTATTCCTGAAATAGAACTTTCCCACGGGAGAGACGATTGCGGCGGTTCCTGAGGCGAAGACCTCCTTTAAAAGACCTTCCCGCTGGGCCTGCAGTATCTCGTCCATTGAGATCGATTTTTCAAGGACGTTGATACCCCACGATTTCGCCATTTCGATGACAGAGTTACGGGTAATACCGGGAAGGATGCTCCCCGTCAGCGGTGGCGTTATTACATCATCTCCTATGACGAAGAATATATTACTTGTGCCTACCTCTTCGGGATATTTCCTCTCTTTTGCGTCGAGCCAGAGGACCTGCGTATAGCCCATTTCACTTGCTTTTTTACTGGCGTAGAGGCTTGCCGCGTAGTTTCCCGCCGCCTTGCAGTTTCCAATACCGCCGAGTGATGCCCTGACGTAATCTTCGCTCACATAGATCTTTGTGGGGCTGAATCCCTCAGGATAGTACGCTCCCACGGGCCCAACGATAATAAAGAAGAGATAGCTCCTCGAGGGATGCACCCCCAGGGCTGCCTCGGTAGCGATCATTGTCGGCCTGATATAGAGGGCGGTGCCGATTCCCCGGGGTATCCAGTCTTTCTCAAGGAGTACGAGTTTTTTCAGTGCCTCCATGAAAAGCTCACTATCCGGTGGGGGCATGCAGAGTCTCTCTGCGGACACTCCCATTCTTTTTATGTTTTCTTCCGGCCTGAAAAGGTAGATGGAACCGTCCTTTCCCCGGTATGCCTTCATTCCCTCGAATATCTCCTGCCCGTAGTGGAGACACATCGCTGAGGGATCGAGTTCGAGCGGCCTGTAGGGCTCTATTTCAGGATCGTACCAGCCCCTTTCAGTGCTGAATTTCATCGTGAAAAGGTGATCAGTCACTAACGTTCCGAATCCCAGTTTCGATTCGTCGTGCGGCTTCGGTTTCATATCCTCAGGCGCTACTTTTGTGACCTTGATGTCCATGTTCGAATTCTCCTTCGCAGATTTACTGACTCCCCTCCTGCTATAGAGTGCGGCGCCAGGAATTTCAACAAGCATCGTAAAATATAATTCGGCAATTTAGCACTAAATGATTCTTCTATCAAGATTTCTGTATTGAATGGCCTCTGAGATGTGATGTGATTGTATCGATTTTTCTTCTTCCAGGTCTGCTATGGTTCGGGCCACCTTGAGTATTTTGGTGTATGCCCTGGCGCTGAGTCCCAGTTTGTCGATGGCCATTTCTACGAGCTGCTGGGAGACATCATCAATCCGGCAGTAGTCCTTTATTTCCCTGTTGGTCATAAGGGCATTGCTCCGCGTGGTATCGGCAAACCTCTCCTGCTGGACTGACCGGGCCTTCTGTGCCCGTTGTTTGATGGATAGTGATTTCTCTGCCCCACTTTCCTTTGCCAGGTCTCTGTAGCGCAGGGAGGGGACCTCTAAATGAATGTCGATCCTGTCGAGGAGAGGACCGGATATCTTGGCCCTGTACTGCCGTATCTGATTGGGTGAGCAGTTGCATTCCCTCTTCGGGTCGGTAAAATAGCCGCAGGGGCAGGGATTCATGGCTGCCACAAGCATAAATCTGGCCGGATAGATAACCGTGGCCGAGGATCGTGCTATCGTAACCTGTCCGTCTTCCATCGGTTGTCTCAGTACTTCGAGAACATTTCTTCTGAATTCAGGGAGCTCATCCAGAAAGAGGACACCGTTGTGGGCAAGGGTTATCTCTCCCGGTTTGGGTACCTGACCACCTCCGACGAGACCTGCGTCGGAGATTGAGTGGTGGGGAGATCGGAAGGGGCGTCTACCCAGAAGTGATTCTCCCTTCTTGAGCAGGCCTGCTACGGAATGAACCTTTGTCGTTTCGATGGCTTCCTCGAATGAGGGATCGGGGAGTATCGTCAGGAAACGTTGTGCCAGCATCGTCTTTCCCGAACCAGGAGGGCCGATCATGAGGATATTATGCCCGCCCGCTGCGGCAACCTCGAGTGCCCTCTTTGCCTGCTCCTGGCCGCTTACCTCACTAAAATCGAAGGGGTAGTGGAGGCTGTCTTGATAAAGAGCCGAAGCATCAATATCCGTGGGGAAAATATTCCCCCCGCCATTTAAAAACTCCACCACCTCGTAGAGGTACTCCACAGGGATAACATCTATTCCTTCGATCATTGCCGCCTCGCCCGCGTTATCATGGGGAAGGATTATTCCCTTCATGCCTGTTTTTTTTGTATGAAACGCTTGAGACAGGGCACCCTGAACCGCCTTGATGGTTCCGTCCAGTGAGAGTTCCCCCGTGATGCTATAGTCGTTGAGAGTTTCGCCCCCGATGATTCCTTCGGCGGCCAGGATGGCCGTGGCGATGGGAAGATCAAAGCTCGTCCCTTCTTTTTTGATATCCGCCGGTGCCAGATTGACGGTCACCCTGTTTCTGGGGAAGGGGTAACCGGAATTTTTTATGGCTGACTTTATCCTGTCTTTGCTCTCCTTGACCGCCATATCGGGTAATCCCACCGTCGAAAACTGGGGGAGTCCCGACGAGATATCAACTTCGACATCAACAGGATAGGAATCGATTCCGATAATTGTACTGCTTTTTGTCTTGATGATCACTGCGGCATTCCCCTTGGTTTGTTGCTGATTTTATTGGAATAAAGATATTATGGCAAGGTTTTATTACTTTTTTTATTCAGTGGCTGGAGTAAGAGAAAATGCAGGGCATGCATTTTCACAATATACATATCTATATTTTGATGGTAGGGATTGTCTGAAACAACAATTGATGGCTTCGTAAACAGTCCAGCTTCTGTGTTGCGCGCCTTGACCGGGGCATCCCGAAGGGATGCAAGATAAACATATTGTTCTTTACCAGAAGATACATTGTCCCTATAGGGAATGCACCTCACTGTGAAGCTTTTTACTTTGCCATCGAATATCGACGTCTTACGAGACCGTCAACAATAAAGGGGGGAAATATCGATGAAGACACGTATCACCGAGCTTTTTGGAATTGAGTATCCTATTCTGCTTTCCGGTATGAGCTGGATAAGTGTTCCCGAAGTTGTGGCCGCTGTTTCAAATGCGGGAGGACTTGGTATTCTTGCGACGGGACCGCTGAATCCTGACGAGACGAGACGATCGATAGGCGAGGTGAGAAGACTGACGGATAAACCCTTTGGAGTCAATGCCTCTCTGATGTTGCCAGGGGGGAGCGATAATGCGAAGGTGCTTTTGGAGGAAAAGGTTCCCGTTGTCAATTTTGCTCTCGGGAAGGGTGACTGGCTGGTGAAGGGAGTGCATGGGTACGGTGGAAAGGTTATTGCCACCGTTACCAATGCCCGCCACGCAAAGAGGGCGCAGGATTACGGAACCGATGCGGTCATTGCAACGGGTAATGAAGCGGCGGGACATGGAGAGGCCGTTACATCGCTTCTTCTGATTCCGAGTCTCGCCGATGCGTTGGACATTCCTGTCATTGCAGCGGGCGGCTTCGCCGATGGGAGAGGCCTTACTGCCGCGCTGGCGCTTGGTGCCGAGGCCATTGCCATGGGAACACGCTTTATGACAACGAAAGAGAGTACCGTTCATGGACGAGTAAAGCAACTTTCCATAGAGAAAG
>Ga0272442_10001237_pt1 | contig 39298 bp, 30 predicted proteins | sample SSMForm2O_FD_200262 | JGI IMG/M metagenome (GOLD analysis project Ga0272442, IMG submission 200262) | Marine sediment archaeal communities from Little Sippewissett salt marsh, Falmouth, MA, United States - SSM-Form-2O | ecosystem: Environmental > Aquatic > Marine > Wetlands > Sediment ... | reverse complement strand
GTTGCTGTCGCTAAAGGCTCGACCAGTGCAACCTTGGCAACCGCCATAGACACAAGGTCTTTGGCCTTTTTCGAGGCTTCTTCAGGCAAATCCATATGAATCCAGGAACACTGGTCACGGATATTGGCCATTTCAAACAGGTGCGGATTGAGGCCTGCTTCGCGCAAGGTCTGCTGGAAAAGCGGCTCATGTGTTCGCGGCGAGCAGGATGCGACAACCACACGATTTAGATCATGCTCGAGAATCATTTCACGAATATGGTCCTGTGTATCCTGAGAGCATGTATAAAGATTATCCTCAGCATAAACTACGTAAGGAAGAGACCTGGCGTATTCCGCCGCCGATGGTACATCGACCACACCGCCTATATTGATTCCACAGTGACAGACAAACACGCCTATGCGCGGCTCCTGTTCGGTTACATCTTTCTCCGGTGGGAATTCACGCTCGGTGGTTAAGCTGTCCCTGACATCCGCCAATAACCGGCCGGCCTCACAGGCGGTGCCGCTGGCCTGGGTTACAGTCTCAGGTATATCTTTCGGGCCCGATGCCGCACCGCCGACAAAAACTCCGGGACGCGAAGTCTCGAGTGGCTTTAGGGAATTAGTCCAGATAAATCCGTGACTATCCAGTCGAACTCCCAGCTTAGCAGCCAAATCTCTTTGTCGCTCATCGGGCTCAAGGCCGACAGACAATACTACCATATCGAACTGATCCTCAGCCACAGAACCGGACTCAGCAGCATACTGGACGGTGAGTTGACCGTTGCCGTTTTGTTTGTAAACATCACTGACTCTTGCTCGCACAAAACGAACGCCGTATTGCGACTTGGCTCGTTCGTAATATTTATCAAAATCTTTGCCAAAGGCACGCATATCCATAAAGAAGATATTGACCTCGACATCCTTGAGATGCTCCTTGGCAATCACCGCCTCCTTAATTGCATACATACAGCACACACTGGAACAGTATCCATTATGGCAGGATATGTCCCGCGAGCCTACGCATTGAAGAAAAGCTATCTTTTTAGGTTCTTTGCCGTCGCTGAGTTTTCGAACATGGCCGGCAAACGGACCTGAAGCTGAAAGAATTCTTTCAAACTGGACGCTGGTAACCACGTCATCATAACGGCTGTAGCCGTAATCGTATTTGAGTTTTGCCAAATATTCTTCAAATCCCGGTACAACTACGACGGAACCAACATTTATTTCTTCGATAACATCCTGCTGTTGATGACAAATTGCCTCTGCCTTACAAGTTACTACACATTGCAGGCACTCCGAACAGCCGCTGCAGTGCAGGCAACGTTTTGCCTCCTGTATAGCCTGCTGCTCAGTGTATCCGAGTTCAACCTCATCGAAACCCTTAATCCTTTCGTCTACCGCTAGGGTGGGCATAGGTACTCTTAGTGCCCGGCTATGAGAAGTCTCAGGTACAGGTGCTAAATCCTTTGGAGAAAGCCGTGGCTTTACGTCGTCCCGGCCCTCCTTTAGGTTTTCACCGTTCAAAAACCTGTCGATGGAGGTCGCTGCTCTATGTCCTGCGACAATTGCATTTACCGCAACATCCGGACCGGAAACAACGTCCCCACCGGCAAAAATCCGCTTGACATTGGTAGCCAATGTATCTTCATCAACATTAATGAATCCCGCCCGGGTTTCCAAGAGACCATCAGCTTTTTTCAACAATTCCCAGTCCACAGCTTGCCCGATAGCCACTACCACCGAATCGGCAGGCATAATGCTTTCGGAGCCGGGTTTGACGACCGGGCTGAATCTTCCCTCTGTGTCGAAGACCGACAGACATTCCCTGAATTCGATACCGCATACGTGTCCATCACTTCCGACAATGCGTTTTGGGGAAAGCCTATTGTGGATTGTGACTCCTTCTTCTTTTGCGGCCAGTATTTCATCAGCAGTGGCGAACATCTCTTCCGGAGATTCAAGACAGGCAAGATGAACGTCTCTGACACCTAAACGCACAATTGTACGAGCCACATCGATAGCAACATTACCTCCACCGATGACTATAACTTTTTCCCCAAGGTCAACGGGCCGACCAAGACTTGCAGCTCGCAACAGGTCTGTGAAGCCCCGGACACCCTCCAATTCCGTACCTGGTACAGGCACCAAACCAGTCTCTGTAACCTGGACAGCTTTAAGGTCGGTTAAGACGCTTATGTCAGCTTCCTGGCTTACCGCCGGAATCACGATATCAGCCCCGATTATGAAGTTGGAATCCTTAATGGGAACAGGTCGTCTTCGCCCGGAAAGGTCCGGTTCACCAAGGGCCATTCGAACACATTCCAAGGCAGCTACCCTCCCACCGGTACCCAGAATGCGGATAGGCGAGGCGAGAAAATTAAACTCAATATCTTCTTCTTCACACGCATTTATTTCCGCTTCACTTGCGGGCATTTCCTCACGGCCACGACGGTACAGAATCGTCACCCGGCGGGCGCCAAGGCGCAGCGAAGTTCGAGCAGAGTCGATAGCGGCATTTCCACCTCCAATTACTACCACAGCTTTATTTGCGATATCGGTTGGTTGGTCCATCTTGGCGCGCTGCAGGAATTTGGTGCCGTGAATCACGCCTCCGAGGTCTTCACCCTCAATACCAAGTCGCCGACTTTTGTGAGTTCCGATAGCAATAAAGATGGCCTCGAAGCCCTGGTCGAACAAATCATTTAATGTCCGGTCGGGTCCGACCGGCGTGTTTAACCTGATGTCCACACCTGTTTGCTTTATGGCCTCAATCTCGTAATCAAGCACCTCCACCGGCAGCCTATAGCGGGGTACACCAACACGAAGCATTCCACCTGCGACATCAAGTTCCTCGAAAACAACAGGTTTATACCCCATATTGGCTAAGTCCCATGCACAGGTAAGTCCCGCCGGCCCGGAGCCAACAATGGCAACCCGACGGTCAGTTCCTCTCCTTTTAGGAAATTCAGCTTCCCGTCTTGCCTTTATCTGGTCGGTAACTTTCAGTGGTTCTCCTTTCCGTGCAGCGTCGATTTCACGGTCGGCAAGGAACCTGTGCAGGTCACGAATTGCCAGAGGTTCATCCAACTTGCCCCTGTTACAGGCATCCTGACAGGGGTGGGTGCAGATGCGTCCGCAGGTAGCAGGAAAGGGATTGCGAGAACGGTACAGTTCCAAGGCCTCATCGAATTTACCCTGAGCCAAAAGTGCGACGAAACCCTGCACATTTACGCCAGCTGGACAAGTATTTCGGCAGGGAGCGGTTAAACCCTTATCAATAACAAATGCGTTGGGAAATGCTTGCGGGTAAGGGCGAAAAATCGCTTTTCTTTCACCCAAAGCAGCATCAAATTCATTGGTAATAGTTACCGGACATACCTCAGCACATTCGCCACAGCCGGTACACTTGTCAAGGTCAACATATCTGGCACGTTTTTGAACCTTTATTTTGAAATTGCCGGCAGAACCGCAAACTTCCTTCAGGTCGGCCCAGGTGATTGTCTCGATATTCAGATGACGCCCACACTCGACAATCTTCGGCGAGAGGATACACATTGCACAGTCATTAGTCGGAAAGGTTTTATCCAGACGCGCCATATTACCCCCGATGGCCGGAGAATTCTCCAACAAATAGACTTTCTGCCCGGTTTCAGCCAAATCCAGCGACGCCTGAATACCGGCAATGCCCCCGCCGATTACCAATACAGCCCCTACTTTATCCTGACTTTTTTTGTTAGGTGCTATCATTTAAGTTTTCCAGTTTAATCTTTTTATAATATGAAATCCTCGGGACAAAATCAACTCTATTGAGCGTTTTTTGCTAAGTTCTCTAATTTCTCTATACGCACAGCGCATACTTTAGTTTCAGGAATTTTCGCTATAGGATCCAAAACAGGGTTGGTTAGCGTATTAGTAGGGCTTTCAGCGAAATGAAAGGTCATAGAAACCAAACCCGAGGGACAAATATCCGTCACCTTCGTTTTAGCTGTCACTTCGCCCCGCCGAGAAACCACCTGCACCATCTGTCCATCGGCAATTCCCAGCGCATCAGCATCCTTTGGATTAATGTTTAGCAATTCTCTGCTGTTCAATATCTCAAGACCTTCCACTTTTCGCGTCATTGTACTGGTATGAAAGTGAAAGAGACTGCGGTCAGTAGTAAGAACAAAAGGATACTCAGCGTCTGCAAGTTCAGCAGAAGGTTTATACCCTAAAGCTACAAACCTGCCTTTGCCGTTTTTTGTTGCGAATTTTTCTGCATGAAGGAATTCAGTGCCGGGGTGTTCTTTTGTAAGGCATGGCCATTGCAAAGAACCTTTCTCCAGACGGTCGTATGAGATGCCGCAATAGCTTGGTGTAAGAGATGCAATCTCTTCCATAATCTCACCGGGGTCTTGAAAGTGAAAGTCTTTTGCTCCCATTTTTTGAGCAATCTGGCAGGTTATCCACCAATCGGCTCTTGCATTGCCAACCGGTTCTATAGCTTTACGTACTCGCTGTACCCGCCGTTCGGTGTTAGTGAAAGTTCCATCTTTTTCGGCAAAGGTGGCAGCAGGCAAAACAACATCAGCTAAACGTGCGGTTTCAGAAAGGAATATATCCTGGACCACGAGAAACTCTAATTTATTGAGGGCTTCTCTAACATGTTTGGCATTTGCTTCGCTAAGGACAGGATTTTCACCGACCAGATAGAGAACTTTGATTTTTCCGGCAGATATAGCATCAAATATTTCAACATGTGTCAATCCCGGCGAATCGGGCAGGGAGCACTGCCAGGCCGATTCAAATTTCTTTCTTGCCTGTAGGTCGGCTACTTTTTGATAACCGGGAAAGACATTGGGCAAGGCACCCATATCACAGGCCCCCTGAACATTATTCTGCCCTCGCAGCGGATTGACTCCTGTTGATGGTTTGCCGACATTGCCGGTCAGCAGCGCCAGATTGCTGGTAGCCAGTACGTTATCAGTGCCATGTGAATGCTGAGTGATGCCCATGGCGTAAAGAAGAGCAGCGGGTTTGCAGGTGGCATAGGTTCTCGCTGCTTCAATTATCTTTTTTTGCTCTACACCTGTGACCTGTTCCACAAAATTCAAGTCAAAATGCGAAAGTGATATCCTGAAGGCCTCGAAATTCTCGCATCTTTTTTCTATAAAAGTCTTATCCTGAAGCCCTTCATCGACAATGACACGCATCATGCCCATAAGCAGCGCCACGTCGGTGCCGGGTCGGTGTTGCAGAAAGATATCAGCGAAACGGCACAAGTCTATACACTTGGGATTGGCTACGATGAGTTTTGTGCCTTTTCGCTTGGCTTCTTTTATCTCGAGCCCGATTATTGGATGTGTGTTAGTGGTATTTGTACCTATAGCCAGAATACACGCGGCATTGTTGATCTCGTTGATGGAGTTCGTCATTGCGCCGCTGCCAAAGCTTTGGGCTAAACCCGCAACCGAAGGCGCATGGCACAGCCGGGCACAATGGTCTACATTGTTTGTACCTATAACCGCACGTGCGAATTTCTGGATTAGGTAGTTCTCTTCGTTGGTGCACTTTGCGGATGAAAGCACGGCAAAGTTCTCCGGTTTGTATTGAGCGAACTTTTTTGCTGTCAGTTCTAGCACTTCGTCCCATGGTACCTCGGCAAATTTGTCGTTCTTCCTCATAAGGGGCTGAATCAATCGCTCGGGATGGTTGATGAAACTGTAACCGAATCGACCCTTAACACAAAGATTACCTTTACCGACAGGACTATCAATACTACCCCGGGCACTAACAACTTTATCACCGCGAACACCCAAATATATACCACAACCGCATCCGCAGTAAGGACATATAGTGCTTACCTCCCGTGCAGGCTGCCGGGATTCGCGAACTCTTAATGCACCGGTAGGACACCTGACAACACATTCCCCGCAGGATTCACATACGGACTCTACCAGTGGCTTATCGGCGAAGGTGCTGATTGTAGTCTGGTAGCCTCGAAAGGCAAAATCAATAGCGCTGACTCCCTGTATCTCCTCGCAGGTTCTTACACAAATACCACAAAGAATACACCTGTTTGGGTCACGGATGAAAAAGGGATTTGAAGAATCAACAGCAAATATTTCAGTTGGCCGTCTTAAAGATTCCAGGCGTTCTTCTTCAATTCCGATATAATTGGCAACTTCCTGTAGTTTGCACTGAGTGTTTTTATCGCATGTCAGACAATCTGCGTGATGATTTATGATAAGTAATTCTGCGGTAATTTTTCGTACTTTATTGATATCAGGACTATCGGTTTTGACAACCATTCCTTCCTCTACCGGACTCCGACAAGAGATTGTCAATCCCCTTCCCTCAATCTCAACCATACATAATCTGCATACACCTACGGGCTCCAGGTCGGGATGATAGCACAAATGTGGGATGTAAATACCGTTTTCAAGCGCTGCTTCCAACACGGTCATACCTTCATCCGCCGTTATCGCAATGCCGTCAATTGTAAGTGTGACCTTATCCACTATTGTTTCATACCTCTACCTGTTGAAGCTTCAATGCCTCGCCTTTTTTCCATCTTCGGTCTCTAAGTCGCACCGCAGACAAGGGGACATCCTCTGTATTTTATGTGTGCTTCATATTCGTCACGGAAATAGCGAATCGTCGTAAGCACGGGATTGGGAGCGGTCTGACCAAGGCCGCAAAGTGAGCCCAACTTTACCGCTTCTCCAATCTCAACAAGCAAATCAATGTCTTCAGTTCTTCCTTTGCCCTGTCTTATATCCTCAAATATATCAAACATCTGCTTTATACCTAACCGGCAGGGCACACACGCACCACAACACTCTCTCTGAGAAAAGTCAAGAAAAGTACGGGCAACATCGACCATACAGATGCCCTCATCCATTACAATTATTCCTCCGGAACCCATCGATGAACCAAACTCAAGAAGTGAATCATGGTCAACAGGAGTATCAAAAAGTCTCAATGGCAAACACCCGCCTCCCGGTCCACCTGTCTGTACCGCTTTGATACTTTTATCATCAGAAGCCCCCCCACCAATATCATAAACCATCTCTTTGAGTGTAGTCCCAAAAGGAACCTCTATCATTCCGCTATGTTTTATGTTACCCGACAGGCAAAATAACTTTGTTCCTCTGTTATTTTCATTACCCAACTCAGCAAACCACTGTCCCCCATTTTGTAAAACAAGAGTTGCACAAGCTAACGTCTCCACATTATTAATGATAGTAGGTTTGTTAAACAAGCCTGAAACAGGTGGAAAAGGAGGCCGAATACGAGGTATGCCCCTTTTCCCCTCAATGCACTCTATTAATGCGGTTTCTTCACCACAAATATACGCTCCTGCTCCCTCTTTGATTTTGATATGAAAGTTGAACGAAGAACCTAAAATATTATTCCCTAATAATCCATATTCTTCCGCTTGCCTTATAGCAATCCGCAATATTTGCAGAGCTAACGGATATTCCTCCGGACAATAAATGTATCCCCTTTCAGCGTTAACCGTATAAGCAGCTATCAGCATACCTTCTAATACAGAATGTGGGTCACTTTCAAAAAGTAATTTGTTTGAAAAAGTGCCGGGGTCACCTTCACTGCCATTACATATAAGATATTTTTCTTCAACTTTCACCTCTTTGGAGAACTGCCATTTTCGCCAGGTTGGAAAACCGGCGCCGCCTCTGCCTCTTAAGCCCGACCTCTTAACTTCATCAATTATTTGTTCTGGGCTTAGCTTAAGGGCCTTCATGAAACCGCTATAACCACCGTTAGCTATGTAATGGTTAATGTTCGTAGGATCGATGAGACCGCAATTTCGTAGGATTCTCCTTACCTGGGGCTTAAGAACACCTATGCTGAAAAGTTCGGGAATCCCGTCAACCGTTTCATCCCCAATAGCACCTAGCGCATAGTCCGATAGAGTATCATCGTTAATTAAATAACCTTCGATAAGTTCTACAACCTTGGGGCACGTAACATTGTAATAACAAATGCCAGGCCGGCCGGGTTTGATGATAGTAACAAGAGGTTCGGCATAACACAAACCTAAACAGCCCACTTCAATGACATTGCAATCGATGCCGCGATTTTTTAATTCTTTCTTAAATGTGTCCAGAACTTCTAACGCACCGGCGGAGCGCCCGCATGTAGCGGTACCAACAAGAATTAAAGGCCTGTCGCTTCGCTGTAATCCCTCCCATTCCTCTTTTGCCGAACGCAGAATATCCTGATAGCTCATTGTAATTTCTCATCACCTTTTGCAAAAAGTGCTGCTACCTTCTTAGGGCCCATATTAGCTTCCACGCTTTTGTTTATCATCACACAGGGTGACAAACCACAGCATCCAATACAAGCCGAGGTTTCAAGCGAATACTCCAGGTCAGAAGTGGTTTCTCCTTCACTGATACCCAGTTGTCTCTCAACTTCTTGCAATATCCGCGGTGCACCCCTGACATGGCATGCCGTTCCCCGGCATACCGTTATATGTTTTTTGCCTATCGGCGTAAACCTGAACTGAGCGTAAAAAGTTGCTACTGCATACACATTACTTTCAGGCACACCCAAAAATCGGGCTATTTCAAGCATAGCTTGTTCGGGCAAATAACCAAACTCCTCCTGGACCTGTTGTAAAATCGGAATCAGTTGATCTCTTTCAGGCTCATAGGATGACAAAATCGAGTTTAAGTTTTCTTCCATGATTACCACCTTTTCTTCTGCAGTCTTTCAATCAAGCAAAGTGCTCAATCGGTAAACTTTTCATCATCAATGTTGCGAGGTATTTTACTGATTTTGACGGTGAAATGCACAAGCTGACCGTCAACGCTCTTAACATTCTGCTGCAGTAATTTCTTCTACTTTAGTTTTCAATTTTTTATATTTTTCGCGGTCTGATATCAGCAAATTTACCATGTCTCGTCGCACCTTCTGTGAGAATTCATCCAATTGTTCGACTTCCTGCGGCAACTCAGCATCGACATATCCTTCAGTCACCGCCATCTCCCGCAATGCTTTCATAACATCCCTGAATTTGACATTTTGAGGACATTTGGCACTACAGGAATAACACTGCACGCAACGCCAGATGACCGGTGAGCACAGCACTTCTTTACGCATTCCAAGGAGAACCTGACGGATAATCTTGCGAGGATTATACTCCGGGTCTACCGCCGATACGGGACAGCCCGCCGTACAGGTACCGCAGGCAAAACAGAGCTTAATATTATCCCCGCCAGGATGTGCAGCAACGTCATATTTAAATTGAGGGTCAAGACTTTTGGCTTCTATCTTTTCCACATTAACCTCACATTTCTTTTATCTCTATTCATCTTTCGCGACTCGTTATTCACGTTTCAGTCCGGCTTTTTCGACGATTTCCTGAACTTTTTCCTCCCATTCGATAGCCATTATATGAACACCGGCCACACCTTCTATTTGTCGCAGTTGCTGTATTTGTTCGACGCATATTTTAACACCTTCGGCCTTTGGGTCCTCGGCCCTGTTCATTCGCTCGACATAATAGTTCGGCACAGAAACACCGGCGACTTTGTTACGCATATATCTGGCCATACCAGCCGATTTTAACGGCGTTACGCCTGCTAAAATTTTGCATTTTTTGTGCAGCCCTTTGCTGCATACCTGCCCCATCCACTCACCGAAACGCTCCATATCATAAATACACTGGGTTTGAATAAAGTCGATTCCAGCATTAATCTTCTTTTCCAGCCGAATAATACGGAACTCAAACGGGTCCGCAAAAGGATTGGCTGCTGCGCCAATGAACATTCGCGGCTCTTTTACTTCCGCTTTCTTTGAATTTTTGATTTCATCACCACACGCAAATATTTTTTTATCGCGCATATCCTTGACCATTTGAATCAGCTGAATTGAATCAAGGTCGAAAACATTTTTTGCTGTAGGGTGATTGCCGAAACATTGATGGTCGCCTGTTAAACAAAGGATATTGCGAATACCCAAAAGATACGCCCCGAGGATATCGGATTGTATGCTGAGACGATTTCTGTCCCGGCAGGTCATCTGCATAATTGGCTCAAGTCCCATATCAAGAATTAGTTTGCCGGTGGCAATGCTTGAGACGCGTACGATTGCAGTTTGATTGTCAGTGATGTTTACAGCATCCACCCAGCCGGAGAGTTGTTCGACTTTCTTTTTTATTAGGTCGAAGTCGGCACTTTTGGGGGGACCAAGTTCGGCAGTTACCGCGAACTTACCGCTCGTAAGCACCTTTTCCAGATTACTGCCTGATTTGTATTCGTACTCAACCATCATAATCCTGCAATATCTTCTCTCGAAAGCTTTCTCGGGCCACCATTGTGGGTTTTGCTCCAGTCTCTGGGCTCAGAATTCTCGCCAAGCACACCCAAGCTGCCCAGCGTTTTGAGTCGGTCATAAATCAACTGCCACCCACACTCGATATTATCAGGGTCAACTTCACACTTACCATTAACAGAACCACCGCAGGGACCGTTCAGTAGCGACTTGGAGCATCTTGTTACAGGGCACACTCCACCAAAAATACCGAGTTTACAGTCGCCGCAGGCCAGACAATTCTCCGACCATTGCCCGGCCTGGTCATTAGTACCCATAAATTTTGTATTAAGTGCAGGGTAAACAGGTTTATCCGGGTATATTCTCGCCGCCAATTGAACGCCGACCCCGCAGGCCATCGACAAAATTGCATCGACGGACTGAGCCTGCTCTTTTATCGCATCGAAAAACTCTGCATCACATTGTCTTTCGATGGTATTTTCCTGGATTTCGTAATTTCCCGAAAGTCTTAAAATAGAAGCCAGTGTGGCAACTTCTCTTTCCCCACCCGCCAGGCAAACTGTAACACACGTACCGCAGCCAAGCACTAATATACTCTTGTGCCCGTTAAGGAAACCCTTGATTTCTTCAATCGGCTTCTGTTCGCCAACTATCATTTTTCCACCCCGATTCCAGCGGCCCTTTTAGCCGACTCAACCGTGTTATAAAGCAGCATAGTTATTGTCATCGGGCCTACCCCGCCCGGTACGGGAGTAATAAGCGAAGCCTTTTCCTTAACACCTTCGAAATCCACATCACCAACCAGACGATAACCTTTTTTCTTGCTTGCATCTTCGACGCGGTTAACCCCTACATCGATTACCACAACACCTTCCTTTACCATATCAGCCGTAATTGTGTTTGGCCGACCTGCTGCAGCAATGACAATGTCGGCCTGCTTTGTATAGTGAGGCAGGTCCTTGGTGCGCGTATGGCAGACTGTTACCGTGGCATTTCCCTTGGCGTTTTTCTGGATAAGCATATTCGCAAGGGGCTTGCCGACAATGTTGCTGCGCCCCACGATGACTGCATTGGCGCCCTCAATTTTAACGCCGCTGCGAAGCAGCAGTTGAATTACCCCATGAGGTGTACAGGGCAAAAAGGCCTTTTCTCCTACCATCATTTTACCCACGTTCATCGGGTGAAAACCATCAACATCTTTATCAGGGTCAATTGTTAAAAGGACCTCGGCCTCACTAAGACCTTTGGGCAAAGGCAGTTGTACAAGGATACCGTTGATTTTCGGATCTTTGTTCATCTTCCTGACCAATGCTATCAAATCTTCCTGCGTGGTTTCAGCCGGCAGGCGATTATCATCGGAATAAATCCCTGCTTCTTCACAGGCTCGTTCTTTAGCTCTGACATAGGACTGCGAAGCTGGGTCCTCACCAACCAGAATAACTCCCAGTCCCGGCACAACACCCTGCTCTTTGAGTTTAGCGACCTCATCTTTAATCTCCGCCCGCATATCCGCAGCTACTTGCTTGCCATCTATAATTTGTGCCGTCATTTGTTTTTTACTCCTTCACATATTCCAGAAACTTACTCGGTTCCACCGATGCTAATGAGCCGAATATAACTTTTCCTTTGTCAACTCCCGCCTTTTCCAGTGTATTATTAATCCATCCTATTTTCTTTTTCGCCCGGCTTGAACCGTTTAGATATTGACAACTCTCAGGGTGACAGCCGAGGATTAAAACTTTTTCCGCCCCATTCTCCAGCGCCTCCAGTACCTGACGCACGTCAACTTTGCCGGCACAAGGAACGCGAATTAGTCGAATGTTCTCAGAGTATTGCGCTCCGTTTATTCCCGCCGCCGTTGCTGCAGGCCAGGCCGAATTCTCACAGGCAAAAACTGTTATTCGAGCCCTGTCCCCAACTTCCGCTGATATCTGCCCATCTGTGTAACGGGGCAACTGAATAGCCCCCGCCGGGCATTGAGCAGCACATATACCACAGCGCTGACAGGTTACCGCTGAGACCGAAGCAGTTTTATTTTCAATATCAATACTGACCGCTCCGTGTGGACATATCCGCATACAGGTCAGACACAGAACACACTTATCAGCATCAACAATCGCGGCATCATCGAAAACTTCAACTTGCTTATTCTTGAGCAACTCGTGGATTTCGTTCGCAGCCGCCAGACCATCGGCCTGAGCAGTTCTAAGTTCGCTGTTGCCGCGAGCCGAGCCTGCGGTGAAAATACCTTCGCGATTTGTTTTTGTCGGCTGAAACCATACATTATCCACCTGTAGTGCACCTTCCGGACCAGCCCGCAAACCTTCGATAACTCTTATAAGCTCACCGCTGCCGGCGGGAGCATCAGCTGTAATCACCATGTCAAATTCGTCACATATTTTGACACCTATTAGTGGCTCTTCCACACATACTATTTTTTTAGTCCCTTCACTGGAAATTACCGGCGGCTTCTCGTATTTTACAACCACCACTCCTGCATTTCTGGCTCGTTGATACAAGGTCTCCAGCCCCGTTGCTGCCACACGAATATTATGACAGTACAACTTCACCTCTGTTCCGAAACGACCTGCCAGTAATTCGGCTGCTGAAAGTGCCTGGGCAGAAATGTCTCTGCCCTGTTCAGAAAGAACATCAAGCACTATGGCAATTCGTTTGGGGATTTGCTCCCTGTTCCAAAAGAACTTTGCCACCTGTTCTCCGAGCGGCGACGGTGCAGAGCCTGTCGCCAAAACAATCGCTCCCGCGGGAAGGGTTTTTTTGCTGCCGTTGGAATTAACTATTACAGCGAAATTACCGAAATCCCCCTTAACCAACTCCAAAGATGCGCTATTAAGAACAGCTATTTGCTTATCATTGTTTATCCGTTCGATAAGCTGGTTTATTCGATTTTGAACAAGTCTTTCAGCTTCGGATGAATCTGAAGCCACATAAGCATAAAACTCCGGCCATTTACCAGCCAAGCCACCTAATTTTTCCCTGCTATTTATCACTGTCACCTGGTGGCCCAACTCCGAAAGCCCGACGGCTGTTTGCATTGCCGCCACACCGCCTCCAAGAACCAATACGTCCTGATTCACATCGGTTTTTTTCTTTTTTGTGGCACTTGCAAGTTTTATCCGACGAACAGCTGCCGTCAGAAGGTCTATGGCCTTGTCAGTAGCTGCCTTTAGCCCGCTTGTAACCCAGCCGCAATGTTCCCGAATATTAACGCACCATAAAAGTCCTTCGTTGAGGTTTTCTTTCACCGTTGCTTCGCGTAAAATTTTGTCGAAATTCTCCGCGTCACATGCAGCTATTACTACACGATTCACCTGCTTTGTAATTAGGGATTTTATCGTTCTGGTACACTCATCCCCCTTACAGAAGTTCGAACAGCATTTTACCTTAGCTACCAAAGGTTCTTGCTCTAAATGTTTTTGCAGCTTCTCGAAATCCAACCTTTCGCGCAGTGTCCCCCCGCAGTCACACAGCACAACACCTATATCACTATCTGCCTGTTTAGCTTTTTGAATCACCTTTTAAGCCTCACCTATAATTGCGGCACTAACCGCCTGAGCCTGGGCAATTGTGGATTCTATGTCTTTGGGAGATTCACACGCTCCGGCTACAAAAATCCCCTTACGCTGTAATTCGGGCAGACCTGAAGCATCTTTAAGGCCCAGAAATCCATACTCATCAACCGGTATTAAAAGCCTTTCCGCAAGTTTTGTTGCATCGGTCGCCGGCCGTATCCCTACTGCTAAAATCACCAGGTCAAATTCCTGTTCACAAACTTGAGATTCCGCCGCTTCGGGCAGGGACTGTGGGGCAAACTTAACACAGACCGTGCCGTTTTGGTTCTGTTTAACCTCATAGGGTCGGGACCGGATAAATGTCATATTATCTTTACACTTATTGTAAAAATCATTGAATCCCTTCCCGAAATTTTGAATATCCATATAAAAGACCGTGACTTTAGCCTCATTATTATGGTACTTCATCAGTTGCGCCATCCTCAAGGCATATGCACAGCACACCGCAGAACAGTAATCCGTGTCTTCAGGCCGACGATGCACCTCTTCGCTCCTCGAGCCGACACATTGAATAAATGCAATGCTTTTAGGCTCTCGGCCGTCCGACGGTCGAGTAATCTTCGCCCCCACCGACAATTGCCGTTCCGCCTCCGCACCCGTAATAATATTTGCCGAAGTTCCATATCCGTATGAAGCATTCACCGCAGGGTCATAAGGTTCGTAACCGGTTGCTACGACTATACTATCAACGTCTATTTGGCTCTCGCTTTTTTTCTGCGCCATATTGATTGCATTGACAGGACATATTTCCTCACAAACTGTACATTTCTTACCAAGGCTGCGACGACATCGTGAATAATCAACCACAGGTACAGTAAGAGAAGTTGCCACTTTTGGCACAGCTATACATTTTTCCGGACAGTTGGATACGCAAACCCGGCAACCTATGCATTTGTTCCGGTCTATAAAAGTCGGACTATGTTCTAATAAAGCTGTGTAACGACTGCCGTTTAAACCGGGTTCGAGCTTTTGAAACTCTGTTCGCAAATAGATATTAATATCAGCTGAAGTTGCAACTTTCCTTAAAAGCTCATTTGCGACGCAAACATTACAACGCAGGCAAACATCTGTTGCTTTACAACCCATCTCGGCCGCGTGGCCGCCTAATTCAGCCTGTTTCTCAATAAGATGAACATCTATCCCCGCCTGGCTCAGACATTGCGCCACTGCTGAACCTGCAACACCTCCTCCAATAACTAAAACCGCCTTACAATTTTTTACTTTCTTCACCACAGTAGTTAATTACCAATAATCTCAAATAAAAAATTAGACTTAAAACAGGCCTTGTACCTTTCCTGTATTAACATCCACATCAATATGACGATAAGCAGGATTTGAAGCAGTACCCGGCATCAATTTAATCGCACCAGCTACCGGTACGATAAAGCCGGCACCTTTGTAAACCATAATATCACGAATGGGAAGTTCCCAGCCCTTCGGACGGCCTTTGAGGTCCGGGTCGTGCGACAGACTGAGGTGTGTCTTGACCATACAGGTTCCCAACTCACTGGCCTGCGGGTCGGCTTCAAAGGCTTTTGCTTTTTCCAATGCCTCATCACTATAAGTTACTCCATCGGCGCCATACACTTCTTTGGCGATTAGTTCGATTCGCTTTCGCAAAGGCGTCTCCAAATCATACAAAAATTTGAAGTGATTTTGTTCTTCACAAGCCGATATGACCGCCTCGGCCAGTTCGATAGCGCCTTCACCGCCCTTTAGCCAGTGTTCTGAAACCGCCGCAAGAGCCCCGTTTTGCTCAGCGATTTTACGCACCAACTCGATTTCAGCTTTGGTATCGGTATAAAAGCTGTTGATACAAACTACCGGCCGGACGCCGCTTCTCTTGACGGTTTCGATATGGGCAATGAGGTTTTCACAGCCCTTTTCCAGCAATCCAAGATTTTCTTTTGTGTATTCTTCAGCCAGCGGCACGCCCGGTTTTACAACAGGGCCTCCGCCATGCATTTTCAAAGCACGGATAGTGGCAACAATAACAATAGTGTTTGGGGTTAAGCCGGACATACGGCACTTTATATTCCAGAATTTTTCAAAGCCAATATCAGCCCCGAAACCGCTCTCGGTTACATGATAATCGCCCAATTTCACTCCCACCTCATCAGCGATGATAGAACTTTGGCCGACAGCGATATTCGCAAAAGGACCTGCATGCACAAATACCGGCTGGCCCTCTATGGTCTGAAGAAGATTAGGATTAAGGGCCTCAACCATCCAGGCCGTCATTGCACCATCGACTTCAAGGTCGGCTGTAGTAACTTCGTTGCCTTTCTTATCATAGGCAACAACGATTTTAGACATCCGCTCACGAAGGTCTTTTAAGTCCTTGGCTACGGCGAGTATCGCCATAACCTCGCTGGAAACGGTGATAGCAAATCCGGATTCCATCTCGTAACCATCCATTTTGCCGCCTTTACCAATGGTGATATTTCTCAGAGCCTGGGCACAGAAATCCATAACCCACTTCATCTGTATTCTGTCAGGGTCAATATCGAGGCGCTTTAGATGGCTCTTGGCCAAACGGGCGTCGTCATAGTTTCTTTCATGCTGCATACGGGAGGTAAGAGCCACCATCGCCAGGTTGTGAGCATTTGTGATAGAGTCGATGTCACCTGTAAGTCGTATTGAAAAGGGCGTCAGTGGAATGCATTGTGCAAGACCACCGCCGGCTGCTGAGCCTTTGATATTGAAGGTAGGCCCGCCGCTGGGCTGGCGAATAGCACCTACCACACGCTTGTCCAATTTGCCAAGGCCTTCGATAAGACCGATTGCCGTCGTTGTTTTGCCTTCACCTAACGGTGTCGGCGTAATGGCGGTTACATCGATATACTTTGCATCAGGTACGCCCTTAAGCCGGTCAAGCACTTTCATATAATCGACTTTGCCAAGTTGAAGCCCCACAGGCAGCAGTTCATTGTCTTTAAGTCCCAGTTCGTCCGCCAACTGGCGAACAGGTTTCATGGTTTCCTCGGCAGCTTCCGCAATCTGCCAATCCTTCATTTTAGTTGCATCAAGTTTCATAGCTTTCCCTTAATTTATTTTATAAAATCGTTAATTATGGAAATTTATATCTAATTGTAAATCTTTTTTTCACTATTCACCTGGAATTAGTCTGTTCTTTGCGGCCGATATGTCTGTTACTTCGGTCTACAAACAACACGTAAAGTACTATCTTACAAGCATTAAGCCTTGTTTGTCGCAACATAAGCCTTTAAAAAAGAATCTGAGTATATTTGTTTGTTCATTAGCATTTCAGACGTGGCAACCACGTTCATCAGTTTTTCGTCGAGCACATCAACAATCGCCGAATCAAGTCCGTGCGAGGCAGCCATAGCAAGAAATATGCGATTTATTAAGCTTCTTTCCGAGGCTCCCTGCGAGAGGTTAGACAATCCTATAGTCATATGAGGAGCAGGGTCGGCCAAAAATTTTATCTGGTCCATCGCAGCTAATATATTACACGGCTGAATCTGGGCATTTGGCACTTTGACCGGCAAAATAATAGGGTCGATAAACAGTCGTTGCGTGTCAAAGCCTTTTTCCATGGACCTTTGCACTATTTCCGCTGCTATTGCTACACGGTTATCAATATCCTGCGGTACGCCGTTTTTGTCCATAGTAAGGGTAATAATACTTGCCTTCGGTCCGGCTTGCTCGGCCATTGCTATATACTTGTCCAGTATCTCATCATCGGATTTCTTATCCAGTGGCGTCGAGTTTAGGATAACACCGGCCTCGGCGTTAATCACCTTCAGCCCTGCGGCAATAACTGTGGGTTTTTGTGAATCCAGGCATAAAGGCGTTGCGCAGCTCTCCTGAATTGTTTCAACAAGCCATTCCATAGTCCCTTCCTGGTCTGCCGCAGCGGTACCGACGTTTACATCCAAATAGTTGGCGCCGGCTTCGGTTTGTTTTTTGGCCAGACTCTGAATGACTTGCTTATTTTTCTCCGCAATGGCACGTTTAACATCGGTAAACATTCCGTTAATTCGTTCTGCAATTAGTATCATAAATGCCTCCTTCAAATACGAAAAAATTGAGTTCCTTTTGTTTTATTGCCAAATTTGGTTAATGAAATTCTTAACGACCGCCACGGCTCGGGGATGGCGCATACGTATTATATCAACCCCGGCCTGAAGCAAACAGATTGCTGTCGTTGCCTCCCACATCGGGCCTCTGCCCTTGACATCTCCCCAACCGGGAGCATCCACAAGTTTAGCTTCCTTAACCCGCCATGACTCATAACCAACGTCACATATTACTGGCATTGACATCATTTTATCACCTCCAAGGGCAGCCAGACGTTGACGCTCCTGAATCGAGTAAGCATACTCAATACCATAGCCCAATGCTCCTGTGGTTTGAAATGTAACTATCCGCTCAAGTGGAAAACCCATATCCGAAGCCAGAATATTGACCTGTTTGGCGATATTTATATCCAGCGGCGCCTGCGTAATAAGATTATGACCGTCGGCAAGTGCAATAGCTGTCAGGGCCTTATAATTGTCCTCTGTAATTGTTCCTATCAGACAGTTTTCTCCCTTGGCTGCCTCGCTAACTTTTGGCATAACCTGATTGTCTTTTTCGTCGTTTCCACATCCCCACAATACAAGAGGAATACCAACCGCCTTCAATACTTCTTCGGTAACCTTGACAGCATGAGTTGCATCGTTACCCGCTTTGTCCGGGTGAATGCCGTCGAACTTCAGACAGATTAAGTCCGCTCCGAACTCTTCTATACACTTCTTTGCCCAATCTCCGGGGCTGTCAAAAACATCTTTATAAGGCTCGCATAGAATATCCGGCCAATCTTCAGGTTTGCTGTCGAGAACATCTATCGCAATAACCGGTTTTCCGTTTTCTTCACTACCGGAGCCGCCGTAGACAACATTACGTGCTCCTCCCACTGTCACCTTTGAGGCGCGAGTACCACCCTCATCTTTGGTTGCCCCAAGTGTGACTCGGTTTACCGAGCCTGTAAAGCTTTCTGAAACTTCAGGAACTGGCATCTGAAATCCTCCAAACTTAAAATTAAGAATTCTCGATTACGGTTTTTATACTTCCAACTTTGTCTTCAATTATTTTCCGCACCGATGAAAATGCGGTACTGTCTTGCTCAACATCAAATATGGTTTTACCCTCCATAGAAGCTTCAAGCACAGCTTCATCAGAAGGCACACACCCAAATATCTCTATCGCATCTAATTCTTTTATACAGTCTGTTCTGTTCCATATTATGCCGGTTTCTCTCACTGATATTGGCAACTTTTCAGCAAGTTCGTAAATCCTTTGGGCGGTAATCACACCGATAGGGGTAGGTTCGGCCGCAATACACAATAGGTCAACATTATTGGTCGTCCGCCGGGACAAATGTTCCATTCCCGCCTCATTGTCTATCACCACAAAGTCGTATGCTGAACTTAGCTTGTCAAGAAACTGTCGCAATAGATTATTTACAGCACAATAACAGGCCGGCCCTTCCGGTCGACCCATAGTAAGCAAATCGAAACCGGCACCTTCACTGACTGCCTGCTGAATGTTGTATTCAAATGACCGAACTCGGTCCATACCCGAATCGCTTGGCTGCCTCTGGCGGGCTTCTTCCCGAAGTTGGGCGACAGTAACTTCCGGTTCAATTCCACATGTCCTGCCTAGGCATGAATTAGGGTCGGCATCTACGGCAAGTATCCCTCTGTTGGATTGTTCAATAAGAGCTCTCATTATCATAGCGGACAAGGTTGTTTTCCCCGAACCGCCTTTTCCGCTTATAGCTATGGTTATTGCCATATCTGGTATCTCTTTTTCGATTCACACTCCACTTTTGACACGTTCTGCCGATGGGAATAGTGATAAATCCGTATGTGGGAGAAAATTTGCCTGAATAAATTCATCCATATATTTTGGATGACTCATTAGATCAAAATACGTCATACTTTCAGCGATTTTTTCAGCCGTCTTGAGAGCTTCCCTGCTCAACAGCACTGTTTTCGCACCGGCAATGGATGTATTTCCCACAAATTGAATTTTCTCCAAAGGCACATCGGGCAGCATCCCGATAGTAACAGCCTGTTTGGTATTAAGAAAGTTTCCGAATCCTCCGGCAAGATAAACCGCATCAAGGTCTTCCGCTTTTGTGTTGGTTGTTTCCATTAGTACTTGAACAGCCGCAAATATACCCGCCTTGGAACGAATCAAATTGTTAATGTCCGCTTGGGTAATTACTATCTCCTGGCAATTGTCTCCACCCGGAACTAACTGAAACTGCCAACCTTCCTCTCCTTCTGTTAATCTTGGATCATCACTTACTTTGAAGCGTCCCGTTCGGTCAATTATTCCACTTACAAAAAGTTCTGCAAGTGTGTCCAGAAGACCTGAACCGCAAATCCCCGCCGGTCGCACTTCTCCGATTGTCTTAAATTCGATGGAACCATCATCACGAATACGAAGTTTTTCAATAGCCCCGGCTCCCGCCCTCATACCATGCCTTACTCCGCTTCCCTCAAAAGCAGGACCTGCCGAACTGGACGCGCAAACCATCCACTCTCGATTCCCAAGCACCACCTCTCCATTTGTTCCGATATCAATAAAAAGTGAGATGCCCTTTTTGGTATAAATGCGGGTAGTTAATACACCCGCCACTATATCGCTGCCTACATAAGCAGCTACACTGGGAAGGCAGTATAACAAACCTCGTTTGTTAATCTGGATTCCTGCTTCTGCCGCTCGAATCGGTGGTACAAAACCCGCTGAAGCTACGTATGGTTCTCTGCGAATGCGGGTCGGGTCCAGATTAAGAAGAAAATGCACCATAGCGGTGTTGCCGGCAAAAACTATCGCCGTTATATCCTGCAAATCAACTTTCTGCCTCGCTGCCAGTGTTATAATCAGGTCATTTACATCATGCACAATTACGTTCTGCATTTCGTCAAAGCCATTATTTTCCTCTGCGTAGACGATGCGACGAATATAATCTTCGCCGAATTTTATCTGGCTGTTATAAGTAGCTTCTGTGTCTATGGTAGCGGCTTTTGTCAAATCAATCAGATGCGCAACAACTGTGGTCGTACCCAAGTCCACTGCTACAGCATAATTTGTCTCACATCGCACTCCCGGCTCTACTTCAATAACTTCAGTAGTCCCCCCTCGCCTTCCTATGGTCACAGAAACCTTATAATCTGCACTCACAAGCAACTTCGAGAGCATCTGCAGGATACGAAAGCCGGTCTGCATTATAGGAGCATCAATCTGTTCCCGTATGGAAACATAAAGCCGCTCATGGTCCGCTGTATGGTCGTGGACCGTCGGAGATGACATCTCAAGGCAAAGTTTTTGAACTAAGGGGTCGAATTTAAACACTCTCGTCCGTATCTCGCCGGCAAGCTCACTGAACCTGTGAGCGTCGGTTTCCATAAGTATTTGACCGGCATCAAGAGCATGGGACTTTGGAACTGTCACCGTCATATCGGAAAGGACAGTGGTTTGGCAGGCTAAAACAACATTTCCCCGTTGCTCCTCCGGTGTAAGTAAAGTAGTCGGTCTGCTTTGAAATTGTCCTTCGTCAACGATTACCTTGCATTTGCCGCAATAGCCGTCTCCTCCGCAGATGCTGCTAAGATAAATACCTACCTTGTGAGCTGCTTCCAAAAGCACGGTACCAGCTGGCACCTTTGTCTTAAGGCCGCTTGGCTCAAAATGAATTGTGAATTTTTTCTTCTTGTCTTTGTCCATTATTGCTCAAAATGCCCGGTCTACTTACTCTGTAACGCCAACAGCAAGTTGCCGGCAGCGAATTATTTCCAGACCTCCTGCAGATATTTCGGCAACATCGAACATTCTCGCGGACCAACCATAACTTCCCACTTTGTTTCCTCTTCCAGCTTGCCGCTCATTACAGCAACATACCCGGGAATTATCAGTTTGCGGTGTTTAACCAGCTTTTCAATATTTGCGGTATTCATAGCATTAGCTACAGTTTTTTCATTGAGCTTATCACCGGAATACGCTGTCAAAACACTGGTACCTTCTGTATCAACCACAAGGATATAACTCGGCACTCTGCTGGCTTCGACATCTGATTCCACCGTGTAATAAGTCAGAGAAAAATTAGTCGTAAACATAATCGGTGAATTCTCATTAGGTTCACCGATAGGATATAGTTTCGGTTCCACCTGGACAGGCTTCTGTGGGTCGGTGAATATATTCATCACTGTGGTGAGCATAGGTAAAAATGTATACGGTTCGTTGGTATCAACCACTACGATACCGGAATACTTACAGATAAGACTTACAGCAGTGGCAGCTTGCGTATCTGGGTCTCCATCTGAAACAAAAGAAAGAGTCGGATAACCCAAAGGCCGAAAGGCTTTTTTCAAAGCCAGCGCTCGCACTTGGGAAAGGCTGTGCAGTTGCTCCTTTAGACTCAAACCTTCAAGGCTCAACACGATGTCCTCAACTCCCTGGGCCTTAATCTTCTCGGTTAACTCAGCAAGAAACTCGACTGAGTCAGCTTTTGCGACGATAGGGCACTTGTTTTCCTTGGCTATTTTGGCCACTGCCTCGGCTGTATCCAACTTCGCTGATGCTATCAAAGGCACAACTTCTGCAGTCTTTGCAACTGCTGCAGCGAGTGCCTCCGGTAAATCAGAACAAAGAATCAAAGCCAGTTGGCTCGATTCTTTTACCGTTGCAGCTGCTGCTGCGAAAGTTTCTGCTGAACCGCTGTCGTTAACTACAGTTATAGCACTGACTCCGATTTGGGCTCCAACCCGCTCAAACTGCAGGCCGTTTACACTCTCAATGCGCTTTTTCAAATCCTCACCGGCAAGCTTGTCCGAGACACTCACGCCCAAAACTGTCGGACTATAAAACTTCTCTTCATGCCGAAACATTACCGTTTCCTGGCCAAGCTGAACCTGATTATCTCCGATACCAAAAACAACTTTTTGCATCGGTGGAGCTGCCGCTGCTGCAAGCTTTTCCTTGGCCTCTTCTGAAACATCGGGACAGTCTTCAAGTTTGGCACGCTTCTGAGCAAGCTGCATGGCAAAAGCCAGACAAGTTGGCATGCCGCATTTTTTGCAGTTGGTTTTTGGTAAGAGTTTGAAGATTTCTAATCCTGTCAGTGCCATAATATTCTTCCTTTACTTTTACTGTAGTAAACTTTCTATTTTAACCATCTCAAACTATCCTTCTTTTTAGAACATAGGCTCTAAGGTAGCCACGGGATGACCGCCCTTGGTAATAAACTCTAATACTTCTTCTTCAGTGGTGGCTGTGGTTTCATCTGCTATCTTCTTGAAAAACTCTTCTCCACCAAGTTCAAGTTCCTCGGCCCTGCGAATAAAAGCGTCCTTAATCTCTTCCTTAAGCATCTTAGGCATCCATACTATTCGCCTGATTCCACCTTCGGCCGCTATGAATTTCTTTGAGTTTATATAGTGCTTCGAATGACCGATGAAGCCCGGCGTCTGGTTACCGCCGCCGACAGTTCCCGCCAGTGTCGAAAACTTCATCCCGCAGGGAGTCATTTCAGTATACTCCCGGTTAACAATCATTATACCGCCGGTTGAAGGCAAAATAGCAGCAATACATTCGAAGCACCCGCATGAGGTCATCGGGTCAACTATAATACTATACTGGCTCATTCGCTCGATATTGCCGCCGCTTGTCTTGAGAACAAATTCGTTTATCTTGTCCCACTGACCTATGGTTGGCTCAATGCAATTGCCTTTCGAGATAGGCTGATTGGGTCCGCTCGGGGTTATCTCGTATGCTGCACGACAGTCAAGCCAGCTGTAAGCCCCGCATAAACCCGGCCGTTCTGGTGAAACCACACACACGTGGTTCGGCGCAAAGCTTTGGCACAGTGTACAGGAATAAAATGTATCTATTTCCTCATCAACCATACCTGCAATTCGTTCATCTCGCTCAGCGTAAACTTTACGGGCCATTTCACGAAGTTGGCAAACCTTCTCCTCTTCGGTATAAAGTTTGACCTGTATTTTATCTACGATATTACCATACTCATTATGATACACCGCATGCAAAATGTGACCTAAGTGTTCTACTCTGAATCCTGCCTTGAAGGCATCCTTGCTGATGCGCAACCAGTTTATATCTCGCTGGCCCATATGCCAGACACCCTGAGCCTCATTGATGAATGTGTGTACCTGCCGTTCCAGCACCGGCTCGAAATCCGGCTGCATTTTCCTCCCGGCGCCTTCAATGACTATTCCCAACGGTAGCTGCCCCCCGGCCTCGACAGAATCAACGTCCGGACCGATGACTTCTATTTTGCCGTCCTCTACCTCCTGGGTATCAAGCGTTGTAAACCATTCAAAGGCCGGTGTACGGTTGCCTCCGAATTCACAGTACATCTCTTCTTTGCGAATCCGTTCACCTTCAAAAGCCGGACTGTACGATACCGGAATAGGAACTTCCGAGACTTTTATCTTCAGGCCCCGAACTTCAATGGCCTTTTCAACTATTTTGTCGTGAGGTACCTTTGATACAACATGTTCATAGGTACACACGCCGGTAGGCAGGATTTCCGGGATGTCGGAATCTGCGATAGTCGGAAAACCGTAACTAATCGCACCGGCCGCCGTGGCGTACCATTCGTCTGTAACCTCTCCCAGGGCCATAACAAAGGCAAAAATCCTGTTTTTGTTATAAAGCAGGTTACGCCGAAAATCACCGGCCCCAACACCCCCGAAGCTAAGCGCCGCCCTGCTGGCAAAACCAAGAGAATATATCGCCGACGTAATCTCCCTGCCGAAAGGAACTAAACGTGTTTCCCATCCCAACTGAACACCGCCTTCGACAAGCTGCTCGGCAAAGCTCGTTCCATTATCGTGAGCAGACATAAAAACATACAGGCAGCGCTCTTGCAGTTCCCTCGCGATATTGACCGCTGTCTCAACATCTGGTGCAGCTCCAACAACCGCCGCAAATCCCGGCGCCGTGCCGTCCACAAACTGAATGCCACGCTCTCGCAGGATTACATCGTCTGCCGCTCCAAGCCAGATGCCGTCCACAGGATTAGGCCCGACCAAATATTTGCAGGCCTCGATAATCTCTTCGGCGAAAAGAGTCGCCATCCCCGCATCAAGGGCCGGACCAAGGTAAGGTGTCCACAAATCGTCATCAACCAAAGGTGGCAGCAGGTCCTTGATTTCCCCCATAACTTCTTCGAAGTCAGCAAGTCTTTCCACCGCCCGGCCGGTCATCGAATAAATAATCGGTATGTAATAACCCGTGTTCGGAAATTCGACACGGCAATCTTTACCCTTTGCCTCGATAGCCTGTGATAATTTGTCTTCGGCCTGTTTGGCTATTTTATGGGCACCGCGTATCGCCGCTGATGCTATGATTTTTGACATAAGCTAACCTCTCATATCTTGTATTTGTTTGTTTATCTATTCACTCACTGGTAATCAATCCACACTCAAAGCCCGCCGGTCCTCCATATCATAAAGCTTACGCTCAGCCTTCACATTAATCCCAAGTGCGTCGCGCTTACTCTCGATATGCTCAATCATCATACCGGCGGCCTTAATCGGGTCTCGTTCAAAGGCCCATTTACCGCCAACGTCTTTTTCAATCTCGTCGGTTAGATAACGTGTTAAATTTGGAGCGCCTAGGACCGGCAGCGGTTCGGCAATCACCGTATAAACCCCGGAAGCAACAAAATACATCCCGATGGAAACAGCCTTTTCAGACATCCATTCCGGCGCGGCGCCGGCAACAGGCAAATCTGAAATATCATCTCCGAGTCCCCCTTCGGCAACCACGTTCGCCAGAGTTGTCAAAATTCTGCTGTTGTCCACGCAGGAACCGACGTGAAGCACTGGTGGTATACCCACCGTCTCACATACCTCCCGCAATCCATTGCCGCAGTACTTCTCCGCTGCATCTGGTCTCATAAGCCCGGCCTTACCTGCCGCTATGGCACTGCAGCCGGTGCTTACGACCAAAACATCGTTCTTGATAAGTTCCTTTATCATCGCAAGGTGACCGTAATCGTGAACCTGCTTGGGATTATTACAGCCCACAACTCCAGCAGCCCCGCGAATTCGTCCATTGATAATATTATCATTTAACGGACGGTAACTTGCGCGGTATCGCCCGCCAAGATGGTAAAAAATATTTTCCGTTGTAAAACCCGCAATTCCTCGCTCCATCAGCTTCGGAATCTCAGCTTTGCCCTTTCTGTTTGCGAAATTTTCAATACCGATTTTGAGAATTTTCCTGGCCGTTTCGACTGCCTTGTCTTCGTGGAATTCGATATGCTCTGCCCCGGCGATTTTGCACTTGGGGGAAGTCGTTATCAGCCTGGTATGGAAACATCCCGACAACGACCCGAGTGCAGGCATAATGCACTGCACGTCCACCAGCATAACCTCCACCACACCTGTCATCATTGCCAGTTCCTGCTGCAGAAAGTTGCCCACAACCGGTATTCCGTGCCGCATTAATATCTCGTTGGCAGTACAGCAAATACCGGCAATGTTTATGCCTTCAGCACCGCTGTCTTTGGCCATCTTTATAAGTTCAGGCTCCTGTGATACCGCAGCGATGATATCTGACAATGACGGCTCATGTCCATGCACAACTATATTAACCTGCTTCTCATCAAGAACACCCAGATTGGCGCCAAACCGAATCGGTTGTGGACCGCCAAACAAAATATCTGAAAGCTCCGTTGCTATCAGCGAGCCGCCCCATCCATCGGACAGACACGCTCGAAGGCCCTGCTTTACAAGATTCTTGTAGTCCGAACCTACGCCTATATGTGTTCTGTGCATAATCTCGACAATTTCACGGTCAATCGAACGAGGTGTTACACCAAATTCCTCCCAAACCTTTTGCCTGGCTGGCGGTGGATAAGCCGCCGCACTAACAAGCGTCCCCTCTTGTTTGCCAAACTCAACCATAACAGTCTTAGCCAGGTCGCCGGCGATTTCCTTTGTGTCTCTGCCCTCTACCTTGATGCCGTACCTTGCTGCGACTTCCCTCAATTTCAGTTCATCTTTAATCATATAGTCACACTGCTCGCTCTCGACTGCCATCTTGAATGTGTGTGCGATGTCCCGGCCATGGTCGGAATGGGCCGCTGCACCTCCGGCAACCATTCGCACCAGGTTTCTTGCCGCAATCGTATCTGCTGTCGCACCGCAGATACCCGCTTGCGGCTCATCTCCAAATGGGTCAATTCGACAAGGCCCCATCGAACAGTTTCGGCAGCATATCCCAAGTTTGCCAAAACCACATTGGGGCTCTTGCTGCTCAAACCTGTCCCAGGCATTTGCAAGGCCTGCATCGGCCATCTGCTTTATCATCTCCTGCGAAGCTTTATCGCTACTACGGTTTGTAGGCTCCATAAACAACTCCTCGGTAATCAGTAATCTTCAAAAATGTTGAAATTCGATAAATTATCATATTTCATCTCATATTTCAAGCAAAACCGTCGACGGTCAAGTTAAATCCTGGCCGGCAGCAAGTTCGCTGTTTTCTTTGTTATCTGTGGCGGCTCTCAACCGTGCAGCAGTCTGCGACCTCCTGCATTTTGGACAGAAGCGCAAACGCTCACGGAATTCCTCACAATCAATTTTCACTTTACCCAGGGCCTCTTCGCTTACCTGTGCGCTGGCTATAGGCACTCCACACCGCTCACAAACAAGCAATTTTGCCCGTGACTTAAACGGGGATATCTCCACCTCCTGCTGGTCTTCATGAACCCTTATCTTGATAGTTCCCACAGGGCAAATTGCGGCGCAGGCCCCGCAGCCGATACAATCCTCGGAAGCTTGTCGGAAGGGCGACGCCACAGTTCTATCAACACCGCGTCCGGCAAACCCAATAGCCGCTCGCCCAATTATCTCTTCACATACCTGAACACACAAACCGCATAATATGCAATTCCGTTGACTTTCAGTAACCTTTGGGTAAGGTGTCTCTTTCACACCCATGCGCTCGGCCAGTGACTTAAGCTCTTCGCTCTCCGGCGCCCTGGCCAGCAATAGCTCCATAACGCCGCGACGTGCTTGCCGAGCCCGTTCGCTGGAAACGTAAACGATAATGTCGTGCCGAACGGGGTAATTACAGGCGGTTACCAATTGCCTCCATTCACCACGGTCCAGCTCTACCATGCAGAGACGACATGATGCATCGTTGGAAACCGCAGGGTGGTAACAAAGGGTCGGAATCCAGATTCCAGCCTTATTAGCTGCGTCAAGAATCGTCGCATCCTTCTTAACCCTGACCTTATGTCCATCTATGGTTACAGTAGGCATTGGCTTATTTTTCCTTATACTTTTAACACCGCTGTGAACGGACATTTTTCCCAACAAGCTCCACAGAGCGTGCACTTTTCCTGGTCAATTGTATGTGGAACTTTGTTTTCGCCGCTAATCGCTCCCACCGGGCAATTCTTCAGACAAATACCGCAACCTTTGCAAGCATCCGCATCTATCTCGTAACGAAATAGACCGCGGCACTCCTTTGCCGGGCAGTGCCGCTCCAGAATGTGTGCATCGTATTCGTCGCGAAAATAGCGTATTGTGGAGATAACAGGGTTTGCGGCAGTTTTTCCAAGGGCACACAAAGCCGTTGACTCCAGGAGCTTCGCCAAACTCTCAAGTCTCTCAACATCGCCGACTTGTCCTTCTCCATCTGTTATGCGGTCGAGAATGTAGAGCATCTGGGACAAACCCTCTCGGCAAGGTGTGCATTTGCCGCAGGATTCCTTTTGAAGAAACTCGGTGAAGTACCTTGCAACCCTCACCATGCAGGTATCCTCGTCCATAACTATCATACCCCCGGAGCCCATCATCGAACCCAGCTTTGTGAGCTCGTCAAAGTCCACACGGGCATCAAGATGTTCGGATGGAATACATCCTCCGGAGGGGCCTCCGGTCTGGACCGCCTTGAAACCCTTACCATCGCGTACCCCCCCACCAATCTCGTCTATGACCTGTCGCAGCGTGATGCCCATCGGAACCTCAACCAGCCCCGTATTTACCACCTTTCCAACCAGGCTGAACACCTTGGTCCCCTTGGACTTTTCCGTTCCTATACCAGCGAACCATTCTCCACCTTTGTTTATGATATGTGGCACATTGGCCCATGTCTCCACATTGTTAAGGTTCGTGGGCTTGCCTCGAAAACCACTTTCCACAGTGTGGATATACTTAGCCCTGGGTTCGCCCGTGCGACCTTCCAGTGAGGCCATCAGCGCCGTAGACTCACCACAAACAAACGCGCCTCCGCCACGGTTAATTTTGATATCGAATGAAAAAGAACTGCCCAAGATATTACGACCCAAAAGCCCCATCTCCTGGGCTTGCGAGATCGCCATTCGCAGGTGTTCAACGGCAAGGGGATATTCATTACGAACATAGATATAGCCTTGCTCCGACCCGATAGCATAGGCACCGATTAGCATCCCCTCTATGACAGAGTGAGGGTTACCCTCCATTATGGAACGGTCCATAAAAGCACCGGGGTCACCTTCATCACCGTTGCAGATGACATACTTGGGAAAGCCTTTGGCCGCACGGCAGGAACGCCACTTTCGCCCAGTTGGAAAGCCACCACCCCCTCGACCCCTAAGTTCCGATAGCTCTACTTCCGATATCACATCTTCCGGCAGCATCGAGGATAGAACTTTTGCAAGTGCACTGTACCCTCCTTCTGTGATATAATCGGTTATTTTTGTGGGATTGTACCTGCCGTTACCACCCAATACAATGCGTTTCTGAACATTGTAGAAAGGTATTTCGTCTGCTTTCTCGGCTCTTTTCCCTGTGTCAGGATCCTCATACAACAACCTCTGGACCACCCTTCCTCCAAGCACGGTTTCCCGAAATATCTCAGCCACATCAGGCTCTTCCACCCGTTGGTAGAGAATCTCCCCGGGTTCAACCACTACAATGGGACCACGCTCACAGAATCCATGGCAGCCAACACATTTTGCTTCGACCCGAACATCCAAATCGGATTGCTTCACTGCTTCACAGAAAAGTTCATATAGCCTGCGAGAACCCTTGGCTGCGCAACCCGTCCCAATGCAGACTCTTACCAATTTAGTAGTTGAATCTGTGCGATCACGCAACGATCGGGAAAAAGTTTCTATATCAGCCGTACTCTTGAATCTAACAGGAGTTTCAATCACGATGCTGACTCCTTCGTTTCAGGTTCCTCGGCTGGTCGAAGAGATCGAAGAACCTCAACCGCCGATTCGGGGGTAACTCCATCATAGTATTTCTCATCCACTATCATCACAGGCGCAAGAGCACAAGCTCCTACGCAATTCACCGCTTGCAAGCTGAATAGGCGGTCGCGCGTAGTGCCGCCCGGTTCCACTCGGAATTCCTTGCTGATGGCCTCACAAATCTTCGGAGCACCTTTTAGATAGCAGACAGTACCCATACATAAGGTCACATCGTGTAGACCTTTCGGTGCGAGGCGGAACGAGGTATAGAACGTCGCCACGGCGTAGATACGGCTCAGCGGCACGTCAAGCCGGCTGGCCAGAGATCGCAACTGATCAGCAGGCAAGTACCCACATTCAGCCTGGATGTCCTGCATCATAGGTATAAGCATACCTGTGTCGGCGGCATAGCGGTCAATTATCTGTTCGACAAGCTCATTCTCTTTTGCCATCTCACTACTACCTGATTGGCCTACCAAAAAATAGTTTAATATTTATATTCCAAAGCATATCTGCCGTTCATAAACAGTTTATTGTTCCAAGGCCTTACGGCTTTTCTGGTTACCTGGCCTGTAGCTAAACAGTCTCAATAGTCACCTCCTTGCCTCTCTTCCGGAGTTCCTTGGCAATTTCGCGCACCACAGCCAACTTCATACCTAATTGTCGAGGCAGGTCGGGATTTTGATGGGCCGGATTCACACCCAGGCCCACGATGAAATGGATGTGGTCGACATCCAGGCATAAGCGGACCAAAGCTGATGCCCCGTCCGTATGAAACTTTACCGTCTCCTTGTCGGAACCTGAACTAAGCAGGTCGTTGGCCTTGGTAAGGGTCAGGATACCTTCAGTCGTCAGGTCAACACCTTCCACCCTGGCCAACGGAGGAACATCGGGCTTCATCGTGGCAAGGTCAACTTCCAATGACTTACCGCCCAAATGATGGGCAACGATGTTTGCCATAGTTCCCCCACAAACCACCAGAAACCCGGTACGTTGTGTGAAACCGTCAACAACTGCTTTGTCAACGCTGCTGTCCGCAGGCGGCCCCGTTAACACAGTGACCATAAGCTTGTGTCGAACCTTTATGACGGCAACACTCACATCGTCCCCGGGTTTGCCACAGTACAGATCCCAGACCGCCTGCCCAAGCTTATCGGCGAGCTCCTGCGCGGAAAGTTCCGGGTGACAGTGCTCTTCGAGAAACCGCACAATCTGATCCGAGCCCCATCCGAGAGGATAGAGCCCCCCTATGCCGGCGTTTACCACGCCATCGGAGACAAAAACGAGCCAATCCCCTTTTTTCAGCTCGAATTCCGATTCACGAATGGCCTTGCTATCAATTCGGCGTTCCTTGTAAAACACGGGGACAGAATTTCGCTGCCGCAATAGAATAAGCGATGGCGTGTCGAACTCCACAATCCGCGCACGCCCGTCGCGGAAAAATTGACCGATGGCAAATGTGCTATAGGCCAGCTTTCGAACCTCGCATACCGGCAAGGTCTTGCTCAATGTCTCCACCACTTCACTAAGTGACAAATTATTCTCCATAAGGTGCATAACTATCCGGGTGGTCAGGATAGACAAAATGTTAGCTTTCACCCCACTTCCCAGTCCGTCGGAAAGGGCAAGCGTTACGTAATCAGTATGACGAGCAATATCTACGTTGTCGCCGCAAAGCTCCTCCCCATGTTTGCGAAATTGCTTTGTGCCCCACTCGTAAAATAACTTCATCACTGACCTTCTTCCTGATAAAGTGATATAAGCTTCATCAAAAGCACCTTGGTCTCTGCTGTCGTCTCACCCAGGAGTCTCGCTATTTCCTGTGCCGTGTGCATTTGCCGCGAGATTACTTCCTGTGCCCGTTTCAGCGTCTGTGCCTTCAACTCAAGAAAATCCTTTCTGGCCTTTTCCTCTTCAGAGATGTCAATGAAGATACCGCAGTACAGGTCCTCGCCCTCGATAGGAAAGATGCCCACCCGGAAGCTGACATCATGCTCAGGAATACTCTCTTTGACCATGAGCGAGCCGCCAGCAGCAATGGCACGTTCGAAGCAGTCAGAATGAACGAACTTCCTGGCCAATTGACCCAAAAGCTCGTCGTTGGCACATTGGAACATAGTGAGAAAAGCAGGATTGACAAAGCGAATGTGCGTCTGTCTGTCCACAAGAAGTACACCATTAGGTGTGTGATGCAATATCGCGCTGGTGTGCGTCGCTCTTTGTTTTTCGGGAATTTCCATACTAAATTCTCCCCTAACCGAGGCCCGTCCCAGAACCATCAGGCTCCCTGCCATTCAAAGCTTCCAGAACCTTTTTTTGGAACATTTCAGCCCCATCCTTTACGCTGGAGCTACTAAAAATCTCATCGTTGATTTTCCAATTAATACCTTCTCCGCAGTGCTCCATGCAGAACGTACCCTTCAACTCGACCTTGTCCTCAAGACCCTCTTTCGTCAGAAAGTCATTGAAACGGGTTATCATTTCCCGAGCACCTTTGATGTGGCACGAGCTGCCCACACATACGGTTACAGTAATCATTAAGTGTCCTCTTTGGGTTTTTCTTTCTTATTATTTTTCTGCGTTGATGAGACAAGTCCCCGGGCGGTGGCCCGGCGTCTCTCGGCCGATAATTCCTTTTCGTTAACCAATTTCAGTGCTTTTGTGGGACAGGCTTCTACGCAAGCTGGTTCCTGCCCAGCCTGAGTCCGCTCAATGCAAAGGTCGCACTTGGTTACCGCTTTACCATTCCGCGAGATATCAATAACCCCGAAAGGGCAAACCATAATGCAAAATTTACAACCTATGCACAAATCCGGATTAATCAAGACAGGACTTTCGGCCTGCTCCCGATGAATTGCCTTAGTTGGACAAACCGTGATACAAGGGGCATCCTCGCAGTGCCTGCACTGCATCGGCACTCCAAATTCCCCTGCTGCCTCAACTGTTACCCTTCTCCGCGGCCTGGGCTGCTCTGTTATCGCTTCTTCAAGAACCCCAGATTCCGAATGCGCCAGCGCACATGCTATTTCGCAGCTTTTACAAGCTAAACATTTTTCGATATTTACCATTATGGCTTTAGCCAATTTTTATCTCCAAAACAATTTAGTCAAATCGTTTATCATCTACATCAGGACCGACGCAAAGAAAAAACCAAATCTGCTAATGCCTTTTTTGCCTGTTGCAATTGCTCTACAAGCCCCGCATCAGCTTTAATCACCGCCGTTCGTCTCAGGTCTGCCTGCTGCACTGCGCGATTGTAGCTGATATTAGCAAGAACAGGCATATTTGTCAATTTGGCCTTTATCGCCTCTGCCTGACCGGCTTCTGTAATTTTGTTTATGATAGCTGCAACCTGTTTGACTCCCAACTCTTCGGACATTCGCGCTATATTTTGCGCGGTTTCAATGCTTCTGGACCCTGGTTCGACAACTACTACAAGTGCGTCAATACCCTGAACACTTGCTCTGCCCATAAACTCGACGCCGGCAGCCAAATCAACTAACACCACTTCCTTTCGCTGCAGTATGCTGTGCGTAAGCAGTGCCTTTAAAAACGCCCCTTCCGGACACGCACAACCGGCGCCGGCCTGGGTTATACCGCCTAAAACAAGCAGTTTAACCCCGTCAACTTTCAACCAGTATTCCTCCGGCAGGTCACTGACCTTGGGATTTAACCTGAAATACGCACCAACTGAATCTTTTCCGGTGCCGGTGCGTTCGCCAATTAGCTTCTTCATTTTAATAAGAGGCTCAGGGCTTTGTTCGGAGGGAATGCCAAATGCTAAAGCCAGGTTGGTATTTGGGTCGGCATCAATAGCCAAAACGTCAAATCCGCTTTCGGCAAACAACCGGGCCCAGACAGCACAAACTGTGGTTTTGCCTACTCCCCCCTTCCCACCGATAGCTATTTTTACGCCCGAATGCAAATTTAATCCTAAACTAAGGCTGACAAAATTGTTACGTGAATACAAAACAATTCGGCAGACACTGTCTCGATATAACATCAGGAGCCTGTTGGCCCTCTTTATTCCAGCTTAGCTATCGAAAAACCGAAATCAAAGGCGATTAAATAACCACTCTAAGGGCTATTAATACTAAAAACCATTTATTTTACCGCTTTCCAGTTACATGTCAACATATTAACACATTAATTTGCAATTTGTTTTTTAAGATGTCGGCAGGGAACTTCCCTTATCAGGAAAAAATGGTTTTCCACGCCCCCTGAAAGTAAATAAAGCCTATTAATTACTTCGCTCGCAGCCTTCTATCACTGCCTTTACGGCAAGATTTACTGCTGCAAGTAATGCATCCAGAAGCAGATGTGCACCTGCCGTGCGGTCAAAAAGAATAGATGCACGGGCTCCAAATTCGTCGTCGCCCCCCCAGATTACTATCGTTATAGGCAATCGAGGCAAAATATACAACTCAATTGAAGAATCACCAAATTCACTTCGCTTGGCGCCAAATTTTTCAATGCTCCTGTACAACCATTCAGGACACTCTCCAAACACCTCCTCAAGCTTCTTTGTAGGAAGGCTGTGATTGCCCCTGAAGAAAAACTGCCCACCCGGAAAAGTCTCCGCCTTGACAAGTTCGTTGGCAACCGGCAAATCTTGAGCGTTTATCAGGTATGCAAGAATACAAAGCTGCTCAAGAAACTCTGCCACCCTTCGCTGCGAATCTGTCTGAACCGAAAAAATCTCCTTATCCGCAATATTAACCGTATATTCGGTATTCAGCATAGTAATAACATAACCCTGCTGCTCGTTCAGGTACTGGCATTTAGCCCTTTCAGCGGTTTTAAAGCCGTCAAGTGCAACAAGCTGCTTCCATAAATCCTCATGAGCCATTATATCTTAAAGCCCTTTGTCACTTTGTAACTTACAATCTGAAAACCAGACCTTGAGCTGGCTAAAACAGGCACCAGACAGCTTGAGCTATTTAGTTTCAACAACTTCCATCTCGTGATGTGGAGTCCTAACAAAAAAAACCATTATCGCTGCAAGAACCAGCAAAACCGATGCACCATAATAGGCGAAGGCAAAGGTTTCGAATCTATCATACATCTCGCCGGCTGCAAGAGATAACACAAATCCGCCGAATCCCCACGCAGTAAATACCAGACCATAGTTCACGCCAAAGTTTTTTAAACCGTAAAAGTCTTTGGTTATGGAAGGAAACAACGACAGGTTTGCCCCATAGTTTGCACCGATAAATATTGATACTATTGACATCACTATAATTGTCATTAGCTCGAAAAACTCGGAATTCTCTCCCGTCAATTTATATCCCAAAAGACTCTCCTCATTAATTCTCGATAGCAGCAATATCAAAACCGCCTGCATCACGAAACAGATAAACATCGTGGCTTTACGTCCTATTTTATCGCTCATTATACCGGCCAATATTCTGCCCCCTCCGTTGCCGATAGCAAGTACCGCCACAAGTATAAAACCTAATTCTACACCTGCCTGCAGTTTGGCAATTAGTGCAAGTTTTGCTATCACCATTAGTCCCGCACCGGCGCCGCAGGCATACATAATCCACAGCATATAAAACTGTAACGTCCCGAGCATCTCCTTCGGTGTATAATTATCTCTGTCCCTAACAGGAACCTTTTTTACCTTTGTAATATCTTCGGATATATGGTCTTTGTCGGGTAACTGAAGCATCTGGGAAAGACCAAACCAAACTGGTGTCAAAACGGTTTTAACGCCGGTTATTAAAAACAAAAAGCATGTACCCAAAATAAGCATCATATTCTGGATTCCGTAGTTTGCCGTCAGCCATTTCGCCAGTGGTGCTGTATAAACAGGTGCCAGGCCAAATCCGGAAACCACTATTCCGGCGATTAAACCCGTCTTTGCAGCAGGAAACCATTTTACCGCTGGAGGTGTGGCCGAGGCATAGCCGAATCCTATTCCGCTGCCCGCTAAAACTCCGAACCCGAGAATGAAACCCAAAGGTGATGATGTCTGACTGGCCGCTATAAAACCGATACCAACCAATACACCGCCAATAGCTGCAATAACCCGCGGCCCGAACCTATCCTGCAGACGACCGGCCGGTACCATCACTATACAAAATACCAGACAGGCTATCGCATAAGGCCAGGATTTGTCGGCCTCACTCCAGCCCCATTCATCCGGAACGCTCTTGCTGATAACACTCCACGTATAAAGTATTCCAAGAGCAAGGTTAATACCCATCCCTGCAAATGTAACACGCCAACCATGCTCGCCGGCCGCCACCTTAGGAACTTCAATCTGTTCAGTCATTATTTTCCCTTCAATCCAAAAAACACTGAAATTTATATACTTGTAATAAAGTGTGGCATTCTATATGAGAACTTAAACTGATACAAGTAATTAAAAAAAATAGTAAACAGCTACGGGTTTACGCCTGTATAATTACGAAGGATTATTAAATCTGTCTGACAGCAACTCGGGTCCCCTTTTTAACCTCCACAACTTCGGCGGGTATGCAAATCAAATCGTCGGCTTCACACAATGCGTTTATATGGCCCGAGCCGTGATATTCAATCTTCACGACCTTTCCCTCTTCCACAAATACCACCGGCAGCCACGAAACAAGCTGAGATTATTATTGTTGACGAGTTCGGGCCATTGGAGTTATCGGGGAACGTATCCCGCACGGATGGTCTCAATGATTGTAAGCTCATTCGCCAGCTCACTTCGACGACAGGCATAACCGTCCCGCAGCGATTTGTCAAACGGCGGCATATCAATATCGGATACCACGTCCTCTGCCAATATCCGATTCGAAGAACTGCTGATTTCTATGTGCTCACTGTCGAGTCGGCGGGCCGAACTCATCATAATTTCAAACGCTTCAGCTAACTTAATCACCGTACTTCTCCAGATATTCTTCGTATTCCGTCTTTGTGTTCAAATTCACAATGTCCCCTTCAAGTTCGACATACTTGACCCTGCAGCGGCCGAACACATCGCTTATTTTACGCCCCCCTTCCCTCAACACCTCGTTTATCGCCTTAAGAGCATTTTTTTTATAAACCGCAAAAAGCGGCTCTTTCCTTCCGTCTTTGCCGGCTGGAACAACAATATCATATCCTTCAGCTTCTACAAGCATCCTTCTGACAAAACTCATCTCTATATGTGGAATATCGCAGGATGTAACAAAATTAGCTTCATTCTCTGAAAACCCCAGCGCCGATGCAATACCCATCAAAGGTCCCTGTCCGCTGATTTTATCTTTGATTATTGGCAAACCTAAAAAGGCATATCTTTCGACATTGTTGGCGCTTATAAGTATCTGCCCGAAAGTGCCTCGAAGCTGCTCACAGATTGTCTCTATCATACTCTTGTCTTTAATCGGCAGCATACTTTTGTCGGTACCCATCCGCCGACTGTCTCCCCCTGCCATAATTATCGCCGTTGCCCTCTCCGGCATCACCCATTTTCCATCGGCAAGTTTTATCCTCTCGATATCAAAATCTAAACCTCCGCCATCACCAACTACAATCCTGTCCGCATATCTTTTCACACTCCGAGCGGAACTCTTCCAGGCCTTTGAACCTCGCCTTCTTAAAATAAAAAATAGTCCCGGCTTAACTACCGCCCGCAGAGAATTTGATTCGCAGACCAAAACTTCCCCCTCACCGGCAATATCAAGCAAAGACGTTATCCCCTCTTTCAAATGTGTTTTCATAACGCGAAGCCAGAACACCTTTCTCGCTCCCGCCGCCAGCAGCCTCGCTGTATCTTTGCCCGAACTTTTGCTGCCCTCTTCGGTAATATAAAAATTACCGTCCAGCGAAGAGCACACCCCGCAGCCCTTGCCCCCGCGGGGACATTTCCCGTCTTTGGCCTTTATCGTCGTAACCTTTATTCCGGTAATCGCCGTGCTTTTCCCGAATTTCCTGATAATCACGCAGGCCAGCTCCGTCTTACCGACGTTTGCCCCCGCCGAACCAATCATCAACATCCCGTCTAACTGAATCATCTGACTAATTGTTTTATTTCGACTGCGCCTCTCAAGCACGGCAATAACCTTATTTGCAGATTCCTTCTCACACGCAGAAAAATTATGACTCTGAATTCCTGCATATAAGCTTTGAACCTCGTCAGCTAATTCTCTACGCACAACAAGCAATATAACAGCATCACTCGAAGTCAACAGCAAATCAACCTCTTTCCGCCACCCGCCGCCAGACAACTCCAGTGGACCGAACTCATCAACAATAATAAGCTCAGCTCGTTTAGTGGCATCCGCACTAAGGGCCCTTCTGCCGACTTTCAGCCCTTCTTCTGTAAATGTATATGGCTTGTCCCGACCCTTACCTGTCCTGCGACTTGCCAAAGGCACGCGGTCCTCAGTTCGCAGGTCGACCACATCGAATCCAGCCAATTCACCCTTTTTATATAAGGAAGGAGCCAGCAGACCCGCAACATTAAATCCTTTAGCACGCGCAGCCTCTGCAAGTTCCCCCGCACTGGTGGTCTTGCCGGAGTGTTTCTCACCCACCCACAGAATAAGCTCATTTTGCCTAAGCACCTTCGGCCACTTAATAACCCTATAGCACCGAACCGGTAAACCTATCGGCTCAGCTTGTAATTTTAGCTACAGAAAAATGCGACCACGCTGAAAATCCATAGCCCCGTGGTAACAACAGGCACGCCGACTGCTGCCGGACGAAGCCGCAACCCAAATGATGCGCCAAATCTCGCCTTTAGCTGCTCAGCAAGACGAAAACCTAACGGCACAAAAACTGCACACCCAAGAGCCGCTATACTGCCGCCGATGCCCACATAACTCAGCACCTTGCCAAATCCCCCCTGCACCCAGTAGTCATACCTAAACACATAAGTAATCATCACGGCAAACGAAGCATACCCAAGATAAACCGCTGCCCCTGCACGAAGTGAACGGCTCCTTAAAATGGATGTGCTGAAAAAAACCTCATAGCAAACACCCAGCAGTGCAATACCCAGAAGATGACAGGCGAAAAAGGGTTCGTTCAGGAACTTATACAGCATCGCACAAACACCAATCAGTGCCGCCGTGCCCTTTTGTGGCAAATACACCCTGGCAAAAGTCAGGACAACAAAACCGATGATAGTTAAAGGAACTGATGCATAGGGCACATCGGCGCGATACAGCGCATCCCCTAAAACCGCCTCTGAAATGCCCCACAGTCCGCTGAAAAATAATATGCCGAGGATATATTCT
>Ga0272442_10001236_pt1 | contig 39308 bp, 38 predicted proteins | sample SSMForm2O_FD_200262 | JGI IMG/M metagenome (GOLD analysis project Ga0272442, IMG submission 200262) | Marine sediment archaeal communities from Little Sippewissett salt marsh, Falmouth, MA, United States - SSM-Form-2O | ecosystem: Environmental > Aquatic > Marine > Wetlands > Sediment ... | reverse complement strand
ATGCAATGGTTGCCCCACCAAGATAAAAAGCAATAACAACCCAAGGAATTATTCCAGCGAAAACACCACAATAGTACGCCATCCAATTAGTTTTTTCAGTATGCTGATTATGAAGCTCCATCATAAGACCAAATAGATTCATACAAGCATTTACTGCAAAAATAGGAATTAAAGTACCAAGATCATAAATCCCCACAAGCATAGCAATGACAACAATCATAATAGATGAGCTAAACGCGTATTCAAACCAACGTGCATAATTAATATGACGCTTGAGGTTTTTTACATACCAGGAATATCCCCATGGTGATGAAAGCGAAAAATGAGCAATAGCAGAAATCAGTAAAAAGAGAGCAACAAGTGGACCAATGGTTACTTCTGCAACAGTGGATGTTGTAAGGGCAAGTTGTTGTGTTGCAGTATCAAATTCTAAATATGAAAGTGTAATCGGAAGGCTAAAATCATTACTTAAAACAAGCATCAGAGCACATTGAATCAAATGAAAAAAACCCATGACAGCATTAAAAATCCTAAGTCTTCTAAAAATTCCTACATCCTCAGATGAATCATTCATTTGGATCAATTGATGCAATGTTTCTACATGTAAATATAATTTATGCGGAAAACCTTTATATATATAAGATTATAATTAGTATTCTATGATTCCTGCAAAAAAACTAATTGCTTGCACATTTATGCTGATCTTCATATGCATGATAATACCTTTAGAACAACCCGCTCAAGCAAGAAATTATATTTTTACCACAGACTCCACTCTTAGCTTATCAACTGAAAAAACAGATCTAGGAATACTACCAATTGACCAAACAACTACAACTGAAATTACCATAACATACGAATACGGAAGATTTGCTCGACCTGAAGGCTTTCCTTTTTCAGGTAGAAAACAACCTACAATGATAAATCTTAGTATAGACGATAAACCAGACTGGTGCAACGCCGTAATAACATACGATTCAAATTTAGCAGGAATTGGAAGTTTCTTTAGCGCAGGTAAAATAAATCTAACAGCAAATCTTGTTGTATCCCTTTTTAGTAATGCAACAGCTTTTACAGACGAAACCATAACAATCAAAGCAGAAGCAGCACAAAACGGCAACATCAACCCCTCATCAGACACCATTGATATATCCTTTCAAGCTGAATACATACCTGTAATATCTTCAATGGTTGAAGATTCAAATATTCAAGTTGATGCTGGCAATTCCACAAATATTACCATAAACGTAAAAAATCCATCTAATGCTGCAATATATGCGCAGGTTAAAACAACAAGTTTAGATAATAACAATTTTGAAATAACAATCTCCTCAGGATCAACAATAGATATCGGCCAAGAAAAAAACTTTTTAATCAAAATAAAAACAAATGAATCAATAGACGAAAAAATCAATAAATCATTAGCCTTAATCATTGAATTTTATCCAATTGAAGATGAAAGCTTAATTGAAGACCGTTCAATTGGTTTAATACATATTGAAGTAAATCCTATAAAAAGTGATTCTGATTTTGTAGACCTTGTACCATACGTTGTTGGAATCGCTGTAGTATTTGTAATCTTATATCTGATTTTTACGTTGATTGTGTTTAAAAGACGACGTTGATTTATTAAACCAACTTTTTATATAACACAATACCTTTGATACAGGATGACCATTTATGAAAGAAGGATACATTCAACTAAAAATTAGTGAACTTAACGAACGACTGCAAAAAATAGAAGAACTTCTAAAATTTGAAGATAACAAACTCAAACTTTTAGACGAAAAATTTGCAGAATACAAATATCTCATAAAAAAACTCAAAGACATCCAAAACTTTAAAGAAGAATCATTAAAAGAAATAAAAGCAGAAAACGAAAAATTAATTACAGAAGAAATCAACCGAATTTCAAATAAACTACAAAAAATACTTAATGAACATGTATCAAGTAAATCAAACAAAATCAACGAAACATTAACCTTTCTAAAAAAACAAGAAAAAGAACTAGCAGAATACGAAGAAAGAATAAAAGAACATACAAAAAATATTACTTTTCTACTTGAACATAACGAGTTTCTAATGATGAAACTTGTAAATAAAAGCATACTTACTGGATTTGAAGTCACAGAAATGCAAAGAAGAGCAACAAAGAAAGCAAATAAGACTGAGTAGATTTTAATTGTTGATGTAACATTACATAATAGATGAAAGACAAGACTGTTGGCACAATTGTTATAGGTGCAGGGATTTCTGGGCTTGCATGTGCTCAACGTCTTCAAGAAAACAATCAAGATTTTTTGATAATTAGTAAAAATGTTGGTGGCCGAATACAAACTTCAGAAGACGGTGCTACTAATTATGGTGCGTTTTTTGTATGCTCAGACTTCCATCATGTTTTAAAATATGTTACATTACAATCCCAAATCAGACTTAGTGATTTTTGCTTTCATGAAAAAGATGATAACTATGTTCTATTTGAGCCACAACTACTTTTATATTTTTTTCAATTCACAAAAATACTAAAAATCTTGTATAAATTCAGAAAAAAACTTAGAAGTTTTCGAATTGAAACCGAGTCGATTTCTCAAAAAAAAGCAATTGAAAATGATTCATATCTAAATTCACTTTATATGAAAAACGCATTTGACTTTGTAAAAGAAAAAAAACTTGAGAAAGGAACACAAAAATATCTATCAAAAGGATTGTATTCAACAACGTTTTCAAAAGTTTCAGAAATGAATGCTTTTAGCTTTCTGCAGTATCTTTTACCACTTATCACACCAATCTTTACTTTTACATTTGAAAAAGAAAAAATGATAGCACCTTTTCAGGATAAACTTGTTTTAGACAGTGTCACTGACATAATCTATAAAAATGGGCAGTATACAATTAAATCATCTGACAATATTTTTTATGCAAAAAACATAGTTTTGGCAACTGAAATCAGCTGGTCTCAACGTTTTGCTGGTGTTAAAAAAACAAATAAACCTGTAAGCACCAATATGCTTCATATAAAAGGAGATCCAAAGAGTATTATTTCTCCTAAAAAGTATCAATTATTTACACAGGGTAGTAATGTACAGGCAATTGCAAGTCTAAAAGATGATACATATCTTTTTTATTATAAATCTGAACCACCATCTTTAAACAAGTTTTTTATTAAACCTCAGATTATCGCTAAAAAGACTTGGGATCCTGCGGGCACAATAAATGGACATACGCTTATTGAAAGCAACAGAGGATCAAATATGTATCTTATAGGTGATTATAATATAGCTGATTTAGAAGAATCCTATATTACAGGTTTGTATGCTGCAAATCAAATAATTAAATCATTTTAACTTAAGAGTTTAAAATTTTTCTATTATTAAAAGAAAATCAATTTTTGCTGTGGCGCCCATTGGTTTAAAGGTTGGTTTAACATTAGGAATTATTGCCACTACTTCTCCTTGCAGCTTGTTTAAAAATTGTCTCAATTTATCCTGATCTTTTTCCATATTAATATCAAAACGATGTATTTCATAGCTCATACATCCGCCATTAAAAAATCTTTTAAAATAATTTACTATAAATCGTAAGTTTTGAAAATGTATTATCAAAAAATCTCATCAATGAACATTTTCGGTGATTACTTCTAATTCAATTGCTTCTTCAGGGCAGACTTCATGACAACAATAACATCTTATACATTTTGAATAATTAATTGTCGCTTCAGGCTGAGTATTCTTTATTGCCTGTTTTGGACAGATTTCTTCACATAATCCACAAGAGATACATTTTGAATTAACCTTTGGATATTGCTCAGGTGTTTTTTCCCCTGTAATAAGATAACCCGCTGTAGTAGGAAGAATGAAGTCATTACATTTTACATCATTTGGTTTAAGCTTTGGATATTTTATTTCTTTTGGCCATAATCCTCTGATTTTACCTCGTTTTAAAACAGGTATCCCTACTGGTTCAACTCCTAATATTTTACACACAGATATATCCATTGCTAAAGCGTCCTCTGCAGCAAGTAAAACACCAATATCTACTGGCGTCCCTCCTGCAGGTCCATTACCCTGCATACCAATTATTCCATCCATAATGATGAGATCTGGTTTTGCAACTGAGAGTACATCTAAAAGCATATCAGAAAAATTAATTCCCCGGGGATATAAAGCATGATATTTAGCCTTTGTAAGCCCGGGAACCACTCCATACATAATTTTGGTTGCAAGAGTCATAATCATATAAGAATGCGTTTTAATTTTAGGAAGAGCAATAATTCTATCTGCTTGAAGTACAAAGTTGCATATTGGGACTTTTGTTAGTTGCCTTCCATCTTGTATTGGTATTTTTTTTGTTTGAGTATTATAGTTTAATTCAACACCAGTCTCTTTTGATAGTTGTATTAATCCTGCTTTTTCATATACTTTGTTAAGTCTTCTTTTAGTAAATTGTCCTGAGGGAGAATCACCTATAACAGGTGTTGCTCCAATTTTTTGTATTGCCTCTACAGTTTTTTTTACTAAAATAGGATTAGTGACAACTGCTTTTGAAGGAATACTTGCGTTTAAAAGATTGACTTTAAGGAGAACTCGTTCACCTTTGTTAACATAGTTTTGTAAACCACCTAAAGGAGCTAATAATGACTCAATTTCTATGTTTTCATATGAAAATTTTTGAATGCTTACGATAGGGGCTTTGGTATCCATATTTTTGTACCTATAGCTGTGTGAAATAGATAAATACAAAATTGAACAATACAAGAGTTTATCCTTGAATTCTCTGTATTAATCGTTCAAGGAATAGTTCAATGAGCTGAAATCTTTCTGATCTGACTTTACTATGTGGAGTTGTTAATGAAACAGGGATAATGTTATAATCACTTGGATCTTGACTATTAATTATCTTAATTTCACCGGAAAACTCAGTATCTCTTGGGTTTGGTGCGATAACCGAGACATATATAGTAAAAGCTCCATCTTCTGGTTGAAGATTGTAACCCGTCTCAGTGTTAAAACTCCAAATACCCCATTCTGGCCATTCAACTATCTCCCAGTCAAGACATGATTGAGCATCCCCAATATTTTCTACTTCAAAGCTTCCATTGACTTTTGCTTCTCGTTTTACATCAGTCCATGATAGATCACCATTTGCATCTAAATCAGGATCTGTAATTACCCCATTTAAACTGAGTGCTTTAATGCAAAAGTTTGCAGTTTCATCAAACTCAGTGAGATCCTCCCAGTTTGAGTCATTCATAAAAAAGCTTTGACCGGGCTCGGATGCTGACTCTACAACTACTCTTGTCTGTGTACCTCCAAGCAATACTGGTACTTCAGAGGTTCTATCATAGGGGTGACCACCAGAAAAAAGTTTTACATAAACATAAAAGTCATTTCCTTGCATTAGTTGAACTGGATCAGTAAGCTCAATAGTATGCAATCCTTTATACTCAATATTTCCAGATTGCTCTGTTAATACATCTTGTAGTTCGCTATTTACATATTCATCATAAATTTTTACATTATAATCTACGTCATCTTCTGCTGTGAAAAAACTAACTGCTTGAATAACTTCTTGTGTTGTAGCATTGAAAACATTAAAAGCCTCTGTGCAGTCTTGTTTTGTATCACGCCAGCCATGGTAATCATGAGAATAAATATGATCATAGCCAAGTGGTTCGACATTTTGATAGGATATCGCTCCCATTTCAGGGTGTTTTCCACAGTGTTTATCATAATATGAAATCCAAAAATATCCTTCATAGCCAAAACCTGTTCCCCAGCTGTTTTTACAAAGCCATGCACCAGGTTCATCAGCCTGGGTTTCCAAATTGTCATCCCAACCAATGATGGCTACAGCATGATTAGGATTAAGCGTAGTTTCAGGTGGCTGATAATGTATAAAATCCTCAATAAAAGACGAACTATAACACATACAAGTACCTAGTACTCCTTCAGTCATAATTTTTTGTTTAAGTGTATCAATGTTGCCAAGATCTTCGCCTGCTTCATACCATTCAATTGTTCGAGGATAATACAAGTGATAGCTGTCATTATATCGTTCTGGTGGCGAGTTATATGACTGCCCATCGATATCTCTCACTGCACCTTCCCCTCTAGTCAAATAAGCAGATGTTACCATGTAATCACCGCCCATGTGTACTTCAAGACCGCTACCGGCTGGAGGATCTATATCATCGTTGTTATGTTCATTAAACCCATTCCACCAATCCAGATGATACTCAGCAAGATTAGGCTCACCTGTTTCACCTGCTGCATCCCATGCACCAGTCATAAGTAAGTTTCCTTCTATTGCTGCCATCGCGCCATGTGTCCAACAAGTACCCCCCTGCTGGCTTTTTACAGAGCTTACATAGTTTATTCCATCTACATCTCTTAAGTCAAATGAGCTTGGTAAATCATTTAAAAACTCATTTGATGTTACTGTAATATTGTCATTGAGTACTGCTTGCTTTGTTGGTTTTAAAGCATATGCACTGCTGCTAACACAAACTAATAAAAATAGTATGCCTAGAACTAGGCTTTTTTGAAATAATTTTTTTTTCATTAGGTTATACCCCCTATACTCTATATATTAATAACATTCTACTGATATAAATAAACTTCAGTTGAATTGTTAGATTAAATGATGTAGCAGTGGAAATAGTTGAATAAGTCGATTTAGAAGTTGCTGTAACAACGGAAATTTAGTATGTATATCTTTAGAGATAAATATCGGATAGGGCTCTGACCATTCACTTTGTGCACCATGCGAATCTTTCGTTCGTACTTTAATCTCATAAAAACCAGGAACAGTCCAATTATGAATTTCAGTTACATTTAAACCTGATTCATATGGGCCAAGCCAGTCACTAAAAGTGTCATCGCCCCAGCTCCACTTGTAATAAAGTTTATCGTCATCAGGATCTGTGCCTATTGTTTCAAAGACATATTTTTGACCAGCACTTCCTACTAGTTTACCAGTTGGTCTTTGTGGTTTTTCAGGTTGAGCATTTTCAATATCAGGTACTAATAAAAGAGTTGGATCACCAAAAAGGTTTGTTTGATAGTAACACCAGCGCATGCAACCCCCATTAATGCGAACTAGGTTGTCTTCTTTTGAATCCTGATTTGCTTTCCCTGATTCAGGTATTTGTTCTCCAAACAAAGCGTCTATGAATTGACGATGATATCGTTGTGATGCGCCATCTGTACCTCCTACAACACCCCAACCATATCTGGCATTCCACACGCCGCTAAAAGCACCATTCTCTGTTTTTACAGTGAAATACTCAGCAATTGAGTCGTATCCCTCCGGATCATCAAATCCTCCTGCCATACATCCTTGTGAATAAATAAAACAGGGATGTTCATTGGAAAGACTTCCTATATCGTTATTTACCATGCGCATATTATAACCGTAAGACGAATGGCCCAAGTGATTGACAAGATGATAGCCATCGTTTAGATGGCTAATGATCTCAGGTTTCGTCCATTCTTCAGTGAAATCCCGGTCATACAACCGCTCAATAGTATACTCATCTGAAGGAATTCCTTCAGTCATAAAGTGACCATCGACAAGTTCATCCATGTAATCACCTCCAAATGTATCAGGATTAGTCCATAACAATTCACCTACCATGAGTGCATTTTTTTCAAGTGGGCTTGGATCTGATTGCAAATAATTTAGTGTTTTAGTTACAAAATTTTCTGCTTCGTTTAGATTGCCTACACATGCTCGTCCAACATATACTTCAGCCATAAGATCCACATCTGATCCATCTTCACCATCTGTAGGCTCACCCCATTTATCATCTTCATCACTGTTAAATGATCCATCAAGACAACCGTAGTAAAGATCTGAAGGCATCAGTGTTGCATCACCACCGCTCCAAGCTCGAACAAATAGTTTTTGAGCAGGAATCACATCAGCATCTCCGCCAATTAAAACATAGTTGGATCCATCTTCAAGATATGCTTGGGTAATTTCCCCACGTATATCTGGAGCTGTTACCGTACTAGGTACTACTTTTATATCGGAGAGTGTAATAATTTTTGTTGTAATCCCTCGTGCTTCATGTGCTTGACAAAGCGGCTCAAACGCTGATTGAAGTGCGCTTGTTGTAATAATAATCAAATCAGAATTACCGGTAGGATCTGGGTTTTTAATTGGATAGGTAGTCAGGAGTTGCGGGTTAATAACTTTTTTTTGTACTTCTTTGTAGTCGGAGGACGTTGAACGATATAATGGATGATCATTTGTGTCTGTAAGCTCAACAGTAATCGTTATCTCCGTATAATAATAAATTTCCCCGGTTTTTGGTATATATTGTAGGGGGTTTAAATTAAGCACTAAAATCGAATATCCACGAAAGTCATATGTATCTACAATTTCATAAAGCTGTTTTGGAAAGTTTGTATCTTTTGAATATATTTCCTTATTGATTGACAGCTCTTCATTGTGTGTAGGTTTATATAATGGATAGGGTGTGCCTACAGGTTCTACTATACATTTTTTATCAAGTAAGATTCTATCAGAAGGTGTTACTACCACTTGTTTTACAGCAGTTTTATAAGGCAATAACATGTGAACTCCTTTTTTAGGAAGTTTTGGTTCACCTGGAAGGCCATCATTTAAAACGTCAGAAAGAAAAATTCGATGATAGGTCTGTTCCCCTATTGTTATTTCTTCAATAGTTGGTTGATCAAAATTAAATGTCATTGATATCGAGTTGGATGTTTCTGCAGCGACTATCGCAGAAAACGATGAAAATATTAGACCCGATAATATTACAAAAACTCCCCACTTTCTTATTACATTCGTTTCATGTTTTTTCATTTGGTACCCCCTAACTTATATCCATATGTTTTTTTTTGTTCTTAAAATGAACTAATTAACATTAGTTAATTTAAGTATATAAATGTACTGATTGGAAAATTGTACAAAATTATAACCAATAGTAAAAAAACTAAGAAATCATTAAAAGTCAATATCAATTCGTTTTTCCATTCTTCTCTTTGTCTCATTGATATCATCAATCGGATTATTTAACAATCTTTTTTTCATTCGCTCTAATGCTTCCCCAGATAAAATATCTTCACGAATCATTCTTTGTTCTTTTTCTAAAGCTTCAAGCCGCCATTCTAATTGTTTTATCTCATTTCTTAAATCAGCAATAAGTTTTACATCCTCATCCATGTACAACGTATCAAATTAGTATTTAATATGTCTTATGTAGCATTAAATACATACAAAACATTTTTTACAAGGGCTTAATAAAATCATTAAGCTCTAATAAACGGGGGGAACAACTTCCAAAATAAATCAATGATTCCATCTTCTGCTTCACGAGGGCTAGCAATCCTCTCAGGAACACCAGTTGTAACCATATGATTAATATAATCAATCATCTGCTCAAAAACTTCATCATCAAGCAAACTTTTTTTATTAGTAATCAACAAATCAAGAATCAAATAAGGATCATTAAGGGCATATAAAACTTCATTTCCAATCTGTGTATGTTCAACTTCATAAGGTTTATAATCAAATTTTACTACTCCATACTCGCTTTTCACTTGTCTGATGAGTCCCATTTTCTCCATTTTTTTTAAATGAAAATCAACAGTTGTTTTATGTTTACGAAGGCTTTTACTGACATCAGCTTGGGTTCCAACAACAAAAGATAAAAGATAAAAAATTATTGAACAAGGAGTCTTCTTTCTAACAATATCAAGAATATCTTTTTGTTTTTTACCAAACTGAAAAGAAACGTAATACCTGTTATATTTACCATCAGCCTTACTTTTTATCAGTTCCCGTTTTTCAAGATATCGTAAATGATATTGAAGTGTGGAAAAAGGAGTGTTCATTCTCCGAGAAATCTCTCTGGTGTGAAGTCCAGGGAATTTTTGAATAAAATCGTATATCCCTCTTCTGGCTTTTAACTCTAAAATATTACAGGAGTCCAATTCCATTATTTTTTCTCAAATAAAGGATTAAAATAAGATATAAATACATTTTCTAAAAAGAAAAAAGAAAAATTTAATATAAAATATGGCTAAATAATCTTTTTAATATAGGATTATGCATTTTTTCAAATAACTGCTGAATCAATAGTGAAAGTTTAAGCCTTGACTCTCCTACAAGATTTTCTTCAGGGTCATAAACTCTAGAAAACTTCATAAGCTCTGAGATAGCAATTGTATCAATCTTTTCTGTTTCAGATGCAACTGTGATGGCACCCGTGATCCTCGAGTGAATTCTCCAATAATTTAGCATGGGAAGTTTTACATGATTAGTACTTACCGTTTTAATATCTAGATTAACATGTATATTATCATTTTGAATAACAATTGAGTATTCCTTTGGAATTTTTTTTCTATTACACCACATATACTTATTTATTGAGAGTGTAATATCCTTTGAGTCAACATTGATAGGATGTTTCTGTTTCTGATTAATAACTCCAATCACTTCATTTAAACCAGTATCTTTTAGGACCGTAGCCCAAGTAATACCTAAATTGTCCCCGGCAATGTTTCCAAAATGCCATCCCTTCTGTAAAAAAGGCGTATACAAATAAAACCAGTTATGATCATGATACCCTTCACCAGTGACTGGTATTTTTTTATCATGTATCTTTATCCACCCGGTTACATCAAGCCGTGGATTAACAAGCCACCAACCACCAGTAATATCAGTTTTCCATCCTGGACTCATATTAACAAACTGAAGATTTAGTGAAACATCATCAAAATCCTCTGTAAGTTGATATACCCAGCTACCAAGATCAATATCGCAGCTCATAGTAGTTTCATCAGAGATTTTCATATCAAGTTTTTCTTCTGATACAGTGAGCTTTCCAATTGGATGAAACGTTCTTGGCCGATGAATAAGTTCTCCATTTTTATAAATGTAAAGACCAGTTAGTACACTACCAATTCTTCCTTTTTGGACAACAGAAACAATGACTGCCATACTATACTCGTTTGAAAAAACTGCATCAAAATACCAGGTTTCTATATGAAAAATATCATCTGTACTATGAAAAGCATCATCTTCTAAGCTTAAATCTTTAAACGTGGTACTTGGAAGAATGTTTTTTTCATAAGTTTCTTTTACTGCTTCACTAACGCCCATACTCGACGAAGGCATTGTAAAAAATATTGTCAGTAAAAACAGGCCTATGACTTTTATGCAAATCAGCTCTTTCATCATTTTTTTCAACCAACCTCTATTTTTATTTTAGAAGATGGTTAAAATCGATATATAAGGGTTATAGGACAAAAATCCGCTTTGCTCTAGGTCAATTATCCTATTCAAAAAAAAAAATTAATAATAAAAAACCATTAAGAATAAAAAAAAAGAGAAAGAGTATTTGTTTTTTTTTTATTTGTCTACTATGGTTTTCCTTCAAATACTGCTAAGATTATTTTGATATTTCCTAAATCACTAACTGTTCCAAATCTTTCCAGTTCAAATGGAAACGGAAAATCTTTTAGTGATATCCATCCTTTGTTTGCTAATCCAGTAGCGCGAAAACGTAGTATTCCATTGCGAGTACCTGTGGTGGGATCTTCTCGTATCAGTCCACATATCAATGTTTTTGTGTTATCATTATTTTCAGAAGAAAGTCCACCAGGTTCACCTATTATTTTTACATTATCAATTACTCCAATAAATTCATCTGCACTTGATTGAGGTGGTAAACTAGCTCCCATCTGATGGCTGCCGATTATCAGATCAGCATCTGAGAAATGTAGTGGATTAATGGTTGTATTGATCCAAGTTGTTCCTAGGAGGTTTTCGTTTAGGAAAAGTTTAAGAGCATCTCCATCAAAAGTCATTTTTACGGTGTTCCATTCTCCAATAACTGGCCATAATGAAGAGTTAAGATCATCAAAGAACACGGTTACTGCTTTATGGGTAAAAAATGATCGGTCGAAAAAGACAATTGCAGAGAGAGCTGCTTTGCCGTCCGTATAATTATTTGCAAATCGTAGTATGTATTGAAATTCTTTTGATACAAGGGTATGATATCCACGTGGCCATGCTCTTATATCGCTTGCAGGTTTGAAATCTGCTGAAATTTCTAATGTTTTTATATCAAACAACGAATTATCTTCGACTATTACAAATCTATTTTGTGTTTTATCAAATGATAGTGCAGTATCATTCATTGCTGAACCATTTTTCCATAATCCATTTACAATATCTCCTGTTAGGTTATTGCCACTTGAATCATGTGCAATACTTCCGTTTCCTTCATCAAATTTCCACCAAGCAACGGTACTAAAGCCGCAAGTTGGCTCTGATGGCGGGTTGTTCGATTCTATTCTAGTTAGTGCTTCTGCTACTGGTAAAATTGTAGCGGTTATCATCAGCGTTAGTAGTATTGTTCCAATTATTTTTTTCATTTTTTCCCCCCGAAATAAATGTGTCGTGTTAACATGATACATATATATCTCTTTATCATTTATATACTTTTCGCTAAATAAATACAAAAATAAAAAAAAAGGTTATTTATCCCTTCCAATAACCCAAATAACCACAATCGACAATATCCCAACTGTAGGTGCAACAAATAGTGCCATACTCATAGATACACCATGAAAAAGCGAGCCTATCCACGGAGAAATTGAGACATCTTTAAATACCCCGTACATAACAACCAATGCTATACCAGCCATAAGAAAAGTAGGTATTTCTTTTGCAGTAATCGTTCCTCGCCCAATAAAAGCCATTATTCCAACTATCACTCCAATAATTGCTAGTATCCATGCAACCCAACCACCTTCTGTAGTTGCAAAAAAATTATTTCCAGCTTCAAGCGTAGACGCCTGATATAAACCAGCAATAAACGCAATCAAGATGCCAATTAGAAAAGCCCAGCTCCCATACTTAACCATACTATCTTCTTTTCCCATATATCTCTCCTCCATCAAAATATATCAAAAAAATGAATTAATTACCACATATTAAGTATTTTGCAGACAATTTTTCAACAACATATATACAAGTTAATATTAAATATTAAAAACGAATAATTATCATCGGGGAACAACTTATGCAAAAAAATAAAACCACAAAAAAAATAATAACAATAACCCTGATACTAGTACTACTAATCGTAACCAATCCAATTCATTTTATTGCAACAAGCCAAGCAGACACCACACAAAAACAACCCCTAGATCAAACCAAAGCAAATGATCGTTTTGACAATACTATAGAATTTCTACTGAAAATTATACACATATCTGCTTTATCAGTGGGAATTGTAAAAAATAATGAGCTTATCTGGACAAATGGCTATGGCCTTTATGATCGAGAAAACAATAAAGCCGCAGCTGATGACACAATATATCTAGTTGCATCAATTTCAAAAATGTTTACAGCCACTGCAATCATGCAACTATATGAACAAGGACATTTTGACCTGGATGACGATATATCAGATTATCTAGGTTATACCCTCAAAAATCCAAAATATCCAACTACAAATATCACGTTTAGAATGCTACTTGCTCATCAATCAAGTTTAGCACCAGACCTTGCAACCTATTTTACAAAAGTAATACCAGGCGGTCTAGAAATATCTGGCTATCCTCACCCATTTCTCCAAGAACTTCTAACACCTGAAGGCATATACTATAGACCACAGCTATGGAACGACTATGCGCCAGGAGAAGACATGTATTATTCAAATATTGGCTTTGGTGTATTAGGCTTTCTCGTCCAACAAATATCAGGCCAACCATTAGAAGACTATTGCAGAGACAATATCTTTACACCACTAGGCATGAATGACACCAGTTTTTTCTTTTCAAATATTGATAATCAAAGAGCTGCTGTCCCATATGAATATATTCAACATCAATACATACCTTACATCCATTATCACATCCTTGAATATCCTGCAGGTAACCTAAGAACCACGGTTTTAGATCTTTCACGTTTTCTTATTCTACAAATGAACAATGGAACCTATGAAAACACGGAGATACTTACACCTAATACCCTGGAAGAAATGCATACAATACAATATCCAAGTGACACCTATAATTTCCAATATGGTTTAGGTTTTCAAATATGGCAAACACCAACGACCGTTAAAACAGGACACACCGGAGGTTTTTTTGGCGTTGCAACAAAAATGATTTGTAAAAAATCTGATGATGTTGGCATTATTATGTTTGCAAATAAAGGTGTTGAACTGTTAATTGAAAGCGCAATATTTTCGTTAATAGAAGAGCTGTTGTTCCAAAAAGCCACTAACCATAAATATAACACTACTTGGAAATCAGAATTAGCATATACACTAAAAGAAAATACTTTCTTATTTGAAGATTTTAGAAACTACCGAAATATACCCTACATATGATTGGTAAATATGTTTTTGCATATGCAGCCACATAAAAATTTTATAAAACAGTATTATGTCTAAGATATGGGAACGGGATACAATGAAACGATATGACCTATTGTCAATAAGATGCCGTTTATGCGACTGGCAATGGGATACAACCCCTGAAGAAAAATCAAATGAACTGGTCTGTGAAGAGTGTGGTTGTGCAGATCTTGTCATAGAAGAAAAAATGCTTCATATGATTCACCCTTCCACGACATAAATGTCGTGGCTTTCCCTCAAGGGAAGAAAACACCTAACGGTGTTTTAATTCAACAATTTCCATGCGATTCATCCCACAAACTAAAGTTTGGGGATTTCTCACTTGGATTCAGGTTAAAAAAGGTGGAAAATTCTTAGCAGATATCGGGTATGCCCCACCTTCTAAAAAATATAATATACTAGACGAAACAAATACTCAATTACAATTTGGAAAACCCTTACTTTTAATTCGTGAAAACGATATCAAATTTAACGAAGAGATATTTGATGATGAGCGTATTACCCTACTTAGTAAAATCGATGCTATACGATCAAAAATAATAAACGAAATAAAAGAATCCAATGATACTTCAATTATTCATATCACATAAAAAAATTGTGCATACTACCTAGTGGAAAAACCTATTTTTATTAGATATGTAAAATATTCGTCCGATACCCTTAAGTATAGGGATAAGATACCGGTCCTCATTAGTTAACACTACTTAACAAATGACATAAGTTATTGAGTAAAGAGAAATGGAGGCTTTAGGGAAAATGGTACAAATACATGAGATGATTTTAAGAGATGCACACCAATCAATGCTAGCAACACGAATGAGAACCGAAGATATGCTACCAATTGCTAAAAAACTAGATCAAGTAGGATTTTATGCACTTGAAGTATGGGGCGGAGCAACATTTGATGTTGCAATCAGATACCTAAACCAAGATCCATGGGAACGAATACGGCTTCTAAAAAAAGCTGCTCCAAACACACCAATGCAAATGCTTGAACGCGCAATGAACATTGTAGCATACTGGAATTTTCCAGATGACGTCGTAAAAAAATTCTGTTACCTAGCAAAGAAAAACGGCGTAGATATTTTTAGAATATTTGACGCATTAAACGACATTCGAAACATGGAAACACCGATGAGAGCTGCGAGAGAAAACGGAGGACACGTACAAGCATGCCTCAGCTATACAATTTCACCAGTACATACTGTTGACTATTTTGTAAATAAATTCAAAGAACTAGAAAAAATAGGCGCAGACTCACTTTGTATTAAAGATATGGCAGGGATGATTTCACCACAGAGAGCCTATGACATTGTAAAAGGAGTAAAAGATGCAGGAATTACACTACCACTAGTTCTACATTCACACTGCACAAGCGGCATGACAGGAATGGCATATCAACGAGCAATCGAAGCAGGAATAGACGTAGTCGACACAGCAATGTCACCAATATCAGGGGGCACTGCAGCACCTGCAACGGAAAGCGTTGTTGCAGCATTACAAGGGACAAAATGGGATACAGGATACGATCTTAACCTCTTAATTGACATTAGAAAATACTTTTTAGACATCTGGGATAAATACCGACATCTGCACCGGTTCAATGCATTAAAAGTAGATCCAAGTGTAACTGTTCATCAAGTCCCAGGTGGTATGCTCTCAAACTTAATTTTCCAACTTGAAGAACAAGGAGCTCACGATAAATATAGAGACATCTTAGATGAAACAGCCCGAGTAAGAGAAGAACTCGGATACCCGCCACTTGTTACACCATCAAGTCAAGTAGTAGGAGTTCAAGCAGTAATGAACGTATTACATGGACGATATAAAGTTATTACAAAAGAAACAAAAGATTATTGTAAAGGAATGTATGGAAAACCACCCGCACCAATTAAACCAGAAATAATGAAAAAAGTACTAGGGCCAAAATGGAAAGACGAAGTAATCGACTGTAGACCCTCAGATCTACTTGAGCCTATGTGGGAAAAAAGAAAATCAGAGCTTAAAGAACACGATGTAGAATTATCAGAAGAAAACATAATGACATATACACTTTACCCACAAGTTGGACTTAAGTTTTTAAAAGGAGAAGCAAAAGCAGAATTTACCTCAGAAAAACTACCTTTACCAATAGATCACCAACTAATCAGAGGCATGGTAAAACAATCATTTCCAGAATACAAACAAGTATGGATTGAAACAAAACCACCTGAAGAACGATCAGGTCCTGCTCAAATACCAACAGAATTTGAAGTAGAAGTCGACGGAGAACCTTACGAAGTAAAAGTTGTTCCACAAGGAGGATTTCTTGTAGCCGGAGCAGCTGGAGCTCCTGCAGCTGCAAAACCAAAAGACGTAGAAGGCGCAGTTAAAACAAACATGCAAGGAAGCATACTTGGCATCAAAGTCAAAAAAGGAGACAAAGTCAAAAAAGGTGACGTTCTAGCAACCATTGAAGCAATGAAAATGGAACAAGAAATCAAATCAGAAGTAGAAGGAGAAGTAAAAGATATCTTCATAAAAGAAGGAGACTCCGTTGCCAACGGAGATCTAATAATGCAAATCCTATAAAAGTCTGAAGAGGCAAAAAAATATGCTAAATAAAGTACTCATCGCAAACAGAGGAGAAATCGCAGTAAGAATCATGCGTGCATGCAAAGAACTAGGAATCAAAACAGTTGCAGTATACTCAGATGCAGACCAAAACGCTTTATTTGTAAAATACGCAGATGAAAAACACAACATAGGCCCAGGACCAGCATCCCAAAGCTATCTAAACAAAGAAAAAATCATAGATGTAGCACTTAAAACAAAAACAGAAGGAATACACCCAGGTTATGGATTCATGGCAGAAAACGCAGAATTTGCCCAACTCTGCCATAAAAACAAAATAGAATTCATCGGACCATCAGTATCAGCAATGAAACTCATGGGGTCAAAAATCGACTCAAAAAAATCAATGATAGAAGCAGGAGTCCACGTTGTACCTGGGGTGACAGAAGCAATTGCAGATCACGAAAAAGCAAAAGACATAGCCCAGGAAATTGGCTACCCCGTTATGCTAAAAGCCTCTGCAGGAGGTGGAGGAATAGGCATACAAATGGTAGAAAACGAACAACAAATGCAAAAAGCCTTAGAATCAGTACGACAACTAGCAAAAAACTCTTTTGGAGACGACTCAGTTTTCATTGAAAAATTCATCAAAGACCCACGACACATCGAATACCAGATTATTGGTGATAAGAAAAAAAACCTCATCCACTGCTACGAACGAGAATGCAGTGTACAAAGAAGACATCAAAAACTAATAGAAGAAACACCATCACCTGCGCTAACACCAGAACTACGTGAAGAAATCGGAAAACAAGCAAAACTTGCAGCAAAAACAGCAGGATACTACAACGCAGGAACCTGTGAATTCATGTTCAAAGACGGAAAATACTATTTTTTAGAAATGAACACACGACTTCAAGTTGAACACCCAATAACAGAAGCCATAACCGGCGTAGATCTAGCACGAGAACAACTAAGAGTAGCATCAGGACTACAGCTAGAATACACTCAAGAAGACATAAAACCCAGAGGACACTCCATCGAATGCAGAATAAACGCAGAAGACCCACTAAACAACTTCATGCCTGCACCCGGAAAAATAATACGCTACGCAGAACCCAGCGGCCCAGGAATCAGAATAGACTCAGGAGTATACCAAGGATTCACCATACCACCATTTTATGATTCAATGATAGCAAAACTCATAATATGGGCAGAAGACAGACCACGAGCAATACAAAGAACAAAAAGAGCACTATGGGAATTTCAAATAGGCGGCGTACGAAACAACATACCATTCCACCAAGTAGTAATGGACAACCCACAATGGAAAAAAGGAAAATATGACACCAGTTTTATACCAACCTATAACATTTTAGATCAAGTAATAACACATGTAAAAGAAACAAAAGCACAATCATCAGCACCAAAAACCGCTGCAGCAATGGCAGCAGTACAAGCAGTACTACTCGCTTCAAACCCTGGAAAAAAATGAATGACAAACAAATAAAAAAAGACATACAAAAACTATCGCAAAAAACAAACAGAAAAATAATCTTTTTAAAAAAAACACCTTCAACAAACCAAGAAGCAAAAAAACAAGCAAAAATAGGAGAACCAGAAGGAACAATAATTGTTGCTCAAAAACAAACACAAGGAAGAGGCAGACAGCAAAGAACCTGGGAATCACCCACAGGTGGCTTATACTTCTCAATAATACTAAAACCAAATATTCAACCAGAAAAAACCACTATCCTTCCACTACTAGCATCCTTAGCACTATCAAACACTATAAACCAAAATTATTCAGTTGAATCTACAATAAAATGGCCTAACGACGTACTAATAAACAATAAAAAAATCGCGGGAATATTACTTGAATCAGAATCAACAGAAAAACAAATTAATTATATAATTTTAGGAATTGGGATTAATCTAAACAATAAACTATCAAAAGATCTACAAAAAATTGCTACAACATTAGCAACTGAAATCAAAAAAGAAATTAATACTATAGATTTTCTAGAAAAGCTAATACAAACTTTAGATTACTACTATACATTGTTTACAAACAAAGAATATACAAAAATACTATGTGAATGGAAACAGAATTCAGATACCATTGGCAAACAGGTTATAATAAAAACCAAAACTAAAAACATCACTGGAGAAGCAGTGGACATCAACGAATTTGGGTTTCTTAAAATAAAAACATCTACTGCACAAATAATTACAATTACAAGTGGCGATTGCGTCTACTAAAAACATAAAAAATTGTTGTTTAATAACCATAAGAAATGAGGTGTTCATTAATTTTTTCTGCTGCAGATGTAACATCCTTTAGGCTTTCAGCAGTGCACACAATTTTACCTGAATTAAAAAGAATATTGGTGGTTGTAGGGTCATCCATCTTATAGATTAAACCAGGAAACTCATCAGGTTTATACTCAATATTTTCAAGACCTAAAGTTGGTGCAATTGCATTGATATTTAATTGTCTTCCTAACTCTATAGATGCTACTATGGTTTGTACTTTTAAATCAGGAGATTTAAATACTTGAAAACCCGCGTTTTTAACTTTTGCACATATTTTATGAACAATATCATTTACATCTTCGATTTTTTTTGCTCCAGTGCATACAACTTTACCGGTAGAAAATAACAGTATTACTGATTGTGGTTCTGTAAAATGAATAATAAGACCGGGGAAATCCTCAGGATTAAATTTTGAATCAACGATTACAGCTGAAAGCCCATCAAGATCCAAAGCATTAGCGATTTGAGTTGAAACAACGATATTTTCTATGTTGATTTCTACCATAAATAACTCCCTTTCTGAAGTATAATAAGGGTTTTTATAAATATTTCGTAAAAAAATCTATATTTACCAAACATCATCAATGTTTATATCTATATCTTCATTATGTTTTTGTTTAGCCTTTTTTTTCTCTGTCGTAATACGATCTATAAGCCCTCTAAATTCATCTGTTTTATCATCAATTCTCTGCTCACAGCTTGCTACAACAAGCTCACCACGAGTCTTTTCAATTAAGGCCCTAATCATATCTTGTTTTTTCTTAACAGGAACAAACGATGAGGGATAATCAAACCTCATAATGACGTCATAGATTTTCTCCATTAGTTTAAGATATTCATTGGCATCATCTGATTTACTCTCAAGTATAAAATCTAAAGCTCCTCGTCGTAACTCCCCTACAACATCACATAAACCAAGTAGATACGACCGATAAGAAGTTTGAAGTGTATCAGGATCAGGTAATTCTTTTCCATGAATTATATTATAGAAACAATTTGCCTCAACAAATTCCTGTGACGCATTTTCAACGTATCCTGCATGATAAATATCAGGATAGTTTTTTGTTAACTTATTAAGTTTTTCAATTTTTATTGAAGCTTGTTTTATATGTTTTTTTGCCTCAGTTTTTTTATCTTGATGTAATCTTTGAATTGCTTTTCTACAATCAATGATTATATCACGTGAAGACCGTAGTGCTTGCTCACGGATTTTTTCTTTTTCATCTATGTGGTCTTCAATTTTATCGATGATATCATCTAGGTTATCCATTGTATTTACAAAATCACTCTCCTATTAGTTATAGTTTTTCCTTTACCTGCATCAGTGTTTTATTAACCCAATGATCAGGTGTTTCACCGTTTAAAGTTTTATTTATTTGATCTGCACAGACTGTTCCTGCTTTTAGTTGTCCTTCTTTTGTATTTGCACCGATATGTGGGGATAAAACTGTTTTTTCTGCGGATAGTAAAGGATTGTTGTTTTTAGGTGGTTCTTCTTCAAAAACATCAACTGCTGCACCGGCTATCAATTCATCTTTTAATGCTTTATTTAATGCGTTTTCTTCAACTACTCCGCCTCGTGAACAGTTAATTAAAAAAGCTGTTTTTTTCATTAGTTTTATCTTTTTTTCATCAATTAAATAATGAGTGTTTTCTGTATGTGGCAGATGTAAAGATACATAATCTGATTCTTTAAGTAATGTAGTTAACTCAGTTTTTTTTGCACCCATGTTTTTTGCTTTTTCATCTGTACAATGCGGGGAGTACACCAATACGTTCATACTTAATCCGTTTGCGATTTTTGCAGTCATTTGAGCGATGTTTCCAGAGCCTACAAGCCCTAGTGTTTTGCCATAGAGCTCAGTACCTTTAAGCTGTTTTTTTGCCCATTCCCCTTTTTTCATAGTGGCATCAGCTTTTGTTAGATTTCGAGAAATTGAAAGCATATGTGCTATGGCAAGTTCTGCTACGCTTGCAGTTGCACCTGTTGGAGAATTTACTACTTTTATTCCATGCTCAGCTGCAGTTTTAATATCAATATTATCAACGCCAATTCCTGCACGACCAATTACTTTTAGGTTTCCCTTTGCACCTGCTTTTACAATATCAGTTATCACTTTAGTTCTACTACGCACCATAAGAGCATCATATTTTCCTATTTCCTCTAAGAGAGTTGCTCCATCCATTTCGTCATAGGTGACTTCATGACCTGCTTGTTTGAATTTTTCGATTGCTTCTTTTGGTGATTTATCGGTAATTAGTACTTTCATAAATAATTCCCCAGAAGCCAGAAATAAAAATGCTGTCTAAAAATGTTTGTATTTATGATAATTCAGAAAATTTTTGGTTTCTTCGAAAATCTTCTCCAAGATATACACTATTTTCCCCCAATGCTTCTTCAATTCTGATTAATTGGTTGTATTTGGCGTTTCTATCACTTCTTGCTGGTGCACCTGTTTTTATTTGACCTGCATTTGTTCCTACAACTAGATCTGCGATAAAGCTATCTTCTGTTTCTCCGCTTCGATGGCTTACCACTGCTGTCCATCCCTCATTATATGCCATTTTAATTGCATTTAACGTCTCGGTTACTGATCCTATTTGGTTTAGCTTTATTAAAACAGAGTTTGCAGCTTTCATTTCGATTCCTTTTTGGATTCTTTTTGTGTTTGTAACAAATAAGTCGTCACCTACTATCTGGATTGTATTACCAAGTTTATGTACCATTTCAACCCAAGAATTCCAGTCATCTTCTGCTAATCCATCTTCAATACTTACAATAGGATAGGTATTGCAGAGATCGCTGTAGAAATCAACAAGTTCAGGGCCTGAAAACGATCGGTCACCAATTTTATAAATACCATCATAAAAAAATTCGCTTGATGCTGGATCAAGAGCTATTTTCATTCTACCCTCATATCCAGCGTTTTGTACTGCTTTAAGCATAAGCTCTAATCGTTCATTTACACTGGTTAGCTGTGGTGGAGCAAAACCACCTTCATCGCCGATAAGTGTGCCACCTGCTCCAAGTTTTTCTTTTAGAATTTTTGAAAGATGATGATAACTTTCAGAAATCATTCGAATGCCTTCTGTAAAACAGCTTGCTCCCGTAGGCATCAACATATGTTCTTGTATTGAGTTTTCTTGACCTGCATGTTTTCCCCCATTTATTACATTACACATTGGTACAGGTACGGTATTTGGAGATATACCAAATAGTTCACCGATATGAACATAAACAGGTAAATTTTTTGCAGCAGCTCCTGCTTTTGCAATAGCGATGGAGACAGATAGAATTGCATTTGCTCCCAGGTTATCCTTGTTTTCTGTGCCATCAAGCTCTAGCATTATTTTATCGATTTCTTCTTGGTTTGTACAGTCAAATCCTAACAGTTTTGGAGCTATAATATTGTTTACATTAGCAACTGCTTTTTTTGTTCCTTTTCCAAGAAACCGAGACATATCATTATCCCGAAGCTCCAATGCTTCATGTTGACCTGCACTAGCTCCACTTGGAACCATCGCTCTAAATACACCTGAATGAATCTTTACATCACATTCAACAGTTGGATTTCCTCGAGAATCAAGGACTTCACGTGCTTTTATTTGATCAATAACAGACATAATTATCTCTCGCAATTTACAATGGTATCACAAATCACCCATAAAAGTCTGTAGGATAAAAATAAGAGTATCCCAAACATTAATCAACCCCTCTTTCCTTCCTCGGTGAGACTTACAAATGACAACAGAAAACATTACAATACAGTTTTTTGGAGGCTGTGAAGAAGTAGGCAGCTTATCAATGATGCTTGAAACTGAAGATCTCAGAGTTCTCTTTGAATATGGAATGTCCCCTGGAAAACCACCAAAAATTCCATTGCCTCCACCCCCTGTAGATATAACGCTTTTAACCCATGCACACTTAGATCACTCTGGGATGATTCCATGGCTTTGTGCTAGACAAAACACTCAAGTGTTAGGTACGGAACTTACCCATAAAGTATCAAATCTTCTTCATAAAGACAGTATAAAAATCGCTAAAATGGAGGGGTACTCACCCCCATATGACACCGCAGCAATTAAAGAATCTCAGCATAGCTTTGAAACCATCAAAACAAACCAGAGAAAAGAAATTGGAGAAAACCATGAATTAACGTGCCATTCAGCAGGACATATACCTGGATCGCTGATGTTTGAGCTAAAAAGTTCAAAAACTGTGTTATTCACCGGAGATATCAACTCTATAGATACGCGTCTAGTACGCGGAGTGAAACCAGTAAAATGTGACATACTTTTTTTAGAAGGAACATACGCAGGACGCGAGCATCCGCCACGTCAGCAACTTGAAAAAGAATTTTTAGACAAAGTTGATGAAATTGTAACAAGAGGAGGCGTTGCTGTTATACCTGCGTTTGCTGTATCGCGATCTCAAGAACTTGCAATGGTTCTAAGCAAATCAGGATATAATATCTGGTTTGATGGCATGGGGAAAAAAGTATCAAAAATATTTTTAAAACACCCAAAAAACCTTCGCTCGCCAGACGAGCTAAAAAAAGCGATCAACAACATAAATCATGTACACTCGGATCATGGTCGAAAACTTGCATTAAAATCCGAAGTAATACTTACCTCAAGTGGAATGATGGAAGGAGGACCAGTTCTTTGGTATATGAACCGGTTAAAAAACGATAAAAAAAGCGCAGTATTTTTAACGGGTTACCAAGTTGAAGGAACCAATGGTCGACTTTTAATGGATAAGAAAAAACTTGATTTCTATGGTGTAGCAGAGGACGTTCACTGTGAGGTACATTCATTTGATTTTTCGGGTCATTCAGGTCATAGTGAACTTGTAAAATTTGCAAAACAATGTGAACCTGAAAAAATCGTCTTATTTCATAGTGACAATCGAGAACCTTTAGTAGAGCCATTATCTGAGTTTGCCCAAGTTTACACACCTATAACCGGTGAAAGAGTACAACTCTAACAAACGGCATATAGAAAATTTTATGAAGATGATTAAATTTGTGATAAAAGAATAGCAAAAATAAAAGAAATATTGGTGAAAAGAAAATATGGTTGAAATGACACAGCGCCAAAAATATAATCTGAAACGGAAAATCGAAGAGCTCAAATCATGCAAAGGTAAACACACAGAACTTATTTCACTGTATGTGCCTTCATCAAAACAAATATCTGATGTAAATGCGTATCTAAAAAACGAGTTTTCACAGTCACAAAACATAAAATCAAAAACTACGAGAAAAAATGTTTTATCAGCTATTGAGTCCATTATGAGTAGATTAAAACAATTCAAAAAACCACCTGAGAATGGCGTCATATTTTTTGTTGGACATAAAAGCATTGGAAGTGATCAAACAGAAATGGTAGCATATATTGTTGAACCGCCAATGCCAGTAGCAACATTTCTTTATCGTTGTGATTCCTCATTTTATCTTGAGCCCCTTGAACAGGTTTTTACTGAAAAAGAGATTTATGGTTTGCTGTTAATTGACAGAAGAGAATGTACAATTGGCATGTTACGAGGAAACCGAGTTGATTTACTAAAATATATGACCTCACAGGTTCCCGGAAAACATGGTCGAGGAGGCCAATCTCAGCGACGTTTCGAGAGATTAACTGAAATAGCTGCTCATGAATGGTTTGTTAAATGTGGTGAAAAAGCAAGTGAAATTTTTCAAGGTGAAGAAAAAATAAAAGGTATTCTTGTTGGTGGTTCTGGTCCAACTAAACAGTATTTTATTGATGAAGGATACATGCATTATGAAGTTCAAGATAAAGTAATTGAGGTTTTTGATACAGGTTATACAGATGAATTTGGCCTTCGAGAGCTTGTTTCTGCGGCATCTGAAACAATGTCTGATTTGAAGATTTCACGTGAAAAAAAACTGATGAAACAGTTTTTAAAAGAGGTTACAAAGACAGATGATAGTCTTGCAGTTTATGGTGAAAATCATATCCGGAAAGCTTTAGAGATGGGTGTAGTAAATATTTTGCTGCTTTCAGAAGAGCTGCGTAAATATAGGGTGAAATTGAAATGTCAGTCATGTGATTTTCAAAAAGAAATTACTATTAATGAAGAATCATTTGAAGAATATACGCCACCTAAATGTACTAACTGTGACAGCGAGACTGAAATGGAAATTGTTGAAAAAATTGATTTAATTGACGAGCTTTCAGATATCGCTGAAAAAACAAGTTGTAAGGTCGAGTTAATATCTAAAGGTAGCGAAGAAGGAGATTCGTTATATAGTGCGTTTAATGGAATAGCAGGCATACTACGATATAGCGTAGAATTATAATAACCAACTATAATAGTTGTTTTACTACCTATATTAAAATATCTCTTGTTATTAGCGATGGTTTTATAAATAATGAAATATATTATTCTTATTGGTAATACACGATGACTTCACGAGAAGATTTCAAATCATTTATTCCAGATAAAAAAATAATTCCAGAGCTTACATTTAAAGCTGTTGCAGTTGGAGCCTTACTTGCAGTTATTCTTGGAGCGGCAAACGCATATCTAGGGTTGTATGCTGGAATGACAGTATCAGCTGTAATTCCTGGTGCTGTTATGGCTTTTGCATTCTTACGGCCGTTAAAAGGTACAATTTTAGAAGTAAATGTCAGTATGATGGGTGCTGCTGCAGGAGAAGCGCTTGCAGCAGGAGTGATATTTACAATTCCTGCACTGGTTCTACTTGGAACTTGGACTGAAATTCACTATGTTGAAACAACACTTATTGCGTTTTTAGGAGGTATTATCGGTGTACTCTGGATGGTTCCGCTAAGACGAGCCTTAGTCATTAAAACTGATCTTCCATTTCCCGAAGGTGTTGCTGTAGCAGCAGTACTTACGACAACTGTTGGAGGAGATACCGGTTCAAAGTCAAAAGAAAAAGATAGTGGTATGAGTGGTATGTGGCTTGTTTTAGGCATATTAGTCTCAGCGTTATTCAAATTTGGTCAAGTTGGTTTAAAAACATTTAATGGAGCTATACATGGGATAGTCAATATTGGAAAATACAATATTGGTGGCGGTGAAAAATCAGGATTTTTCTACGGAGGAGTAGCAACTTCACCAGCACTTCTTGGTGTAGGATGGATCATTGGTCCAAAGATTGCTTCTTTTGTATTTGTAGGAGGATTAATCGGATGGGTTATTCTTGCACCACTTATTTCACTAGCAACTGGTCTTCCAACTCCGCCTAGTGATCCAGAGATCATTAAAGACGTTTATTCACTAGGAAATGGTAACTTCGAAGTTGGACAATTAATTTGGGGTTTCTTCCAAATATGGGGTAATTACATTAGATATATCGGTGTTGGTGCAATGGTTGTTGGTGGACTTTATACAATATTTAAACTTCGAAGCAACCTTGCCAGTGGTATCCGTGAAGCAATCATTGGAATAAAAGGTGGGCAAATTGACGCAAAAGTACGAACTGATGAAGATATGAATTTTAAAATTGTTTTCTTATTAATAGGGGCATTAACACTCCCTGTTTTCATAGTTTATGGTTTAATATCTAACATGTGGGGAATATCAGCAATAATGGCTGTTTTTGCAATTTTATTTGCTTTTGTAGCCTCTGCTATCGCTGGTTATATGGCAGGGCTTTTAGGATCATCAAATAACCCAATATCTGGAGTGACAGTATCTGTTTTATTAATAACAAGTTTGATACTTTTAGGATTTGGTTTAACAGGAAACGTTGGCGCATTCGGTGTCGCTATTCTAATTGCAGCAGTTATCTGTTGTGCTGCAGCAATATCTGGAGATGTACTGCAATCTATGGCGTGCGGAAGGATGGTTGGTGCCACTCCAAAAAACCAGCAAATCGCTGAGATGATAGGAGTGCTTGCAGCAGCTCCAATACTTGCTCTAGTTGTACAAGCTCTTGACCAAGCATATGGAATTGGTACACAAAATCTGCCTGCGCCGCAAGCTTTTCTTATGGCGGGAATCGTAAAAGGAGTCCTTGGTGGCGATATGGTTTGGCCGTTTGTACTTGCGGGTGCAGTACTTGCATTTGTACTTATTCTGATTGATCTTCCAGTGCTTCCAGTAGCGATTGGAATTTATTTACCATTTACTTTAAGTGTACCTATATTTTGTGGCGGTATTGTACGATATATAACTGATAGAAAAATAGCTAAAGCCTACGGAAGCGCAGAAGAAGAACAAGTAAGTGACTGGGAGCTTGCAATAAAGCAGACTGATGTGAAACCAAAAGAAAAGATTATAAGAACAGGATTGCTTCTCACTGCGGGTTTAATTGCAGGAGAGGCGCTTATGGGAGTCACTATTGCATTTCTCATAATCGCAGGAATCAGCTTCACCGTATTTGAATTCCCACCAATACTACCGTCAATACTAGTTTGGATATTTGTCGCAGCGCTTCTTGCATATATCCCATTGAGGGAAATATTTGCCAAAAAAACATAAACAAACACTGCCGACTGAAGAGGAATTTCTACAATTTAAACCAAAACAGATGGGTTTTAAATGGGAAACTACAGAGGAGGGGCTCGTACAAATTATTGTACCAAAATTTCAATCAAAAATCGGTGTTTCTTTTTGTAAATTTATAAGAAAAGATACTGAATTTACTGCTAATTTTGATAAAATAGGATCGTTTATTTGGATGCAATGTACCGGTAAAAACACGGTTAAACAAATTTTTGATTTACTGAAAAAACACTATCCAAAAGAAAAGAATTTAGATCAACGCCTTTTTCTTTTTTTACAGCAAATGAATAATCTTGGATATCTCCAAGTATATTAAAACCTTAGAAAAAGGCCTATAAACAAGTATAATATAACGGAAACTTGAGAAACATGGTGCCATATGAACTTTTTGATCATACAGCAGATATAGGATTACGTGCGTCGGGGAAAAACCTTGGAGAATCCTTTAGTAGTGCTGCAAAAGGCATGTTTGATATTATAACTGATAATTCTGAAGTTGAGGCTGTTGGGCAATATGATATTACTTTGAAGGCTCCTGATTTAGAGCAACTTTTAGTTGATTGGCTTTCTGAGCTGTTATTTTTAAATACCTCGCAAAATCTGGTTTTTGGTTTTTTTAAAGTTGAGCTTGATAAAAAAGAAAAAATGTTGAAAGCAAATGTTTTCGGAGAACCGTATTCTCATTCAAAGCATAAAATTGGTGTTGAAATTAAGGCAGTAACATATCATATGCTTAAAGTAAAGAAGAAAAAACCTTATGAAGTTCAGGTTCTTTTTGACGTCTGAATGAATACGGCGTTGTCTCAAAACTCAAATATACAATCTGTTGAAGATATTTTATTTAATAATACTCAATAGCTATGAATCGAATACTTTTGAGACAAAGCCAATGAATACTTTCATCAACCTGTTAGTGTCATTTAAATAATTGGTTTACTGTAGGGTATTTTAGCAAGTTTACCGGGCGGGTAATAACATCCATCATTTCGGATCCCTTGCTTTTTAGTCTCCTCCCAGACCTCACCGTCCGGTCATCTCCTCACCCATATCTGTTAAGGGCAAGTATTATATGGGATGGTTTATTACCACTGTAAAAGGTGTGTATATACCATGGCTGATGACAGTATAACTGAAGATATGAATATTAGAGAAGTACTTGAGAAACATCCAAAAGCTGCAGTAGTTTTTGCAAAATATCATATGGGATGCGTTGGATGTATTGCTGCCTCTTTTGAAAAAATAAAGGATATTGCCGTTGTTCATGGAGTTGATGTAAAAGAGTTTTTAAAAGACTTAAATGAAGCTATTAGTACATAATCATTGAAAGCTTTGAGTGATTACTAATTCTCCATGTTTTATTCCTTTTAAAGCTTTAATGGCATCTGCTAGTTTTTGGATGTTTTTTGTTTTTCCTTTGAGTACAAGCACTTCAAGACAGTTAAAATGGTCGATATGGATATGCGTAGTTGATAGTATTTCGCGGGTATGAGCATGTTGAATTGTGAGTAATCTGTCTGTGAGGTTTCCTGTGTGATGGTCGTAGATCATGGTAAGAGTCCCTATTGCTTGGGAATCTGGATTTAGGGTTTGTTCAGTGATAAGAGTTTTACGTATTAGATCACGTATTGCTTCTGAGCGGTTGGTGTATCCTTTTTTCTTTATGGTTTTGTCAAATTTGTTGAGAGTTTGTGGTTCTATTGATACGCCGAATCTTGTTATTGTTTCCATGGTAACACGTTTTACAGGTAAACGTAGCACGAATTTAAATTTTTTGTTACCAAAAATAATATATAATCTATTATCTTTCAGGTGCTACGAAATCTAAAAAATTGTTACCAAAAGGGAGGAAAAAAACTTGAAACAAACATATATACCAATACTCATCAGTATTTTATTAACCATCTCAATTGTACCAATACACACCAATGCACAAACAACCTCAACCACCATTATATGCACCAACTCAATACTAGCAGATTTCACCTCAAACATCATATCCAAAAACGTAACTATAGACTATATCATGCCTGCAGGAGCATGCCCCTCACATTTTGACACAAAACCAAGTGACATCGCGCTTATCGCCTCAGCAGACATCATAATATCACTTGGCATAGAACCCTGGGTTGAATCACTCATTAACTCTTCAGAAAATACGGATGTACATCAAATAATATGCACCGGACTTGGAGAATGGAACATACCCTCTGGAGCAACACTCTTTGTACAAAAAATAAGTACTGAGCTAAAACAAATCCTACCAGATTACACTACGACAATTACCATGAACACACAAAACTACCTCAACGAAATAAATTCCACAGCGCAAACATTACAAACCATGATAGAAACCAATGGACACATAAACAAAACCATAATCTGCATGAAATGGCAACAAGAATTTCTAGAATGGCTTGGTTTGCACATACTATACAGCTACCCGCCACCTGAAAGCCTCTCAACACAAGACGAACTAGAAATCATAAACCTTGCAACACAACACCAAGTATACGCAGTGATAGACAACCTGCAAAGCGGCACTGAATTCGGCGCCCACATTGCAGCAGAATCAGGTGCAACACACGTAATATTCAACAACTTTCCAAAAGCAGTTCCCAACACCGAAACATACCTTGAAATGATCACCTACAACACCGAACAACTCATCAACGGCATTAACACCTACGAATACAAACAAGGGGATCTCGCCAGCCTTGAAGAAGAACTAACAACTATACAACTTCAACGAAACACCCTACTCGTACTTGCTCTAATCTTCATATTAAGCACAATTCTTTTATTTATTATGTATAAAAGAAAATAAGGAGGAAAAATACAACAATGAATAATATACTACAGCATCTAGAACGCTTCCATGGACATCTTGGACCATACGCAATAGTTGGTTATAAAATGGGAGAACTTGCAAACCATCATCTCGGATCAAATCCATTTGAAAAAAAAGCAACAGTATGGACGGGTACAACCCCACCGCTATCCTGCATCATCGACGGTATACAATTTAGCTCAGGGTGCACACTTGGAAAAGGAAACATAACGGTTCAACCAGACAACACTGCAAAAGCACTATTTACCAATAAAGCTGGAAAACAACTAACAATCACATTAAAACCTGAAATCATACAAGAAATAGAATCCACGGTAACCAAAGAAAACATGCATGAATACTCCCAGGAATTCTATAAAAAAACAGCCAAAGAACTCTTTACTATGCAAAAACCATGACCCAAAAAAAAGAGCTCATATCTCTAAAAAACATTGAAACCTGCTACGAAGGAGAAAAAATCCCTGCTATACATGACATAAACATTTCCGTAAAACAAGGAGAATTTATTACCATACTAGGCCCCAATGGAGCAGGAAAAACAACACTTTTAGAAACCATAAACGGACTTCTCCCCTACACCACTGGAAAAGGATTTGTTTTAAATAAAGAGATACCAAAACAGACTACCTACCTTCGAAAAAACATTGGCTATGTAATACAAAACTTTGAAATTGAACCACTTGCCCCATTTATTACTAAAGACATAGTAATGTCTGGTAGAACCGGGAAAATTGGGTTGTTACGATTTATCACTAAAAAAGACTGGGATGTAGTCTGGCATAGCCTTGGTCTTGTTGGCATGATAGATTTTGCACACCGCCCGATAGGAAAACTTTCTGGCGGGGAATTTCAAAAAATACTTCTTGCCCGAGCTCTCGCCCAAGAACCACAGATTCTTCTTTTGGATGAACCATTTTCAAATTTAGATATCACTTCAAAAAGACAAATAGAAATATTGTTAAACCGTATTCATGAACAAAATCAAATAACCATACTCATGGTTACACATAATATTTCTAGCATCCCATCAAACTGCACCCGTATAATTGCTATGAACAAAGGATACATACTTGTTGATGATGAAAAAACTAAAATAGTGCAATCTAAAACCCTTGAACATATGTTTAACTCTAAGGGGGTGAAACAATAATTCAACTGCCGATTGCCCTTCTTATTACTGCAATTGGGGGGGCAGTACTTGCAGGTTTTGTTTGTTCAACCATGGGTGTTTTTGTGGTAAGAATGAATCTTTCCTCAATTGGTTTTTGTATGTCCCATGCAGCTTTTGCTGGAGCAGCATTTGGTCTTATGGCATCTTTAGATCCGGTTTTAACCGCAGTATTATTTGCGATAGCTACAGCAATAATTTTAGGGCCTCTTGCAGAAAAAGCACGACTGCAAAGCAATATTGTAATAGGTTTTTTATTTTCTATTATGATTGCTTTAGCATTTATTTTTCTAAATTTTATACCGGGTCAAGCAGCTAGTGGAGTAGCTTTACGAGTGTTATGGGGAAGTATTTTTTCGGTATCTGTAAATGATGTATTACTACTGATGCTGTTAGCAGTAATTCTATGTATGTTTGTCGTTTTGTTTTACAAAGAACTTGTTGCGGTTTTATTTCATAAAAAACTTGCAGAAGCAGCAGGAGTAAATACAAAACTTTTCTATTTTGCTGTGCTTTTTTTTACAGGGTTTGCAGTGTCTCTATCACTAAAACTTGTTGGAGGTCTCCTAGTATTTGCGTTGATCATTAACCCAACATCTACTGCGTATCAGTTTTTCTTTGACTTCAAAAAAATAATGCTTTTCTCACCAATCATTGGTATTATTAGTTGTATGGTTGGTTTTTATGTATCTCTGATTACTGATTTCCCTATTGGTGCATCCATAGTTATTGTATCTGCAGCATTTTTTGCTGTTGCAATAGCTTTGTCACCTAAAAGGAGAAAAGGATGAAGAAAAACGTGTATGATTAAAGATAGTAACATTTAAACCATGTTGTAGGGTACCAGGTGGTCGTATGCATGAGTGGGCACTTGCAGAATCTATTCTTTCCGCAGCACTTGAAGAAGCACAAAAAGGAAAATTGAAAGTAATTAATGAAATTAGTGTAGAACTAGGTGAGTTGCAGCAAATTGAACAAGATATCTTTGAGTTTGCATTACAAGAGATACTGCAGACACAGCCAAAGATTCTTAAAAATGCAAAAGTAACCATTAAAAATGTACCTAGTACGCTTACCTGTACTTCTTGTGAGCACAAATGGACGTTTAATTCCATGAAATCTACTATATCTGAGGATGAATCAGAAGCCATTCATTTTATTCCTGAGACATTTTTTGTTCATACAAGGTGTCCTAAATGTGGTAGCCCTGATTTCAAGATTACATCTGGTCGGGGAGTAACAATCTCCTCAATTAAAGGAAAAAGATAACTATGAACATTGAGCCAAGAACAAGCGTTATTGACAAAAGGCTTTCAAAGATCAAAAAAATAATTGCTGTAGCTAGTGGTAAAGGTGGAGTTGGAAAAAGCCTTATTGCTTCAAATCTTGCATTGAGTCTTTCAAAAAAAGGATACAAAGTAGGTTTATTTGATTTAGATCTTTATGGTCCATCATCTCACATTATTCTTGGGGCAAAAACAGGTGTTTTTCCTGAAGAAGAAAAAGGCATTATCCCGCCAAAAGTTGAAGATGTAAAATTCATGTCCATTGTTTATTATACTGACGATAAACCCTCTGCTTTTAGAGGAATCGATATATCAAATATCATTATCGAGCTTCTTGCAATAACACAGTGGGGAGCCCTTGACTACTTAATTATTGATATGCCGCCGGGTATTGGTGATGAAACACTTGATGTTATTCGTTACATGAAACGTGGAGAATTCATTGTTGTTACTACTCCTTCAAAAGTTGCTATGGGTGCAGTAGGTAAGCTTTTATCAATGTTAAAAGAGCTGAATATTCCAACTCTTGGTGTCATTGAAAATATGAAAATGGATAATTCAGATTATATAAAAAATGAAATTAAAGATTTGAATTTATCATTTCTTGGATCAATTGCTTTTGATAAAAACCTTGAATCTACTATTGGAAATCCAAAACAGCTTTTACAAACAAAGTTTATGGATGATCTTGATTCTGCAATAAAAAAAATTAATCTATGATTGCATGTATTTTCTTGCTTCACCAACTGTGAATAATGATCCTGTGCAACATATGAGATCTTTTTTATTAGCAATTTTGCGTGCATGATCTATTGCATCAGATATTTTTTCTTTTGAAACCACAGTTTTGTTAATATCTAAATTTTTTATTAATTCATTTAGTTTTTCAGGTTTACAAGCAGTCTGGTTTTCTGATGCTGTAACAATAATAATGTCTGATTCTGGTACAATTATTGACAGCATTTTTTTTACATCTTTATTTGATAAAATCCCAATAACGAGAATAAGATGGTCATAAGTAAAATCTTTTTTTAATGTCTGCTTTAACATTAACATACCAACAGGGTTGTGGGCTCCATCAATTAATACTGTTGGATTTCTGTTGAATATTTCCATTCGTCCGGGGTTAAAAGCGTTTTTAACACCCTCGATGATGCTTTCTTCAGGTATGTAAACACCATTAATTTGAAGGTTTTCTGCTGTAAAAATCGCAAGTGCAATGTTTTCTCCTTGATGCAGTCCTTGCATTTTTGTTTGAACTGTAAAATCTTTTAGACATCCGTGGACAAGAAACGTTTGATAGTAAGAGTCTGCGGTTAATCGTTTCCAACTGTTTTTTTTAACAATGGTTAGACTTGAGTTGTTTTCATCAGAAATTTTTTTAATAATTTTTAATGCATCGTCTACTGCTGCAGTAACAACTGGTTTTTCTTTTTTTATTATTCCTGCTTTTTCAAATGCAATGGACTGTACATCTTTTCCTAATTTATCAGTATGTTCTAAAGATATATTGGTGATAACAGAAACTAAAGGATTAACTATATTTGTTGCATCAAAACGTCCACCTAGGCCTACTTCAACTACTGCAAAATCAACATTTTTTTGTTTGAAATGCATAAATGCAAGAGCTGTAGTGATCTCAAAAAAAGTTGGAGTACAATTTTCTTTTATCATATCATCAACAATTGGTTTGATGATGTTTACTAGAGATGCAAAGTCATTATTAGAAATTTCTGTGTTGTTTACAACAATTCTTTCAGAAAAACGTTCAAGGTGAGGTGAAATATATACGCCGACGCTATATCCTGATTTTTCAAGTATAGATCCTACTAACTTACTAACAGAGCCTTTACCATTAGTGCCACTTACATGGATGATATCATAGTTTTTATGGGGAAACCCTAGTTTTTTATCAAGAAGGTTGATGCGCTCAAGTCCTAGCTGTGAGCCATATTTATGAAAACTGTAAAGCCAGTTAATGGCTTGTTCGCAGTTCATGGTATGTTTAGTAGCCTTCAGAATAAAGCACTCCTGATATTTTCTGGTATTTGTTAGTCCATGAGTCTCCTTTGGAAATTGTTACTTTTCTCTTTTTTATTTTTAGGCGTCCTTGTGCAAAAAGATCAATTGTTCGCGGTAGTATTTGATGTTCGACTTCAAGAATACGGGCTGCAAGAGTGTCTCTATCGTCTTCTGGTAGTACTTTGACTGCTGCTTGAAGAATTATTGGGCCATGGTCCATATGATCATCCATGAAATGCGTGGTGCAACCTGAGATTTTAGCTCCATAATCTATTGCATCTCCCTGTCCATTTACTCCTTTAAATGATGGAAGCAACGCTGGGTGTATGTTGATGAGTTTTTTATACCATTTTTTTACAAAAAAAGGTGAAAGCAGGCGCATATACCCTGCACCCACAACAAGATCTACTTTGTGATGATCAAGTGTGGAGTCGATTTCTTTTTCATGATCTTTTTTAGATGTGTTTTTTGGGTTGATAAATATTGCAGGGATTTTGTGTTTTTCTGCTCGTTTCAGTGCAAAAGCCTCTTTGTTATCGCTTATTACTACAGCTATTTCTGCATTAATCATATGTTTTTCTGAGGCATCAATAATACTTTGTAAGTCTGTTCCACTACCTGATGCAAGTACTCCTACACGAAGTTTGTTTTCCATGAAATCACATCAATCTTTATCCTATAGTAAGCTGTATACTGTTTTTGTTTTTTAGTTTTTAGTGATATTTAGATAAAAAAACACGAAAATATTTTTATTCTTCTTTTTTATTTAAAAATATGTATGGTAAAAGTTCATTGTCCCTTCTGCAATAGTCTGCAGGTAATTAAAAAGGGTGAGCGTAAAGGAAATTATTATAGTGCTCAGGTGTACCGATGTAAAAGCTGCAATGCTATGTTTGCAGATAAACTATTTAAACATTTTATGTACCCTGCAAAAGTCATCTATGATGCTTTAAACTACTACCACATTGGACACACCTATGATGAAACCAGTCGATACATAAATAAACAATTTAAAATCAAAACAGGGAAAAGCACAATTTATTCTTGGGTAAAAAAGTTTGAAGACATCTGTCCGATTTCTCGATTTCATAAGCACCTTAAAAATTATGATTCAGTAGTTTTTTTAAAACAATTTGAACACGAAAACCTTGACTATGAGTTCATGTATCACAAATATAAATTACAGCTTTATGCTAAATCACAGTTTTTAGGTTTGTTTAAGTATATTCGTGGGTTTGAATCAGGATGCCCTGACGAGTTTTTTGAAATTGGTGAACGTTGTTCAAAACCCAAGTTTAAAGTTGACGTTACGATCAAAAAACAGGTGAACCTTGCTTGTCATATAGCAGATTTTGCAGTGCAGGCAAAAAGAAACAATAGAGAACGTCATAGCCTGGTTGAACGGTTTATGCTGATAAATGATACTGCAACAGTTGCATGTGAAGTACCTGTTTGGTATTGGGAAAAAAGCATTGACTCAGGAGTAACCGGTCATATTGATTTACTGCAAATTCGCAATAAAGAAGTAGTGATTTTGGATTATAAACCTAATGCGGCAAAGGACAGAAAAGCATCTCAGCAGCTCTACCATTACGCAGTAGCGCTTTCGTTTCGTGCGGGTGTTGCATTTGATAGGATTCGTTGTGCCTGGTTTGATGAGTCAGGTTATTATGAATATAAACCAAGTGAGGCACAAGCAAAACTCATTAAATGGAAGCAATAAAAAAAAAAATGAGAAAACATATTTTTGGGGGGTTTTTTTGTTTTTTTTTTGTTTTTGAAAGTTAGACGTAGTAGGTCTTTAACATATATTTTAATATATTATGCAACAGAAATTGAACAATGGTTGGGTGATATAAATTGAACATGCGCTAAACATCATAAAATGAACAAAAGACAGGGAGAACATATTAAACGAAGGCTAAGCAGTAAAAATTGAACAAGCACAAAGTAGCATAGATTGAACGAGGATCAAGTAGCACATATTAAACGAAGCCTAGGTAACACAAAATGAACAAAAGACCGGGAGAACATATTAAACGAAGGCTAGGTAACACAAAATAAACAAAAGACAGGGAGAACATATAAAACGAAGGCTAAGCAGTAAAAATTGAACAAGCACAAAGTAGCATAGATTGAACGAGGATCAGGTAGCACATATTAAACGAAGGCTAGGTAACACAAAATGAACAAAAGATAGGTAGTACAAATTGAACAAGTTTATTTATAGTATGGGTTTTTAGGTAGCAAATATTGAACGGAATTGAAAAGGTTTATTATATGCGGAAAACCACATGTTTTTTTATGGTTTATTTATGATTTTTTGTGCTTTTTAAAGGAGAATTATGCGTTGTTGTTGCTTTGACAAAATTTTTTTTTTGGTTTTGTTTTGAGTGTAAAGCAGCAAATTTTGAACGGAGTTGATTAGGTTTAAGCTGCAATACTTATTGAACGATGGTGAAAAGAGGTTTTTTGTATATGATTGTACATGATGGTTTGATGGTTGTTTTGGAGGAGGAGGATTATGTGTTGTTGTTGCTTTGACTAAATTTTTTTTTGGTTTTGTTTTGAGGGTAAAGCAGCATATTTTGAACGGAGTTGATTAGATTTTGGCTTTGTTTGCTGATTGAACGATGGTTGAAGGGCGTTGAAAAACCCTTTTATCAAGTTGTAAACATTTATATATGATATGTGTGTATAGAAATAGTATAAAACAGTATAAGATCGCTTAAGGGGTTTATCTTGTATAAAAAAGCAGTTGTAATCGGAATAATATTCTTGTTTCTAGTTACAGCAGTAACTCCATTGAGTATAGGCAATCATATTGCAACGTCTCATGATGAAACATATTCAAAATTTTTAGACGATCTTCTTTTTTACGCTAGTTCTGATAACCCCTATATAAATCAGTCGATCATTCAAAGTAAATATCTTCATTATATGAAGTATTCTGATGATCATGTTACTTCTAGAGATGGAGTGACTTTGGAAGAGATGTTTTCAACACGTTCACACTATAAAACTAAACAGCAATCATCTCAATCAAGAAGTTCTGGCCCCATGGATTCAGCTTGGTCAATGTTTGGTCAAAATATACGTCATACTGCACAAAGCCCCTATGGTACAGAGGGCAATCCTGGTACTGAGAAATGGCGATTTTTGGAAGATCGTTGGATTGAAGAGTGCCCAGTAATTGATAATGATGGTATCATATATATCTCCGATGCTTGGGGAGATGTGTTATCGATATTTTCAAATGGATCAATGAAATGGAAATTTACAACTGATGGTCAGATCATGGGTTCTTCTCCAGCGATTGATGAAGATGGCACGATTTACGTTGGCTCTTGGGATTACAGATTATATGCTATAAATCCCAATGGGACATTGAAATGGAGAATCAACACCCACGATGCAATTATTGCTACATCTCCAGCCCTAGCAGACGATGGCACAATATATATTGGTACATTATGGTCTTTAGGAGATGGAGGTAAAATATTTGCTATTAACCCTGATGGTACAAAGAAATGGTATTATAAGACAGGTGGTGGCATCTTTTCCAATCCCGCAATCGGAGAAGATGGCACTATATATATTGGTTCTGAAGACTCGTATTTATATGCATTGTACCCCAATGGAACTCTACGGTGGCGTTTTAAAACTGGAGATGAAATACATGGTCATCCATCAATCGCCGAAGATGGAACGATTTATATTGGATCATTTGACGATTATTTTTATGCAATAAATCCAGATGGGACTATGAAATGGAAATTTCCCACAAGTTGGGGGACAAGCGCATGTGGATCAATCGGTATTGATGGCATCATCTATGTTGGTACAAATAAACTTCGTGCAATAAACCCTAATGGCACGTTGAAATGGAGTTTTGATTTAGGATCGGACAGATGGATTGGAAAGTCTTCACCTGCGATTTCAGCGGATGGAACAATCTATGTCGGAACACATGTTAAAGAGATGTCTGGAGGAGAAATAATTGCTGTTAACTCTGATGGCACAGAAAAATGGCGAAGTGACTTTATCGCAAATGACTGGATTGAATCTTCTCCAAGTATTGATGAAGATGGAACTGTTTATATTGGGTCATCTTCTGATACCGTCGGTTACGGTAAAGGATGTCTCCATGCGTTTAATTATTTTGAACTTGAAGCCGATGCAAATGGACCATATATTGGAATAATAAATTA